>ERZ1292640.4889-Hain-H43-02um-R1-4889-length-10063-cov-4_pt1 | contig 10063 bp, 13 predicted proteins | sample MGYA00564404_ERZ1292640 | MGnify/ENA primary metagenome ERZ1292640 (study PRJEB36523, sample SAMEA6512636) | groundwater metagenome | collected 2019-01-08 | study: AquaDiva: Metagenomics assemblies of 32 groundwater samples | reverse complement strand
GTTCAGTGGCAGAACACTAGCTTCCCAAGCTAGATATGGGGGTTCGATTCCCCTCACTCGCTTTATATTAAGGAGAGGTCCTTCGGCCTATCGGCCTTAAGGATTAAAATTTCGAGGGTAAGTGAAGGAAATTTTAAGTTCGATTCCGCTCACCCGCTTAATTTAAGGAAAGGTCCTTCGGCCTATCGGCCTTAAGGATTAAGATTTAAAATGGCAAGTAAAGGAAATCTTAAGTTTAATTCCCTTCTGTTAGCTACTATTTGCTGTCTATTGTTTTTAGGCGGATGCGCCACCGCACCTTTAATAGTCAAGGTTCCGGAAAAAACCGGGGGTGTCGCCGGAATTTATCACCGCGTAGAAAAAAGCCAGACCCTGTTTCGTATCTCAAAAATGTACAGCATTGATCTCGATGAGCTGGTGCAGATCAATCATATATCAGACGCCAGCGATATCGAGATCGGGCAGCTGATTTTTATTCCTAACCGCCAGAATCCTGTGCATGCTTTGCCGGCTGCATCCGGAAACGAAGATTTTATCTGGCCGGTCAGAGGAAAGGTGATTTCGTATTTCGGTTCCCTGGCTAATAATATGCTTAACCGCGGGATCAACATTCAGCCGTTTACCGATAAAGAGATCGTCGCCTCGCGCAGCGGCAAGGCGGTTTTTTATTCCCCACAATTTTACAACTACGGCAAGACCTTGATCATTGACCATGGTGATGGATTTTCCAGCGTCTATGCCGGTAACGCGGAAATCTTTATAAGGCCGGGGGAGACGGTAAGAAAGGGCTCGGTGATTGCCAGGGTTGGCTCATCCGCAAGGCAGAGAAACGGATATTTACATTTTGAGATAAGAAAAGGCCATGTCCCGCAGAACCCTAAATTTTACTTGCCTTAAATGGAAGATAAATTTTTCGCACGCAAAGATTATCTGGATATTTTAGAGAAGCGCATCCGGGATTTAAAATACGGATACCGGCAGAATATCGCCGTTATCGGCGATGAGCTGGTCGGCAAAACTTCGATTATATACCATTTTTTGAATAAATTCTGCGAAAACCACATAGTCACTTTATACTTAGAGATTAGGCCGGAGACGATCCATTCTTTTGCCAGGAGATTCACCGGAGTACTACTTTATAACTTTCTCGTCAATAGCGGCATACCTCTCAAAGAGGACCTAGGCTTTTTAATTCAAAAATCCCGCCCCTACATACCCAAGACAATAGAGAAGATCAATCTTATCCTATCCGCAGTTGAGAAAAGAAAGAAAAACAATATCTTTACCGAGCTTTTGTCATTGTGCGACTTGATTCACGAAGAAACCGGAAAATACTGCGTATTGATTCTCGATGAATTCCACCACCTTGAAAAACTGGGGATTAAGGACCTGTATAAGGAATGGTCAAGGCTTCTGATATTGCAGAAGACTACCATGTATATCATCGTCAGCTCCATGAAGTTTAAGACCCGCTCGGTCTTATCCAAGGACCTTTCTTTGCTCTTCGGTAATTTTGAGCTATTGACTGTAGAGCCGTTCGATATAAAGACCAGCGAAGAATATCTTAAAGATAGGCTTGCGGGTTTAAGCTTGGAGCCAGGCTTATTAAGCTTCATCGTGCATTTTACCGGCGGATACCCATTCTATCTAGAGGTGATCAGCGAGGCGGTATTGAAGTCGCAAGGGCAGGATTTAGCCGATATATTGGAAAAGCTGCTTTTTCATGCCCCGGGGATTCTAAATCAGCGTTTCTCTAATTATCTCAAGCGCTTCCTGGATTCTTCGTATAGCCAGGACTACTTATCCATCCTTTATTTGATTTCTCAGGGGCACAACAAGATAAAAGACATAGCGCATATTTGGCGCAAGCCTCAAAGAGAACTTTTAGTGCGGGTCAGCCAGCTTCTAGAGTTGGATGCGGTCACCCGCAGCGGCGATTTCTTAAAGATCAATGACCGCATATTCAGTTTTTGGCTAAAGTTTGTATATCAGGAAAAGCTGCGTTCTTTGACCTTTGACGCCAAGAATCAAAAGACATTATTCCGCGATAACATCGAAGAGATGATCCATGAATTTTTAATCCAGGCCGATAAGCCCATCGCGGAAAGGTTGTCCGAGCTTCTGCATCTTTTTGCCGACGATAAGGTGCAGATTGAAAGGAAGAAGCTTAAGTTAGACCATTTCCGGGAGATCAAAAAACTGCAGTTTGACGGCAGGGGGTTAAAGGAAGGATTGATCGGACGTTGCCCCGAGAGCACATGGATAATGGGATTTAAGTATGACCTTTTGACCGAAGAGGATATCACCGGATTTGCCAAAGAATGCAGGAAATACCGCCATAAAACGCAAAAGAAAGTTATCATCGCTTTTAAAGATATAGATACCAACGCCCGCCTAAGGGCGATGGAGGAGAAGATATTGACCTGGGATCTGGGAAATTTAAACCAACTATTGGACCTGTATTCTAAACCGAGGATTATTCTATGAGGATCGGGGTGCTTTCAGATACGCATATGCCCGAGAGGGCAAAACAGATACCCCAGAAGATATTAGATGACTTTAAGAGCGTGGACATGGTCATCCACGCCGGAGACTTAGTAGATTTAGACGTGTTAAAACAGCTGCGCCAGGTATGCCCGGAAGTCAAGGCGGTATTCGGCAATATGGATTCTGCCGCGGTGAGGGCAGAATTGCCGCAGAAAGAGATTATCGCCGTCGGAAAATACAGGATCGGGGTTATGCACGGTTACGGTAACCCTAATGCATTAAGAGATTTCATGAAAAAAGAGTTTCAAAATGACAACGTGGATTTAATTATCTTTGGGCATTCGCATCAGCCTTTAGCCGAGGAAGAAGACGGTATCTTGTATTTTAATCCCGGGAGTGCTACTGACGAGATGTTTGCCCCCTATAAATCTTACGGCATAATCGAAATTAACGAAAAAATCCAACTCCATATAGTGAGGATCTAAAAGATGGACAAGCTCTGGGCGCCCTGGAGGATCAATTACGTATCCGGCAAAAGAAAAAAGGGATGTATATTTTGCCAGGCAAGAAGATTAAAAAGCGCGGGGTTTGCGGTTTTTAAAACCAAGTATTCGCTTTGCATTTTGAACATTTTCCCGTATAATAATGGGCATCTGATGGTCTGCCCTTTAAGGCATACCAGCGAGCTCTCGACGCTAAAAGAACCGGAGGCCGTGGATTTATTCCGCAGTTTGGCCGAAGCCAAAAGATTGCTAGAGAAAGTTTTAAAGCCGGATGGTTTTAATATCGGCATTAACATTAAAAGGAGTGCCGGGGCAGGTATTCCTGGGCACCTGCATATCCATATCGTGCCGCGCTGGCAGGGCGATACCAACTTTATGCCTATCATCGCCGGCACCAAAGTGATCTCTCAGTCATTAAATGAGCTGCACAAGAAATTAAAAGATGCTTACGCAAAAACAAATTAAAGAATTCGAAGATAAATTTTTGGCGCCCTATGCCATGAAGAGTTTTGATACCCGCGGCAGGGCGTATAAAGAAGATGAGCATCTTTATCGCAGTGCCTATCAAAGAGACCGGGACCGCATCATACATTCCGCTGCCTTCCGCCGCTTGGAATATAAGACTCAGGTGTTTGTCAATCACGAGGGGGATTATTACCGCACCCGCCTGACGCATACCCTGGAAGTGGCTCAGATCGCCAGGACTATCGCCGCCGCATTAAGGCTAAACATCGATCTTACCGAGGCCATTGCCCTGGCCCACGATTTGGGGCATACCCCTTTTGGGCATTCGGGAGAAGACGCGCTGGATGAGCTGATGCGTAATACCGGAGGCTTTAATCATAACCTGCATGGGTTACGGGTAGTCGATATTCTGGAAGAAAGATATATGGATTTTCCCGGGCTTAATCTAACCTGGGAGGTCCGGGAAGGGATTGTCAAGCATTCCTCGGCATTTGACAGGCCGACAAAGATCAAGGGCCTTGCCCCGAATGAATTACCTACCTTAGAAACCCAGATCGTCGATATTGCCGACGAAATAGCCTATGACAACCATGACCTCGACGATGGCTTAACCTCAGGATTATTAAGAGAAGCGGATTTGGAAACACTGGCGATATGGAAGCGGCTCTGCCAGCGGATTGCCGGCGATTATGCCCACATAGATTGCGACAAGAGAAAGTATCTGATTATCCGTTCGCTTATAGATATGCAGGTCACCGATTTGATCCATGAGAGCGAAAACAGGATAAGAAAATTCAAGCTTAAATCTTACTCCGAAGTGAAAAAACTTAAATCTAAAGTGGTTTCGTTTAGCAAGGAATTGATCGCTATCAGAGAGCCTTTGCGCGAATTCCTGAAGGATAAACTGTACAACAATTACCGCGTGGTGAGAATGAGCATTAAGGCTAAGCGTTTCATCCAGGAGCTTTTCAAAGTTTATGTGGAAAAACCCAAGCAGCTGCCCCCGCATATACAAAAAAGGATTGCGCAGGACGGCTGTCGGCGGGTAGTCTGTGACTATATCGCCGGAATGACAGACAGGTACGCCCTAGATGAATACAAAAAATTATTTGACCCCTACGAAAAGGTATAAGACGTTAGTTTCTTCGGTGCACAGCATCTACCGCTTAGTTAATTCTACGTTTGAACTTAAAGACCTGATTTCGCGCCTGGGGCGTTTGATCTGCCAGATCTTTAACGCAAGACACTGCACGATCCTTATCCTGGATGCCAGCGGCAAATACTCTATTTTTAAGTGTGTGATCAATAACAAATCAAAACATATCTTTGATAAAAAGTCAAAGATTACCAACCGCCTGGAAAAAAAGATTATCCGCACCCTTACCTCTATTAGAAAAGAAAAGCTTATTGGGCTGCCTCTGGTCTGCGATGAGACCGTGGGTATAGTTATTTTAAGGCGGCAGAAGGATGCGCCGGACTTCGACAGCTTTGACCAGAGCATGCTGGTGACAATAACGGAACAGGCGATCATCGGCATAAGGAACCTGCAGCTTTATGAGGACCAGCAGAAAACAGTTTTGGGCAGTATCAAGTCTCTGGTTTCCTTGCTGGATATGCGCGTTCCCCAGGAATATACGCATTCGCCTTATTTTAGCCGGCTGGTAATGTCTATCGCCGGGCAATTACATTTGGATGAAAAACAGTTGCAGATTCTCAGATATGCCAGCCTCTTGCACGATGCGGGAAAAATAGACATCCCCCTTGAGATACTCACCAAGCGCACAAAATTAACTACCGATGAGTACAACATCATCAAAAATCACCCGATGAAGGGCGCGCAGATCTTGCGGCCGATGCAGCTTTTGCGCCCGGTTATACCGATCATCATGCATCATCATGAAAAATATGACGGCACCGGTTACCCCTCCAGGCTTAAGAAACGCCAGATACCTTTTGGTGCCAGGATAATGTCCGTGGCCGATGCCTTTGAGGCGATGGTCTACGGCAGGCCATACCGCGAGAGGATGAACATAAGCTCTGCGATAAAAGAAATCAAGAAGAAAAGCGGCACCCAATTTGACCCCCGGGTGGTAGATGCATTCTTAAAAATAACCCGAAAGATAAATACAAAAAATTACTTGAAAGCAGGTAAGTAAAAGATATATAATAAAGCTATGGAAAATTCCAACTATTCCCAGCTAGAGTTGTTTTCGCAGGCCAATAAACATAGCGCATCCAGGCATATTGCCAGCGAATCTTTTTTAAGCCGTATCCGGGCTTACGAAAAAATAATATTTATTGTCATAGGTTTTATGATCACGGCTATTGTGGCTTTTTCTTTGGGTGTTGAAAAAGGCAGGAAAATAGCCGCGTTGAGGCAAGAAGCGCGTTTTGATACCGCGAATAAAAAACAACCGGTAACACAGGCAGCCGTTGTAAACACCCTGGCAAAGTCTCCTCAGGCTTCCCCGGCCATAAAGCCGCAGGGGCTAACTCAGAAACCTGTTGAGGCCGCTCCTGTAAAGCCAAAAGATCCATCGCAAAACTATGCTATCCAGTTAGCCTCTTATAAAAACCGCTCCAGCGCGCAAAAAGAGGCAAACCTTCTGAATAAAAAAGGATTCTCTGCGCTGGTAGTGACCAAGGGCGCATATGCGGTATTGTACGTAGGTAAATTTGGCGACAAAGAGACAGCAAAGGCGAAATTGTCGGAATTAGAGAAACGTTATCATGGTTGTTTTATACGGAGGATATAATCATGTCGATTCACCCGTCTTTAGCCGCATCAGACAAAAGCAGCAAATCCAGGTCAGTATTAAAACGCACCGAGCGTTTAAAAATGATGCTGGATAAAAATCAATGGAAAGTCGGAGACGATGTCTACGGGCTGCCCAAGATCAAAACCTTGAGAATAAAGATCAAGAAGGAAAAAGCCGAGAAAGTAGAAACTGTTGCTGCAGAAGCTGCTGCCCCAGTTGCTGGCGCAACTAAAGAAGCCGCCCCGGCCGCAAAAGGCGCTGCCGCCAAGAAATCCGAAGATAAAAAATAATATGCATCTTAATACGAGAATATTCCTGGCGTTGCCGGCAGGGTTATTAATCTTTGCCTGCGGGTTTACCCTATCTCAAGCCGAAGAGGTATTTCCTTTACAGTTGGAGGTTATGGATGACAGCGTCAATGTTCGCGCTGATTCTACGGTTAATTCCGAGGTCATTTGCAAGCTAAATCAGGGGGATTTAATACTTGCTTTTTCTGAATCTTACGGCTGGTATAAAGTAGCTTTGCCTAAGCAGGCCGCGGTTTTTGTAAAAGATAATCTTGCAGCAGGCCTCGATAGCAAAACGGTTAAAATAATCAAAGACAGTGTGAATATCCGTCTGCACCCCGGACAGTCTTCGCGGATCGTAGGCATGGCCCAGAAGGGCCAGGCCTTGACTCTCTTAAGCCATGATTCAGGCTGGTATAAGGTAGAGCCTACTGAGTCATGTTTTGGCTGGCTGCACAAACGTTTTGTTAAGAAAGCTACGGTTTTGCCTAAGAAAGAAGAGGCTAAAATCGAAGTTGGTGATATAAAAGGCAATACCCAAAATGAGAATAAGCCGGACGATACTTTCACAGCGGTAGGCAGATTAAGCCGTTACGGCTGGATATTTAAAAAGTCCTATACCCATAAAATAGTCACCCAAGACTACAAGATTTTTTTGTTAAAGGCAGAGAGGCAGCTTTTAGAGGCTGCTGTCGGGCATAACGTCAAGGTCACCGGGAAAATAAACAATGAATTGTCGCAGAAATACCCGGTAATAGAGATAACCCAGATGGAGGCGCTGGATTGATATCCGGGTTTTTAATATCGTTTGCCCTGTTGTTGCCGGCGATGACTTTTCATGAATTCGCGCACGGCTGGATGGCCTATAAGTTAGGGGACTCCACCGCCAAATATTCAGGCAGGTTGACCCTTAATCCCCTGGCCCACATTGACCCTTTTGGAACTATTCTGCTTCCTTTAATTTTGTTTATTTCTACCCACGGGCAGTTTGTCTTTGGCGCAGCCAAGCCGGTGCCGATAAATTATTGGGCGCTCAAAAATCCCAAAAGAGATATCATCTGGGTAGGATTAAGCGGGCCTTTGGCAAATTTCATATTAGCCGTAGGCTTAAGTATAATCTTTCGCTTCTTGCCGGCATCGCAGCTGGTCAGTTTTATCTTTGTAAATTTGATCGCCATCAACCTTATGCTGGGTGTTTTCAATCTTATACCTATTCCTCCGCTGGACGGCTCGCAGGTGCTGATGGGGATCCTACCGGAACATCTATCCTCTAGATATGCCAGGATCGAGCCATACGGCTTTATAATTTTGATCGTCTTGATAGGCTTGGGGGTATTCAATATCTTAGTTGGGCCGTTAGTAAGGTCCATGCTTTATTTTCTACTGCCGCACCCCTAAATTATAAAATTAAACTAAAAAATGAAGGTCATAAAAGTCAACCTTAAAGAGCGTTCTTACAATATTGTTATCGGCTCAGGCCTTTTGCAGTCCGCAGGCCGTTTTATACGCGGATTAAACTTAGGCCGTGCGGCATACATAATCACCAATGCCTCAATATATGCCAAATACGGCAGGCAATTAAGCCATGCGCTTAAGGCTTGCGGTTTTGACCTTAAATTTAAACTTATCGCCGATAGCGAAAAGAGCAAATCTTTAAAAACAGCATATGCCATTATCAAAGATATTGCTTTATTTGATCACAACCGGCGCGTTTTTATCATCGCCTTCGGGGGCGGGGTAATCGGGGATCTTTCCGGTTTTGTGGCTTCGATTTACAAGCGGGGCATTGCCTATGTGCAAATACCTACTACTTTGCTTGCCCAGGTAGATTCCGCTATCGGAGGAAAAACCGCGGTGGATTTAACCGAAGGCAAGAATCTGGTAGGCACTTTTTATCAGCCAAGGATAGTACTTTCCGATGTCAGTCTGCTTAAGACCCTGGATTCGAGGCAAATAAAAACCGGATTAGCAGAGGTAGTAAAATATGCTTTGATCAAAGACAGAAAATTATTTGACTATTTGGAAATAAACAGCAGGGGGGGCTTAAAATCAAATGGTAAGCTTCTGGAATTTATCGTAGCCAGATGCGCAGCCATAAAAGCAAAAGTTGTCGAGGCCGACGAAAAAGACACAAAAGGAATACGCATGATTTTAAATTTTGGCCATACCCTGGGCCATGCCATTGAGGCAGCCTCGGGCTATAAAGGATATAACCATGGCGAGGCTGTGGCTTTGGGTATGCTTTTAGCTTTAGATATCAGCGAAAAGCTGGGGTTGATCAAGCCGCATCTTGCCGAAAGGATAGAGCTCCTGATTAGGGCTATAGGATTGCCGGTCAAGATCGCTAAAAAAATACCCTTAAGCAGGATAATCAGGGCGCATTATCGCGATAAGAAATTTTCGGGAGCAAGGAATAGATTTGTATTGATTATGGGCATAGGCAAGACTAAGATAGTGGAAAATATTCCGCTTCAGGTAATCAAAAAGACTTTAGCTGCCCGGACTTAACGTATCCTTCGCTTTTACACTTCTTGACATCCAGGTTTATATGTGTTATATTTTTATCCATAGATATGCACCGAGGGTATTTCTAAAACTAATCCAAGAAAGGAAGTAAAACTAATGGCAGCGGAGGTAGCTAAACAAGAGGCGCCCGTAGTTGAAAAACAGACTAACTGTTTGGCATGTAACAAGCCACTTAAAAGAATAAGGCGTTATTACCGTAACGGTAAATTCTACTGCACTAAAAGGTGCTGGTCTAAAGCCACAAAAGAAAAACCCAAAGAGCCCGAAAAATAAATATGTCAAGAAAGTCAGGAATAGAAAGAAGGCAGCACCCAAGGCTCGACCAGAAACTTTCCGTTGATGTCGCCGCCAACGGCTATTCATTTGCTACCTTTACCCAGAATATCAGCTGTTTGGGGGCCTACTGCCACATCACTAAATATATTCCGCCCTTTACCAAGGTTGCAATTAAGCTTGAGCTTCCTATCGTGGGTAAGTCTGGGCAGAAGGATTCCAACGTGGATTGTAAGGGTGTGGTAGTCAGGACGGAAGATGCTGAGAGCGGTGGATTTAACATAGCCATATTTTTTAATGATATCAAAGATTCCCAGTGCCACAAAATATCCCATTATATCAGCCAATTCTTGCCCCAGGATTCATGCGGCCCCGCCAGATAATAAGAATAACAGCGCTTTGCCTAAAGTTTGTTGCGTTAGGCTAAAAAATGGGTAAAGTCAAAAAGCAACCGCCAGTCAAACTAGTCGTCGGGTTTATATTCAAAGAGGAAGATGTTCTTAAACAGGCAAAGCGCATATTGATAAGGCGCTTTGGGAAAATAGATTTTGAAAGCCAGCCCTTAAGTTTTACCTATACCAGGTACTACGAACAGGAAATGGGCAAAGGCCTAAAAAAAGTATTTGTGAGCTTTAAAAAGCTCATCCCCGCTGATAGCCTGCCTGCAATAAAGACCGCCGCTAACAATACCGAGAATAAATTAACACTGGATTTGTCTCGCCAGATCAATATCGATCCGGGGTATTTGGACCTTGCCAAGTTT
>ERZ1292640.2795-Hain-H43-02um-R1-2795-length-13857-cov-4_pt2 | contig 10064 bp, 9 predicted proteins | sample MGYA00564404_ERZ1292640 | MGnify/ENA primary metagenome ERZ1292640 (study PRJEB36523, sample SAMEA6512636) | groundwater metagenome | collected 2019-01-08 | study: AquaDiva: Metagenomics assemblies of 32 groundwater samples | reverse complement strand
TTCTATACCCCTAGAAATCACCAGGGGGTGGACCTGAGACTATGGAACCGAACAAGCCCTTTACAGAACTTCAAATTTACCCTATAATTACCAAAACACACACAATAAAAACAAAACAATGTTTCTAGACAAAATATTTAATAAAGGGTTCGATAGAAGGCAAGAAGGCGGACGCGAAGGTCACGAGAGTCTTGCTCCGACAGATTATTTCACATCAGAATGCGTTGATCGCCTTAGTCAAACTTTTGGCAAAGTCGTACAAGTAAACAAAATAGAACGAATAAAATAATAAACATGAAAACCAAAGCAACATCAAAGATTAGAGTAGATTTCAGTCGAGATGACCAAAATTATTACGCGGATTTTGCGGTGAATCGGGAAGAAAATGGACTTTCTTATGGTTTGCACGCAACGGTACACGACGAAAAAGGCAAAATGATTTTCGAAAAGGAACGCAGCGGACTCGATTATTCACAGGTAGAAATGGCGCTGACTTTCGTGTTTCACCAGGCTTTCGTGGAGGAATAGTAGGTGTGAGATTTAATTCCACTACGCAAAAAGGGCTCTCAGTTCAGAGAACCCTTTTGTGTTTGTTTTGAGATTCTCTATCTATTGCGATGTAAATAAAATTTAATGCAATTGAGAGAATGCTCTTGCCCCGCTACGCTACCTATCTGCCTCATATTGGTGGGTTTTGCGTCGTCACCACGACTTGCCGCAGTCTCTTGAGATTCCGGATCGAAGTCTGAAATAGAGACTATTGGCTTTTTTTGTGTTTGTTTCCCCCGTGAAGGTTGCCCCCGCTTTGGTTCGGCCTGAAGGGAGAATACAAAGCAGAGAGAAGAGCGAGATATTCAGCTTGAGAAGCTAAGCTTCTGGCTATATGCTGACCTCGCGCTTCTCCCTGCTTTGAAAATCTAGTTGTCAAAGACCCTACCTCAAAAATTCAGTCCATTGTATCGCGTACAGAATTTTACGCAAATTATTATAGTAGACATATTCAACTTTTCTATTCATGCAAATTCTTCCTCTAAAAACCGACGTGCTAAAAGCGAATTTTAACCTGTTAGAAGGTTTGAAGCGTGTTTTGGCAGACAGTAAAATTAAAATATGTGAAGGGGACATTTTGGTCTTAAGTTCAAAAATAATTGCGCTTGCAGAGGGAAGGATATTTGATTTGGATAAAATAAAACCAAGTAACGACGGGAAAGAACTAAAACTGCACGCTTATAACGGCAAAAAAGAGGATCCGCGATTTATCGAACTGGTTATGCATGAAGCGGACTCCATTTTGCCCGGATCCATAATGGCTACATTAAAAAATGGAATGCTGGTGCCGGCGGCAGGACTCGATCGTTCAAATATTCAAGAAGGATTTGTAATTGGGTGGCCGAAAAATCCACAAAAAAGCGCAAATGGAATTTTGCGCAAACTAAAGAAACTTTTGGGGTTAAAAAAACTTGGAGTAATTTTGTGCGACTCTCACTGCCAACCTTTGAGATGGGGTGTAACAGGCCTAGCAATAGCGTGGTCCGGATTCTTTGGGATTGAAGATGCCCGCGGCAAACGCGATATTTACGGCAAAAAATTAAAGGTCACAAAAAAAGCGGTTGCAGACAACTTGGCTTCCGCAGCTCTTGTGGTGATGGGCGAAGCCAATGAAAAAATCCCTTTTGTGATAGCGCGCGACGCGCCGGTGAAGTTTACAAACCGCACTCAATCACAGCGCGAAATCTTTATAAAACCATCTGCCTGTTTATTCAACTCAATTTACAATAAAAAATTCCTAAAGATGATTGCCCCTCTACGCAGTGGCATTAATTAGGGACATGCTGAAAAACAGATTATTGAAGCGAGATTTTTGTATTTTGTGCGAAAACGTCGAAGCGCGAAAGAGACGTATCAGGTTAGATACGGCGATGAGCGGTGAGACGTTTGCAGCCAAAATACAAAAATTGTAGCTTGTAAGATGTTTTTCAGCATGTCCTTAGCCTTCGCTACTCTACGGCCTGTCTGGTAAGATTGAAGCGTGGCAGATAATAAAAAACTCAAGATTGCAGTATTGGCCTCAACGCGCGGCACAGACTTGCAAGCCATAATTGACGAGATAAAGGCCGGCTATTTGAAAAATGTGGAATTGGTTTGCGTCGTGAGTAACCAGAAAAAATGTTACGCGCTCGAGCGCGCGCACACGCAAGGTTTTAAAACGCATTTCGTGGACTCAAAAGAAAAGTCTAGAGTGGAATTTGACCGCGAAATGGCACAAATTCTGGAAAACGAAAATGTAGATTTGGTTGTGCTTGTGGGCTATATGCGAATATTGACTCCGTATTTCGTAAGTAAATTCAAAGGGAAAATTATCAATGTGCACCCGGCTATCATTCCAAAATTTTTCGGTAAAGATTTTTTCGGCGCAAGCGTGCATGAAGCCGTACTTGCGGCAGGCGAAAAAGAAACCGGCATGACAATCCACTTTGTGGAGGACGAAATTGATCGTGGAGGCATAATAATACAAAAAACCTGCCCGGTTTTGCCTGGAGATACGCCTGAGACCCTAAAAGAACGGGTTCAAGCGCTAGAGAAGGAGTGGTATCCAAAAGTCATCCAGATGTTTGCAGACGGAAAATTACCCGTAACAAGGTGATCAGCTAGAGAATTTCGCAATGGAATTCTGTTTTTCGGCATGTCCCTAGTGTATATTAAGCGGTGAAAGTTATTTCTTAACTAACCATTCTTTTATGGAATCAAGCCCAAAGAGATTTCTGAAATTCTTAATTTTTGTCTTATTGATAGTTGCGGTAGCTTTTATATGGAAAACCTACAGGCTTAGCTATGCAGCACCGGATGCTAATTTATATCAGGTTGTTTTATTAAGAAATGATCAAGCTTTTTATGGAAAGTTGCATGAATCTTTTTCCCCATATCCATACCTGACCGACGTTTACTATTTGAATCCTCAGAAACCAGTCGCGCCAGTATCGATACCGGGCAGGCCTCTAACCCTTCAACAGCAAAAAGATTTACAAAATCAAGTGCCAAAATACACAGTGGTTAAGCGAGGAATTGACGAGATGCACGCTCCAACGGACAAACTATACTTTCCAAAAGAAAGCGTTGTTTATTGGGAAAATATAGGATCTGATTCACTCGTGGCACGTGGCATAATTGCGGATAAAGACTACCGCGCAAAACAAGCGGCTCAACAAATCCCCGCCCAAACTCAGCCGGCTCAAAAATAATTAGCGGCGCGGCAAAGGCTTATTCTTCCATTTCCAGAAATACTTTAACGCTGAATTCATGTGTATCCAGAAAACCTTTTGGCCAAGTAACCAAAACACACTGCCGCCAGAAAGTCTTTTATGATAATGAAGCGCGCGCGCCTGTGGAAAATATAAAACCTTATGGCCTGACTCCCAAACTTTCCTGCAAAGATCCACGTCTTCCATAAATAAAAAGTAACGATCGTCAAAACCGCCAATTTTCTTAAAAACTTCACGCGGAAGCATCATGCAGGCACCGGTCACCAAGTCAACCTCTTGCGTCATACTGTGATCAAAGTTTGCCATTACGTATTCATCCATACGCTTCTTAAAGAACTTTAGTCTTTGCAAAGGAGTTCTCTTAATAACAAGATCAATAGGCATCATAAAACGCCTGCACGAGTCCTGAATTTGCCCGTTGAAAAAATACAGCTGAGGTCCGAGCAATCCAACTTCCCCATGGGAGTCCATGTGATTCACCATCTTTTGCAAAGTATCCGTTTCAACCGAAACATCCGGATTCAAAATTAAAATATATTTTCCTTTGGCATATTTGACACCGAGGTTATTTCCACGACCATAGCCAAGATTGCTTCCGCTGTGAACGAGTGTAATTTCGCCCTTCTTATGCATTTGCTCCAAATAATCCACGCTCTCATCGTGAGAATCGTTGTCCACAACTATTATTTCAAAAGGAAAATCACATACGCTGCGGCTGATAGCTTCTATGCAAAGGCGCGGCAGGTATTTGAGATTATAATTTACGATAATGCAAGATAGTTTCATAAATCTTTTCGAGGAGCTATTTTCTCTTTATTTGGCTTAATTTTCAAGTCCCATTGCCCAGTTACAAAACTTGACTCCGGAATATCTTGATCAACTACAATTCCCGCGCCAATAAAAGAATTTGAACCAACTTTAATGCCAGGCATAAAACTGGTATTTATTCCGACGCGAATGTGATTGCCGGTGACTAAACCAAATTTATTTGACCCACAATCCAGCTTATAGCCATTTATGTGCACCATGATATTCTTTTCATCAAGCCTCAAATTACCTGTCACGACACCAGCTCCAAAAGAAACGTCATCCCCTATTACGCTGTCACCAATGTAATTTGTATGCGTCCAGACGCCGTTTCCAACAAAACTGCGGGCAACTTCACTTCCAAAACCAATGACGCAATTTGCACCGATGTGAGACTGCCTAACAAGGGCGTTTGTTGTGATTACGGTATTTTTGCCGATGTATGCCGGGCCAATTATTACGGCGTTTTCTAAAACGCGCACGCCGTCCTCTAAATAAACTTCGCCTTTAATTGTCGCAGACTTGGCAATTTTCACGGATTTTGACTTTTTGGATTTAATTCCACCCAAGAAATAATTCATAAGCGAAACGATATGCCATGGATACTTAACCGGCTGCCAAAAGCCTAAAAAAGGCACTGCGCGATAGGTAACGCCATCGTCAAAAAGCTTTTGCAGAGCGCATTCGTAGCGATCGTCACACCTAGAGGAAATTTTCTCCAGCGTTTCCAAAAGAACCTGCGAATCCGGATGAAAATGCATGACAATATTTACAAGTTTGCTCGGTTCTTTGCCTTCCCCCGGCTTTTCTACAATTTTCTGGATTTTATTGCGCGAGTCCGTTTTCAAATATCCGCCCGGGAAATATTTCTCAACGCGCTTGGCCAGAAGCATTCCTTCGCCCTTCTTAATATTTTTACGCAAAAGCTCATATGCCGACTGATCCACAACGTCATTTGAGCTCATTACCAAAAATGGATCTTTTTTTATAAAACTTTTCGCGCTTAGAATTGCACCGGCCATGCCAAGTTCAAGCTTTTCCTGTTCCTTAAAGCTTATTTTTGCCTTCGTGAAGCCATGCGCAACGATTTCTTTTTTTAGCCGTGCAAGATTATGCGCGCCGCCCATCACAAGAATTTCATTAAAATCAGCTTTTATGAGCGCTTCAATCTGATGGATTATTAGCGGCTTGCCTAAAAAACACAGAAAATTCTTATCAGCTATTGGCTGCATTCGCACACTTCTTCCCGCTGCAAGTAAAATTATTTTCATAAATTAAAATTTCGAATAAATCTCAAGTTAACAATTCGTCCAATCTTCCCTGCTTAATGCCCTCTGCAATCTCCATAGCTACTCTTTCGCCAACGCTTATGTCCTGGCCATACAAATAGCCTGTATAAGGAGTAAAACGCGTGCCCGGTGAACCTGGGATTCGCAAACTTACATCAAAAATTACGATGTCTTCTTTGCCTTCTTCGGCAATAATCGCGCCTTGCAAAGCAAATGGACCAATAATTCCATGGGAGTGCTCACTTTGCGTGGCTTTTACGAATTTTTCACCAAGAGCGAGCGCTTTTTCGAGCAGTGATTCTTTCATCGTCACCGCCACATGACCAGTTTCAATCATCTTTGGTTCAAAATTTAAACCATGCAAATCCATCTGTTCCCAGGCCGGCAAACGCAGCAACCCATCCAAATTTGTTTGACGCCTTGTGTCTGTTCCAAGAAGCTCAACTTCATCAGCAAACGGCGAATAAAAATAATTAAAATTAACTTGCGCGCCAACTATAAACTCTTCGATTACGGCTTTATCCAGCGCTTCCTTTGTAATAATCTTCTTCTCGATCATTTCGTGCGATTTGGATTTATATTCCTCAAAACTCGCGGCCTTAAAAAATGCACGCTCATATCCGCGCGTCGCCTCATTCACTTTTACAATCACCAGTCTATCAATATCTTCCGGTTTCTTAAAAATCTTCGGGATGCGAATTCCGGCTTTTTCCAACAAATAATACTGATTCTTTGGCTGGTCGCGCTCCTCTAATTTGAGCATGTCGCGCGTGCCAAAAATCGGCACTCTAAACTCTTTTTCAATTTTGGAAAAATCTGGGAAATAAACCCAAAAATAACGATTATGAATAAAAATCGTGTTGCGCGCGCGCAACTGCTCCTGCACTTCCGGTTTCACTATATCGCTAAATTTATCAACGAGCAGCACGTCATCTACGCAGCCAATGATTTCACCTACCCTATTGGTAGCATCGCGAGTTTTGAAATATTTGGAATAAGTTTTTTCTCGCCCACTCTGGCAAACCGCGAGCGTTTTAAAGCCATGTTTCTTGGCTCCCGCGCAAACATCCAGCGCACTGTGTCCCCCAAGCACACCAATAGTTAATTTATCTAAATCATAGGATTTTAAGATATCCCGTATGTCTTTTGAACTAATCATGACCAGATTATATCACATAAAACGCCAACTGTTTGACAGATGAGCCTTTTGGTGCTAAATTCACCTCTTATGACCTCCGCAAATGAAACAGCTACAACAGATTGCACCAATCATCAAGGAATAGAAATGCATCGCCGCTTTCAAGAGGAAATTTATGAGAAGGATGGTATGACTCTCGAAAGAGTGGCGCAAATCCCGCAAATAATTACGGATCGGTCAACGGAATACCGACGAGACAAAAAACTTAAAGATGGAGGAACCGATGACGTAGTTCTATATGTAAATTCATCCGATCCACTTAAAGAACTTCCATTAAAAGAAGTGAAGGGGAAACGCGTATTAACCGTAGCCGGTAGCGGAGATATACCATCTGTGTTTATAGATGCCGGTGCAGCTCAAGTAGATATATTTGATAGATCCATGACAGCTTGTTTATTTACGGAATTAAAACTTCGTGCCGTCGAAGTCCTGAGCCAAAATCAATTTAAAGCCTTATTTGGAACGGCGTATCCGCCGGATTTCGATGGAAAAATTTCTATAGCAATCTTAGATAAATTAAAAAGCGGCAGACGCATATTTGACACTGAACTTTACCAAAAAGTTCGCCCGTTACTTTCGCAGCATGCCCGCTCTTTTTGTGACGCAGTCGCGCAGGATCCGGATGGTGGTCATCTTTCCACTTTATTTTATGACGATTCTGATAATATCCGCTATTTGCGTAGTCGCGGCGTATACAGATACCGTTCGAAGCAGGGAGCTTACTTGGGTGAGCACAATTGGTCATCTGAGCAGATGCCGGTCTGCTTTCAAGGAAAGATTAGTGAACACGAATGGTCAATAAGAAATAAAAGTATTTCGGATCCAACTCTGGATGTTGGAAGTTACGACTTGATTTATATAAGCAATATAGGCTGGCGATTTGACGATATCCTCGAAACGGTACGCAATCTTTTGAGGCGCGGTGCAAAAAAAATCTGGTTTACTTGGAATCCGCATATGTCACCGAAAGGTTTATTTAGTCCGACACCGAAGGATACTTTACCAAACGAAAGGATGCGTTATATTTATAATAAAACCGTTCCACTTGGTGGGGATAGTTTTTGCCTTCTTCCACGCCTTATTCCAATAGAACCCGGCGAACAAATGTTCTTTTATTGGATAGACTCGCAAGTAGAAATGACAATCAAAGCGGTTGATCCTTCAGTCGATTTAATGTACTGCTCGGAGATGACAAGTGAAGCTAATCCGCCGCCAATTAAAAAGATTGAAGGGGCGACACAAGCGGAGGTAATTGCCGCTACTGAATCGCGGTGAACTTAGCCTAGCACTTTTTCCAGCTTTCCAGCCGTTATAGCTTCTTTGATATCCCGTGCAATTCTGCGGCCGGTAGACATCGGTTCGCCATAGCGCAAATCCGTATATGGCGATCCATTAATATATAAATTTGTGCCGGCCACAATCCGCGCAGAAATTTCAAAAACATAAAACTTCAAATCTTTATCTATAATCATTTCCAGGCAGAATGGGCCAAAAAGTCCGCCTTTGCAGAACTTTTCGGAGGATTTAACCACGTTTTCTCCCATTTCAAATAATCGCGGAAGCAAAGATTCTCGAATCACCAACGTCATATTGCCGGTAATCGTATAACTGGTTTTTATTCCCACATCCATCTGATCTTTTGCCGCAATTCGACCGATTGAATCCGCATTCGACTCATAGCGTTTATCAAAACTCATTATTTCCAATTCACCAGTAAGTTTGGAGTAAAAATAATGCACATAAACCGGCACACCAACAATATATTCCTGAATCGCATAATCTTTTTCCTGCGGATAATCCTTCATTCTTTCATAAAATTCCGCCGGTGTATTTGCGATAAAATAGCCAAGACCTCCCTTTGCACCGTGAAACTTCACAATAACAGCGCGATCAATGTCTTCCGGATTCTGGAAAATCGCCGGCATCGTGAGCCCTGCATCCAGTAGCCACTGCCGCTCCTTTGTGCGATCCGATTCCCACTCAAGTATGGCTTTGGTGCCGTAGTGCATGCACTTAAGTTGCTGTACGCGCTCCCAGCCCAAATAACTAATAAAAGAACCGTGAGGAATAACTATCGCGTTTTTCGCCATCAATTCTTTTTCAACTTTAAAAAAATGCTGAAAGCTGTCTATTTCAATTATTTCATCCGCCACGCGATAGCTATCATATGGCTTGCGTTGGCCTTTTTGGCACACACAGATAGTTTTAAAACCCTCGTCTTTTGCGCCCTTTAATATTTGCAAAGCCGTGTGGCTTCCGATCGTTGCAATGCAGTATTTCTTAAAGTCTCCCTTCTTTGGCATAGAGTTATTGGTTGGTTTTGGGTTATTGTACGGGGAAAAATGATGGCCGTCCAGCGGAAAATTGCGTCCCCGCGGCAAGCCGCGGGGTAAGGCTTCGCAATCATATTATCTTAACCAATTCTTCAATGGTTCGATCAAAATGGTATTGAAGCTCCCCCTCTGAAACTACGCAGCCTAAGGGCGAGTGCCGTGCCCAAGGCCAAGGCCGGATGCCGTCATTAAGCAAATGCGGCCAAGCGGGGCCGGCCTAATGCCTGAACAATCTGATGCCGGAGGTAACCATGGAAAGACCAAGTTTATTGGCGACATCTATAACTTCGGCATCGCGCACAGAGCCGCCCGGATGAATAATCGCCACTGCACCGGCCTTTGCGGCTTCTTCTACTGCGTCCGGGAATGGGAAAAACGCATCCGAAGCCATTACAGAGCCTTTTACAGCCTCCCCTCCTTTGTGGCCGGCAATCCACACGCTGTCCACGCGAGACATTTGGCCTGCACCAATGCCTGTCGTGATGTCCACATCATCATAAGATTTTGCAAAAACCACGGAATTGCTCATCACGTGCTTGCAAACTTTATTGGCAAAAAGCATTGCGCGAATTTCCTGCGGTGTCGGGCTCTTTTTTGTCACAACTTTCAAATCTTTTTCCGTAACCGTATATGTATTTGCGGACTGAACCAGAATTCCTCCGGCAACTTTTTTAATGTCACGCTTTTCTTTATCTAATTTTAACGATTCGGTTTCAAGCAAACGAATATTCGGACGTTCCATCAACATTGCAAGCGCCGCCTTTTCAAATTTTGGACAAATAATAACCTCGATGAAGATTTTCTTTTCCTTGATATATTCGGCAATCGCCACCGTTAAGGGCTTATTTAAAGCCACAACGGACCCAAAAGCAGACTTGCTATCCACGTTAAAACTCAGGTCAAATGCCTTTTCTGCCGAATCTGCCGACGCGACTCCGCACGGATTATTGTGCTTAAGAAACACGACCGTTGGTCGCTCAAATTCTTTCACCAGCTCCAGCGCGGAATTAGCATCCACAATATTATTAAAAGAAAGTTCTTTGCCATGCAGCACTTTTGCATTGGTAACATTGGCATCATGATTTTCCGGATTACGGAAGAATGCCGCTTTCTGATGCGGATTTTCCCCGTAGCGGAGAGAGCACACTTTTTCATAATGAAGATCCAGCATTTCCGG
>ERZ1292640.4888-Hain-H43-02um-R1-4888-length-10065-cov-6_pt1 | contig 10065 bp, 5 predicted proteins | sample MGYA00564404_ERZ1292640 | MGnify/ENA primary metagenome ERZ1292640 (study PRJEB36523, sample SAMEA6512636) | groundwater metagenome | collected 2019-01-08 | study: AquaDiva: Metagenomics assemblies of 32 groundwater samples | reverse complement strand
CTCCGTCTGACGCGCCGCGTTCCAGCCCAGGATTTCCGACATCCACACCGCCGTTCGCCGTCCCAATTCGCCGGCGTGCGGATGATAGAAATGCCAACTGCTCCGGCGCATCATCACGTCATCCAAATGAACCGCCCACTCGCTCGCGCAATAGTGCTCCACCACCGCGCGCCGAAACTCCGGCGGCGTGATCTGGCTCACGCCACGAACCGCCTCCAGAGGCAGCAGCGGCTGATCGGCTGTGCGACAAGGCCCAATGTTGCCACCCAGGAACCGGGCCACCCGATCCATCGTTTGCTCCGCCATGAGACGGTAGGTGGTCAATTTCCCTCCGGCTGCATCCCACCAGCCAGGATGTGGGTTTTCGATGCGGTGGGATCGGGAAATATCGGAAGGCCGGCCATTCGGGTCTGACAGCAGAGGCCGCAGTCCGGCCCAACTGCTCACCACGTCCTGCTCGGTCAGCGCAACGTTGGGGAAAAAGCGGTGGATGGCACGCAGCAGGTAGCGCGCGTCTTCAGGTTGAGTGTGGACGGCTTCCGGGGCCGCGTCATAGTCCGTATCGGTCGTCCCCACAATCACCCGCTCGCCCCACGGAATCACAAAAAGAATGCGCGCGCCTTCGGTGATCACCACCGCCCTGCTGACGGGAAGACGGTCCCGATGAAAAACGAGATGGATCCCCTTGGTCAGGCGCAGGCGCACCCCGCTCGGCGGGATGGCCTCGGACCAGGGGCCCGTGGCATTCACCACACTTCTGGCCTGGATTTTGAAAGAGCGGCCGGTGCGTTGGTCGGTAACATGGCACAAAAAACTGCCGGGGAGACGCTCGGCCCGATCGAACTTTACGTAATTGGCCGGAATGGCGCCCGCCATCTCGGCGGAGCGCAGCGTGTCCAGAACAAGCCGGGCGTCGTTGGTGAGACTGTCCGAATACGTGACCGCGCCCGCCAACCCTTCCTCGCGCAAGCCGGGCAGAAGGGCGAGAACCTGGTTGCGATCCAATGCGCCCGATCCTCCGCCTCCCCGCGGGTGGGAAAGGAAATCGTAGAACTTCACTCCGATGCGGAGCTGCCAAAACGGCCAGTCCGTCCCTCGAAAAGCCGGGAAGAGGAATGGCAGCGGTTGCGCCAGGTGCGGAGCGATCCGATGCAGGATGTCTTTTTCAACACTGGCTTGCCGCACCAGGCCAAGTCGCCCCTGCGCCAGATAACGGATGCCTCCGTGCAGCAAGCGGCTCGAGCGGCTGCTCGTGCCAAAGGCAAAGTCGTAGCGGTCAATCAGCCCGGTGCGCAATCCGCGCAAGGCCGCGTCCCGGGCCACGCCGGAACCGACAATGCCGCCGCCGATGACCAGCACGTCCAACCGCTCGCGGGCAAGCGACTGGATGGCGCGCACGCGCTGCTCGGAATTCGACCCGTTCACGCCGGCACCTCCTTCCCTCTCGCGGCGAGCAGGCGGGCGGCGAGTTCATCCAGTCTGGACACGATCAGGTCCGGCGGCGGAACGAAAGCGGCGGCTTCCGTGGCCGTGGCTTCACCGGTCAGGACGAGCACACCCAGCACCCGGGCACGATGCGCCATGGTGATGTCGGTGTAAAGCCGGTCGCCCACCATCGCCAGTTGATGGGGCTTGAGCGAATGTTTGTGGAGAATGCCGCGAATCATGGCCGGGTCGGGTTTGCCCAGCACGGCGGCGGGAGCGACGCCCGTGGCCCTTTCCAGAGCCGCGCAAATCGAGCCGCAATCGACCAGCACCGTCGGCTGGTCGGTCGGACAAACCCGGTCCGGATTGGTCGCAAAATACGGTTTGCCCCGCTTGATCCACCAGGCGGCGCGACAGAGACGGGAGAATTTGAGCGCCGTATCGAAGCCGACAATAACGGCATCCGGCTCCTGCGCAGGGTCCTCGGGCAACAATGCAAAATCAGCGGCCGCGAACTCCCGGCACATGCTGGCGGTGCCGAGGACGAAGAGCCGCCGCACTTGCGGCCACTTTTCGTGGAGGTACTCGATGGTGGCATGGGCGGACGTGTAGATTTGCTCGGGTCTGGCGGCGACGCCCAGCTTCCGGAGGTGCGCAAGATAATCGGCCCTGTTCTTGGAGGGATTGTTGGTCAGGAACGTGTAACCGATGCCCAGATCGCTGAGCAGAGCCAGGAACGGCCTCGTGTGCGGGAAGAGCGTCTGCCCATTGTAGATCGTCCCGTCCATGTCCAGCACGAAATGCCGGATGTCACGAAAGCGTTTGTTCATGCGGTTGACTGAATGCACAGGACAGCAAAGGTTGGTGGGGGTGTCGGAGCGCTTGGCGGCCATCACCACTTCCGGGTCGCCCGCTCCTGCAACCAGACGATGTCCTGGTTGTTAGGGGAAGGACGACCATAAGGAATGATTTGGCCGGGCACCACCGGCGGCTTGGTGCGCGGGTCCTGCCAGCGTTTGATCTCCGCATGACCGTCGGCAAAAGAGAGTCCCCCGGCGCCGCCGTGATAACTGGCTGGAATGTCCACAATCTGCAAACTCGCAGGCTGGTTCGGATAACCCGTCATGTCCACGACGAACATGCCGTCGTTGATGCTGTCCTCGCGTTCATCGAGAAACGCGAACGTCTTGGAAGGGCCGGGATCGGCCATATCCAGGAGCCGGCGATAGATGCGCCACTGGGGTCCCGACCACCCCATCGCCAGTCCTTCCCCGCGGCCACCGACCCAATTGAGCATCGACATGGTCCGCACGCGCGGCAGGCGTTGGCCGCGGTAAGAGACAACGCTCCGGTCGGACGGGCACTTGAAGAGGGCTGCGCTTTTGCCGCAGTAAGGCCAGAGGATGCTGGTCTTGAGGTTGACGGTGGCATCCCAGTTTTCCCGCCGGCTTCCATCGAAATCCAGCCAGCCGCCGACCCATTCGTAAGGACCGTGCTTGACGAACGGCAGGGTATCATTGTTCTCCTCGACGTACATCCGCCAAGCCACCATCAGTTGGCGATGATTGTTCAGGCATTGAATGCCCTGAGCTTTCGTTTTGGATTTCGAAAGCGCGGGCAACAGCATGCCGGCGAGGATGGCAATGATGGCGATGACGACGAGCAGTTCGATCAGCGTGAACCCGGCAGGATGGTGTTCAGGATGGTTCTTCATAACTTGCACTCGCCTGGAAACTCAGTTGCCTCGCACGCGATAAAACGCGCTTTGGCCAGAGAGGACGTCCGTCGCCTCGGACGCACTGGTGGGCGCACCGACGTTTTCCCAATCGCCCGTGGTCAGGCTCGTGCGCCGCTGGAGCTGGTAGGTTCCCTGGCCGCCGGTCCATGTCACCGTCACGGTCGGGGGTTCGACCTTGACGCTGGTGATTTGGAGGATCGCACCCGGCACCGTCTGGCCCGAGGCAAGATAGCCGATTTCATCGACGCTCAGCGCGCGCCTCCAAACCGCAATATCATCTACGGCCCCGTGGAGAATCGAGATTGGCTGCACGCCATTGCGGCCCAACGCAGCCACTTGGCCGGGGCGAACGGCGGCCGTCAATCCGGAAGGGGGACTCGACCCATCGTTGCCCGCGTGAAGGTCGGCCAATTCGCCGTTAAGATAAATGCGCGCCTCGCCCGCGTTTGTTCTGGCCTGGCCATCATACACGCCCACGACATGCAACCACTCGTTGGTCTTCAACAGGCTTTCGGGAATGCCGGGGCGGGCGGCGTTGCCGCCGGTCGCCGTCACTTTGAACCGCAGTTCTTTGTTGCCCCGGTCCAGGTAAAGAACGTAGTCATCCTCGACGGCATCGTAAATGGCGCCAAATGATTCGGACAGTTGCGAAGGCAACAGCTCGGATTTGACCCAAAGCGAAACCGTCACCTGATTGGTATTGATATCGAGGTTCGAGTTCTTCGGCATGGTCCCAAACACATTCGCGCCATCGAGCAGCAGCGCGCCGCCCAATCGCGCGTCGGCGCCACTCAGCCAAGCAGTCTCCGGAGTTGGCGCAGTGAGAATCCCGTTATTGTCGCCGGCTGAATCTTCGAGCGTTGTTGCCGATGGGTTCGCCAGCCCATCATCGAGCCTCCAATAGGCCGTCAAGCCCTGCGGCAGCGAGCCGGCCAACTGGACATCCAAGATGTAAGGTGCCATGCGGAACGTCCATTGCACGCTGACTTCGCCCCCCTGCGCCGGGTCGGTCCACCGCAGGCGGACCGTGTTTTGGGAACGCGCCGCCAGAACGGGCAGAGCAATCCGAATGAAGGTTTTTCCATCCTGAGACGTGATCGTGGGCGAGAGCGGTTGGCCATTCAAGGTCAGGCCAATCAATCCCGTGTTCGGAGGCTCGGTGCCTTGCTTTAGGGCCACCTCCAGCGTGGCGCCGGGCAGCACGTTCATCGCGCCCGAAGCGGGTGTTTGCGATGCGAGGGTGGTCGGCACCGTCACCGGCGTGGAAAGAGGAACGGCGTGGCCGGAGGAGAGATAGCCGATCTCGTCCACGCTCAGCGCACGGCTCCAAATCGCGACATCATCAACGGCCCCGTGGAGAATCGAGATCGGCTGCACGCCATTGCGCCCCAAAGAAGCCACTTGTCCGGGGCGAACGGCAGCCGTCAATCCGGAAGGGGGACTCGACCCGTCGTTGCCCGCGTGGAGGTCGGCCAATTCGCCGTTGAGATAAATGCGCGCCTCGCCCGCATTCGTTCTGGCCTGGCCATCATACCGGCCGACGATATGCATCCACTCGTTGGTTTTTAAAAACTTCTCCGGGATGCCCGGGCGGGCGGCGTTGCCGCCGGTGGCCGTCACTTTGAACCGCAGTTCTTTGTTGCCCCGGTCCAGATAGACAACGTAGTCATCCTCGACAGCATCTAAAATGGCGCCAAATGATTCAGACAGTTGCGAAGGCAAGAGGCTGATTTTAACCCAAACCGACACCGTCACTTGATTGGTATTGATATTGAGACTGCCGGTGGTGGGAATGCTGCCAAAGACCTCCGGATCCTCCAAAAGAAGGGCGCCGCCGAATCGTGCGTCGGGGCCGCTCAGCCAAACGGCCTCGGGGCTGGGAGCGTTCAGGGTCGCATCATTGTCCAGGGCAGTATCCAGCAGTGTCGTCGCACTGGTGTTTGTCAGGCCTTCGTCGAGCTTCCAATAGGCGGTCAGACCTTGTGGGAACGAACTGGCCAATTGTGCGTCCAGATTATACGGCGCCATGCGGAAGGTCCATTCCGTCGTGACTTCACCCCCTTGCGCCGGGTCAGTCCACCGCAGGCGGACGGTGTTGGTGGAACGCGCCGCGAGCGCAGGCAACGGAGACCGAACGCTGACTTTTCCGTCCTGAGACGTGATGGCGGGCGAGAGCGTCTGTCCGTTCAGCGTCAAGCCAATCGTTCCCGTATTCAGCGGCTCCGTGCCTTGCTTCAAGACGACCTCCAGCATGGCGCCGGGAGCCGCGTTCATCGCACCCGGAGCGGGTGATCGCGACGCGATGGTCGTCGGCACGGTCAACGGCGTGGAGATGGGAACGGGATGGCCGGAGGAAAGATAGCCGATTTCATCCACGCTCAGCGCACGGCTCCAAACTGCGACATCATCGATGGTGGAGGGAAGAAAATAGACTGCTTGCGTGCCGTTGCGTCCCAACGCGGCGGCTTGTCCCACTTTAACCGCGCCCGTTAAGCCGGACCCCACGCTCGCGTCGCCACCGATGTGTGTGTCGGCCAATTCGCCATTGAGATAAATGCGCGCCTCGCCGGCACCACTCGAGGCCTGGCCATCATAAACGGTAATGACATGCAGCCACTCGCCGGTCTTCAATTGGTTTTGGGGAATGCCGGGGCGCGCGGCCTGACCGTTGGCATCGGTCACTTTGAAGCGCAATTCTCCGGCGGTTTTGTCCAGGTAGATGGCGTAAGAGTCCTCCACCGAATCGTAAATCCCCCCAAATGACTCAGCTATATCTGAGGGCAATTGTTCGAGTTTGACCCAAAGCGACAGCGTGACTCGATTGGTATTGATGTCGAGAGTGTCGCTGGCGGGAATGCTCCCAAAAATATCCTGTCCGTTCACCCACAGAGCACCGCCAAATCTTGCCTGGGTGCTATCCATCCAGGCGGCCTCCGGGCTGGGGGCGGTGAGCGTGCCGTGATTGTCCCTGGCTGTATCGAGCAGCGTCGTTGCAGCGGTGTTGGTCAGGCCCTCGTCGAGCTTCCAATAGGCGGTCAATCCCTGCGGGAACGAGCTGGCCAACGGCGCGTCCAGGTTGTAAGCCGCCATGCGAAACGTCCATTCGGCGCTGACTTCGCCTCCTTGAGCCGGGTCATTCCATCGCAGGCGGACGGTGTTGGTGGAACGCGCCGCGAGCGCAGGCAGTGCAACCCACACGGTGGTGTTTTCGTTATCGATCGTGATCGCCGGGGAGAGCGGTTGGCCATTCAGGGACAGAGTAATCGAGCCGGTATCGAACGGTTCAGAGCCTTTTGCGAGCACTACTTCAAGCGCTGTTCCTGGAGCAACATTGACTGCGCCAGGAGTTGGATGCCGCGACGCAATCAGCACCGGCACAGCCACTTCCGCTGGGATTCCATCCGTCTTCGGCGCGCCCAATCCGGCGAGGTAAGCCGAAGATAAGGCCACGTCGTGGACCTGGATGCTGCTGACGAATCCAGGCTGGACGCTGCTGCCATCTGCATTGTTGTCCGTAAATAACAACGCCGTTTCGCCGAAAAAACCGCCCACTGGACCGAGCGCCCATCGTCCGTCCACACCTGCTCCCAACACTTGTTGTCCGACGAACTGCCCGTCAATGTATTTGCGCAGTTGCGGTCCGCCCGGGGCGGCAAGATCGACGGCAAGTGCAATACGCTGCCAGGTATTGATTTGCACGACGCCCTGATAGGCGCCGGAAATGCCGATGCCACCGGCGGGATTGATGAACAGGTCGGCATCGTTGGCGTTGCTCGGATCATCGATCTGAATCAGCGCGCGCCAGCCGTTCGCTGATGCCGCTGGGAAAAGCAAGTCGAAGATCAAGGTATATTGATTGACGAACTCGCCGCCACCGTTGGGCTGCATATTGGGGCGCATCAGGTAGCCAATTTGAGGAAGCGAACGCGGAAAGCCCATCACATGCACGGGCTGTCCACCGATGTCCGGGAGGCCCAGCGTGGCGGTTGTGCCGAACACCGTCTGCTGTTCGGTTGGTCCCCCTGGCCCGTCAAAATACTGGAGGTCAAGGCCGGTGGTGGCGGTGAGATTGCCGGTTTTAAAATCCCATTGGCCAGTGATGGTGGCGTTGGAGGTCAGCGTTGCCGCGAAGGTCAGAAGGAATGCGAGGGAGAGTTTGTTGAGGAGCTTTGATTGCATAATCAGCGTCAATGTTTTGATTCTTTTTGGCCAGCCGACCTTAGCCCGCGTGCGGGTTCGGATCCAACCGACGATTCGATGACAGCGGTTAAGTTCACACCATGGTTGTTACAGAATAGAGTCATCACGCGAAGCACAATGGCGCGTTGAGCGACTACACAGTGCGTTAACGCACTAAGTAGAGCTTGGAGGCGTGCCTGTCAACCGATTTCTTGAAAAAACTTGAAAAAGAATTCAGCCAACCCATTGGAGTTGCTATTCAACGGACGGCTTTGGCAGCGAAACGGTACATGTCGCCGCGATAAATCGAGTCCTCCATTTCCACGATCAACTCTTTCCCTGCAAAGGAAACCCCCTCGACACGGAAAGCCGGAGTGGGTTTCAAGAGGTCAAATGCTTCAAGTTGTTCTCTTTCAATAACTACCGCACTGAGCATCTGGTTGATTTCCGTGAGGTGAATGCCGTACTCTTTCTCGAAGGTGGCGTACAGGGACTGCTCCAAATTCTTCTTCTGTATGTCCGGGCAGATCTGCAGGGAGATGTAGCGGGTTTCCTTCATCATCGGGATTTGGTCCGCGAACCGAATGCGCTCGATCTCGCAATAGGGTCCTTTCAACGTGTATTCCCGACCGTTAATGGTTTGGGCATGGTTGCCGCTGCGAATGTGAAAGCCAACCAGCTTGGTGGACGGCTTCCTCCCTGCTTCGAGCATGTTTTTCGTGAACCCGAAAATCCGGTTGATCGTCCGCACGACCACCGGACGGTTCTTGACGAATGTTCCTTGCCCGCGAATCCGTTCCACCCATCCGGCCCGTTCCAATTCCAGGAGCGCTTTGCGCGCCGTGGTATTGCTTACCGCGTATTTCTTGATGATCTCGTTTTCCGAAAGCACGGCACTGCCGGAAGGCAACTCTCCCTTCTGGATTTGGCCAACAATATCGCGGCTGATCTGAAAGTATTTCGGCAGGCTGAATCTTTCGTGTAACATCTAATAGGGGTCAGTTCCTAGTTTCTTACACTGCCACATTCTCCGTGCTGGAACCTGCATGAGCTGCCGGTCTTGAAACGAATTTCCGATGAGCCTGCTGCTTCACCGCTGAGTTGAGAGATGTCGGTGCCGGGACTCCATCCGGCGCCAGGAGCGCCGAGACGTTCAAGATCACGCCGGAAAAGGTGACGCTGCGGCACAAGCCCTTGGCGTCCGGCATTGGCCGCTGGCAAACGCATTTGACTGGCCCGGCCTTCATGACGTGCGGCAGCGCCCCGCAACAACGCAGGAACTCTGTCGCAGTGAGCCTCTCGCCATTCTCCAGCGGTTCGGGGAGACCGTTGCTCGGCACAACACGTTTGGGCGCATGCATGCTCGCCATCATGGCTGAAGGCTATCGGGTCCGACATGGGCTGTCAAACAAAGGCCCGAGGCATGTCGTGTAGTTTTCAAAAGGAGACAAATTCGGGTTGTGTAGTTGGCAAAAGGAGACAAGGTCATTTAGGCAGATTTGAGAAGAGAATTACTGGTTTGGCTTTTTGAATGGGTTTGTCGGCCAGGACCGAGTGGTGGCCGGAAGAGTGATGGCAGAGGATGAGTTTGGCACCGGGACGAGCATCGACCGTCAGGAGTTGGGAGCCGATGGGCACCCGACCGTCGGAGGTGACTTTGATGGGCGTACGCACGCTCCAGACGAAGGGCCACCAGGGACAGCACGGAACCAAGCGGAGGGCGGAGCGATTTTCCTTTTGAGCCAGCCTCCAGGCCTGCTCGGGTTTCATCTGCAGCTCGCGGTGGATTTCGTGTTGGTTGCGATGGAGACGAAGGTTTTGGATATGGGGGTTGGCTTGGTCAATGTCGGAGATCTGTTCACTGGCGAAGTAAGCGGGCAGGCGTTCCTGCCAGAAGAAGTGACTGCGTTCGACTTTGCCTTTGGCCTGAGGGGTTGGGGCGTAACGAAAGCTGATGCCGTAGAAGTGCAGAGCCTGACCCAGTTGGGTCAGAGCGTGGGGGTCATGGGTGAAGAACAGGCTGTGATAATCGACATAGATTTCCAAGGGCATGCCGTATTGGGTGAAGGCCGTGGGGAGGAAATCCAAGTAGGCCAGAAGCAGTTCCTGCTCATAGATTTTGGAGCCGGTGAAGACGCGGCTGCAGTCATCCAGCATGTTGAGCATGGGAAAGAGGATGGGCGAGTTGGGAAACCAGGGGTGGGGCGTGGCGTCCAGTTGCCAGAGTTCACCGATCCGGCTGCGCTGCCAACGTTTGACCGGCGCGGTGGGGCGGTGATTGGGCTTGGGATGGGCGAGGTTGTTTTCCAGGGCCCATCGGCGAACCTGAGCCCGGTCGATTTTGTAGCGGCAACAGCGGAAGACTTCGCTGGCCGCAAAGCTGTAAGAAGCCGGGGGTTTGTTGCCGAGGCGCTTCTGTAGCAGTGCGTGAACCTCGGGTGGCCAGGCCGTAGCGTGATCGCCTCCCGAGATGCTGGGGGTCCAGAGAAGCTCTTGGTGGTGAGCACAGGCACCGAGGTAGCCGGCATACAGCTTGTAGAAACGAGCTCGTGAGAGACCCAGCCGCTCGGCAGCGCTTTGAGCCTTGATTTCCTCGGCCCGGAACGCAGCCAGCACGTGACGAATCAACGGTGCGGCGAGGCGATGGGCCAGTTGAAGCTTTTCAGTTTTCTGGGTATCCTATTGACTCCACCTCACACTACAGGTTGTTATTGGGAGTTCAA
>ERZ1292640.4886-Hain-H43-02um-R1-4886-length-10067-cov-3_pt1 | contig 10067 bp, 10 predicted proteins | sample MGYA00564404_ERZ1292640 | MGnify/ENA primary metagenome ERZ1292640 (study PRJEB36523, sample SAMEA6512636) | groundwater metagenome | collected 2019-01-08 | study: AquaDiva: Metagenomics assemblies of 32 groundwater samples | reverse complement strand
GGCGGCTTGTTTGTCGTTCAGCAACAGGCCTGCCTTTTTCACCTCAGAGTTGGAGGCGAAACGGGCGTCACCATGGAGCGGACGACGCGGACGGCTGGCCGATATCAGGGCCACAGGCAAGAGCACCAGCGTGACAAGGTGGGCCGTGGCGATGGAAACCAGCAGCCGCTTGCGCAACGCGGGCTCATCGGCATAGATCAGCCAGTAGTCCACGATGCTGTTCCAGGTCGCCAGCCTGGGGTGTGTCTTGCTGAAGACCAGAAACAGCACGCCCGACAGGTAAAGGGCCGCGATCACCAACAAGGCCACGCCGAAGACGGCGATGATCCCCAGCGCCGCCCGGCGCACATCCAGCCTGGACACGGTGGGCCGGAGCAATTTGGCGTTCATGTCCGAAATCCGCCAAAAAGGGTGGCCTGGGCATCGGCCATGGCATCCCGTGTGGCGTCGTCGGTGTGTTGCTTTCGGCGCGGCTCGTAGGCAATCTCGGAAATGAAGCGGCCCCGTTCATCCCGGTTGAACTGCACGATGACATCGATCACGATGCCCAGAAGGCCCTTGATTTCGTCCAGTCGCAGGCCGCCCCCGGCGCTGCTCTCGCGGATCATGAGCGACATCTGTTCCAGCGCCAGGGCACAGCTGCCCGCGTGCACGCTGGTGATGCTGCCGGGGTGGCCGGAAGCGGCCAAGCGAATGAAGGAGAAACATTCTTCGCCACGCAGCTCGGCCAGAAAGATGCGGTCGGGCTTCATGCGCAGACAGGCTTCCAGCAACGACTTGGCCGTCACGCGAGCCGTGCCCTGTGCATCCTTGCTGTAGAACAAATGCACCACGTTCGGGTGATGAGGGATGGTGAGTTCGGCCGTGTCCTGGATGGTGATCAGGCGCTCATGGAGCGGGACTTCCTCGATCAGTGCTTTCATGAAGGTGGTCTTGCCCGATCCGGTCCTCCCACTGACCACGATGGTCTGGTGCTTCTGTACCGCGAGGCGCAGGAACTCGGCGTACCGGCCCGCGGCCTTCAGTGCGAGCAGTTCTCTCTGGAAGGGCTGCAGACCGTCGTCTTCGGCGCCCAGTGCCGCGCACTCGTCGATTCGGTCGAACAGACCCTCGCATTCGAAGCTGAGCAGGCGCCTGATCAGTTCCGATGGCTTGCGCACCGTGATGGATACGGTGCCGCGCGTCACAGCCGGGGGAATGACGAACTGGATGCGCTCGCCGCTGGGCAGTGTGGCCGACAGCAGGGGGCGCTCCTGGTTGATCTGCTGGTCGCAGTAAGTGGCCACGGCCGTGGCCAGCGAGAGACAGCGTTCCAACGTCATGGCTGGCGCTTCCACCTGCTGCCAACCGTGAAAGGTCTCCACCTGCAGTTCGCCGGGGCGATTCACACAAACCTCCAACACGCCCGGTGCATCCAGCTGTTCGCGCAGCGGGCGCAGGAACTCGACCACCGAGGTGGCGTCGCCACACCAGCCGTCAGGCTGTGGGTCTTCGAAGAAGGACATGAGGTCAATCGCGGGGTTCATCGCGCCACCGGCTGAAGTGCGTAGACCGATGAGAAGTCCACGTCGCGCGCGACGTAGATGCCGACGATGCCGCCCTGGTTCTGGTAGATCAGGGGCGGGATGTTGATGGTGCTGTCCAGCACCTTTTCGGCCAGTTTGCTGGTGTTCTCGGTGGTGGATGGCAGGACGATGGTGTCTGCATCCCGGTCCTGCATCTGGTTCTGGATGACCAGCTTGACCGAGTCGTCGATCAGTGAGAGCAGCATGGCGGCGCCGATGCGGTCGCCCCACCGGTTGTCCACGTGGCCATCAATGCCCGACTCGCCCAGCTGCCCGGTGCCGGGCGACTCAACGTCCACCGTGACGCCATTCGGCGTTCGGATGCGGGTCCACAGCACGGGAATGCGGACGGTGCCGGGCCGTACCGATGCGATGCGGTATTCGCCGTCCAGGTGCGAGCCACGCTCGATCAGCAGTACCCGGCCGTTGTCGCTGTACACGTCGCGCTGCACCTGGCAGCCGACCAGGCCCGAGGTGGCGCTGATGACTCGGGTCTTGAGTGCACAAGTGAAGGCTGTGCCCTTGGGCAGGGTGAGGCTGCGGTCGCCCAGCGTGGTGGCCTTCACACTGGGTGTGGCGGAGCCCTGCAACTCGCCGCCGAACAGGCCGGCCGCCGCGGAGCGAAGGCTCGACCCGATGTCCGGTGATGGCGTGGACTCGGTGGTTGAACCACCCAGACCTGCTGGCAGGGCATTGCCCTGGGTCAGGTTGTCCAGAAGCCCTTGCAATCGGCGTTGGTAGTCCTGCAGTTGCCTGGAAGTGGACGCCGCCGGATCGTTGGACGACTGCGTTGGGTCGCCGTTGGCGCCAGCGATGCCGCCCGGGCGGGACGACACCACCACTACCGGGGCGTCATCCGGGGACAAGGTTTTGGGTCCGGATGGCGTGGCCGTGCCTGTGTTCCGCAGTCCGATGGGGTCGACGGCTTCCGCAGGGGAGGGAATCAAGGCCGGGACGCGAGGTGTGGCGGGCGGGGTCATGTCCAGCTGCCGGGTACCCGCACCAGCCGCCGATGGACGGTCCCGCAGCATGGACTTGTCCTTCTCTGAATCGCCGCTTTCTGCGAAGTATCGGTACAGGTAAGAGGCAGTGATGCCTCCGACCATGAACAACACCAGGCCAATGATTCCGATGTTCTTCCAGGACAGGTTGACAGTCTGCCGTCGGGCCACATTGGGAATCCCTGCCTCACCCGGCAGGGGGCTGATGGTGTTGCCGCTGTCCTGCGGCGATGGCTCGTCGTTTGGCGCTGGTGAACCTGGGGCTTGATTGGTCATGGCTGTGCTCCTGCCGTTGATGAGGAGGAAATGGAGGGGGCGGGCTTCAGAACCCGCTGCACACCCGGCACCGTGGTGGAGCCTTTGGCTGGTGATCCCTCCAGATCAAACGCTTCGTTCCAGATGCCCACCACCGCCGATCCCGCGCGCAGCATCAGGCGGCGGCTGACCCGGTCCACAACCAGGGTGTCGTCCTCCATGCGGGCGTTGACCAAGGTTTCGCTGCCGTCGCCCAGCACGTGGAAGACGGCGGGCACCTCGCGGTTGCCTGGGAAGCGCAGGTAGGTGAACCGACCGTCGTCGTAGACCAGCGTGGGAACGATGTCTACCGAACCGGCACCTTCGGCCAGCGCGTACTGGGTGTTGAGCACGGTGGGCTTGGCCGCCAGACGCTCCGCCACGATCTGCTGGGCCGTCGGTGGGGGCGGGATCGGCGGCAAGCTCGCCAGCGCATCCAGTTCCATCTCTGCCAGACTGGGCGGGGCTGCTGCGGGTTTGGGGGACCGGATGGCCATGCGAAAGACAGGCGTCTGGCGGTCGCCGTCCGGCAACACCACAAAACGCAGGGCGTGCGAGCGCCGGTCGGTGATGACCGCCAGGTTGTTGGGAGCATCGGCGGCGCTCTTGGCTTTGACATAGAGGTGACGCCCACCCGGTTGGGCGGCCACGCACCAGACGGCATCGGGCTTGGTGCAGTCGCCTCCCTGACCGACCGCCACCTCGGTGATGGCCTCTCCCTTGTCGAACTCCACCAGCGTCACCATGCCGCGCTTGACCGGGACGGTGACCACCGCGTTGGCGTCGTACATCACCTCGCGCAGGCGCGGATCGGACCTATCGCTGGGCTGAGCCGCAGAAGCCAGCATGAGAGGCATGGACAACAAAACCAGCGCCAAGGGCAGCACAAGGACGTTCATGGCTTCGCTCCAGTGGTAGGGGTGTTGATCTCGGGGTCTGACCGGTAGGCCGTGACCACGAAGCCGAAGGGGTTCTCCAACCGGTCCGACTCTTTGGCCAGCACCTTGGGCTGGTACTGGTAGACCACACTGGCCACGTGCCGGGTGGTCACGTCCGGCAGGTTGCGGTCGGTCATGTGGACGACCTTGTCGTAGGTGACGGTGGCGTCGCTCTGGTTGCCGCTGCGGCCCGATGCGCGCAGCCGCACACCGACGATGTTGATGCGCCACTCTTCGGTGGAGCCCACTTTCTTCTGCAGTGCCCCATCGCCCTCGAACTGCCGGTTGTATTCCGCGAAGACGGCGGGCACCGCCATGCGTGCCACCTGGTCAAAGTCCCGCTGCAGGAACATCCAGCTGTAGGCCTCGCGGGAACGCACAAAGGTGGCCAGGTTGTGCTTGTCCAGCGCCTCCATGGCGGGAATGGTTTCTTCGCTCAGGCGCTGCTGGATGGTCGTTTCACCGGTGACCCGGTCCACCACGATGGGGATCTCCACCACCTTGCGCAGTGGCCCCTGCACAAAGACAGCGGCGATGCCGATCAGGCCAATAGCCAGACCCGCAGCTGCGGCGGCCCAAGCCCGGCGCTCGGAGCGCTCCAGCATCAGGGCGCGGTCGATTTCCCAGTCTCGGTTGGCCTGCAGCGATGGGACTTCAGGCGCAGAAGGCGGTGTTTTCGGCTGTTTGGGCCATGCGGCGGCCTCACCTGACATCAGGATGGCACTCATGGGGGACTCCGGTGGGGTGGTGGTTACGGCAGGAAGTCGGAGACCTTGCCGGTGCGGCCCAGCATCTGGTACTGGCGCTCGCGCTCACGGGATCGGGCGATGCGCTCCTCGCTGTCGGCCATGCCTTGCAGCATCTGGATTTGCGAGGACTCGTGTGCCAACAGGGCGTTTTCAGCGCCAATACGGGCCTGAATCTCTTGCACTGACTTCTGGTCGGTGGTGGCGTTGATCTGGGTCATCAGCGACTGGATCTGGTCCAGCCGGTGGGCCGCCGACTTCATGGCGTCCTGCAGCAACCCTTTCTGCTGGTATGGCTGCGCCAGGGTGGCCTGGCACTCGGTGCGTGCGTCGCCTGTGCGGTCCATGCAGTTGTAGAGCATCCCGACATCTCGCAGCACCTTGGCCGTGGCGTTGAGGCCGCTGTAACCCGAGGTGTTGATGGCGTTGAGGTAGGTGTAGGCCTCGGCCGGGATGTAGTTCTTGAGCAGCGGGTTGTTGAATACGTCGCCCAGGCTTCGCATGCCGTTGATGCTGTCGATCTGGGTCTGCAGATGTTTGATCTGCTGGATCTGGTTGTTGATCTGCGTGATGTCATTGACCACCTGCTGCACCGCCTGAAACAGGTTGGCAACATCGATCACGGGAATGCCACCGGCCCGCGCGTGGCTGGCACCCAGAGAAATCAAAACGGCGGCGGCGACCTTGAGGCGGTAGTTCATGGTGTGCTCCTTGGCAAGTGGGAGATCAAGACCGGCCGCGCAGGGCGGCGAGTCGGTATGCCGCAGACCGTGCGGCTCCGTAGCCCTTGCGGGCCATGTTTCCGGCGTATCGACCTGTGGCTGCTGCGGCGGCACCCGCCGTGGCTGACGCACCAGCGCCTGAACGGATCACGCCCCCAGCGCCTGTGCCGGTGGCGGTCGAACGTGCCGAGGACGCTGAGCGCAGGCCCGAGACCATCATCGCGTTCTGGATCATCTGAACGCCTTGTTGAATGGCTGCGCCACCCGTCAGGGCCGAGGCGAGGCTGGGCGCCTGGAAGCAGAGGATGGCCATGAGGAACATGAGCACGCAGTAGCGGGTGGCTTCACCCAGCACGTTGAAGGTGCTGCCGAGGAAGCCGCCACCGTCGTTGATGGCCTTGAACATGGCAGCGCCCATGTAGGTGCTCAGGCCCAGCGCGAAGAAGGCAAACCAGGTGAGCACCACGGCGTTCAGCACCATCGACAACCAGCTGTCAAAGAAACGCGCGGTGGGACGCCAGGCCAGGCACAGGATGAACAGCGGACCGATGGCGATCACGAAGGTCAGGAACAGCTTGGCTAACGTGACAACGAAGAGGGCGATGCAGAGAAAGAAGACGGTTCCGATGGAGAAGATGCCGCCGGCCAGCAGCAGGTCCAGCCTGAGCACGCTCGCTTCTTTCATGATGTCGGCCACCTGGGCGCTGGCGTCGTCGTTGAACTTGTCGAGCAGCGCATAGGGCGAGCTGATCGTGGCGGGATCCACGCCAGAAGGCAGAAAGGTGCTGGCCACGCCCATGGCCAGCGCGTTGGCGGTGTCCGACACGTTGCTGATGTAGAACCCTGACTGCAAGGCAAAGGCCAGCACCAGCCCGATCTTGAACACCTTCCAGACGAAGGTGGGCACGGTTTCGGACACCTCATTGCGCAGCACGGCCCAACCGTAGAGCGCCACCCACACCGTCATGGCCGACAAGGCAATCGGTGTGATCGCGGACATGAGCGAAGACACCACACCGATTACGTAGGTGCTCAGAATCGCGTCGAAGTTGGAACCGACCCAGGCGAACATGACATCGCTCCCTTATTGCACGGCCGGGTAGGGCAGGTTGGTCGGGGGCGGCGCGAAGACTTTGACGCACTTGCTGCCCAGATCAGGGTACTGGCACTGCAGCCACTGGCCGCCGGCCTTCACTACCCAGATGCGGGAGAGTTTGGTGGTGCCGTAGCTGGAGGGCCTGCAGGTGCCTTCACGTGCATAGACCTCGGTGCACTCCACCAGACCTTCTCGCGTCTCCACCATGTGCCAGGGGCCTGCGTGGCATCCTGCTTGAGCCAGGCAGGGCTTGGTCTTTCGGATGGGACCGGAGCTGGGCATTGGTGCCAACTCGACCAACCGTTCACCGGTGGTTGAGGTGCGAACCGCCTCGTTGCCTTTCACGAATTGGGCGCTGGCGCTCGTGCTGAAAACGACAAGCGTCAACACAATGGGAAGGGTGTGAAACCGGGTCATGTCGCTCTCCTGGAGTTGCGGGATTTGCGATCCTGAACCTCGCGCAGCAGCACGGGAAGCCAGAGAAACGGATCGTTACCGTGTTGTTCACGAACGGTGTCCAGCAGGGCGACGTTGTCGGTGGTGGCCGACAGCACGGTCACGAAGTCTTGTAAACCGCTGAGGTCCAACTCGCAGATCGCGCTGCTGTGCCCTTGTTTGACCAGGAAGCGCCGGCCACCCTGCGCGCCCAGGCTGCGCACGATGCCGAACTCGGCTTCGCTGAGACCAAAACCTTCGACGTATTCTTCGCGCACCGCCTCTGGGTTGGCCAGGAAGATCTTGGTGACGCTCTGTTCCACCATCGTGCGGCCGATGGGGTGGCGCAGCACGTCGGATGGGCTCTGGGTGTCGAAGATGCCCAGGCCGTTCTGCTTGCGGATCGTCTTCTGTTTCTGTTTGGCGAAGTCGCTGAAGATGTCGTGGTCCAGTGCTTTCCAGAACTCCGAGATCACGTAGATCAGCCGCTCGCCGTTGACCAGCTCCTCCATCACCTGGAGCAGGTACAGCATGACCGGCGTGCGGACCTCTGGCAGGTCCAGGAACTCGGTGGTGTCGAAAGCGATGACCGAGGCGGACTGCAGGTTCATCAGCTGGTCGTTGGCCTGGTCGAACACCCAGCCCAAGGCGCCGCCCTCGCACCAGCGGCCCAGCCGTTCGTACAGACTGTTCTCGCCGGACTTGGGCAGGTTCTGGCGGATGGTCGAGAAGCGGCGCAGGGCGGTCGGCATCATCGCTACCGTCTTGACGGCATCAGCGATGGCGCGCTCGTCGGCCGGTAGCAGGGGCAGGGCGGGGGTGGCGATGCAGGTGCGCATCAACTGTTCCCAGAACTGGATGCGGGCCGGCGTGGGGTCGCGCTGCAGCGGGTTGAGGTGGGTGGGCTTGCCAGCTTCGAGCGTGAAGTACCGGCCGTTCATGGCCCGGATGGCGATCTCGCAACCCCGGTCCAGATCGAACAACACCAGTCGCGGTGCTGGGTCCCACTTACGCGTCAGCGTCAGCAGGAACATCTCCAGGGTGGTTTTTCCGACCCCGGTGGACCCGATGATGATGGTGTTGCCGGGCAGCTTCTTGTCGGCCGAGTCTTCGCCGTCGGGGCTGCTGTGGAAGTTCAGATAGAACGGCTGACCGGAAGGCGTCCTCAGCAGCGCCAGCGCTTCGCCCCACGGGTTGCCGTCGCGCTTGCCACGGGCGAAGTTATGCCCGCTGGCCAGCGCGGCGAAGGCGCGGGAAGACAACTTGGCATCGCGCGGGCGCCACTGCCAGTTGCCCGGCATCTGGGCGAACCAGGCGGCGTCGGCCACCAGGTCCACCGGCGACATCTGCAGGCTTGACGACTCACCCACGGCGCCGATGGCCTGCGCCGCACGGCGGCCGGCATCGGCCAGGGTGTCTTCACCCGGGTTGCCGAAGACCACCAGGCTGTAGTGGTACTCGCCCATGCAGAACTGGCCATCGCCCAGCTCGTTCAATGCCTCGTCCATGTCCGCGATCTGGCTGGAGACCACATCGTCGCTGGCGATCAGCTGATCGCGTTGCAGCTCCAGGGCTCGGGTGGCCTCGCGGCGCGGCAGGATCGAGAAACTCTGCGTCTCGATGAACTCGCTGTCTTCGTACAGCAGGGCGTTGAGGATGCCGGGTTCAACAGCATCGGCGTATTCCTTGATGTCCACCAGGGCCGCGCAGCGCCGCTGATCCCCATTTCTCAGCTCTAGCTTGTCGCCGCCAAATGAAAGACGGGTCGAGGGCAGGGTGCGGTGCAGTGGTCCAGCCGTGAAAGGCACTGGCTTCCAGTACCCGTTGACCAGGTAGCCCAGAAACTCGGCTACTTCCGAATAGAGGCGTCCCCGGTGTTCGCGCGCGCCCAGCAACTGCGGGCCAAACCCGCGCAGTACACGGTACACGAACGCCGTGCGCTCTTCCATCGTACGCAGCGCTTCGGCATGCGCTTCAGCGATGGCGGCCTTGGACCGCTGCGGCGATTGCAGCGCACGGCTGATGCGTGAGGCGGTGGGCCGGTAGACCAGGGTCAGGTACAGCTCGTTGCTCATCATCGCCCGCTGGTTCAGGTGCGCCTGATAAGCCTGTGACAGGTCTTTGGCAAACCCATCTTCCGCTGGGTCGCTCAGAGCATCCTGAATCTTGCGGTGCAGCCGGTGCGTCCAGACGGCCCACTGGCCACCCGAGAGGTTGCGCAGCAGGCTGCAGAGTGCTTCGTGTCGTTCCGTAACCAGGTAGTCGTCGGCGCACTCGAAAGCCACGCCATCGAGCCGCCACACCCGCAGGAAATCGCCACCACGGGTGATGACATCGTGGTCGCTCAGCAGCGAAGAGAAGGGTACGAACCTGGTCAATGGGTTCTCCGCCAGAGCCTGCGACCAGTGGCGAGGCTGCGGGCCACCTGCCACAGGGCGTCGCGTTGTGCGGCGTGCGGCCTTCCCCGAGCGGTCAAAGATGCCAGTCATCGGACGCTCCCCGAAAAAGGGTGGGTGAGTAGCTGCGCGCGCACCAGAACCGCCGGTTGCGGTCGTGCAATCGCAGCTTGAGTGCGATGAAGATTTGCCGAAACCGCTGGTCGTCTCGGGATGTCACCCATCGCATCCAGAACAGGGTGGGCACGAAGGACACCAGCACGCCCACTGCGATCCACCAGCTCACGAGGATGCCGCCCCACATCATCAGCAGCATCCCGCTACCGAAAAGCACCACCAGTGGCACCATCGGAATGCCCAGTTTCATGGCCGGGCGAGTCGCCCCCTTGTAGATGGTCTCGGCTTGCATGGTGGATGCCTGCAGAGGTCAGCTCACGATGTAGCTGGCAAACGCGGCTGCACCGCCGACCAGGGTGCCACCGATCAGGATGTTGGCTACATCGGCCAGCCGGGCGCCCTGGAAGATCATCTTGAAGCCGGCCCAGATGATGGCGATCGTCACCACGGCCACGGAGATCGTCACCAGGATCGCGTTGACGTTGGTGACCGTGGTGTTCACCTTGTCGAAGCCTTGCGCCCAGACCTGGGGTGGCAGCAACATCAACAGGCTGAGGGCACGGACTTGGCCTTGAGACAGTTTCTGGCGATTCATGACGGCTCCTTGGATGACGGGTTGGAACGAGGGCGGGGCAGTGAACGGGTTGCGGCGACAACCTTCTGCACATAGCCATGGCGAAAGCCGGTTGAGAAGTTGCCGCTGTAGTAGCAAGAGAGGGCTTTGCGCAGGGCGGACTGAAGGGGGTCCGCACCACTT
>ERZ1292640.4884-Hain-H43-02um-R1-4884-length-10069-cov-43_pt1 | contig 10069 bp, 8 predicted proteins | sample MGYA00564404_ERZ1292640 | MGnify/ENA primary metagenome ERZ1292640 (study PRJEB36523, sample SAMEA6512636) | groundwater metagenome | collected 2019-01-08 | study: AquaDiva: Metagenomics assemblies of 32 groundwater samples | reverse complement strand
GGCCCGCGCCTGCGCTGGGAGCTGACGGCCACCAACTTCTTCAACCACCCGAACTGGAGCAATCCCGGCAGCACCAATATCACGCAGTTGGGCAATGTCGGCGTGATCAGCGGAGTGGGCGGCGTCAACGGCTCCTCGACCGGCGATCAGCCCGGCCCGCGCTCGTTCCGCATGGGCGTGCGCGTGGAGTGGTAGGCGCGTCACGCTCCAGCGGTACGCGTATGAGCAGCCTGTACCCAACCAGCGCGGCGGAACTGGCCGAGGCGATGGCCGCCGGCCAGAGCATCACCCTCGGCGGCCGCTTCACCAAGGAGAAGATGGCCGGTCCCGTCGCCGCATCAGACGTGACGATTTCAACCGCGCGGCTGAATCGCGTGCTCCAGTACGACCCGCGCGACCTCACCATCAGCGTCGAGGCCGGGATCCCGTTCGCGGAGTTGATCCGGGTGACAGCCGCCGACGGGTTGATGGTCCCGCTGGATCCCTCGTTTTTCGAGCTGGCCACTGTGGGCGGCGTCGTGGCCGCCAACGTCAGCGGGCCGCGGCGGCGACTGTACGGCGCCGCGAGGGACCTGGTCATCGGCATGAAGTTCGCGACCCTCGAAGGCAAGCTGGTGCAATCCGGCGGCATGGTGGTGAAGAACGTGGCCGGGCTGGACATGGCCAAGCTCATGATCGGCTCGTTCGGCACGCTGGTGGCGATCGCGGTGGTGAACTTCAAGCTGGTGCCGATACCGCCCTGCTCGCGGTCGTTCCTGCTGCGGTGTCCGTCGCTGGCAGCCGCCATGGCGGCGCGGGACTCGATCCTCCAGGGCGTGCTGCAACCGGCGGCCATCGACCTGCTGAATCCCCAGGCCGCGGCGCGGCTCAAGCGAGAAGGCTACCTGCTGGCGGTTCAGGCCGGCGGCAGCCCCGCCGTCATCGAAAGGTACGCGCGCGAGCTGGCCGGAGCCGAAGCCCTGGCGGGCCGCGAAGAAGAGGAGTTCTGGCGCGGCGTCCGCGAGTTCACCCCGGCGTTTCTCGCGGAGTTCCCTGCCGGGGCGGTGGTGCGCGTCTCGACGAAGATCTCGCAACTGGCCGCGGTGATGGAGGCGTTGGAGGTTCCGGCGGTGGCCCGGGCCGGCTCCGGTGTGCTCTATGTGTATTTCAGCGAATGGCAGGCCGCGGGCGCCTTGCGCGGTTGGAAGGCGGTCATCGAATTCGCGCCGCCCGAACACAAGGGCGAGCTCGACCTCTGGCCATCGCCGGGCAGCGACTTTGAAATCATGGAAAGGGTGAAGCGGATGTTCGATCCGCAGCATCTGCTGAATCGGGGTAGGCTGTATGGCCGTATCTGAGGCAGCGCCGGCGGCCGCCGGCCCGCGGCAGTTCGACCTGGACAAGTGCGTGCACTGCGGCCTGTGCCTGAACGCCTGCCCGACCTACCGCGAGCTGGGCCTGGAGGCGGATTCGCCCCGCGGCCGCATCTACCAGATGGTGCAGGTGGCGGCCGGCGAACTGCCGATCAGCCGCTCTTACATCGAGCACCTGGAACTGTGCCTGGCCTGCCGCGCCTGCGAGACCGCCTGTCCCTCCGGCGTGCAGTACGGGCGGCTGATCGAGGCGGCCCGCGCCGAGATCGAGCGTAAGGCGCCGCGACCGCTCGCCGCGCGCCTCGTCCGGCGCTTCGTTTTCGGCCGCCTGCTTCTGTCGCCAACGCTGATGCGACTGGCCGGCGGGCTGCTCTGGCTCTACCAGGCGATCGGCTTGCGGCGACTGGTGGAGTCGTCGGGCCTGCTTAAGAAACTGGGCACGCTTGGGCGGGTCGTGCGGCTCGCCCCTTCCGCCGAGCGGCCCTTCTTCTTCCGCCAGATCGGCAAGGTGTTTCCGGCTGAGGGCCCGGTTCGCTACCGGGTGGCCTTCCTGGCCGGCTGCGTGGCCAACGTCAGCTTCGCGCGGCTGAACGAAGCCACCGTGCGCGTGCTGCAAAAGAACGGCTGCGATGTGGCGATCCCGGCCGGCCAGACCTGCTGCGGCGCGCTCCACGCGCACCTGGGCCTGCGCGAGGAGGCCCGCGCGCTTGCCCGCCGCAACATCGACGCCTTCCTCTCTGGGGACTACGACGCCATCATCACCAACGCCGCCGGCTGCGGCTCGATGCTCAAGGAATACCACGAGCTCGTCGAGGGCGACGCCGCCGCGCGATTCTCCAAGCTCGTCAAGGACGTCACCGAGTTCCTCGCCTCGATTGAACTGAACACCAACATGGGGCCGGTGCCGGTGATCGCCACTTACCAGGATTCCTGTCACCTGGCGCACGGTCAGAGAATCAGGGTCGCCCCAAGGCAGTTGCTCCGGTCGGTGCCCGGCCTGGAATTCCGCGAGATGCCGCTTTCGGACCTGTGCTGCGGCAGTGCCGGCGTCTACAACGTAGTCCAGAGCGAGATGGCGGCGCAGATCCTGGAGAACAAGATGCGGCTGGCCGAGAGCACCGGCGCTGATGTGATCGTCACCGCCAACCCCGGTTGCATGCTGCAACTGCGGGCGGGCGGGCGGCGCGTGGCCCACGTCGTCGAGATTCTCGACCAGGCCTATCGGGCGGCGAACATTAATTTCGAGGTTGTGTAGCCTGTCACCGAATTGATTTTTGCTGGATTTTGGCCCAGGTGTCGCGCAGGGTGACGGTGCGGTTGAAGACCGGTTTCTCCGGGGTCGAGTCGGGATCGACGCAGAAATAGCCGAGCCGCTCGAACTGGCAGCGGCCCGTGGGCAGGTTCGGCTCGATCTTGCAGCCGGTCAGCACCTCAAGGATGAGGTTGTCGTAAAGGCGCACCTCGGCGTCGATGGCATGAGCCGCCGAGACCCAATGGATGGTTGACTTCACTTTGCGCCCGTCCGGCGCGTTGCCCCCGCGGGTGGCCGGGTCGTAGGTGCAGTGCAGCTCGTCTTTCACCACGCCGGTGCACCGCACGAAGTAGCCGTAGCGCAGCCGGACTTCGCGGCCGGGGGCCAGCCGGAAATACTGCGGCGGCGGGTCTTCGCGAAAATCGTCCCGCTCGATGTAGAGCACCCGCGAGAACGGCGCCTTGCGCGTTCCCATCGACGCATCTTCGGGGTTGTTGACCGCCTCCACCTCCTCGACCAGGCCCTCGGGGTAGTTGTCGATGATGAGCCGCAGCGGCCGCAGCACGGCCATCACCCGCGGTGCCCGCTTGTTCAGGTCCTCGCGGACGAAGTGATCGAGCAGCGATGCCTCGATGGTGCCGCTGAACTTGGCCACCCCGATCCGGTCGCAGAAGTTGCGGATCGCTTCCGGCGTGAAGCCGCGCCGGCGCATCCCGGAAATGGTCGGCATGCGGGGATCGTCCCAGCCGCCCACGTCGCCGTTCTGGACCAGCGTGAGCAGCTTGCGCTTGCTCAGAACCGTGTTGGTGAGGTTGAGCCGGGCGAACTCGATCTGCCGGGGACGATAGACCCCCAACTGCTCCAGATACCAGTCGTACAACGGCCGGTGGTCTTCGAACTCCAGCGTGCAGATGGAGTGGGTGATCCCTTCGATGGAATCGGATTGCCCGTGGGCATAATCGTACATCGGGTAGATGCACCACTTGCCGCCGGTGCGGTGGTGTTCGGCGTGCAGGATGCGGTACATCACCGGGTCCCGCATGTTGAGGTTCGGCGAGGCCATGTCGATCTTGGCCCGCAGGGTGCGGGAGCCGTCCGGGAACTCGCCGGCCCGCATGCGCTCGAACAGATCCAGGTTCTCTGCCACGGAGCGGTTGCGGTACGGGCTCTCCCAGCCGGGTTCCGTCAGCGTGCCGCGATACTGCCGGATCTGGTCCGCGTTCAGGTCGCAGACATAGGCCTTGCCGGCTTTGATCAGTTGAACGGCCCATGCGTAGAGCTGATCGAAGTAGTCGGAGGCGTAAAACAGCCGGTCCTCCCAATCGAAGCCGAGCCAGCGGACATCGGCGATGATGGACTCGACGTACTCGGATTCCTCCTTGGTGGGATTGGTGTCGTCGAAACGCAGGTTGCACTTGCCGCCGAACTCGGCCGCCAGGCCGAAGTTGAGGCAGATGGACTTGGCGTGGCCGATATGCAGGTAGCCGTTCGGCTCGGGCGGAAAGCGCGTGTGCACCCGCCCGCCGTACTTGCCGGCCTTCAGATCCTCGAGGATGATCTCGCGGATGAAGTGGGAAGGACCGGACGTCTCAGGGAAGCTTTCCGATGGCATGGTCAATCCGCTTGAGGCAGGTCTCCCTGCCAAGCACCTCCAGGGTTTCGAATAGCGGCGGGGCCGCCTTGCGGCCGCACACGGCCACTCGTATAGGCTGGAACATCTGGCCGGCCTTGACGCCGGAGGCCCCGGCCGCGGCCCGCAGCGCCGCTTCCAGGGCCTGGCGTTCGAACTCCGTAGCCGCCAGTACCCCGCGGGCCCGCTCCAGCACCGCCCGGGCCAGGGCCGCGTCCCCTTTTTGCGGGATGAGTTCGGCGGGATCGTACGGCGGCAGCTCGCCGGCGAAAAAGAAATCGGCCACGGCCGCCGCATCGCGCAGCGTCTTGATGCGCTCCTGGATCAGCGGCGTGACCTTAAGGAGCTTGTCGCGCTCGACCTCGAAGCCAGCCGCGCGCAAGTGCGGCAACAACCGCTCGGCCAGGTCCGGGACCGGCAGGGCGCGCAGGTGCTCCGCGTTCAGCCACACGGCCTTGGGGTCGAACGGATCGTCCTCGCGGAAGTTGATCACCGCGTTGGCGCGGTTGATCCCTTCCAGCGAGAAGGCGTCAATCAGCTCCTGGCGCGACATGCGCTCGCGGTCGTCCTTGGGCGACCAGCCGAGCAGGCACAGGAAGTTTACGAACGCGTGCGGCAGGAAGCCGGCGTCGCGGTAGGTGGTGACGCTGACCACCGGCCCGTGGCGGCGCTTGGAGAGCTTGGAGCCGTCGGGGGCGATCAGCAGCGGCAGGTGGGCGAACTCGGGCAGCGGCGCGCCGGCGGCCTCGAAGATCAGGATGTGCTTGAACGTGTTGGTGAGGTGGTCCTGGCCGCGCACGATGTGCGTGATGCCCAGGTCGATGTCGTCGGCGCAGGAGGCCATGTGGTAGGTGGGCGTGCCGTCGCTGCGCAGCAGGGCGAAGTCCTCGATGTCGGCGGTGGATTTCTCCTGCTCGCCGTACACCAGGTCGTTGAACCGGATGATGCGCGCCGGGTCGCGCGGCACGCGGAACCGGACCGCGGCGGCGTCGCAGTAGGCGAGGCCCTTGGCCAGGATGGCCTCGGCAAGCTGGCGGTGCAGATCCACGCGATCCGACTGCCGGTACTCCTCGTCCCAGCCGAGATCGAGCCAGCCCAGGCCCTCGTAGATGGATTCGAGCGACGCCTGCGTCGAGCGGGCGACGTCGGTATCGTCGATGCGCAGCACCATCGTGCCGCCATGGCGGCGGGCGTAGAGCCAGTTAAAGATGTAAGTCCGCGCCCCGCCGATGTGCAGGAAGCCGGTCGGTGAGGGCGCAAAACGCAGCCGCGGCATGGAGATTCCAGTATAGCGAGCGCAAAAAAGAAGGGGCGCTCCCCGTGGGAGCGCCCCTGAAAGGTCTCGGAATTCCGGGTTTAGAAGAAGAAGTGGAGGCCGAAGCGCAGGCTGCGCGGACCCTGGAACTCGCTGGCTAGGCCGAAGCGCGGATCGACCCGCAGCTTCTGGTCCTTCATCATTTTCATGTAGTCGAAGCCCTTAAAGAAGTCCACCTCATTGTCGAAGTTCACCTGCCCGTCGTTGGCATGCACGTAGTTGACGTTCTTGTTGACGACGGTGCTCTGGTTGAACAGGTTGGTGATGTTCATCTCCACCCGCAGCCGGTAACGCTCTTGCGCCGGCGCGAGCTTGAAGTCGTGACCCACCAGGAAGTCGGTGTTCGAGTACACCGGGGTACGGCCCAGGTCGCCGCGCCCGTTGGCGAAGATGGGCACGCTGGAGACCATCTGCACTTCGGTGGTCAGGGGGGTGCCGCTATAGGCATAGAAGTTGGGCGAGAACATGGTTTCGCCGGCCTTGGTGCGCAGGGTGTAGGAGCCGAAGAACTTGAGCGTGTGCGGCCGGTCGGTGGCCAGGCGCCCGTAGACCAGCTTGCCGTTCTTGTCGAAGCTCATGAACGGCAGGTCGAAGTAGCGGTTGACATTGGGGCTGACGCGCCCGTTCTCGTCGGAACTCGCCAAGCCGCCGTAGTTGCCCCACAGCCTGCTGTAAGTGTAGCTGGCCGCGAAGATGTAGTTGCGGGAGTAGCGCTTATCGATTCGGAACTCGATGCCGTCATAGACGCGCTCCGCCTCTGGCGTCACCGGGAAGCCCTTGGGCCAGAACTTGGGATCGGCAGTGATGCCGAAGCCGGGGTTGGCCACGTAGTACACCTCCCCGTGCTCGGTCAGAATGCCCGTGTCCTCGATGGTGCGATCCAGTTGCCGCCGGGTGTACCGAGTCGTGAAGGCCAGCGTGGGAGTCAGCGCGTACTCGGTGCCGAAGTCCCAGACGCGGTTGCGAACCGGCATCAGGTCGGGATCGATGAGGTTCTCCGAGGGATCATGCGAGGGAATGCGCCAGTCGGCGTAGTCGATGCAGCCGGGCGCGCTCTTGCAGTCCGCCGGCATGGTGCGCCGGACGGTGGGCTTGATCTTGAAGATATCCGGATCGTCGAGCTTGAAGACCAGGTCCGTCCAGACATCGCCGCCGAAGCTGCCGCGGGGCATCTCGTACTTCATCATGTCGTAGAACAGCCCGAAGCTGCCGTAGACCTTCAGCTTGCTGTCGCCGAAGACGTCGTAGGCGAAGCCCAAACGCGGGGCCAGCTTCTTGCCGAACCCGAACTCGATGGCCCGCGAGGGAATGCCCTCGGCGATCTTGAAGGAAGGCAGGAACTCCCGTTCCATACGCAGGCCCAGGTTGAGCCGCAACTTGCGGTTCACCTGCCAGCCGTCCTGGAAGTAGATGCTGGTGTTGTTGCTGGCCACGTCGCCGGTGGTGGCGAAGAAGCGGTCGATGTAATAACCGTACCTGCCGCGCCCGCCGGGCATGGTGATGCCCTGCCGGTTGCTGTTCCAGTAGACGAAGATGTAGCCATCCGGCCAGGTGCCGGCCAGGGCGTCGTTGTGCAACCGGTTGATCTCGTAACCGGCGCGGAAGTTGTGCTGCCCGCCGGCGTTGAGAAGATAGGAGACGTCCACGTTGGTGCGCCAGCGGGTCTGGATGTCGGTTACGGTCTGGCGGTTATCGGTGGTGAAATTGCCGGCCGGTCCCAGCACGTTGGCCGGGATGGGCAGGCCCAGGGCCGGCAAGCCCGTGTTCGAGTTGGCGTAGCGGAAGCGCGCCGTGCCGCGCGGGATGCCGTAATCCTTGTTGTTACGGTAGTTGTAACCGCCGCGCGCGCTGATCAACAGCTTGGCGGTGGCCGAGTAGTCCGCCGCGAAGGTGGAAGTGAAAGCGGGCTGGCGGTTGCCCAGTTGAGACCACGGGCTGGTCGGGCTGTCGGTCCCCTGGCGGCTCGGCAGCGCGCCCCTCCGCCGGTAGGGCGAGTAGATGTAGCCGAAGTTGGTGCGCAACTTGTCGGTCGGCGCCACATCCAGGCGGGTCATCAAGTAATCGTCCCGTGTGGTCTGTTCGAATGTCGAGGTGGACTTGTCACGCAGGAACGTAACCGTGCGCTCTGTGCGCCGCAGTTCCGGATACCAGCCCAGGAAGAACCAGGCCTTGTCCTTCTTGAGGGGGCCACCGATGGAGGCACCCGGGTTGAACAGCCGATACCCGTCTTCCTTGTTATGGAAGTACTCGCCGATGTTGTCGTCAAGCGGGTTGATCCGCAAGGTCGGGCGCGGGCCGGCATTCATAGCGTCGTTTTCCAGGAACAGCGAAACCTGCCCGTGCAGGTCGTTACTGCCGCTGCGGGTGACCACGTTGATCACCCCGCCCATGGCGCCCCCGTACTGGGCCTCGAAGCCGCTGGACTTGATTTGCAGCTCCTGCACCAGCTCAAACGGGATCTCGCTCTGCCGCGGCAACACCCCGGTTTGCAGGTTCGTTACCTCGGCGCCGTCAATCACCCACACGTTCTCCGAGCCGCTGGAGCCGTCGATCTGGAAACCGCCGCTCTTGGCTTCCGAGCGGGCGCCCGGCGCCAGAGCGATCAGCGAGGTGAAGCTGCGGCTCTTCGGGAGCCGGTCGAAGAAGCTCTGGGTGACATTGGCGGCGGTGGTGCTCTGGGCGGTGTCAACGATCACCGCCTCGCCGCTGACCACCACGCTCTCGGTGAGCTGGCCGACCTCCAACTTCACGTCGATGGTCAGCAGCCTGCCGACCATCAATTCGATGCCCGACTGCTTGTACTGCCGGAACCCCGTCGCCGTCACCATCAGGTCATGCCTGCCGGGGGGCAACGAGGGAAAGGCGTACCGGCCGGTGGCGTCGGTGTTGACTTTCATGGCGCGGATCAACGCGGGACCGCTAACCTCCACGGCAGCGTTGGGAACGCTGGCGCCGGTGGGGTCGCTCACGGTTCCGCGGATACCGCCCGTCGTTTCTTGTGCGAAGGCTATCCCAAGGCAAAGGGATAGCAGAGTGCAGAGAAAGATTTTCCTCATAGTCCTAACCCTCAGAAACAAGTTTGAGACCAGAGGGAAGATTGTACCACTTCCCCCGGACAGCGTCGCACCGGCCCGGCAGTTCATTCGATTAAAATTCGTTAATCTCACCCCAGACAATGGACGCAGTCCCTCTCCGGAGAGCAAACAATAGGGCACTTCCGTAGCCAAACTATTGGCATGCGCAACTCATTGATTATAAAAGCATATTTGAGCAGAGCACCAGCGTGAGGTGGTGGCTGATTCGTTTTTCGGGAGCCAGGGTTACGTGGTTTGAAAGTGCTCGAAGCTTTCCCGCCCGCCGTGGAGCTGCCGGAGGCTCCACACCCTAAATAAACAGGTCGGCCGAGACCTTGAAGAACTCGGCGAGCCTCTTTGCCTGCACTTTGCTGATCGACCGCTTTCCCCTCAGGACCTCGGAAACGCGCCCTCGCGTGCCGAAAACCGGCAGCAGGTCCTTCGTGGTTCGGCCGCCTGCCTGCATCAGATAAGCCAGCATCTCGTGGGGAGGCGTGGCTGGCAGCGGGTAATGCCGATCATCGTAGTCCTGGATCAGAATGGCCATGGTTTCCAACAGCGCTGATTCCTCGGGGGACAAGCGGCCCTCGCCTTTGGCCATCAACCCCTCCACTGCAACAATCATGCGGTCGTACTCTTCCTGGGTCTCGATGGCCTTGATGACAACGCGACTCGCCAGCCGGACGTACTTCTTCGGGTTCACACTCAGCGTAGCGCGCATGCTTTCCACGCTCCTTTCAGGTAGTCCTTGTGCGTCAGGATGCTGCGGATTAACAGCACCCCCCGGCGAAGGTTGATCTCCGCGATGAGCCGGTATCTGTTGCCGCCGATATCGAAGACGACGTACGGCGGAACGAAATCGGCGGTGCTGAACGACTGTTTCACTTCGACGAAGTTCGCCCAAGTTGCACGCCTCGCTACCTTGTACCAGCGGTCCAAGGCGTTCTTGGCATCACGGTGTTCCTCGCAGAATATCCGGATCGCCTTGTAGCTCACGACGTGCATGCCAGCCAACCCCATGTTCCCATAATGGGATCGCGGCTGTCAATGCCCACCCGGATGGGGTCGCGGCGGCGGGAGGCCAGCGCCTCGGCGGCTCAACCACCGGCCAGGCGTTCGCGGACCGTTTCCAGGTCTCTCTGGAAATCCTCGAGGTCGTACTGGGCCGGTATCTTCCTGCTACGAGCGTAGTCCATCATCGCCCATACGGAGCCACCGGCGTCGCGGGCGGCCCGGGCCAGGCTGAGCTTGCCATCTCCGTACAGCCGGACGTAGTGCTCGAGCTTCCACTGCTTCTTCACACCACCGCCGCCCGGCGGCTGTGGATCTCCTGGAGGCTCCACACCCGGATCGGGTCGCGGCGGCGGGAGGCCAGCGCCTCGGCGGCCGCCTTGGCCCCGCTCATGGTGGTGATGCACGGTACCCGCCAGCCGAGCGCGGTCCGCC
>ERZ1292640.4883-Hain-H43-02um-R1-4883-length-10070-cov-7_pt1 | contig 10070 bp, 3 predicted proteins | sample MGYA00564404_ERZ1292640 | MGnify/ENA primary metagenome ERZ1292640 (study PRJEB36523, sample SAMEA6512636) | groundwater metagenome | collected 2019-01-08 | study: AquaDiva: Metagenomics assemblies of 32 groundwater samples | reverse complement strand
CGACCCGCCGCGTGAGCACGCGGCCCGCGGCCTCGAGCCGGGCGAAGTAGAGTCCCGCCGCGGCCGGGCGGCCGGCGGCGTCCGTTCCCTCCCACCGGGCTTCGTGCGCGCCCGCGGCGAGCGCGCCGTCCAGCAGCGCGGCCACGCAGCGGCCCGCCAGGTCGAAGAGCGCGAGCCGCACCGCGCCCGCCTCCGGCAGCGTGAAGCGCAGCGTCACCCACCCGCGCGCCGGGTTGGGCGCGGGCGAGGCGAAGTCGAGCGCGCCGCCCACCGCCCGCGGCACGTCCACCACCTGCTGGTCGCGCGCGATGCGGAACACGCTCGGAGAGCTGGTGCCCCCCGAGTTCGAGAACGAGTCGCCCGAGCCCGGGTCGGCCACGTAGAGCGCGCCGTCGGCACCGAAGGCGAGGCAGCCGGAACCCGCCAGGTTCTTAAACCCCGTGGCGAACACGCTCACCTGCCCCGCGGAGGTGACCCTGAGGACGCGCTCGGTGAGGATGTCGGCCACGAACAGGTCGCCGCCGAGGTAGCCGTACACGTCGAAGGCGAGCGCGCTCGCGCCGCCGAGCAACGAGGCATCCTGCACCAGCGTGGTCACCGCGCCCGCGGGCGAGATGCGCGCGATGCGCCCCGGGCCGTCGGCGGTGGTGCCGAGCGAGGTGAGGTCGCAGTCGGCGACGTAGAGGTCGGCGCCCCACGCGCCGCCGGGTCCGAACGCCAGCCCCTCGCCGCCCTTCACGCCGGTGGCGAAGGTCTGGAGCGTGCTGATCGGGCTCACCCGCGCCACGCGGTCAGCGCTCGGATCGCACAGGTAGATCTGGCTGTTGAAGCCGGGCCCGCCCACCGCGACCGCGCCGGTCTGGGTGGCCACCGAGCTGCCGAGGGTCTGCGTGGTCATGCGGCGCGGGTGGTCCACCGCGTACAGCCCGTTCTGGTCCGCGACCACCACCGCATCCGGCGAGGTGCGCGCGAGGCCCTCGGGCCTGCCCCAGCGCGAGTCGCCGAGCCAGTGCCCGTAGTCCCCGCCGGGCGTGAGGGTGAAGACACGGTCGCGACCCACGTCCGAGAGCAGCATCACGTCGGGCCCGAGCCACGGCGCGGGCAGCAGGCCCTCCGGCGCGACGAGTCCCTGGCGCGCGATGCGGTCCACCACGTAGCCCGCGGGGACGCCGACGCTGGTGGCGTGGGACGTGCTGCGGAAGCGCGCGTCGAAGCGGGCCACCAGGCCTCGCCCGTCCGTGGCGCGCAGCGTGGTGTCGAGGGACCAGCCGTAGATGGTGCCGGCGGTCCAGGGCGCGTACGGGAGGTAGCGGGCCACGCGTCCCTGCACCTGCCAGAAGCCCGCCGCGGCGGGCGAGAGCTGGAACGCGGGCTCCAGCGACGCGCCGTCCACGTCGCGGTCGAACACCACGCGCAGCGGCGACTTGAGGTCGTTCACGCTCTGGTCGTGGCCGGGGAAGATGGTCTCGACCCGCAGCGGCGCGGCCGCGGCGGCCGCGACCTGTGCGGCGAGCGACTCGATGACGCGCACCCCGCGCGCCGGGACCTTGAGTGCGAAGCTGGCCGGCAGGCCGGCGAGCGTGTCGCGCACCGCGGGGTCGAGCGCGTCCGCCACGATGGTGCCCGCGGCCCACGCCGGCTGGACCGTGCGCGTCACCGGCGCGTTCGAGGTGTTCACCGCCACCAGCGCGGTATCGGTGGCGGTGGCGCGCTGGTAGACGTACAGGCCCGGTCCCGAGCTCTCGGCGTAGAGGTCGCTGGTCGTGCCACGGCGCAGCGCCTCGTGCCGGCGCCGCGTGGCCGTGAGCTTCTGCACCCACTGGAAGAGCGGGTGCGCCTCGTCGAAGTTGTCGCCGTCCGAGGGGCCGAAGTCCCACTGCCCGTCCCACATGTCCTCGCGGCAGTAAGGGTCGCCGCCGCCGTCGAACTCCTGCTCGGTGCCGTAGTAGAGGACGGGCACGCCGCGCGCGGTGAGCAGCCATCCGAGCGCGGTGCGCAGCCGGCTCTCGTCCTGCACGGTGGACGAAGGCCCCGCGCGCAGGAAGCGCGCGTTGTCGTGGTTGTCCAGGAAGGTGGCGAGCTGCTCGCGCGTGGTGCTGTCGTACTCGGTGAGCTGCCCGTAGCGGCCCGGGATGTTCGACGGCGGGTCGTCCCATAGGAACACGCCGTTCGCGGTGTAGTACATCGGGTAGTAGAGCATCGAGTCGAACTTGTAGTTCCCGCCGCTCTTCGTCCCGGTGTACGAGCCCACCTTGACGTCGTCGCCGTCGAAGCTCTCACCGAACAGGAAGAAGCGCGCCTTGCCGACCGACGCGGCGTAGGCGTGGACGCCCGGGCAGTAGGCGTCCCAGAAGCCCATCTCGACGTGCTTCACGGTGTCGATCCGGAAGCCGTCGCAGTCGGTGCTGTCCACCAGCCACTGCGCGGCCTGGAGGAGAGTGCTCCGCACCGTGGCGTCCTCGGTCTTCAGGTCGTCGAGGTCGAACAGCTCGCCCAGGACCTGCTCGGGGTCCGTCCAGCTCCCGATGCTCCCGTAGTTGTGGAACTTCGCGAGGTCGTCGAACACTCCGTAGTACCGCTTCGACGGGTTCGCCCACTGGAGCGTGTAGCCGGCCGGGTACTTGTACGCGGGCCAGCCCGAGCCCGAGCCCGTGACCAGCGTGCCCATGTGGTTGCACACCACGTCGAGGATGATGCGGATGCCGCGCGCGTGGGCGGCCTGCGCGAGCCCGCGCAGCTCGGCGAGCGTGCCGAAGTGCGGGGCGATCGCGAAGAAGTCGCGCGCGGCGTAGCCGTGGTACTCGGCGCTGGCGTTCAGGACGACCGGCGAGATCCACAGCGCGTCCACGCCCAGGTTCGCAAAGTAGTCGAGCTTCGTCGTGAGCCCCGCGAAGTCGCCGCCGTGGATCTTGTAGCCGTCCGCCGGCGCGTAGTTGCCCTCTATCGCGTTGTTGGCGGGGTCGCCGTCCTGGAACCGGTCGGTGATGACCTGGTAGATGACCTGGTCGCGCCAGTCGGCAGGCGACGGGGTGGGCGAGGCCGGGGCGCCGCGCGCCGCGAACAGAGCGACGACGAGGACCCCGGCCAGGGTCAGGCCCTGGGCCGAAAGGCGCAGGCGCGGGTGGCCGGGGAAGCTTTGACCGTGCCCGAAGCGGCCTCTAAAATCAACGCGCAAGTCGTCCCTCCGGGGCCTCTTCGCCGCCCCGGGCCGACCACTCGAACTGGAGCTCCCGAAGCCGCACGCCCGCCCGTCGCGCCTCGCCCTGATGCTCATCGTCCTCGCCTCGTTGGTCGCTCCGGGCGCCCACGCGGCGATCTCGCGCCCTGGACGCGCCGGTGGCGGGTACCCTGCGCTGCTCGCCCGTCCCGACGCGTGGCCGCAGGGGACCGTCGCGGCCATCGGCAACGTCCGCAGCCGGGCCACGCCGCTGGAGAGCGCGGGCAACATTCTAGCACTGTACTTCGACGCCGGCGACGACCTCACCTTCCGCGTGAGCCTGGTGGCGCCGCTCGGCATCGCCGACGGCGTGGATCACGTCGCGCGCGGGCGCGTGCGCGTGCTGGTGCTGGTGGACGAGGGCGCCGGAAGCAACCACGAGCTGCCCGCGCCGCTCCGGGGCCCGGCGCCGATCGCGTGGGACCGCATGCTGCTGCTCGACCCCGCTGGCCCGGTGCCCGCGCGCGTCGCGGCGGGCGCGCGCTCGGCGGGAGTGGCGCTCGAGCCCGGCCGCGCCGCGTTCCACCTGGCTCACGGCTGGATGGCCGCAGCGCTCCCGCGCCTGGAGGGCGCCGCGCCGCGGCGGGCCGCGGTGATCACCTTCAGCGGCGAGCGCGAGCTGGATCGGCTGGTCGCGCCGCTCGGCGCGGAGCGCGCCATGACCTACGAGGCCAACGTCGCGTTCATGCACTTCGGGAACCAGGGCCTCTCCTACAGCGACGTGTTCCACGGCCGCGCCGGCGCCGAGGGCTCGAGCGGCTTCGACGAGATCCTGCGCGTCCACGAGCTGAAGAACATCCCGGCCAACGTCCACCTCTCCCCGCTGCTGCAATCCTCGGCCGAGTGGGACGCGCGCAACGGCGACCCGCAGGACTTCAACGCCTGGATGCGCACCGGGGTCACCAGCGGCTGGCTCGGCATCATCGCCTCGGCCTATGGCCAGCCCATCCTGCCGTTCCTGCAGGGCGCCATGAACGACTGGGCCGTGGACCGCGACGTGGCGATGCAGAGCTGGCGTTACGGCTACGTGCCGCGCGTGGCGTGGGTGCCGGAGCGGGTGTGGCTCACGCCGTCCCAGTACCCCGGCAACGGCGTGATCGACGCGAGCAGCTCCCACTGGCAGGCGCACGGGATCAACGGCGTCATCCTGGACGACTGGCCGCACCTCCAGGGGCACGACAACCACCAGATCCACACCATGTCGGGCACCGGGCTGCGCCTCATCCCGCGCGACGCCGATTTCACGGGCAAGCTGCACGCCGGCGACGGCGACGGCGCGCTCGCGGTGCTCACCGGGCTCGCCGGCTCCGGGCTCGGCACCTACCGCCTGGTCACCTACGCGGACGACTGGGAGATGGCGGCCGAGATGGGGAACTGGGCGACCGACTTCCCGTTCGCGCTCGACACCTACCTGTGGATGATCGACAAGTGCCTGGTCGAGAGCGCCTGGCTCCACACTTGGAAGCTCGACCCCGCGCTCGGCAACGCGAACTTCAACGGCGACACGTTCACGCCCACCAACGGCACCTACGGCACCATCGGCGGCGCCGACGGCTACGGCGGCAGCAACAACGCCTGGTACGGCGACTGGGCGGGCTACATCCCCTACTCGACCGGCGGCAACGGCAGCGGCGGCTGCGGAGGCGGCGGGAACTGCAAGAACCACGGCGTGCTGTGGAACGACGCGCACGCCGCGCTGCAGGCCGCGCCCAGCAACAACATCCGCGAGGCCGGCTGGTACGTGCTCATGACCAACCTGCACGAGACCGGCTGGCACGACTACCTGGGCGGGCCGATCTCCGGCTGGGAGCGCCAGTATTCGGCGCACATCAAGAACGCCAACGTCTACGCCGAGGCCGCGCGCTGGGCCGGCGGGCTGTACGCGAGCCCCACCGGGGCGTTCTTCACGGACGTCGACAACGACGGCACCAACGAGCTGGTGATGTACAACGACCGCGTGTTCGCGGCGTTCGAGTCCATCGGCGGGCGCGCCCCGTGGGTGTTCGCGAAGAGCGGCGGCACCAGCTACTCCGTGGTCGGCATCGACAACGCCTACTGGTACGGCACCGAGGGCGACTACAACGACGGCAACCACATCGCGGCGCTCTCGGACGTGGGCCCCAACTACCAGCACGACTTCTACGGCATGGCGGTGGACACCGCCTCGGGCAACACGGTGCAGGCCACCTTCACGCACTCCGGCGTGAAGAAGACGATCCGGCTGACCCTCGGCCAGCCCTACCTCGACTGCATCTACCGGGTCGGCGCGAACCATCAGTACATCCAGACCGGCTGGTCGCCCGACCTCGTGGACCTGCTCTACAACGCCCGCATGGACCGCATCTGGGCGCCCGACGTCTCCTACATGGGTCGCCGCAACCCGAACACTGCCGCCACCGGCGCGTACGTGATCGGCGGCGGCGGCGCCCAGTTCCAGATGGAGATCGGCGGCACGCTCATGAAGGGCGACGAGATCCACGGCACGCAGAAGTTCGAGTTCTACGTGTACGCGGGACCGACCTCGGCCCCGGACGGCGGCGGCAACGTCGCCGAGCTGGCCGCGCTCGCCGCCGGATTCTCCGACCAGCTGCCGCCCGAGGCGGTGAGCGGGACCTACTTCCCGGCCACCCGCCAGCTTGCGCTCACCTTCGACGAGCCGGTGCGCTACAACGAGGTCGTGGCGACCAGGATCTCCATCGACTCGGACGACGACGGCCTGCCGAACGCGACGCTGGACGGCGGCACCACGGTGCTGAATGGCGCGAACGCGGCGCTCCTCACGCTCCAGGTCTCGCCTGCGCTCCACGCGGCGATCCAGGCGCTGGATCACAACCAGATGCGGCTGCTGCTCCAGGCCGGCGCGGTCAAGGACGTGCCGGGCAACCCGAACGCGGCGCTCACGAACACCGGCGACGTGTTCGTCTCCTACGGGCCGCCCACGCTCATCACGCTCGACGGCAACTTCAACCCGAGCGAGTGGCCCTCCTGCACCATCGCGGTGGCGGACTCGTTCGACTCCGGCTGGAACTCGCCGGGCAACACCGACAACGAGATCCAGGCGGTCTACGCCCAGTGGGACAGCACCTACCTCTACCTGGGCATCCGCGGCGAGGCGACCGCGAACTCGTGGCTGCTCTACCTGGACACCGATCCGGGCGGCCCGAACGGGCAGACCGACCTGCGCGCCGTCAACGCCTGGGAGCGCGGCGTCCAGTTCACGGCCTCCGGGTTCAAGGCCGACTGGCAGTTCGGCGCCTACCAGCACCAGGGGATCTACGACAGCCAGTCGTTCTTCAAGATCACGAGTCCCACGACGACGGCGGACTCGACCGCGGCGATCCTCAAGGCCTTCGATCCGATGCACACCTTCGGGCTCGACGGCGGCAGCGAGATCGCGATCCCCTGGAGCACGCTCTACGGGCTCGGACCCGGGCGCGTGCCGGCGAACTGCCAGCTCGCCCTGGTGACCTCGCTGTGCTGGGATCCCGAGCCCGCGGGCGAGCTCGGCGGCGACCAGGCGCCGAACAACCTGGCGGCCACGCCCCCCACGCTCGACAACCGCACGCTCATCGCCATCGACGCCAACGGCGATGGCTATCCGGATGCCAGCGACCGCACGCCGCCGTCGCTCACCTCGGCCGCATACACCGGCTGGGACAGCCTCGTCACGCTCCAGTTCAGCGAGCCGGTCACCGCTTCCACCGCCAACCAGGCGTCGCGCTACTCCGTCTTCCAGACCTCGAATCCGTCCCAGTCGCTCACGGTGCGCGCCGCCACGCTCCAGGGCGACCAGCGCTCGGTGCAGCTGCTGGTCTCGCCGATGGCCTACGTCGGCTACACCGTGATGGCCAGCGGCATCGCCGACACGTCGTGCTTCCACAACGTGGCGAACCAGACCAGCACGCAGTTCCAGGGCCCGCCGGTCGCGGTGGATCCGACCGTGGCGCCGCCGCGGGCGCTGCAGCTCGCCACCCCGTGGCCGAACCCCACGACCGGGCGCTGCGCGATCTCCTACGCGCTGCCCGAAGCGGCCGGCGTGGCGCTCGATCTGTACGACCTCGGCGGCCGCCACGTGCGCAGCCTGGTGCGCGCGCCGCAGCCGGCCGGCCAGTACCGGGTGACGTACGACGGGCTCGACGACCAGGGCCGTCGCCTTGCGTCGGGGATGTACTTCGTGCGAGTCTCCGCCGGAGCTCGGCAACAGGTGAAGCGCCTGGTCGTCCTGCCGTAGGCGTTCTCCGTGCGCGCGCGCGCCACGTGCGCGCACGGAGGCATCTGGTGCTCCGCCGCCGCCGGGGTGTTCCGCGAACGCGGGGGCCCGTTGCCCGCGGCGGGCGGCGGCCCCGCACGGCCCGGAGCCCACCCGAACCATTGGAGGAAGACGCCGATGAGACGGGTCCTCGTGCCCGGCCTGCTCGCGTGCTGCGGCCTCGTCGCGCTGTCCGCCCTCTCCTGCTCGCCCGGCGGCTCCGGCAAGGCCGCCGCGTCGAAGACCATCGTCATCTGGGAGCAGATGGATCCCGAGGAGCGCGCGCGCTTCGAGGCCAACCTCGAGACCTTCCGGCAGACCCATCCCGGGGTGACGATCCGGCACACGCCCTACGAGACCGAGCAGCTGCGCACGCAGTTCCAGACCGCGGCGACCGCCGGCAGCGGCCCCGACCTCATCTTCGGCCCCTCCGACCAGGTGGGGCCGCTCTCGATCCTCAAGACCATCCAGCCGCTCGACCAGACGCTCGAGCAGGGCTTCTTCGACCGCTTCATCCCGGGCTCGCTCGATACCCTGGACGGCCACCTCTACGCCGCCCCCGACCAGGTCGGGAACCACCTGGTGCTGTGCTACAACCGCAAGCTGGTGCCGCACGCGCCGGAGACCGCGGCGGAATTCATCGCGCTCGCGAAACGACTCACGAAGCCCGGCCAGTACGGCTTCGCCATGAACACCACCGAGCCCTACTGGCTGGTGCCGTTCCTGGGCGGCTACGGCGGCTGGGTGATGGACGGACAGGCGCGCCCGACGCTCGACACTCCCGCGATGGTCGAGGCGCTGGCCTTCCTCAAGAGCCTGCGCGACCAGCACCGGGTGATGCCGAAGGAGAGCGACTACCAGGTCACGGAGACGCTCTTCAAGGAGGGCAAGGCCGCGATGATCGTGAACGGCCCCTGGTCGTGGTCCGGCTACCGCAAGGCCGGAGTGGACCTCGGCGTCGCACCCATCTTCCGGCTCCCGAACGGCGCGTGGGCGAAGCCGATGGTGGCGAGCAAGGGCTACTCGATCAGCGTCAACGTGCCGAAGGACAGGCTCCCGCTCGTGGTCGAGCTGATGACATTCCTCACCTCGCCCGAGGCCGAGCTGCGCTCGGTGCGCGAGCTGGGGATCCTGCCGAGCCACCGGGACGCCTACCGCGACTCGACGCTGCTCAACGACCCGTTCCTCTTGGCCTCGCGGCAGGCGATCGAGCAGGGCGGCCGCATGCCGGTGGTGCCCGAGATGCGCGTCATCTGGGACGTGATGCGGCCCGAGATGCAGAACGTCATGAACGGGGTCAAGACCCCGGCGCGGGCCGCGCGGGACATGCAGCAGTCGGCGGTGGCCCAGATCGCGGGCATGAAGCAGTAATCGGGGCCGCCCATCGTGGATCTCCCCGTCGCCCCGCCCTCCCGCGACCCGGCCGCCGCGCCGCCGGGACCGTCGCGGTGAGCGCGATGCTGCGGGCGCCCCGCTCCTTCCCCTACCGGCTGCTGCTGCCGGCCGTGCTGGCGATGCTGGCGGTGGTGCTGTTCCCGCTCCTCTACAACTTCTTCCTCGCGTTCCGCAACATGAGCCTCTACCACTTCACCGACCACCGGTTCGTGGGGCTCGCGCAGTTCAAGGAGCTGTTCTCCCAGCCCATCCTCTACGTGCTGTTCGGCAAGTCCCTGCTGTGGACCGCGCTCAACGTGTTCTTCCACGTCGCGCTCGGGCTGTTCCTCGCCGTCCTGCTCACCGGCCCGGTCAAGGGGCGCGCGCTCTACCGCACCGTGTTCATCCTGCCGTGGGCGATGCCGCAATACATCTCGGCGCTCACCTGGCGCGGGATGTTCAACTACGAGTACGGCGCGGTGAACCTGATCCTGCAGCGGCTCCACCTGCCGGCCGTCCCGTGGCTCTCCGACCCCGTGGCGGCGTTCCTCGCGCCAGTGATCGTGAACGTCTGGCTCGGCTTCCCGTTCATGATGATCGTGTGCCTGGGCGCGCTCTCGGCCATCCCGCGCGACCTCTACGAGGCCGCGGAGCTGGACGGCGCGAACGCCTGGCAGAGGTTCCGCAACGTCACCTGGCCGCAGATCCTGCCGGTGCTCACCCCCGCGGTGCTGCTCGGCACCATCTGGACCTTCAACAACATGGTGGTGATCTGGCTGGTCTCGCAGGGCGGGCAGCCGGCCGACCAGACGCACATCATGGTGACCTACATCTACAAGGTCGCCTTCACCTACTACCGCTACTCGTACGCCGCGGCCTTCTCGGTGATCGTCTTCCTGATCCTGTTCGGCTTCGTGCTGTTCACGCTGCGCCGCACCGCGCCGCTGGAGGCCCGCGCGTGACCGGCCCCGACCGCGCCCGCCGCAGGTCGGTGAGCGTGCTCAAGCACGCGTTCCTGGCGCTGTTCGCGCTCGCCACGGTCTACCCGATCCTCCAGATCGTCACGGTATCGCTCCGGCCGGCGGATCGGCTGTACTCGACCTCGCTCGCGCTCATCCCGCCCGACGCGACGCTCCGGGCCTTCCGCGCAATCCTGTTCGAGAAGGACTTCCTGCTGTGGATGCGAAACTCCTTCCTGGTCTCGATGGCGGTGACGGTGCTCGGCGTCAC
>ERZ1292640.4882-Hain-H43-02um-R1-4882-length-10073-cov-6_pt1 | contig 10073 bp, 8 predicted proteins | sample MGYA00564404_ERZ1292640 | MGnify/ENA primary metagenome ERZ1292640 (study PRJEB36523, sample SAMEA6512636) | groundwater metagenome | collected 2019-01-08 | study: AquaDiva: Metagenomics assemblies of 32 groundwater samples | reverse complement strand
GGCGGGTGTTGAACTCAGTCTGCTGCAACAGATGATTGTATTTATGACGGCCATGCTGGCGGCAATCGGTGCGCCCGGTATTCCCAGCGCTGGCATGGTCACGATGGTTGTGGTATTGCAATCCGTTGGATTGCCGGTGGAAGCGATTGCCATTTTGTTACCGGTCGATCGCATACTGGACACCTTCCGCACCATGGTGAATGTGGAAGGGGATCTGGTGGGAAGTCTGGTGGTGCAAGAATGGATCAAACAAGACAAGCTCAATGAATAAGATACCCATTGTTTCTGAATGTTAAATCAGATCGTTATCACGAAAACGTTGTTGAATCTCCAGTACTTTGTCAGCATGATTAATTAATGCTTCAACACAATCACGATCCAGCTTGGAATTGGACATTTGCCGTAACATGGTGAAAGCCTCCTCATTGCTCCATGCGGCTTTATACGAACGCCGTGAAGTCAGTGCATCAAACACATCAGCCACTGCACTGATACGCGCCTCTATGGGAATTTCATCACCTTTCAGACCGTTGGGGTAGCCGCTGCCATCAATCGCTTCATGGTGGTACTCGGCAATATTACGTAAAATATTGGCGTGACCAAACGTGCCCAGACTGAAATCTTCAAGAACGGAATCAATAATTTCACGACCTTTCGCCGGGTGGGTTTTCATGACATCAAATTCCGCTGCGTTGAGTTTGCTGGGCTTGCGCAGAATATTGTCTGGAATACCGATCTTGCCCACATCGTGCATGGGTGAGAACAGGAAAATATGCTCAATTTGTTCATCGGTGATGTGATAACTGGGCGAGAGCTCACGTGCAATGAGCCGGGCATAGTGGGCAGTACGATCAATATGCGAGCCGGTTTCAAGATCACGATAATGCGTCATATTGCGGGCTGCACGAACCGCAGCAAGCAAAGTGCGTATGGCGGTTAATTCATTGATCACCATCAGTGCGATCAAATGACCATAGATGTCAATCTGGCGCAGTGTCTTGGATGTAAATGGATGCTCTTGAAGAGAGTTAAAGAACAGAAAACCGATGAAAGTGCCACTTTGATAGAGCGGCATGGTGTAACTGGATTTATAGCCTTTGGCAGCGACACGTTGGGTATGTTCATGCGTACCTTGGGAGAAAATATTCAGATTCTGTACCAAGCGCGGGCGGCGATGTTCGATAATGGCATGTAATGATGGCGCGGAACTGAGCGGCGCTTCATAGGTGGTTACCGGGCTATCGTTACCTTCCGTGCTGTGTGTATAGGTTTTGAGCATCTCTGTTTTCTCGTCAAACAGAGCGATGGCTAAACGATCAATAAATGGGAAATCCTGACGAATGATTTGATGCAGGAAACTCAGTTTTTCTGTGAGGGGCAAATTTTCATGTAAATTCGCCAGTGTATCCTGGTGGGTAAAAAGATCTTCTTCCTGTTGCATAAAATTCCTTCCGGCAAGTGGTTATGTTGCAGCATAACAGTTGAAAGCGGCTGCTAACAATAAATTGCCTCAATATTTTATAACGATTTACTTTGAACTCGTAGAGCTGGTTTAACAGGCATTGAAAAACTATCTGCATTATCGCTGCGGTGTTAAAAACAGGCTCAAAATGCTTATTTATCAGGCATAAACTGCGCTTCTTCACCTGTTTTTGCCTTGCATCGGCTGCCTCGAATACGTTTTTCAACAGCCTGTTAAGAATGTGATATCCAGATCCGGTGGCGTAAATTTATACTGGGTTTTGATGATAAAACCACCGTGTGACAAATTGTCGCGCGACAATATGTCACATTCCAAAAAGAAATTATTCTTCCTACAATCTGTTCGACGAGGTGGATTCAAATTGAAGTAGTTATTGAATGCCACGACGGGGATTGAAAATTATTTGCATTACAATGCAGGAGGATGAAAAGCGTATAAAAGCATCAAAGTACGCCTACATAAACTAACCCATGAGAATACCTAAACGACTTGAGCCATTAATTGAAGAAGGTTTGATTGATAGTGTGATATGCCAGCTGATGAGCGGTAAAGAAGCCATGATTTATATGGTGCGCTGTGGAGAGAATATTCACTGCGCTAAAGTATACAAGGAAAGTAATAAATGTAATTTCCAGCAGCGCTCCATTTATACCGAAGGACGCAAGGTTAGAAACAGCCGCCGTGCCTGGGCGATGGAAAGGGGCAGTCATTATGGTCATCGCGCGCGTGAGGAAGCGTGGCAAAGCACTGAGATTGACATGCTATGCCGCTTGGGCGCTGCCGGTGTGCGTGTGCCGAAATTCTATAATTTCTTTGCCGGTGTTTTATTGATGGAGCTGATCACAGATTCGGAAGGAAATGTGGCGCCACGATTGAGCGATTTAATACTTACTCCCAAACAGGCGCGTGAGTATCATCAGGTGTTGATCAAGCAGATTGTACAGATGCTTTGCGCCGGAATTGTTCATGGTGATTTATCGCAATACAATGTGCTGGTGAATAGCCAGGGTCCTGTGATTATTGATTTGCCTCAAGCGGTTAATGCAGCAGGCAATTATCACGCACGCAATATGATCAAGCGTGATATCGATAATCTAACCGCTTATTTCAGCCGGTTCGCTCCAGAATTAGCGCAATCCGATTATGCTGCGGAGATATGGTCTTATTATCAACGCGGGAAGTTACCGCAGGCTAATTTAACCGGAAATGTTAAGCAACAAGACAAGCCGGTTAATGTGAACAGTATTCTGCAGATCATCGAGGCAGTCCTTAAAAAGGAAACCGCCTGGCAGCGGCATAAACAAACCCGATGGAGCGATCATCTGTCGCAATGCTGATTTCTGTATCAACATATTAAGCGGTGCCGCAGACTTTGATTGACCTGTGCAGATTGGCTTGTGTTATAATTCCAATTCTGACGCGGGGTGGAGCAGTCTGGCAGCTCGTCGGGCTCATAACCCGAAGGTCGTAGGTTCAAATCCTGCCCCCGCAACCAATAAAAAAAGCACTTATATCGTAACCGGTTAAGTGCTTTTTTGTTTATCATGATCTGTAAAGCCGCCATGAAATTCGCAACGAAATATCAAGCAATAAAAATCACAGTAACATAAAGATATAATAAATCGGCACTTCATTTATTGAGTGACTGAATTGTCAGTGATGCTTCATCCAATCCCGTAGTGCGTCATTGATGCGAGTCTGCCAGCCGTTGCCTGTGGCTCTGAATTGTTCCAGTATCTCTGCATCCAGTCGAAGTGTTACCTGTTCTTTTTTCCGCTTCCCTGCGGTCTTTCCCGTATTCGCCGGAATTGCCGCAATTCGTTATCGGTTAAAGGCGGATTGTCAGGATCAGAAAGCGCAGCAGCGGTAATTTGCGCATCCTCTTCCGGTGAAGGCAGCTCTCAAATCCACCCTGATTTAGTTTTGATTTGCATATTGAATCACTTCTTTATAGTTTGCTTTATGCAAGCTGATTACTCTTCGCGCATTTTCAAGGTCAACATAAACCACGCAATATCCGTCAGGTGGCGGTTATTGTTCTATGCAACCATTGGCGCGGGTTGAACATGTATCGGCACGGCCTTGAATCGTTGTTCGGCTTGCCATATGTCGTAGGCGCTCTGTTCTGCCAGCCATAGACGGGCTTCGCCGCCACGCTCTATACCTAACCATGCCTCAATACGTAAAGCCATCTCAGGCGAAATAGCGGCGCGTCCATTCAGCACACGGGAAAGCGTCACCCGTGTTACACCAAGTTGTTTAGCGGCTTCAGTTACAGATAGTCCCAGCGCTGGCAACACGTCATCACGAAGGGTTAAACCTGGGTGCGGTGGATTGTGCATTTTCATGTTCATTTTTTCCTAGTGATAGTCTTTAGTGATAGTCTTGATAATCAACCAACTCGGCATCAGTACCTTCAAACTTGAATGTCATGCGCCAGTTGCCGTTAACGCAGACTGAATAATGTCCAGCAAGGTTCGCAGTCATCGGATGTAAATCCCACCCCGGCAAGTTCATACCTTGTGCATTGTTCGTCTCGTTCAAACGTCGCAACATTCCGGCTAGCCGCTGAGCATGATGCGGCTGTATGCCTGCTTTACTGCCCGTTTCAAAAAAAGCTTTTAATCCCTTGTGTCTGAATGTCTTAATCATGGCGTATTGTATCGTGTAACGATATGCGTATCAATAACGCAGATTATGCAACAAGCTGCAACAGCCATATTGGCGCAAGCAAATACCTCTCCAAAAATGCTACTGTCACTGTTGTCCTAGCCGGGAAGAAAGTCAAAGGAAAGCATTTTCTTTTTGAATCCGCCATTTAACGGTCTGCTAAAAGAATCATTAGAAAGAATTAAGAAAATAATCTTCTCAGCCATACTTCAAGTTGCCGGGTTGCCATGACATCATCACGGTTATAACCCAGTATCTCTGTTTTTATTTTTTGTTTCTCAGCTAAGTTTGTTTCTGACTGGAAGCGGCTGAATTGCGCTACCGACCATTGCGAGCCGGATTCTTCATTTTCCCATTGAAAATTAACCAAGTCCGGGTGTTTGCAAATATCCTTCAGGCCATATCCTTGCAGCGGCAAAACCAGGCAATCCAGAACGGGTTTTTGCAGGTCAAACAGGGGACTGTCATCACCCAGCAGCCATGTCACAGTGGCATGATTCTCCATGGCATAGCGTTTGGCATATTGCTTGATCGTGGCTTTTTCATGGTTTGAGTAATGGGCAAGTACCAAAGGAGCGTATTGTGAACGGTAGGCTTCAATCTTTTGTAAGAAACCCATCCAGCCTTCATAATCGCTGGTTTCATCATCGCTCCACACAGCGTCAAAGTTTTCCCTGGCGTATGCTGGCGTCAGAAATCCCCAAAGATAAACATGACGCTCGCGGGTTGAGGTTAATGGATTGTCTTCAATATCAAGATGAATCCAGGTGCCTTGTGGTAGAACTGCTTGATCAAGCTGAAAGATTTGACTCGTCAGAAATGATTTGGCCTGCAGGATGGCGCGGTGTTTTCTTTTATTACCCTTGAGATAGGGAACATCAGGGACGGATTCAACCGTGCTCATGGCAAGTTGGGCGATGGTTGCAATGCCGTTTGTTGCCAGATGATCGGCCGCATGGCCGTGAATCCCATAAAGTAGCGATATGTCTTCTTTGGCTTCAAATTCCGGCAGGCAATGAGCGTGATACGGACAGGTGCGGCATTTGCTGTGGCTGTAGCGCACGGCAGGTTGATGCGGCATGTCCAGTAAGGATCGCATGCCGGCAATAAAGGCATCAACCAGTGCATCGGCTTCGTTGCCGAGCAGCGCTGTGCGGCCATCTCCAAGAAAAACAAGCGCGGGCAGATCATTGGCCAGTAACCGGCGATATACGCCTAATTGTATTTGAATCGCTTTTTTATGTTCACTGAGTGAAAGTTTGGCATCAGCGGGTTGGTATTGACCGCTTTCATGGCGAATCAAGAAATCAGGATAACCTGCCAAGCCTTCTTGCTCATCCAGCAGCCGCCCCTGATAAATAACCGGAGCGCCTTGCTGCATCAAGGTGCAGGTATGCTCGAACGAGTTGGCTTTACTGACAGGATATTGATTTTCCAGCCGGGCTAACATGGCTGCTTCATGTTCAAGTCCGAGATCAATCAGTAGTTGGCTAAAGGCATCGATTTCAAATTCAGCGGGATGATGTTTATCCAGCCAGGCGCGCCGGATGCATGAAATCCACGTTGTGGCGTCACTGGGTCTGATCAGGGTTCTGCTAGGGTTGTGGTGGATAGCTATAATTCTATTTTAGCCGTAAGTGTTTTCTTTAAACTGTTTCTGGATCGATCTAACTTTCTCTTGATTCTCAATCAGAGCATTCACACAATCAATGTCCAGTGTTTCACCGGCAAGTTGTTTAAGTGTATCAAATGCTTTTTCATTGCTCCAGACATCCTTGTAGGGGCGGCGGGAAGTCAGTGCATCAAATACATCGGCAACCGCAACGATACGGGCTTCAAGAGGAATTTCATCGCAAATTTTGCCTGCCGGATAACCACTGCCATTGACGGCCTCATGATGAAACATGGCGTTGTGACTCCTTAAAGAAAGAATGATCAGTCATTATAGGGCTATTGGAATTTATTCTTTTGATCAAAGAAACACAGATTTTTGGTTTATTTATGGCCCCCAGGTTATCAATGACGCTCAATCCATCGTAATGAACTATTTGAGGGTCAAATTGGAGTAATCAATCATCTGCTGGTATACTGCCGTCACTTTTTACTGCATTTTTTAAAGTGATCGCTAAATAGTCATTGCGCTTAACGGATCATGCATAAATTGTTATGGCGGGCCTCCCCGCATTGCAAGATAGTGAATCTGGTCAGGTCCGGAAGGAAGCAGCCACAGCTATTTATTGCGAGTGCCGGGGGTCTGGCTCGCCACCCAACCCTGTTTTGGAGTCCGTCTTTTTCGCATTATTTGATGGCTAGCATGATCTAACTCATTTTCCAAATTCAATCAAAAACCGTGTCTCAAACACAAGCCCTTGCGCGAAAGTGGCGCCCAAGAAATTTCTCGGAATTGACGGGACAGGAGCATGTGGTCAGGGCGCTGACCAACGCGCTGGAACAAAACCGGCTGCATCATGCTTATTTGCTGACGGGTACGCGCGGCGTAGGCAAGACAACCATTGCGCGTATTCTGGCCAAATCCCTCAACTGTGAAACAGGGGTGACGGCAGCGCCATGCGGCACTTGTGCGGCATGCATGCAAATTGATGCGGGAAGTTTTATTGATCTGATTGAATTGGATGCCGCTTCCAATACCCAGGTGGATAACATGCGCGAGCTGCTGGAAAATGCGCTGTACGCGCCCACCAGTGCCCGCTACAAGATTTATATCATTGATGAAGTGCACATGCTTTCCAAATCGGCTTTCAATGCCATGTTGAAAACATTGGAAGAGCCTCCGGCGCATGTCAAATTTGTATTGGCAACGACGGATCCACAGAAAATCCCCATTACGGTTTTATCGCGTTGTCTGCAATTTAACCTGAAACAGATTCCGCACATACAAATTGCGGAGCATCTCAAGAAGATATTGGCGCAAGAAAGCATCCAAAGCGATCCCCCAGCATTGCAACTCATTGCCCGCGCGGCGCAAGGCAGTATGCGCGATGCCTTAAGCCTGCTGGATCAGGCCATTGCCTTCGGTCAGGGTAACGTTGAGGAAGCGGGTGTGCGGGAAATGCTGGGCGTGATTGACCAGGGCTATCTGCTTGATCTGCTGGATGCCTTGACGCAAAAGGATGGATTGAAGCTATTGTCATTGGCGGATGCGATGGAAGCGCAGTGTCTTTCGTTTGATGCCGCGTTGCAGGATCTGTCCGCTTTATTGCATTGCATTGCGCTGGCTCAAACGGTTCCGCAGGCGATCAGTGAGGACACGCCTGAATATACCCGTATTTTCAAACTGGCAAAGGCTTTTGCGCCGGAAGACATCCAGTTGTTTTATCAGATTGCATTGCACGGGCGCAGTGATCTGAGTCTGGCGCCCGATGAATATGCCGGTTTCACCATGACACTGCTGCGCATGCTGACGTTTATGCCGGATGATGGGTTATCAAACAGTCAACTATTGCCAGCTTCGTCTGTTAACAGCAAACCGCCCGTGGATGATGGCAAGCCGCAACCAGCGTCCGCGCAAACGATACAGCCATCGCCCCGTACTGCCGCTATTGATCCATCCGCCCTTGAGTGGCCGCAATTGATCCAGCAACTCAAGTTGACAGGCATGGCTAAAATGCTGGCGCAACATAGCGAAGCCAGGCTGCTTTCAGCGGAGAAAATAGAGCTGTGCGTGCCGGATGTGCATAAACATCTGCTGGAGAAGAAATACCAGGACAAAATTCAATCGGCGCTGAATACTTATTGGGGTCAACCGGTCATGCTTAATTTTTCTGTAGGCAACGTCACGGGACAGACGCCCGTTGCATTGCAGCAGCGTGCAGAAGAAGAAAAACAGGCAAAAGCCATCGCGGCGATGGAACAAGACCCCATTGTGCAAGAACTGATTGAGCATTTTGATGCAAAATTAATCGTTTCTTCAATTAAACCGATTCAAAAATAAAGGAGGTAACCGAATGAGAGGCAATATTGGCAACATGATGAAGCAGGCGCAGATGGTGCAGGAGAACATGAAACAAATGCAGGAGAAACTGGCGGCTATGGAAGTGGAGGGGCAGTCAGGAGCCGGATTGGTTAAGGTCGTGATGACCTGCCGCCATGATGTCAAAAGCATCCATATTGACCCGAGCCTGATGGGTGACGACAAGGAAATGCTGGAGGATCTCGTGGCAGCGGCTTTTAATGACGCGGTGCGCCGTGTGGAATCCACCACGCAGGCTAAAATGGCTGAATTGTCCAGTGGCTTGGGCTTGCCGCCTGGAATTAAATTACCCTTTTAAAGTAATCTTTTTTACCTATTCAAGGTAATTTATTTACCTGTCACTGATAACTGGGTAAAATCCATTAAAAATTGTGGTGACGTAGATGTCGCCTGAATCAATCAATGAGGAGTAATGGATAGTCAGCAACTTGAAATCGTACAGACCGTTGAAGCAATGTTCAAAGCAGCACCGGGCGCCCACTTCTTAAGTGAATTCACAGCTTTTGTAAATAATGGCGGTTCAATCAAGGATCTGGCCAACATATTGGCCCAAACCGATGTGTTCAAACAGTCGTTGTATTCGGATGCACTGTCCGATCATGCATTTGCCGCACAGTTTGTAGAAAATACCGTTGGTTCCCTGGTCAATGTCGAAAACAAGGCATGGGCTGAATCAGAAATCGAGGGATTATTAAATGCGGGTCAAGGCCGCGGGGAGGTCATCCACTGGGCGGCAACGGCGCTGGCAGCCGTCGATACGGCGGATATTCATTGGGGCGCGGCCGCCCGGCAATTTAATCATAAAGTGGAAGTCGCCGCTTTCTATTCGATTGACCAAGGCGGATCGGCTACGAGTCTGGCTGTTTTGCAACAAGTGACCGCGAATGTGACCGATGATACCGCCAGTGTGGCTGCAGCCAAAGCACTACTGGAATCGGGTGTCACCGGAAAAGTGATTGACGGCTATGTAAAAGGCGCAACCGTATTTGCTGATTTGAATGGGGATGGAATCCTCAATGCAGACGAACCCAGCACTATCACGGATGCATTCGGCAACTTCTCATTACCCGGCGTAACCGGGTTTGGGAACCTGATCGCATCCGGGGGAACGGACATTGCCACCGGCAAGCCTTTTGAAGGGAGTCTGACCGCACCGGCCGGCTCAACGGTGGTCAATCCGCTGACCACGCTGATCAATAAAATAACGCAAAGCAGTATCACGACAGTGCAAGAAGCCACTGCCAAGCTACTCACATCGCTGGGTTTAAATACCGGTGTCGATCTGCTCAACTTCGATCCCATACAGGAAACGATCCGTACCGACACCGGCGCAACGGCAACCGGCATCGCTCTGGCCATTCATGCCGCAGCGGTTAAAATCAATACCCTCATCAGCCAGGCAGCCGCCTTATTGAATGGGGCGGGTGTTTCGGCAAATGAAACAGCAGGCATTGATCTGGCGTATGAAACACTGGCTGCATTGCTGGCGAGCAAAACAAGCGCGGTTGATTTAGCCTCCGGCAGCGTGATTACACAAGTGATTCAAGACGCCACTGTAAAATCAGGCATTGATAATACCGTGCCATTCAAAGTGGGCGCCTTGTTATCCGATGCCTCGCAAACCATCTCCAATTTAAATCAAGCGATTACTAATGCCATCACCAGTAGCGCGAATAAATCAAGTGTGCTCTCCAACATTGCGGCCATACAAATCGTAGCGGAGAATATTGAGACCACGATGAAATCCGGTGCGGTAACAGGTAATGTGGGCAGTACGGTTACCAGCACAACGGGATCGACTTTAACCGGCGCCATCACAACAGCCAGTGCTAATGTGGGAGATGTGACCGGCGATGGGATACCGGATGCGCCACCGCCCCCACCCCCCCCCCCCCCCCCCCCGCCCCCCCCCCCCCCCCACCCCCCCCC
>ERZ1292640.4880-Hain-H43-02um-R1-4880-length-10075-cov-9_pt1 | contig 10075 bp, 13 predicted proteins | sample MGYA00564404_ERZ1292640 | MGnify/ENA primary metagenome ERZ1292640 (study PRJEB36523, sample SAMEA6512636) | groundwater metagenome | collected 2019-01-08 | study: AquaDiva: Metagenomics assemblies of 32 groundwater samples | reverse complement strand
GCCACCGCCTCGATCGCGATCCTGTCCTTCATCGTCTGGGCGCACCACATGTTCACCGTCGGGCTGCCCACCGCCGGGCTGCTGTTCTTCATGTACGCCACCATGCTGATCGCGGTGCCCACCGGGGTGAAGGTATTCAACTGGCTCGCCACCATGTGGAAGGGCTCGATGACCTTCGAGACGCCGATGCTGTTCGCGGTCGGGTTCATTTTCGTGTTCACCATGGGCGGGTTTACCGGCCTGATGCTGGCAATCATGCCGGTCGACGTGCAGCTGCAGGACACCTACTATGTGGTGGCGCACTTCCACTACGTGCTGGTCGCGGGGTCGCTGTACGCGATTTTCGCCGGCACCTATTTCTGGCTGCCCAAGTGGACCGGCCGCATGTACGACGAGACCCTGGGCAAGTGGCATTTCTGGCTGTCGCTGGTATTCTTCAATATCACTTTCTTCCCGATGCACTTTCTCGGCCTGGCGGGTATGCCGCGGCGCATTCCCGACTACGCCCCCCAGTTCACCGAGTTCAACACCATCGCCACGGTGGGCGCGTTCGGTTTCGGCGTGACCCAGCTGTTGTTCCTGTACCTCGTGCTCAAGTGCAGCGTGTTCGCCAGGGGCGAGAAAGCCGGGGCCCGGCCCTGGGAGGGCGCCGACACGCTGGAATGGACGCACCTGCCGAGCCCGGCGCCGTATCATAGCTTCCACGAGCAGCCGGTGGTGAAGTGATGCAAGGCACAAGCATCGATACGTGCAAGGTGAGCAACGCAAGGACGGCGCTGGTCCTGGCTTCAATCGCACTCGCATTCTTCGTCGGCATCATGCTCAAGTATTGGCTGCTGAAATGAGCGCGCACGCTACCGCCACGGCGACCGCCGCCAACCAGCGCATGCTGAAGAAGCTGCTGCTGGTGGCGCTCGGCATGTTCGGTTTCGGTTTCGCCCTGGTGCCGTTCTACGAGAAGATGTGCGAGGTCGCGGGCCTGCGCGCGCTGTGGCAGCCGGGCGAAGTCGAGGCGGGGGCGAAGAACACCCAGGTCGACCTGACGCGCTCCGTGACCATTGAATTCGATTCCAATACCCGCATGCTGCCCTGGACCTTCAAGCCGAGGGCCTCCAGCGTCGAAATCCACCCGGGCGAACTCACGCAGATGACGTACGAGGTGAGGAACACGCTGAATGAGCCGGTGACGGGGCAGGCAGTGCCGAGCTACGGTCCGAGGCACGCGGTGCAGTATTTCAAGAAACTCGAATGCTTCTGTTTCACGCAGCAGACGCTGGCCCCGGGCGAGGTACGGCAGATGCCGGTGGTGTTCGTGATCGACCCGGACCTGCCCAAGGACATCAATACCATAACGCTTTCCTACACGTTCTTCCGGGTGGAAGGCGCGAACCGGAAGGCGGGGCAGGGATGAGCGTGGCGCAAGCGAAGAAGCAGGCGTCATCGCTGCAAGTGGCAAAGGCGGTGTTCTGGTCATTCCTGGGCATACGCAAGCGCCGCGACTATGAGACGGACAGCGTGGAGCTGAAGCCGAAGCAGGTGATTATCGCCGGCCTGATCGGTGCAGCGATCTTGGTAGCGAGCTTGATACTGCTGGTGCGTTTCGTCATCGGCAAGGTAGCATGAAGAAGAGGAGAAAGGCATGAGCGACCAGGCGCAACATTATTACGTGCCGGACCCGTCCCGGTGGATGATCATCGGCTCGTTCGCGCTGCTGTTCATGGCGGGCGGCGCGGCGATGTGGTTCAACGGCGTCGGCATCGGCCGCTACGGCGTCCTCGTCGGTTTCGCGCTGCTCGTGTACATGATGTTTCGCTGGTTTGGCGACGTGGTGCACGAATCCGAGGCCGGCAAGTACGGCAAGTGGGAGGACGCCTCGTTTCGCTGGGGCATGGGCTGGTTCATTTTTTCCGAAGTGATGTTCTTCGCCGCATTCTTCGGCGCGCTCTTCTATGCCCGGGTGCTGGCTGTTCCGGATCTGGGCGGCCTGACGAACAAGGAATTGCTGTGGCCGGACTTCAGCGGCCAGTGGCCGAGCGCCGGACCGGGCTTCAAGGACCAGTTCACCCCCATGGGCGCATGGGGCGTCCCCGCGCTCAACACCCTGTTGCTGCTGACCTCGGGCGTGACGCTCACCATCGCGCATTTCGGCATGGTCGAAGGCAAGCGCTTGAAGCTGAAGCTGTGGCTGTTTCTGACCATCGCGCTCGGCCTGACCTTCCTCGGTTTCCAGGTCTACGAATATTCCCACGCCTATTCCGAACTGAACCTCAAGCTGAGCACCGGCATCTACGGCACCACCTTCTTCATGCTCACGGGTTTCCACGGCTTCCACGTGACCATCGGCGCGATCATGCTCACGACCATGCTGTTCCGCTCGTTCGCCGGCCACTTCAAGCCCGAACACCACTTCGCCTTCGAGGCGGTGGCCTGGTACTGGCACTTTGTCGACGTGGTGTGGCTGCTGCTGTTCATTTTCGTCTACTGGGTATAGCCCGACGAACCGCCCCGGTGAAAATCAGGGGTCAAGGACAACAACGAGGAGGAGTCCCGCAACGGGGCATTCGACGCGCCGTACGCTGTGCGGCGCTTCTTTTTTTGCGGTCTTGAGAGGCTTGCCGCTGAACGCCTGGAACAGTCCTTTTCTAGGCAAGTTTTCCCGGGATCAGGCCAAAGTAGTAGCCTGCCATCAGCAACAGGAACAGGGCCACTGACAGGCCGACGCGCAGGGCCAGAGCTTTTACGGTGCGTTTCGATGGGCCGCGGTCGGTGATCAGGAAATACAAGGCTGAGCCCAGGCTGGCAAGGATCAGCAGCACGAACAGGATGACGATGATTTTCATTGCAGGCGCCGACCGGATTGGGTGAGTGTATCCCAGCCCAACCCGCGTTACCAGACAGAAGATCTAACCATGCCGGCAAACCGGAACTTCCGCCCCGCCTTTCTGCCCGGCGCGGCGGCGCTCGCTGCAATCGCGCTCGCCGTAGCCCTGGGCAACTGGCAGACGCGGCGCGCCGAGGAAAAGCTGGCGCTCGGGCAGGTACTGGATGCCGCAGCACGCGATGCGGTGCTTGTGCTGCCGACCGAGCCGGTAGACGCGCAGGTATACGCCTTCCATCGCGTTAGCGCGCGCGGCGTATATTCGGCCGGGCACACGATCCTGGTCGACAACAAAGTGCTGCGCGGCGTCGCCGGCTACCAGGTGCTGACGCCGTTGAAAATCGCCGGGGGCGATCGATACGTCCTGGTCAACCGGGGCTGGGTCGCCGCCGGTGCCCGGCGCGACCGCCTGCCGCAAGTGGAGACGCCCGGCGGGACCGAAACCGTGGAAGGTATCGCTGTCCTGCCCAGCGCCCATATCCTCGAGCTGGATGTGAAGACCGAGGAAGGCATCGTGTGGCAGAATCTGCTGCTTGCACGCTACGAAAAATGGTCCGGACTCAAGTTGCAGCCTGTCGTGCTGCAGCAAACCAGTGAGGCCGCCGACGGCCTGGTGCGTGCCTGGGATCGCCCGGATACCGGCGCCGACAAGCACCGAGGCTACGCTTTTCAGTGGTACGCGCTCGCCACTGCAATTTTGACTGCCTATGTCGCCCTCAGCTTCAAACGCACAACCTGATCAGCGCAGCGGGCGCAGGACGATGCTGGCGATCGCCGCCTTGTGCCTTGCGCCTTTCATCGCCGCGCTGATCGCCTACCAGTACCGGGCGCCGCAAGGCGGCATGAATTACGGCGAGCTTATTCCGGCACGTCCGCTGATCGATCCGCTGCTGCGTCACATGGACCGGCGCCCTTTCAGGCTGTCCGAATTGAAGGGAAAGTGGATCCTGCTGCAGCTGGACGGCGGGGATTGCGCCGCGGCCTGCCGTGCCAAGCTGTACAACATGCGCCAGGTGCGCCTGGCGCAGGGGCGCGAGATGGATCGTGTCGAGCGCGTCTGGCTGATTCTGGATGAGGCGCCGCTGGAAACGCAATTGATGCGCGAATACGACGGCACGCGCATGCTGCGCGCAGCGGACAGCCCGCTGTTGGCGGAGTTTGCGCCGACGGGCGGCGCGCGCGACCATATCTATGTGATCGACCCGCTGGGCAACCTGATGCTCCGCTTTCCCAAGAACGCCGATCCGGGCAGGATGCACAAGGACTTGGCGCGGCTGCTCAAGGTATCGCGCATCGGCTAAGGCTGGCCGCCGATGCGCGTCGTGATAAACTCGCCCGTTATTCCCCTGCGCTAAGCTCATGGCACTGCAGCTCACTTTGCACGACACCGCGCAGCGCATGCGCCAGTTTTACTCCCTGACCAAGCCGCGCGTCACCCTGCTGGCCGTGTTTTGCGCCGTGATCGGCATGTTTCTCGCAACGCCGGGGATGGTGCCCTGGCGCGTGCTGTTCGCCGGAACCGCAGGCATCGCGCTCCTTGCGGGGGCGGCTTTCGCCATCAACTGCCTGATCGAGCGCGAGATCGACGCCAAGATGGCCCGCACCCGCGCGCGGCCCTTGCCGCGCGGGGAGCTGACGGCCCTGAACACCATCGTATTCGCCGGCTTGATCGGCGGCGCCGGTATGTTCCTGCTCTACCGCTATGTCAACGCACTCACCATGTGGCTCACGTTCGGCACTTTCGTCGGCTACGCCGTCATCTACACCGTCCTGCTGAAGCCGGCGACGCCGCAGAACATCGTCATCGGCGGGCTTTCCGGAGCGATGCCGCCGCTGCTCGGGTGGGCCGCGGTCACCGGGGAAGTGGCGCCCGAAGCGCTGTTGCTGGTGCTGATCATCTATGCCTGGACGCCACCGCATTTCTGGGCGCTGGCGCTGTACCGCACCGAGGACTTCACCCGCGCCGGCCTGCCTATGCTGCCGGTCACTCACGGCCAGGAATTCACCCGGCTGCAGGTGCTGCTGTACACGCTGATCCTGATCGCGAGCACCCTGCTGCCCTTTGCCTACGGCATGAGCGGCTGGGTCTATCTGGTTGCCGCATGCCTCCTGGACGCGATGTTCTTCTACTATGCGGTGAAGATTTACATCGCCTACAGCGACCGTCTGGCGCAACAGACCTTCCGCTTCTCCGTCGTCTACCTGGCCGGCCTGTTCACGGCGCTGCTGCTGGATCACTATGTATAGAACCTCGCGCCTTCTCGGTGCGGCGCTGCTGGCGCTCGCGCTGGCTGCTTGCGTCTCCTCGGAACCCGGGTTCAAGAACACCGATGTTACCGGCGCCGACTGCTGCACCGATTTTCGCCTGACCGACCATAACGGCAAGGTGCGTACGCTGGCGGATTTCCGCGGCAAGGCGGTGGTGATGTTCTTCGGCTATACGCAATGCGCGGACGTATGCCCCACCACCATGATGGAAATGACGGCGGTGCTGCAGCAGCTCGGGGCGGACGCGGCCCGTGTGCAGATGCTGTTTGTCACGGTGGATCCGGAGCGCGACACGCGCGAGTTGCTGGCCAACTATGTTCCGGCTTTCGACCGAAGTTTTCTAGGGCTGTATGGCGATATGGAAACCACCGCCAGGACAGCGAAGGAGTTTCGCATCTTCTACCAGAAGCAACCCGGCAGCACGCCCGGGAGCTATACGGTGGACCATACGGCCGGAAGCTATGTATTCGACCCCAAAGGGCGGGTCCGGTTGTTTGCGCGCTACGGCGACGGCGGCGCCAATCTGGCCGCCGATCTGCGGACTTTGCTCAAGCAGGGATAAGCGGCGCCGAGGCGCAGCAGGCACGGAGAACGCCCAGGCATGAAGGGAGCGATCCCTTTGTCATCGCAGCCGACGCTTAGGAAGCCGCGAGCACGCCTTTCATTTTCTGCATTGCCTTGGCCTCGACCTGGCGAATGCGTTCGGCGGAAACCTTGAATTCGGCGGCCAGGTCATGCAGCGTCGCCGGGTCCTTTTCACGCAGCCAGCGCGCTTCGATGATGCGGCGGCTCCGGTCGTCCAGGCTCGCCAGGGCCGCTTCCAGGCCCTTCGCGCCACCGCGCTCGGCTTCCTCCGATTCGAGCAGGAGCGACGGCTCCTTGTCCGGATCCGACAGATAGGCGATCGGCGCGTAGCTGTCCTCGTCGTCGTCGCCGGCTTCCAGGGCGATATCCTGTCCCGAGAGACGCGTTTCCATTTCCCGAACTTCTTCCGGTTTGACGCGCAACTGCCGCGCCATGTCCTCTACCGCCTCCTGCGACAGCGGCCCGAGGCCTTTTTTCATCGAGCGCAGATTGAAGAACAGTTTTCTCTGCGCCTTGGTGGTGGCGATTTTCACCAAGCGCCAGTTCTTCAGGATGAATTCGTGCATTTCGGCCTTGATCCAGTGAATGGCGAAAGACACCAGGCGCACATGGCGCTCCGGGTCAAAGCGCTTCACCGCCTTCATCAAGCCGATATTGCCCTCCTGGATCAGATCGGCGTGCGGCAGGCCGTAGCCGAGGTAGCCGCGCGCGATCGCCACTACCACGCGCAGATGCGATACCACCAAGGCGCGCGCGGCGTCGATATCGTTTTCGTCGCGCAGCTTGCGCGCAAGGCGCGATTCTTCCTCCGCTGTCAGCAGGGGAAAGCGGTTCACCGTAGCAATATAGGTTTCCAGGCTTCCAACCAGGGAAGGCACCGGCAACGCCAATACTTGGTTCATCTGTTCGCAGCTCCTTAACGAAACGTTCCGCCGAGCGCCTTGGAAGCGCGCCCGCTGCAACGCAACATTCTAAGTTGTCAGTTTAGCACTCTTGCCGATAGAGTGCCAATCGCTGGGAAAGTTCAAACCAAGCCACTCAGAAATATTGCAGGCACCTACCTAGACCCATTACCTGGGCTGTATATTAGCTAAGTGCTTGCTCACTGACAGATAGGCGCCGAGCCAGCCGAGTACGGCGGCAAAGGCGAGCACGGCCAGACAGTCGGGGAAACCGAAGAAGTACAGGCGAAAATCAGAGCCGTAGAGCTGCGCCAACTCGAGGATGCTCCGGTTGAGAATGAGCATGCACAGGTAGACGATCGCGAGCGCTGCCAGAGCGCCGAGCCCGCCTTGTATCAGGCCGAGGTAGAAAAAAGGGCGGCGGATGAAGCTGTCGGTCGCGCCGATCAGGCTGCTCACTTCGATCTCGTCTTGCTGGGTGAGGATCTGCAGCCGTATGGTATTGAAAGTGACGGCGACCAGGCCGAACGCCAGCAGGGCGGCCAGCAGTGATACGGCCGTGCGGCCCAGCGCGAGCAGGCTATCAAGTCTTTTCACCCAAGCCGAATCGAACTGTACATGGGCAATCCTGGGCAGGGCTTTCAGTCCGGGCTCCAACCTTTCGAGCTCAGCCGCGCTGCCCCCGGTTTCCAGCACGAAGGCATCGGGCAGGGGATTCGACTGCAGCGCGGCGATGACATCGGCCATGCTCTCCGAGCGCTTCAGACCGTCCAGCGCCTGTTCGCGCGAAATGAAACGCACCGCGCGCACGCCGGGCATTTGCTTCAAGCGCGTCTCCAGCGCGGCGATATCGGCCTTGCCCGCCTCGCGCGCGAGAAACAGGCTGATTTGCGGATTGCCCGTGACCTGGCGCGTGACGCCGCCCAGATTTTGCAGCAGCATGTATCCGCCGAGCGGAAGCGCCATGGCGACGCCGATCACCGTCACATTGAGCAGCGTGGCAACCGGATTGGTGGCGAGTCGCGCCAGCGTCAGGCCGAAGGTCTGCCAGTGTTGGCGCAGCCAGGCGCTCATGGCTCCAACCGCCCCTGCTTGAGCGCGAGCACGCGCGGATTGAGGCGTTGTACGAGCGCTTCATCGTGCGTCGCAATCAGCACCGTCACGCCGACCTGGTTGAAGGAGCGGAACATCTCCATCACCTCGGTGGCAGAGGCGGAATCGAGACTGGCGGTAGGTTCGTCGGCCAGCAGGATGCTTGGCCGGTTGACTACCGCGCGCGCGATGCACAGGCGCTGCTGTTCCCCGCCTGAAAGCGTGATCGGGTTGGCTTTTTCCCGTGTCAGCAGGCCCACCTTGTCCAGCGCGGCGCGCGCGCGGCGCGCGGCATCCTTGCGCGCGTGGCCGGTGAATGCGAGCGGCAGCATGACATTGTCGAACACGCTGCGGTCATAGAGCAGTTTCTGGTCCTGGAAGATGAGCCCCAGGTTGCGCCGCAGATACGGAATCGCGGGGCGGCGCATGCTGCCTATGTTCTGGCCGTTGACCAGCACGGTGCCGCTGGTCGGGCGCTCGATCGCGGGGATCAGCTTGAGCAGCGTGCTCTTGCCCGCGCCCGAGCGGCCGGTAATGAACACCAGTTCGCCGCTTTCGATGCTGAAAGAGAGTTCGGCGAGGGCCTCGTGCCCGCCGCGATAGCTCTTGCGCACCTGGCTGAAACTGATCATCGGCGAAGCGGGAGCAAGGACAGACTCACTCCGAACCGAGCATGGCCGCCGCGAAGTCCTGCGCCAGGAACGGGCGCAGATCGTCTATACCCTCTCCGATGCCGATAAAGCGTATCGGCACCGGCCGCTCCCTTGCGATGGCGGCGATCACGCCGCCCTTGGCCGTGCCATCGAGTTTGGTCAGGACGAGTCCGGTCAGTCCGAGCGCATCGTCGAAGGCCTTCACCTGGCTGAGCGCGTTCTGGCCGGTGTTGGCGTCCAGCACCAGCAGCACCTCATGCGGTGCGCCCTTGTCCGCCTTGGCGATGACCCGCTTCACCTTGCGTATCTCCTGCATCAGGTGCAACTGGGTCGGCAGCCGCCCGGCGGTATCGGCGAGCACGATGTCGATATGGCGCGCGCGCGCCGCCTGGACCGCGTCGAAGATCACCGCCGCCGGATCGCCCCCCTGCTGGGAGATCACCGCTACCTGATTGCGCTCACCCCAGATCGTGAGCTGCTCGCGCGCCGCCGCGCGGAACGTGTCCCCTGCGGCGAGCAGCACGCTTTTCCCCTGCGCCTGGAAAAATTTGGCCAGTTTGCCGATCGAGGTGGTTTTGCCGGCGCCGTTGACCCCGGCCAGCATAATGATGAAAGGCTGATGCGCTTCGGTCGTCAGCGACCGCTCCAGCGGTGCGATCAGCGTCGCGAGCCCTTCCCGCAGCGCGGCCTTGAGCTGGTGGCGCTCGGTGAGCCCTTTCTTCCTCACCTGCTGGCGCAGATTCTCCAACAGGAACTGGGTTGCCGCCACGCCCGCGTCCGCGCACAGCAGCGCGGATTCCAGTTCTTCGTACAGCGCCGCGTCGATCTTGCCGCCGCCGAACAGGCCGCCGATTTGCGCGCGCGTGCGTGCCAGTCCCGCCTTGAGCCGTTCACCCCAGGATGGAACAGGCGCCGATTCGGCGGATGGTTTGAGCAAGCTGAACATGGACGCCCACGCGGCAGGCTGAAAAAAAGCTAAGATACGCAGCGATTTTAACAGAAGGGTGTTGATGAGAATCCGGATGTTTCGCCATTTGTTTGCGCTGATTGCGGCCGCGGCTGCGACCGCCGCTGGCGCGCAGGTTGCCGCGCAGGAGCACAAACTCGCCAACGGCCTGCGCGTGATCGTGAAGGAAGACCATCGCGCTCCCACCGCGGTGCACATGGTCTGGTATCGCGCCGGCAGCATGGACGAGGTCAGCGGCGCCAGCGGCGTCGCGCACGTTCTCGAACATATGATGTTCAAGGGCACCAAGGCCGTCAGGAGCGGTGAATTCTCGCGCCGCATCGCCGCCGCCGGCGGACGCGAAAATGCCTTCACCAATCGCGACTACACCGCCTATTTTCAGCAGGTGCCGAAGGACGCGCTGCCCCTGATGATGCAGTTGGAGGCCGACCGCATGTCCAACCTGCGGGTGACCGAGGCCGAGTTCTCGCGCGAGATCAAAGTGGTGATGGAGGAGCGACGCCTGCGGACCGAGGACCAGCCGCGCGCGCTGGTGGCCGAGGCGCTCAACGCCGAGGCCTATTTCGCCCACCCCTATCGCTGGCCCGTCATCGGCTGGATGAACGACCTGGAGCACATGCGCCATGCGGACGCGCGCAACTGGTATGCGCGCTGGTACGTGCCCAATAACGCCGTGGTGGTGGTGGTCGGCGACGTGAAGGCGGATGAGGTATTCGCCCTGGCGCAAAAA
>ERZ1292640.4879-Hain-H43-02um-R1-4879-length-10075-cov-12_pt1 | contig 10075 bp, 16 predicted proteins | sample MGYA00564404_ERZ1292640 | MGnify/ENA primary metagenome ERZ1292640 (study PRJEB36523, sample SAMEA6512636) | groundwater metagenome | collected 2019-01-08 | study: AquaDiva: Metagenomics assemblies of 32 groundwater samples | reverse complement strand
CTGTTTGCGTGCTTTGCCATGAAAGTTCCGGAGCCGCATTTTGGACAGGACTTGTTCTTGCGAGTAACTTTGTCTCCTGCTTTCTCGTACAGATTCCATCTTCCTTTCTTTGCGCCTTTTGATGCCTTCAGCGCTGCTGCCTTTGCCGGTGCTGCCATTTTTAATTGTTAATATTTTAGTTTTAATCTTTTAATTTTAAAATTTTATTTCTTCTCTTCTGCTGCTTTATCTTTCTTAACTTTTAATTTAGGCTCGATGAACTGCTTTTTCTGCTCGTCGGCATAAACATAAGCGACAACGTCCGCTTTTTTTGCGCCGAAATGATTGTAGATATGCCGTATTACAAGAAGCTTCTCGTCTGATTTCAGGCTTGAAGCGAGAGCCGCTGCAACTTCTGAATAGGATGGAGTCGACTTCTCAAATTCAAGTGTTGCCGAAACCATTGTCCTTGAAAGCAATGGCTCGTCTTTTTTGTTTGTAACATTTATTTGCATGAAAATCACCTTACTTTGATTGCGTACTCTCCTTTTGATTTGATACCGATTTTCTCGGAAACTACTGATTTGCTGGCGTCAATTATATTTAATCTGCCCTGCCAGTTTGTTGAAAACTGGTTAGTTTTGCACATAGGGCATTCAGGGCCTTCAACAAACATCTTGCATCTTTTACATACTTTTTTTTTCATTTTGATTCACCGTGAGCTTAATTTCTAAATTATTTACTGGTTCATTTATTTCTTCTCTTTCTTTTCCTTTGTTTCTTTCTCTTTTCCTTCCTTCTCTTCTTTCTTTGGAGCTTTTGCTTCAGCTTCTTCCTTTATCCAGTCCAATCTTCCAAGACCCTGCTGCCTCATTGTCAGCCCCAATTTTGGATTTAAGACATCTTTGAATGAAACTGCAATAATTCTTGACCTGCAGATGTCTGCAACTTTCAAAACTCGCTTGGTTTCTTTTCCCGTGAGTGTTTTGTCCTTGCTGAAGCTCACGAAATCATCCATTGTCTGCGAAATGTGGATCATGCCGTCAATCGGGCCGATGTTGATGAAAGCTCCGAATTCTGCTATATCTTTGATTTTTCCTACAACAACTTCCTGCATTTCCGGCTTGAAAGTTAAAAGTTCGAACGATACATCGTAGTAAGATGCGCCGTCTCCCGGGATTATAATTCCCTCACCTATGTCTTTCATCCCAGATACATCTATAACAATGCCCAAGTCCTTTGATATAAAACCGCTGTACTTAGTCTTGATTCTCTTTATTACGGCCTCTTCCAACGGCAAATCAAATAGGTTAGGAGGCACTCTGATGTGGTCTTTTAATTCTACCTTATAGAACATTTTTTAACCTTTATTATTAGATGACTTCAACCAGTCAAGGTATCATAGGAGACATGTTTTATTTATAAAGCTTTCTTTCATTCAGAATAAGGTACTTCTTCTTTCTTAAGATTATCAAAGATACTCCTTTTTTTGTTAATTCCCTTTTTAGCTGCATGTCCTGTGTTGCAACAAAATCATCTTCATTTGCATCTTCCAAAATCGATGAGTCTACATCTTTCTTTTTTGATTTTATCACGCTAATATTTTTCAATTTGATTAATTTTAATGCAAATTCTGCCGCTTTTTTATCTTTTCCGCTTGAAGCTGATACGATATTTCTTAATTCATTTATTGACTCTTCAAAAATATGGAGCCTGTAATTAAAATTACATATTCTGTCAAATTCTGAAAAAATATCTACTCGAAACTGCCAGGGTATCATTAAAAAATTTGTATCCAATATTATTTTCTTCATTTTGTTTAAAATTGGTTATTGTGATATAAATATTTCTATTGTAGATTTATCCCTTCAAAATGTTTTTAAAGAAAGTGGAATACTGGCTATTGGATGAAAGGATTAGCCATAACATCAAAAGGAATTGAAGATACTGCAAGCACCGAGATAAAAGAGCTAATAGGGGCTGAGTGCAAAATTGAAGAATCCTGCGTTCTTTTTGATTTTAAAAAGTTTGAGGATCTGTGCTTTCTGTGCTATAAATCGCAGTCTGCAGACAGGATTGTTAATCTGATTGGTGAGTTTAAATTCCATAATTTTCCTAAGGAATTTGAAGAATTTCTTGACAAAGCGGATTTTACAGATTGGATTAAAAAATACAAAAATTTCAAGGTGGAATGCACCAGAATAGGAGAGCATGATTTCAAGAGTGTGGATGCTGAAACTCAATTTGCTAAATTTATCCTTAAGAAATACAAAAATGAAGAGCCAAGATTTAATTTGAAAGAATATGATATAGTATTTTTTATCTATGTAATCAATGATAAATGCTATTTTGGAATTGATTTTGCAGGATTTGAGCTGAACAAAAGGCTGTATAAAATATTTCTTCATCCCGGCTCCCTGAGAGGGACTATCGCTTACGCATTGATAAGGGAAAGCGGCTTTGGGGAAAAAGAAAAAATGCTTGACCCGTTCTCAAGAGACGGTGTTGTAGTTATAGAGTCGGCATTTTATGCAAATGATTTTCCGGTTAACTACTTTAAGAAAGACAAATTCGCTTTTCTGAAATTGGATTTAGGAATTGATTACGAGAAATTTTTTAAAAATTTGGATAAAAAGATTCCAAAAAAACCTAAATGTGAAATTTACAGCTTTGACCATTTGTTCAAGTATGTTGATTTCTCGAAGAAGAATGCAAAAATTGCAGGAGTTGACAAAGAAATTAATTTTTCCAGAACTGAGCTGGAATGGCTTGATATCAAATTCAAGAAAGAAATGGTTGATAGGATAATAACCAATTTACCTAATTCAAAGAATGCAAATCTAGATAAAATTTACCATGAATTCTTTTACCAGGCTGAATATATATTGAAGAAAGAAGGAAGAATTGCCGTTATATCTGTAATACCAAATTTCCTGAAAAATCACGCTGAAAAGCACAATTTCATTGTCGATAAAGAGAAAGATGTGTGGAGCGGAGAGCAAAAATTAAGGTTTATCATTCTCAAAAAGAAAAGTATATAAATCTAATATGGAAGTTAATCTGTATTGGGCCAGATGGAAGAAAAAAAGAGGCGTACGAGCATATTTGAGAAATTGCTGTTGGTTGTAGGCTTTCTAGTGCTGCTTATGGGATATTTCTTCATCAACAGGGTTTTTGCTGCTGAGGGCTTTCAAGTAAGCTGGGGCTTTTTGCAGACAGTGTTCCTGTGGCTTTTGATGGTCATATTCATCATAATGCTTGCGATTGGAGAGGACATAAAAGAAGGAATTTTGTTGCAGCAGCTGGATGAGATTAGAAGCCTGAAAGAAGAAATGATGAAGAGGAAAAAATAGTTCTCAAAAACAGATACCTTTTTAAAGCAATTTTTTATACTTATTCTGGGCAAGGGTTGGTACTTGGCTACGGTTTGATGTGATGAGCTAATGAAAGTTAGCTTTTGCTTGAACTGAGGAAAGTCCGCCCACTACAAAAGGCCACTCGCACAAGCGAGCTCTGGAAACAGAGGGCAACCACTCAGAAACGAGACCGCTTCAATTAAGGATGATATTGTGAAGGTTTTGGCGACAAAACTGAGATAACCAATTGACGTTTTTGCAAGAATGGGTGAAACGGTGAGCCCTGGCTGGTGCAAGTCTAATTTAAGACGCTTAGTTTAATGCTAAGACGGGCTATCGCAACCTTTATGTTGCACAAAGGGCCTGACAAAAGGCGGCTTATTCTGACCCTTTGCCTTTTCTTTTAGTCTGAAATAAGAAATATTAATAAATTCGTGGATTAATCTACATTAAAATGGCTGACAACAGGATTTCAATGCCCCAAGGGATGGGAGGCTTGGTAAGGTATTTTGACGAATACAAAAGCAAGATTAAATTCAAGCCCGGGCATATAATTGTTCTTTGCGTTGTTGTCATTGTCATAATGATACTTCTTTACACTTACGGCAACAGGCTGCTTGGAATAGGCTGATAACATGTTTCCAGGAATGAATCCTAGGGATGTGCAGAAAGCCATGAAAAGGCTTGGCATAAGGCAGGAAGAGATCGATGCCGAGATTGTTATAATAAAAACTGCTGATAAGGATATTATTATCAAGAATCCCCAAGTTAGCAGGGTAAACATGGGGGGGCAAGAGACTTTCCAGATTGCAGGAGACATTGAAGAATCTGGAAGAAGCGGGAAAGTCGAAATCAACGATGACGATGTTGCGACTGTTGTTGGCCAGACAAACTGCACAAGAGAAGAAGCGCTTGATGCTCTTGAAGAGAGCAACGGCAATCTTGCTGAAGCAATTTTAAAATTACAAAACAAATAATTCTGAACTAATATGAAAGAATCTTTTGATTTAGCGATACAGGAATTGAAAAGGGTAGACCATTTATTCTGGGTAAGTCTGAAGTACAGCAGAACTGTTGATGTTATTAAACATGTGGTTGACAGGCTGATAAGCTGCATAGGCTATGGTATTGAAGCGATTCTGAAATATGCGCAGGAAAAAAAACTTGTGACAAGCGTTCCTGAAAATGCAGGCTTAAGATGTGAATTGCTTAAGAAAACTTTTCCTGACAATACTTATTTGATTGAAAATATTAATTTTTATCTCAAATTAAGGAAATTAAGCAAAGCCGAATACACCAAAAGAGAAGAGTTCAGGCGGCATGTTACAATGATTGCCACTATTGACAAAGGGGAGGTTGTAGAGGTTAATATTGATACTTTAAAAGAAGATTATGAAAAGACACGGGCTTTTTTGATGTTTGTCAAAAGAATGATTAACGAGGAGAAAGAGGAACAATTGTAATTTTAAAGTATAACAGCTAGATAATAAAAAATAAATCCAAAATTAAATAAATTCCTTAGGGAGGGAATTTCATTTTTGCACTAAATGTTAAACTGATTGCCCTCACTTGCGTGCGAGAATTGTTCGCACGCTCACAATTCAGGTACCCCCATTGAAGTAGAAATAACTTGTGCAAAAATAAAAAGCACATTTACAAAATAAATCATAAATTTAACAAATGCACAATTTAGCCAATAGATTGGAAAAAAGAGGATGGAGCGCAAAAGAGATTCAGAAAGCTGTCGGGATAATTGACACTGCAAAAAAAATAAAGACAGCTGAGTCGAGATTTCTTGAAAAAAGAATTTATTTTGCTCTGCTTCTTCTGATAATCGCTGCGAATTTTGCAATTTCGGTTGCCTTGATTCCTGTATTGATGGCTTTGAGAGGAGCTTACCTTTATTTTATAATTATTGTTTTGGGAATTGTATTCGGATTATTGTTTGAATTGGTTATCAGAAGCATAGAACACCTTGAAAGGAAACATCATCTTGTTTTGGCTTTTTTCATTCCAATGGTTGCCTTGATTAATGCTGTTGCAATATCTCAGATGTCAAACAAATTTGAATCCGTGTTCGGAATAAATAATTTTCATGAGCCTCTTTTTGTCGGATTAATTTATGCTGTTTCTTTTGTATTGCCGTATATTGTTTACAGATTTGTTTTGAAGATTGAGTATTATTCGAAAGAATAAAAGGACCGCGGGCGAGAATTTCTAAAAGCAAGAATTAACTTGCCATTAATCGAACTCGCGCCAAGCGGGTATTGCATTGCTTTAAACAATTCCACAGCCGCTTATTCTACCATTAAACTACCGCAGTCATAGTTGATGAAGTATTTATGATGTTTTAAAAAGTTTGTGGAAATCACTAGGTTATTAAATCTCAACAGGTTAGTTTCTTTCATGAGACAGCCATTATGCCCTTACTTCGGAACATGCGCAGGGTGCGATACGCAGCATCTAGAGTATGAGCTTCAGCTGAAGAATAAAGTCAAGAGCTTAAGCAGCTTTACTAATTTCCAACATGATAAAATTGAAGTGTTTCATGACCAAGAATATCATTACAGGAACAGGATGGATTTTGTTTTTCAGTCCGATAAATTAGGATTAAGGGCCAAAGGCAACAGCATTATAGATGTTAAGATTTGCCCGATTTCAAATGACAGGTTAAATGAGTTTCTTGCAGAAACCAGGGTATTTTTTGATAAAATCAAGTCTTACAACCTGAAGCCAAATACTTTTCTTTATGCTGTCATAAGAACCCCTTCAATGGATTCCAGCGTATCTTTTGTTATAAATGATAATTCTCCGGATAAAACTAAAGCTATAGGGCTTGTAAAGGAATTTTCAAAAAAGAGCAAAGCAGAGAATGTTGTAATTGGATATGCTGCTAATAATGAAATCCTGACTGAAAATTTTATTGTTGCCAAGGGGAAAGAAAACTTAAAAGATAAATTTCTCGGAAAGGTCTTCTTTTTTCATTCCCAGGGATTCTTCCAGAACAATTCTTCAGTTGCAGAGAAGATGATTTCCTATGTCAAAACAAAATTAAGTTCAAAGAAAGGGCATTTGCTTGATTTGTATGGCGGGGTTGGGGTTTTTGGATTAAGCACGAACGAATTGTTTGATAAAGTTACGATTGTTGAATCATTTCCGCTTTCTGTTAAATATGCAGAAGAAAATATCAAGTTTAACAAAATAAAAAATGCAGAGGCAATTTGCATGGATGCCAAAAATATTAATAAATTAAAATTTTCCAGGCCGCTTCATGCGGTTACAGACCCGCCAAGAACTGGAATGGGGAATATTGCACTGCAAAAATTGATTGAGTTAAAGCCTGAGACGATAATTTACGTATCCTGCAATCCACTTAAGTTCAAGAAAGAATTTATTAAATTTAACAGAAATGGATATAAAATCAGTTCAGTTGCACTTTTTGACATGTTTCCACAAACAAACCATATTGAAGCAGTTGTGGAGATGAATTTATAATACTTCATATTCCGCAACCTTTATAAATAGTTATAGTATCCTAGACGTACAACAGAGCCCGAGTTTGTGGAATACAAGCGCGTTTAGGGTTAGCGAATTGAAATTCGTTAATTTTCTAGATTCTCGTGGCTTAAGCTGATTTAAAACAATTAAAAATGGCTGAAGAACAAAAACCGGAACTGAAGTATTTCGTAAGAATTGCAAATACTGATCTGGACGGAAACAAGCAGATTGGAAATTCTCTGATAAAAATAAAAGGAATAAATTTCATGATTTCCAATGCAATCTGCAACGCAGCAGGAATACAGAAAACAAAGAAAACAGGATACCTGTCGGATGATGAGGTTGCGAAGATTGACGATGTGCTGAAAGACCCTTCAAAATTCAAGATTCCATCATGGCTTTACAACAGGAAGAAAGACCCTGAGGACAATACAGACAAACATCTTCTTAGCACAAACTTGTCATTCACGCAGGACAACGACATAAAGATGATGAAGAAAATCAAGTCTTACAAGGGAATAAGGCACTCTTTGGGATTGCCGGTAAGAGGGCAAAGAACAAGATCCAATTTCAGAAGGAACAAAGGAAAAGTGATGGGAGTTAAAAGAAAAAGCTCAGAAGGAAACAAGCCAGCCAAAGCTTAATTTAATGGTGTAAAATGGGAGATCCAAAAAAACAGAAGAAGAAATTTTCAACTCCAAATCATCCGTGGCAGAAAGAAAGGATTGAAGCAGAGAAAGAGCTATTGAAGCAATACGGATTGAGAAGAAAATATGAAATCTGGAAAATGGATTCCATGCTGAAAGATTTTCTGAACAGGGCAAAGACACTGATTGCGCAAAGAAATCCGCAGTCAGAGCTTGAAAAAAAGCAGCTGCTGCAGAGATTAAACTCGCTCGGATTGTTGAAAAAAGATTCCAAAGTGGAAGATGTTTTGAATTTAACGTTAAAAGATGTAATGGAAAGAAGACTGCAGACACTATTGATAAGAAAGCAGCTTGCAAGGACAATGAAGCAGGCAAGAGAATTTATAACACACGAGCACGTTGCAATCGGAGAAAGAAAAGTTACCGCACCATCATACTTGGTAACTGTAAGTGAAGAGCCAGGAATAAGATTAGTGAAGGCATTAAACTTAGCGCCTCAAGTAGCTCAAGAACAAAAAGCGGAGAAAGCTAAATAAAATGGAATCAAGGCCACAAAGATGGGGAATAGCACACATTTACGCTTCATATAATAATACCATTATTCACATTACTGACATAACAGGAACAGAAACTTTGGCTGTCGGCTCCGGCGGAATGGTTGTCAAGAGCGACAGAATGGAAGGCTCGCCAACTGCTGCAATGATTGCTGCAAAAAAGGCAGCTGAGATAGCAATGGACAAGGGGATTACTGGAATACATGTCAAAATCAAAGCACCTGGCGGCCATAACGGGCCAACAAGCCCAGGACCGGGAGCACAGGCTGCAATCAGAGCACTTTCAAGAATGGGATTAAGAATCGGAATCATTGAGGAAGTGACTCCTCTGCCGCATGACGGATGCAGGAAGAAAGGCGGAAAGAGAGGAAGAAGAGTTTAAACTGTTCCGCCAGTTTAGTACGGGAAACTTTTTCATATAAAAAGTTTCATCAAAATGTTGAAAATCAAAGATTTTCGAGCACGACCGAAAACACAAGGCGTTTATCGGCGAGTGCACCATCTTCGATGGCGCGAAAAATAAATTCATAATTAAAATTAAAAAATCAAATTCAGGAGGACAAAATGGAAATAAGAGTCTTGGAAAATAACAAGGACAATGGAACGCTTTCATTTATTTTGAAGGATTCTGACCATGTTTTTGCAAATACTCTTAGAAGGCTAATGATAGACGAAGTGCCGACAATGGCAATCGAAGAGGTCGAATTCCAGAAAAACAATTCCATACTTTATGATGAAATGATTGCACATAGATTAGGATTAGTTCCGTTAAAGACTGACTTAAAATCATATAACTTGCCTGACAAATGCAAATGCGAGGGCAAAGGATGCAACAGGTGCCAACTAAAATTAGTCTTGAGGGCAACAAAAGGAAGTGGTGTTGTGTATGCTTCAGAATTAAAAAGTAAAGATCCTGCAGTTAAACCAGTTTTTGGGGAGATGCCGATTGTAAAATTATTGAAAGGCCAGACACTTGAATTGGAAGCAACTGCTGTTCTTGGGACAGGAAAGCAGCACATGAAATGGAGTCCTTGCCACGTGTGGTACAAATACAAGCCAATTGTTGAAATAACTGGAGATGTGAAAAACCCAGAGGCAATAATTGAAGTTGACCACAATAATATTTTCGAAATCAAAGACAGGAAATTAACAGTTAACAAAGACAGAGTGCTTGAATGCGATTTAAGCCTTGACTTTTCAGAAATTGACAAGAACGTTAAAGTTACAGCAAGCGAAACAGATTTTGTTTTTTATATTGAATCATTCGGACAGCTAAGCTGCAAAGAGATTGTCAACAAGGCAATTGACATACTTGACGAGCAGCTTGATGAGTTCGTTGAAGAGCTCAAGAAGGCGAAGTAAATCCCTGATATTCACGCGGGGGTGGCAGAGCCTGGTCAAATGCGTAAGCTTGAGGTGCTTATCCCTTAGTGGGTGCGCGTGTTCGAATCACGTCCCCCGCATTTCAAATCAAAAACATTAACAAAAAAGTCCAATAACGAAAAATCATTAATAAATTAAAAATAATCAAAATTAATAAAATAAAAAATTAAATTCAATAACGAAAATGAAAAGAACCGGGCCAACAAACGTAATATTGCTTAAGCTTGTTGCAGAACTGAAGAAAAGAAGCAACGAGCAGGAAGCGGAAATATGGAGAAGAGTTGCTAATGACTTAGAAAGGCCTACACGACAGAGAAGAGTTGTCAATCTTTCAAGCATAAGCAGATACACAAAAGAAAATGAGATTATTGTTGTTCCGGGAAAAGTTCTTGGCTCGGGGGATTTAGAGCACAAATTGACAATCTCAGCATTCCAGTTTTCAGACGGAGCAAAAGAAAAAATTGAGAAAGCAGGATCAAAGATTGTTCCATTGCTTGAGTTAAGCAAGGATAATCCGAGCGGAAAAGGCATCAGGATCATAGGTTGAAAATGATAATAGACGCTAAAAATGTGGTGTTGGGAAGATTGAGCAGTTTTGCAGCTAAGCAGCTTTTATTGGGAGAAGAAGTTGATATTGTCAACTGCGAAGAGGCTGTTG
>ERZ1292640.4878-Hain-H43-02um-R1-4878-length-10075-cov-23_pt1 | contig 10075 bp, 9 predicted proteins | sample MGYA00564404_ERZ1292640 | MGnify/ENA primary metagenome ERZ1292640 (study PRJEB36523, sample SAMEA6512636) | groundwater metagenome | collected 2019-01-08 | study: AquaDiva: Metagenomics assemblies of 32 groundwater samples | reverse complement strand
TAATGTTTTAAATAGCCCCCATGGAGTAGTAGAAACAAAAGATGGCAGGATTATGCTTACTAACTGGAATGATAACTCCCTGGCCATTATAGAATTTGAAGACCTTGTAACTATAAAGCCTAAGACTGAAACATTACGAGTTACACATGAAGAACAAGCTAATATAGTTATGCGTTTAGAAAAGTATAAGCAGTTTTTAGAGGAACATAGCGTATTTTTTGGAAATAACAGGAACTATGCAAGATATTATTTATTTAATACATTTTATATGCCCCTCCATCTAAGAGATATTCCGCAGGAAAAGATTAATATATATCTATTGTTTTTATCCTATAATCTTTTAGCCCTAATTGACCATAGTGGTATAGACAGCCTGAATAATAAGATAGAAAGTTCTAATCTTACCATCAATAATTTTAAAGCACTATTTGATTTTTTAAAAGATATAGATATAAGTTTAGACAGGACATCTTTTACGCCGTTTCTTGGACGGTGGGTTGATTTATTTATCCGCTTAAATAAGCCGAATATGATGGAAGCGAGGGATATTTTCTATAAGACCGCGCGTTCCCACAGGGATCTTCTGAACAAAGATTTTGATATGGTCAGGATAGATAATGATTTTGCGCGCATGGCATGTTTGTACCTAAGGGGCGGCATATCCCAGATGCTCTCTGTCGAAGACAGGATAGAAATTCAAGGAGAAACTGTAAATGAACTTAACGGCATATCATTAGAGGAGGTTAATAGTGTATTCAATGAATTTCCCGAAGAAGTTAAGCTGGCGCAAAATCTTGAAGGTTATGGCAAATTACTCGAACCCATCAAGAGCCAGGACTTAAAAGACACAGCCGAAGATATCAAAAAGTCAATCTACGGCCAAGATAAATCCGAGAATCTCTTTATCAGGGAAGATGCGCAAAACGCAAGAGACGCTATTATTACAGAACGCATAGCTACAGGTATTTTACAGGAGTATTATGTTAAATATCAGGACGATAGCGCAGTAGATGATAGAAAATTAGATTTACTTATAGCAGGGAAATACCAGGGTTCATTAGCTATTATGCTTAAAAAAAGAGTCAGGATACTGGATAATTTACTAATAGAAACTCTTAAAAATAAAGGCGCGGTATCCAGAAAGGATGCTATTACAGGTTTAATCGAAGAATATAAAAATGCTCATATTGAAATACGCAGTTATATCTCTACAGGCGCTAATAAGTGGATATTCAGCATAGAAGACCCTGCGGGCATGGACCTATCCACTATAGTCGGCCCATTACTAGTATTGGACGAAACAACAAAAATTGGAAGCAGTATCCTGGAAGGGATATTAGGCCTTGGTTTTTATACAAACTTTGTAGACAGTGATGAGGTATGGATAACTACCGGTATAGGAGACGGCAGGTTCTTTGAGCTTAAAATAGAACATACCAGCGATGATAGGTGGGTTATAAGGAGCTTCAGGGAACTAAAGGGCGTATACAAAGGGACGCGTATTGAGAGAATAAAGAATTTTAAAGAAAACCAAGCTCCTGACCTTGACGCGGCATTTGTAGACTACAATGCCTATCGTTATGTAGCAGCTATACAGGATACAGATATCTATTATAAAAAAAGGCGCATCAATGAAGAATTGAAACTTCTGGCAGAGGTTAAGACTTCATATGGGGATATAAGATTTTACCAAAATAACTCAAAATACCAAAGGTTGGCCAGAAGCCTTCTTTATGTAGAATACCCTAAATCAGAAGAATATTTCAGATTTGCGCCTGAGCACTTCCTGAAATTAATCCGTAATAGGGGCATTACCATGGATCTTCCAAGCGGCATACCGCTTGTGCGCACCCGCATGACAGTAAACAAAAAAGAAATATACCTGCCTATTATTCAGAAGGCAGCGGCAACAGCGTGTCTAAGGGCTATGGTAAAGCTTTATTTTGAAGAAGGCCAGCTGCCTCCTGGATTATCAGAGGATTATTTTAGCGATGCTGAAAATACAGATGAAAGAGGCGTATTTAAAGGTATCAGAGAAGACGCCGAGAATATAAATAAAGATAATTTAGATAAAGTGGATTTCGAGAGGTATCTTGTTAAAGATGGCGACACGGAAATAACCCAAGAGGAGAAGCACAGGTCATTAAAATACCTTGTAACCTTGATCGAGATAAAAGATGATGAAAGCATAAAGATCTCCCTGAGAGGCAAAAAAGAAGAATTCTTAAACCTTACCAAAAAAGGAACTAGTTTACAGCAAATTACAACGGAACTTGGCATAGAGGGCTTATCGCAAGGATTTGTCTCATATATAACCAGCGCGCATGAGTACATTAGTTTTAAAAATGCCGCAGGAGAAAACTCTGCAAGATTTTATTCTGAAGAGGAAATAATGAACTCAAAAGAACTAAAGGATTTTAAGGCATTTTGCGATGTGATATTAAAACATATAGGTATGGAGCATATAACTGCCACGTTTTATGAAAAAGCTGAACCCATACTTGCAGAATTTGGCTTTAACAGTATTTCCTGGAATCTTTATAATGTCATAAAATATACTGAAGAGTTTCAGGAAATAATAAAAGGTAATTGTAATAGTATGGATAGGTATAACTTTTTCCATAAGATATTGGATAATATTACACATGAGGCAAGCCATTTTTATGATGTAAACAAGGCAACCCATGAAAGCGCTGAAGAGCTTGTGGGGTTATTTGCATGGCGCCAGAAAGATTTGATACGAAGGTTTATTAAAAGCAACAAAAACTGGGATGATATTTTTAAAGAAGCAATAAATGGATCGCCTTCTTCTCCTTCAGGCTCGAGTAATAGAAGCCTTAATCATGCTGCTGATAGGAGTATATAATAGCTGCATTCTGCTTGCGCAAATATATAGCCCCTTTTGGTATATGTCACTTTCAAAAGAGTGTAATGCCCCCCCATTAGTCAGGGGGGTATTCTTACTAAGGCGCTTGACGGTTGAAAAGAAACAGAAGAAATATCTATGGAAGATTATTAACCCGCAGGCTTAAAAAAGGCTATCCTACTTCGTCGAATACTTACGTATTTGGCTTCGTAGAGATAAATTCCTGCGAAGCTCATGCTATTGCTTACATATCGAAGAGCAAAGCATAATTTTTTTTACCTGGATTATGATAAAGATTAAAAAAGGCTGCAATTTTAAAATCACTTCTTTACTGATTTCTATAATATTTTTTTGACTAATACAGTATACGCCATAGAGATATGCAAAGAGAATTATCTTAGAAAGCCCTTGATCGCGAATCAAGAATACGAAATTCAAAGATTAAAAGACGCTATCGGAATACTTTCGTCTAATAATGAGTTAAATCAGGACATAAACCGTCGTAACGTTTTAATAACAGCGGTTTTAACAGCTGCATTCTACCCAATGCTTCTTTTTGGAGAGGCAAACCGGTCAATTGTACCGGATAAAGATAGTATCTGGAGGATAGTACTTGATATTGTAGATGAATTGGCAGCGCAGTTAAAAATAGATTCTGCATCAACAGAAAAAATTAAAGCCGATTTATATAAAGAAGCAGAGGATGCCCTTAATAAATACAGCAAATCAATGCCATGGCTATTAAGGCAGATAATCGGCACAGACTTCACTAAGCCTGTTCCAAAATTCTTCAGGTCTATGGTAAGAAGTTATATCAGGAATAAATTAAAACCGACAATACAAAAATATGCTATGTGGGCGTGGAAGCTGGAGCCGGCGGAGATGAGAATTCTCATTCAGGAATACGATTTGACAAAAATACAAGTATCAAGTTTAGTAATACGAGCCTTAAGAACTAAAAAAGAAGAGTTTACCATTGAGGAAGCAGCAAAAGAAGCAGGGGAGATATTTGCATTTATAATCCATCTTAACTTTATTAGAGAAGGCGCAGAATGGTATGAAGACAGTGCTTCTGAATTTTGTGCGCGTTTAGAGGAGCTTAATCAAAAAGTAGACGCTAAATATACCTGGAGTCCTAGGGCCGAAATTAAAAAAAGCGGTATCGAGGACAGGCCGGCAGGTTTTGTTAATAAAAATGCCCAGCGGAATTTTTTTGATGATATAGGGGAAATTTATGCAATGTTAAAATTAAAACCAGAAGAATTAAAAAATATTGCCAGGAAAGATACTATTCTCCGCCAAAAAATAGCTCTATTGAATGATTATTTAAATAGATTAAAATCGTTGTACTCAGTCGATATTTTACCTAAAGATTTAAAAGTCGAGATAAAAAAAGGAGAAGGCCATAATAAAGTTAATATCCATATCACTCATTTACCTGCAAAAATAACTATAAAAAGAATTGGGATTGAGATTAACAGCCCAAACGAGATTTATATAGAAAAGGCAATTGCCATGGCGTCTTTACGCAGAGAATTATACAAAAGAAAAGAAAATGGCAATGCAAATAAGGCGGAGCCCAATCAATCATTAAAAGAAAGTATTCCAGCAGATGTCATGGGAACTTATTTATAATATTGGAATTTGCTTCACAAATTTGGCACTTTGTTCTACCAGAAGCGTGCCAGGAAATATTAGCGCAATAGGAAGTGATTCATAACCAGGTTGAACTTATTTCTATTGACAATGGGAAAAGTTGTGATATTTTAGATATGTATAAATGTTACTCGGTTGTTCCTTCAGGAGGTACTTTCTATGAACAAAAATACAGTAAGCGCCCTTAGCCAAAAAGAGGCTGAAATTGTCGCACGTTTATCGTATGAGGAAAAAAATATTGTAACAGCTAAAGAGCTGGATTCTTATTTGCCGGTAGATTTTAAGTACAGAAGGAAATTAGTTTATAGCCTTAAGAAAAAACGGATATTGATTCCAATAAAAGGCGGAGTTTATATATTTGTGCCTTTAGAATCTGTGCCAACAGGGCGCCGTGTCAGCGAATTTCTAATCCCGCCTATTTTCTTTCCCAAAAATAACTACTATGTCGGCTATTCAACGATGTTTAATTACTATAACTTTACCGATCAGCAGTTTCAGGCAGTGTATGTGCTGAATACGACACTTTCCAGGGAAAGAACAATCGCCGGATTATCTTTTAAATTTACAAAAATCCCTTCCGATAGGCTTTATGGGTTAGAGAAAATAGACATCAAAGGCGGAGAGGTTATTGTCAGCTCGAAGGAAAGGACACTGGTCGATCTAATTTACTATAATAAACCAGTGGGTGGTATTGAGGCGGCCATAGAGATATTTGGGCGATTTGTGAAAGAAAAGAAATGTGATATTAAGAAACTGATTGAATATACCGTACAGTTTCCTAAAATTAAAACGAGAAAGCGAATAGGGCTTATTCTTGAAAAAGCAGGTGTGTCTGATTCAATATTGAAGCCGCTTGAAAAAAGCGTAAAGAATACATCGCTGATTTCATTTTCAAATTCCCGCAAAGGAACAAAAGATGAAAGATGGGGAGTCATTGTTAATCCACAAAGATAAAGACAAATTCCTTAAATTAGTAGATAGAACCGCAACGCTCACAGGTTTTTACGCGCCTCTCATGGAAAAGGATTATTATCTGACGCTCATTCTTTCGCGAATAAATGAACTTTCGGATAACCTGATTTTTAAAGGCGGGACATGCCTTAATAAAATTTACTATTCTTATTATCGTTTGAGCGAAGATTTGGACTTTAGTATTCGGCTTCCGGACTATACGACAACGCGCGGTAATAGGCGAAAATGCATGGAGTCAATAAAAAACAATATCGAGGATTTTGCGAAGCAGCTTGATATGCGCATAGAAGACGCCGAGAATGCGGGCCGCAACGAGTCAAAGCAGTATGTTTATTACTTTGTGTATGACCCTGTGACAATGCCATCGGAGCAAACAGTTAAATTTGAGATAGGACTTCGTTTTAACCCTATTCTTGAAACAGAAATGCGGCCGGTTCAGCACAAATTTTTGCATCCGTTTACCGGTGAGCCTTTGTTTGACGGGGGAAAAGTTAATTGTCTATCGCTTAATGAAATTGTTAGTGAAAAACTGCGCGCCGCGGCCCTTAGATTGACCATTGCTCCGCGTGACTTTTATGGCCTCGATTTTATTTTGCGCAATGGATTCGATTTGGGGGATAAAAAAGTTATGAGTCTCTTTAAAAAGAAGATCGAGGAAGACGGCGCAGATACAGATTTATCGAAATACCGAGTCAATCTTGGCCGCTCGGATGCTGAAATCAAAGATATGCGCTCGAGAATAGAAAATGAATTATTCGATGTCTTAACTCTGGGCGAACGCGAGAATTTTGACCTCGACACTGCGCTTGAAAGGATTAATAGAGCGATGGGGGCGCTTAAATGATAGCGCAAACGTTCGTTATTGGAGATATTCACGGCGCTTATAAGGCGCTCTTACAATGCTTTGAAAGGTCAGGGTTCGATCGGATAAAAGACAGGCTGATCGTAATCGGCGATGTATGCGATGGTTATCCAGAGGTGCGGCAGTGTATGGATGAACTTCTAAAGGTCAAGCATTGCGATTTGGTAATCGGCAATCACGACATGTGGGCGCTGGACTGGGCGATTCGCGGCGACAAGCCAGAGATATGGACGAGTCAGGGCGGTGATAGGACGATCGCATCATATGACGGCGGACCTATGCCGAAGGCCCACATTGATTTCTTAAAAAGCGGGCAGCTTTGGATTGAAATTAAGGACAAAATATTCGTTCATGGCGGATTCAATCCGGATATATCGTTATCAAGTCATAGCGCGCAGGCATTGGTTTGGGACCGGACGCTTCTTGATATGGCTTGGAAGATGCAGTCAATGGGGCGCGGATGCAAATTAGGGCGTTATGAGGATATCTTTGTCGGCCACACGACAACGGAATTATATAATTCCTTGAAGCCGATTAAGGCGTGCAACGTTTGGGATATCGATACTGGCGCAGGATGGTTTGGAAAGTTGACAATTATGGACGTTGACACAAAAGATTATTGGCAGTCTGACCTGACCCCGGACTTATATGGCGGGACGCCAGACAGAAAATATGCATAAGCGAACAATCCCTATTGTCCACATCATCGGTCTGCCGGGCGCTGGTAAAACTACCCTGGCAGAGAGATGAGGTGTATCGGCGGGCATTCAAAGAAATAGATTCAGTGTGTGATATAAGAAAAAACTTGTATTTCATGTAGGCATATGATATAAATAATTTTATGGATTTAGGCCTAAAAAGAGATATTCAATATTGGATAGATATTTCAAAATATGACTTGGATACAGCTCAAAGCCTGTTAGAGGCAAAGAGGTATCTATATGTTTTATTTATGTGCCAGCAGTCTTTGGAGAAAATGTTTAAAGCAATAGTTACGTTAAAAACAAAAGAATTTCCGCCTCGTATACATAACTTAGTTAGATTAGCTGAATTAGCGGGATTTGACAATAAGGATATTGATATCGAGTTCTTAGATAAACTAAGTTTTTATTACATCGAAACCCGGTATCCAGAGGAGCATATTAAATTGCATAAACAAGTTTCGAAGAAGTTAGCAGGGGAATATTATCGCATTACCAAGAGGATTTACAAATGGTTAGAAAAACATATAAATTTAAAGATTTGATTAAAACAATCGTTGATTATTTAAGCGGTTATTTCGATATAGAAGAAATTATCCTGTTTGGCTCGCAGGCTACAGGAAAAACGCATAGATATAGTGATATCGATCTTGCAGTAATCTCATCAGATTTTGAGAAAAAAAACATCGATAATTTATTAAAGATATTTTCTAAGATTTCATTAGAAATTACTCCTAATGTAGAAATTCACCCGTTTACACCAAAAGATATCAAAGAAGCAAGGCCTAGTAATTTTATAGGCCACATATTATCAACAGGGAAAGTTGTATATCGGCATCGCAGATGAGTAAATCCTTATTTTAGCTTTGAGGGGCAGATTTTGCTATTGCAAAATACGGGATTATACTAAAGATTAACAATATGAGAGGTAAAATATGGGGCAGGTTCTTATAAAAGAAAATAAATATAATGGCCGTTATGTGGCAATAAAGGATTTTAATGACGCTACGGTTATCTCTGATGGAAAATATCCTAAAGAGGTATATGATAATGCTATAAAACAGGGATGTTCTAATCCTGTGATACTTTTCATTCCCGCTAAAGATATGGTTCAGATGTACTGAATGGAACTTTCTCTCCTATCAAAAGACAGCAAATAATTTTATTCCCAGATATTGCTTTAATGATAGATTATGTCAGGCAAGTTCATACTTCGTATGCCAGAATTTATGCCAAAAATGGCTTGGAAGGAAATTTTATAGATGAAGGTCCTTCGATGACGAAAATGTTCGCTATTCGATCACATTTTTTACGCCGTCTCAGGATCGATTTCGCCTTTGGCGAAATCGGTGCGGAAGGAGGGGGAGTTTATTCAGGGGTTTTTACGTAACTCTAAATAGTACGACAGATTAAGGCGTAAGTTGTTGATACATTCGCCCGCCACAGAAACCAATGGCGGGCTCAGTATTCCGCCCAAGGAACCCCCTGGTGGGCTCCATTTTATAGGAATTACCGCTTCTTTCCAGATCTTACCAGAGTTAGCTGTGTCTTACTAGTTTTACCCCTCAGTTCCTACAATATTACTACAATAATTCTTTAAAAGAACCCTGTTACTAATCCGTATAAAGTGTATATACTTATTCATAAGTATAGAGAGTTTATACGGAACGTATTATTTCAATTTTTACAAATTTATATTGACAGATAGGCATAACTGTTCTATATTATAGAACAGTTGTACTATACAATAGAACAGGAGATGGAATATGCTGATACCAGTCCAGAGAAAGAAAATCTTAGAGGTATTTTTTAAAGACCCTTTCAAAGAAGCGCATTTAAGGGAAGTAGTCAGGCTATCCGGAGTTTCGCTTAGCAATGTGGATAACTCGATGCGCTTATTCGTGAAGGAAGATATGTTTAAAAGACGGGAAGCGTCCAATATGGTGTTTTTTAAACCTAATCTTGAAAACGAATCGCTTCTGAAAATATTCGAATATCTGGAGCTGGAGAAGAAAAGAGATTTTTATGGCAAAAATAAGAAGATCGCCAGATTATTGCAAAAATATTCCGAAGCAATAGTCTGTTTATCTAACAAAAAAATCCAGATAGTCATACTTTTTGGTTCTGTCGCAAGAGGCGATTGGACTAAGGACAGCGATGTAGATATGCTGGCGGTTGTTTCAGGTAAAGAGGATGAAGTGACGCCGATATTGAATAAAGCAAAAGTAGACGCCGGCCCGCTATTAGAGATAAGGCCGATAAGCACTACAACAGAAAAATTTGTAGATGGTTTCAAAAAAAGAACTGAGTTCTATGATGAACTCTGGAAAGATAGAGTGATTTTATATAATGAGTTTTTGTTTTGGCAGTTAATTAGAGAGGGAGGCAAATCCAATGCCTAAAGATATCGAGAAAACTTTACGCGGATGTTTTCATCCTAAAGAAGGCAAGCCGAATCTGCAAAAGGTACCTGTCAACGTTGATAGAGCAAAACAGCATATTGATAAGTCGCACCGCAATTTACGCGCAATGAAAATGATGTTTGATAATGATTTATTTGATTGGACGATAATCTGCGGATATTACGCTATGTATCACGCGGTTTTAGCCGCATTGTTTAATATTGGTATTCGCGCTACAGCTCATTATTGCGCGATAGCCGCTTTTAAGAAATTCTATGTCGAGCAGGGAAAAGTCGCGCCAGAATATGTTAGCTATATTAAAAAGGCAAAACATCTTGAACAAAAGTACGCCGAGACGTTAGAAAAGGCGCAGGAAGAAAGAGTTGTTGAACAATATGGCGTTGAAATCCTCACTAACGATGATGCGGAGTGGATTATAGAAGACGCTAAAGATTTTGTCCTTAAGATAGAAGAGGTGTTAGCAAAGTAGATAAACTGATAAGTTTTTGTCCTTCGGCAGGTCCTTCACTTCGCTATGAGGCTCCTATTTGTCGCCTCATTGCACTCGTTCAGGATCAAATTTGCTCTCGGCAAATTTGGTGCGGAAGGAGGGAGT
>ERZ1292640.2188-Hain-H43-02um-R1-2188-length-15798-cov-11_pt1 | contig 10076 bp, 12 predicted proteins | sample MGYA00564404_ERZ1292640 | MGnify/ENA primary metagenome ERZ1292640 (study PRJEB36523, sample SAMEA6512636) | groundwater metagenome | collected 2019-01-08 | study: AquaDiva: Metagenomics assemblies of 32 groundwater samples | reverse complement strand
GCCGGGTTACTCGGAGCGGCCGTCGGCCAGCTTCTGCTTGATGCGCGTGACCAACCCCTGGTAGGAGGCGCGCTGGATGATCTGGTCGAACTGGGCGCGGTAGTTGCCGACGAGGCTGATCCCCTCGACCGAGACGTCGTAGATCAGCCAGCGCTCGTCCCGCCGGTGGAGGCGAAACATCACGGCGGCCTCCTGGCCCCGGCGGGTGGCGACACGCGCCTGGACCGCCGAGAAGTCCCCATCCACGGACTCACCGACGAACTGAATGCGCTCGCCCTGGTAGAGCTTGATCTGGGGCAGGTAGGTCCGATCCAGGAGGGCCCGGAAGAGCGCGACGAACTCCTCCCGCTCCGCGTCGGTGAGCGGCCGCCAGTGGCGGCCCAGGGTGCGCCGGGAGATCTCCGTGAAGTCCAAGAGATCGATCACCGCCGCGCGGACGGCGGCCTGGCGCTCCGGCGCCCGGGCTTCGGCTTGGAGAGCCGGGTCGTCCAGGATCTGGGTCACCTTCTCGGCGGCCGCCCGCAGCTGGTCGGTCGGGGCTCCGGCCCCCGCCGGGACGGGGAAGAGCGCGAGGGCCGCGACCAGGCCGAGTATCGGAACGCGCAGGCCCCCCATGGCCCCAGTGTACGACAGGGACAGGCGCGTTGACAGTCACCGGCCGGTTGTGATCTAAAAGGGGAACCCATGGTCACCCTCCCCGCCCGCCCCAAGCCCGTGGAACTCGACCCGGCGCGCACCGCACTGATCATCGTGGACATGCAGAACGCCTTCGTCCACAAGGGCGGGATGTTCGACCTGGCCGGGCTCGACATCTCCGGCGCCCCGAGCGTGGTGGGGAGCATCCGGGGCATCCTGGACGTCGCGCGGCCCGCCGGGCTCAAGGTCGTGTACCTCCAGATCGGCTACCGCCCCGACCTCCAGGACAGTGGGGGCCCCTCCTCTCCGAACTGGCACAAGGAGCTGGCGTTGGTCCTGATGCGCGAGCGCCCCGAGCTGGCCGGGAAGCTCCTCGTCCACGGCACCTGGGACTTCGCGATCGTGGACGAGCTGAAGCCCGAGCCCGGCGACGTGCTGATCCCCAAGTCCCGATACAGCGGCTTCGCCGGCACCCCCCTCGATTCGGTGCTCCGCACGGCGGGCATCCGGCACCTGATCTTCACGGGCGTCGCCACGAATGTGTGCGTGGAATCCACTCTGCGGGACGCCTTCTTCCTGGAGTACTGGCCCATCCTGGTCTCCGACGCGACGCTGCAGGCGGGCCCCCCGAGCCAGCAGGCCGCCACGGTCTTCAACGTCGAGACGTTCTTCGGCTGGGTCACCACGAGCCGCGACCTGATCGCCTGCCTGCGCCAGGGATGAGGCCGGCGCTCCTCGAAGGCACGGGCGTCAGCAAGCGCTTCGGTGGTCTGCGGGTCCTCAGCAAGGTCAGCTTCGGCGTGGGCGAAGGCGAGATCGTCGCGCTGATCGGTCCCAACGGCGCCGGCAAGACCACGCTGTTCAACCTCATCGGCGGCCTCGTCCGACCGTCGGAGGGCGCCATCCGCATGGGCGAGCATCAGCTCACGGCGCTCCCCGCTCACAGGATCTGCCGCCTGGGCATCGGGCGGACCTTTCAGACGCCAAGGCCATTCCTCGACCTCACCGTGGCGCAGAACGTGCAGACCGCCGCGCTCTTCAGCGAGCGGCCGAGCGCTCCGCCGGAGACGCTGCTCGACCTGGTGGAGCTCGGCGACCAGGCCGGGATCCCCGCCCGCCACCTACCGGCCGCGCGCCGAAAACTGCTGGAGCTAGCCATGGCGCTGGCCCTCGGGCCGCGCGTCCTCTTGCTCGACGAGATCCTGGCGGGCCTCACCGCCTCGGAGGTGAGCCGGGTCACCGGCATTCTCCGCCGCATCCGCGATACGTGGGGGATCGCGCTCTTCTGGATCGAGCACGTCATGCGGGCGGTCATGGAGACCGCCGAGCGGGTGATCGTCCTCCACCACGGCGAGGTGATCTCGGAGGGCGATCCGCGCTCGGTCGCGCGCGACGCGCGGGTGCTCCAGGCCTACCTCGGCGAATCGCCCCCCTCACCCTCCCCTCTCCCCCCGGGGGGGAGAGGATAAAGGTGAGGGGGCAATCCAACAAGGAGGGAGCCACCATGAGCATGAAGCGGCGGGAGTTCCTCAAGACGACGGCCGGCGGCGCAGCCGCGCTGACCGTGCTGCGCGGCAAGGCCTGGGGCCAGGTCAAGCCCGTGAAGATCGGCTACACGCTCTCGGGCACGGGGCCCTATTCCGTCGGCGCCGGGATCACCCAGGGGCCGAACTACACCCTGTGGCAGGAGCAGGTCAACGCCAAGGGCGGCCTCCTGGTCAAGGGCGAGGGGCGGCGCCCCGTCGAGTTCATCTCGATCGACGATCGGAGCGAGCACGAGACGGCGGTGCGGTTCTATGAGAAGCTGATGACCGACGACAAGGTGGACCTGATCCTGCCGCCCTGGGGGACCGCGATGAACTTCGCCGTGGCGGCGGTGGCCAACAAGTACGGCTACCCGATGCTCGGGCCCACGGCCGTCTCGAACAAGCTGAAGGAGCTCTCCCTCCCGTACTTCTACGCGCTCCTCGCTCAGCCGGATCCGATCATGGAGGCATTCGTCGGGCTCCTGAAGGATCTCAAAGCCCAGGGGAAGATCTCGAAGATCGGCCTCGCCTACGTCAATGACCTCTTCGGGATCGAGCTGTACAACAGCGCGACGCCCCACCTCAAGCAGGCGGGCCTCGACGTGGTGGACACGAAGAGCTACCCGCTCGGCGCCAAGGACCTCTCGCCGATCCTCAAGGGCTTCAAGGCGGCGGGGGCCGATGTCTTCCTCGGCCTCACCTACCCGCCCGACAACATCCTCGCCACCACGCAGGCGAAGGAGGTGGACTGGAACCCGGCCGTCTTCCTCACCGCCGTCGGGACCGCCTTCCCCTTCTACCGCGACCGCTTCAAGGGCGCCGACGGGGTGATGGGGATCGCCGGCTGGAATCCCAAGGTGAAGATCGCGGGCGCCAGGGAGTACTTCGACGCCCACGTGAAGAAGCACCAGAAAGAGCCCGACCGGTGGGCGAGCGCCTTCGCCTACGCGTCGCTCCAGATCCTCGAGCGCTGCGTGGGAGAGGTGGGGCTCGACCGCAAGAAGATCAAGGAGATGCTGGACTCGACGGAGTTCCAGACCGTCGGGGGCCCGATCAAGTTTGTCAAGGGGATGAACGTCTCGACGCCCGGCATGGTCGGGCAGTGGCAGAAGGGCGAGTTCGAGATCCTCTGGCCGAAGAGCAGGGCGACGGGGACGCCGGTGGTTCCCAAGCCCGCCTGGGCGTGAACCCGACGCTGCTGGTTGATATTGTCGTCGGGGGGCTGATCACCGGCGGCATCTACGCGCTCGTGGCCCTGGGCCTCAACCTCCAGTACGGGCTCATGCGCGTGCTGAACGTGGCCCACGGCGAGTTTCTCATGATGGGCGCGTACCTCACCTACTCGCTCCACACCGCGTGGGGGGTGAACCCGCTCCTCACGCTCCTCGTCACGGGGCCGGCGTCGTTCGGCGCCGGCCTCGTGCTCCACCGGCTGCTCTACGCGCGCGTCCTGGCGGCGGGCGAGGCGCCGGAGGCGCTGGAGTCTCGCTCGCTCCTCCTCTCCTTCGGCCTGCTGTTCGTCCTCCAGAACGCGGCGCTCCTCATCTGGAGCGCGGACCTCAAGGGCTACAGCTACCTTTCGATTCCGTTCCGCTTCCTCGGCTCGGTCTTCCCCGCCAACCGGCTCGTGGCCGCGGGGGTGGCCCTGGCAGTGAGCGTCGCCTTCTACGTCTTTCTCAAGCGGAGCTTCACGGGCAAGGCGATCCGGGCTTTGATGCAGGACCCAGAGGGCGCGCAGCTCGCCGGCATCAACCTCTCCCGCGTCCACGGGCTCTGCTTCGGCATCGGCATCGCCATGTCCGCCGTCACGGGCTCGCTGATCAGCATGCTCTTCGAGCTCACTCCCTTCATCGGCCTCCCCTACACCGTGACCGCGCTCGTGGTCGTCATCCTGGGGGGCCTCGGCAACGTCGTCGGGAGCCTCCTGGGCGGGCTGATCCTCGGCCTGGTGGAGACGGCGAGCGTGTACCTGGCCACCTCCGATATCCGGCTGATCGCCTCCTACGGCGTCCTCTCGCTCATCCTGATCCTGAAGCCCTCGGGCCTCTTTGGCCGCTAAGCTCGCTCTCGCCCTCCTCGTCATGGCGCTGGTGGCGGCGCCGGAGATTCTCTCCCCCTACTACCGCTCGCTCGCGCTGGCGATCCTCGCCGACGTCGCGCTGGCCGTGTCGTGGGCCTTCTTCTCTGGACCGTCCCGGTACCTCTCGCTGGCCACGGGCGCCTTCTTCGGGGCCGGCGCGTACCTCACCGCGATCGTGGGGGCGCGCGTCCCCTGGCCGCTTCCTGTGCTCGGGGGGGCGCTGATCGGCTGCGCGATGGCGCTGCTGGTGGGGGCGCTCGCGCTCCGGCTCCGCGGACCCTACTTCGCCGTCTTCACCTTCGGCCTCGCCGAGCTCGCCAAGCACTCGCTGATCTGGTACGAGACCGGCGTCACCGGGACCGTGGGGCGGCTCATCCTCGCTCCGCCCGAGCCGTGGACGCTCTACTACACCATCCTCTGCCTGGCTGGCCTTGCGGTGCTGACGGCCCTCCTGCTGCGCCGCTCGCGGTGGGGACACGCCCTCGCCGGAATCGGGGCGGACGAGGAGCGCGCGGAGACCCTCGGGATCGACACGACCCGCGTCAAGATCGGGACGTTCGCGCTGAGCGCCGCCTTCATGGGCGCCGTCGGCGCCGCCATGGCACCCCGCTGGACCTACCTCGATCCCCAGGTGTTCAACCCGTTCGTCTCGTTCCAGACCGTCATCATGGCGCTCCTGGGCGGGGCGATGACCGTCGCGGGCCCGATCGTCGGGGCGGTCTTCCTGGGGCTGGCCTCGGAGATCCTCCTGCTCAAGTTCAGGTATTTCTACATGCTGGGCCTCGGGCTCACCCTGATCGTGGTCGTCCTCGCGCTGCCGTCGGGGTTGGTTGGCCTGGCGCGTCACGCGCGCTTGACCCCGCGATAGCCGCGGGCTAGGATCGCTTCGCCGAGCGACCGAATGCTGGTGGAATCGTGAAATCCAGCGGCAAGGTCCCCTGCCCAGATCGACCGATTGCCGTCTAACATTCAGGCTTTTATCCATCGTGCGTCGAGCATGACGGATAAAACCAGCTTTGAGCTCGATGAAGACCAGCGGCAGGCCGTTGACGAAGCAGACCAGGTCCGCCCGACGGTTGTAGTGCCGCACGCGCACGCCCTGAATCTTCAGCTCGCGCACTGCGAGGAAGCGGTTGTGGGCCGCATTGCGGAAATCAATTACCTGCGCCAGTGCGTGCCGCGACTCGCCCTTGGTGTCGCGCCACTCCACCGGCACACCGCCCCGGAAGTGGCCGTAGAACTCGCGGTTGTGCTGCACCAGCGAGCGGCGAAGTCCCCGCGGGCGAGCTTCTCAACGGCCTGCTCACGGGCCAGTTCCGGCAAATCGGGGTTGAGCCGCACCAAAGCTTCCCGCAGGTCTCGCACCAGCACCGCCTCGCGCTCGTTTGTGCGACCCAAGATGCCGCTGGGACCGAAGGTTTCCTCGTTCCACGCATAGATGCTCTCCCACCCGAGCCGGTCGCGCAGATGGTCGGCGAAAGTCTTTTGGACTAATCGGTCTTCGCTGTTGATGTCGGTTATCATCCGTGCTCCCCCAGCCGTTTCGCCATCTCCGCAACCGCTCGGAAGGCCCGCTCCAAATCAAACTCGCGGAAATCTCTCTCGCGCAACACGGGCTTCAACTGCGGTTCGAGCTGCTGCCGCAGAGCCGCCAGACGTTCCTCGGAAACGTCCACAGGCTCATTGCCGGGCACGTCCTGCTTCTTCCTGACCAAGCGGACCATTCCCTCGTCCTGTGGTTGCAGCCCCAACTTCCGGACGGCGTAGTCGATGTCATAGAAGTCGCGAATTGCGACCTCGCGACGACTGAGGGCCGCCCGAAACTTCTCGGCAAAGGCTTCCACCTTCGACATGCAACGCGGGCTGACAGGCGCGACCATCGGCTTATGTGATACAGGATCGAGCAGGATGGTCCCTGCCGGGTTATTCGCCACCGGCATCAGCAGCGGCTCGCGCAGGCCCACCTCGATCTTGATGGTCTCCTCTTGCCGGCTTAGGAGCGACACATAGGCCACGACGCCGATATACTGCGTTGAGTTGTTTGCTCCTGTTACCGGCTCGACGACGCGGAAACCGGGAAGCCTGGCGGGCAGGGCGGACACCGCTTCCTTGACTCCGGCCGCACGCTGGCTCCGTTCAGCCCGCGAGACATCCACCGCCGTGGGGATGACGAAATCCAGGTCCTCACTCAACCGATAGAACCCTGCGTAGACCTTGGCCAGGCACGTCCCGCCCTTGAACACCAGCGAACCGTCCCTCGCCGCCAAGTATTCCAGCAACAGGCTGCAAAAATAGTCCTTCTCAATCAATCGCGCCGGAAACGCCGTTTCCGCCGCCGTGAAATTCACGGCCGCCCGAAACAGGTCGGGGTCCTCGTGACAACGAATCGCTGAGGGCTCACGTCCGCTCATTCAACACCACGCCCCATCGCCGGTTTACGGTGCCCCGTTTCGGAGAGGTTGGAATCCACGGGATCAGACTCGTGGATGGCTGCAACGCCCGCTCCAACTTCTTCAGCAACGGTCCAGCCACGCCTTCCCGCTCCAGAAGCGCCCCCACCCGGCGGATCGTTCCTTTGTCTCCGTATCGCAGAGTGACGGAGACCAGTTCAGCCGCCTTCACCCGCTTTGCGGCCAGTTCGCTCTTGATCCACTCGTAGGCCCGTGGCAGGCTGTTGAATCGCGACCAGTCATACACCGCGTCCAGCAGCGTCCGCACCCGCGACGAATAAACTGATTTCAATCCCTCTGCGGTTTGGACCTCCTCCGTGCTGCCGAGCCTGTCATCCGCCACCTTGATCAGCATCAGTGCCACCGATCCGATAGTGCGTTCGCCTGATATTCGATTGTTGTAGGCGTACACGCGTATCGGCACCTGGTCGTCGAAGCCGTAGCGGTTGAACGTGTTGGGCCCGCAGATCTGGTAGCGTCCCTTGCGATCTTCCATCAGGGTGTTGAGAGCGAGGACTTCATCGGGACTCCACGATCCGCCGAGGGGCAGTAGCTGCGGGACGAGATAGAGGCCGGGGCGCACCCGGGCGATCAGGCCGCCGCGGGCCATGCGCCGAAACAGCTCGCGCTCCTGCACGCGGGTCAGCCGCAGGGGTCCGGTCAGCTCCCCGGTGCGCACGACCCTCTGCTTGCGCATTTGCAGGTACGCGAGCATCTGGGTTTCCTGCCGCCCGAGCGTCCGTTTCATGACTGCATTGTATTTCTCTCCGATGGTTTGTCAAGCCATCGGCTGAAAGTCGCATGCAGCCCCCTACACCATGATCTTCCCGCTCATCAGGCGTCGGCCCCACTGCCCATTTGCCTCTCGAACGATTGGCGGACCAGCCGGGCGCCCGTCTGGCGCGAGATTTGCGCCACCGATTGCCGGCGACGGGAAGCCGTAGGTGACGACAGCCGTTCCATCTGAGGGACGACCAAACGTGATCGGCACCGTCGGTATTTGCTGACCCGCATGCGCCGGCGCCCCGACCTCGAGAATCGCGAAGTCGTGCGTTGCATCCTCGAGGGGGAATCCGACCACCGGGAACTGGTAGGCGGCGGGGCCATTGTCCGGAACTGTAAAGGCATAGAACAGATCGTTGGGATCCCTAGCCTTCCCATTATTGAGGGTGTGGTGCGCAGTGACGAGGTACCTGTCCGCGCTGATACACCACGCTGTGCCCACGAAGGCGAGGCGAAACTCGATCAGAGGGGGCTTCTTCTTGCCCTGGTGTTTGGTGCGCTTAATGATGCGCATGATTGCGCAAACAGCGTCGCGAGCCTGGGTAACTGATTGGGCAATGTTCGGCATCTGATTCACCTGGCCACCGGATGTGCCGGCTAACGTGATCTATCTGGAACAATGTAACGCCGTGGGGCCGACCTGTGTAACACCGAGCGGCGCAGCGAGGTGGGGCGCCAGACCCTTGAATTCACGCGAGCTTGCCCCGCAGCGTCTTTCCCGCCTGCCGTGTTAGCCCGCGTGGCGTCGCCATGTATCCTGCTCGCGCTCATGGTCGATCCTGCTCCCCGACTGACGTCACGCCAGGAACATTCGATCGGCCGGGCTGCGGACGCCGCCCGGGCCCCGGTTGAGAACGTGGGTGTAGATCGTCGTCGTCACATCCCGGTGGCCAAGCAGCTCCTGGACGGTGCGGATGTCGTGACCGTCCTCGAGCAAGTGGGTCGCGAACGAGTGCGGGAACGTGTGGCACGTGGCCCGCTTGGCGATGCCAGCGCCTCGCGCGGCCTCCTTCACGGCGCGCTGGAGCACGGATTCGTGCAGGTGGTGGCGGCGCCGCTGGCCGGTGAGCCGCTCCACATACATGCGCGTGGCCGGGAAGACCGATCGCCACCCCCACTCCCGGCCGGCCTTCGGGTACTTCCGCGGGGGCGACCGGCCCGGTCTCGCGAACGGCGCGCGCCGGGGTCGTATCTCTCGCCGCTGCGGCATATGACACCGGTCCGGTCACGTGAAGGGTGACCATGCAAGGGACCCCCCTTGTGCTTGCGCCGAATATAGCTCACCCGCTCACAGCCGGCAAGGATGACGCCGCCGTATCGGATCCTATACAGCTGCGGGCCTGGCAGGCTCCCGCTTGACCCGGGGATAGCCCGGGGATAGGATCGCTTCGAGACGGTGATGCCGAAGCCCGAGCTGGAGTTCTTCAGGCCTGATCACATCCCCTGGCAGCCGGTCGCGGGATCGGCCACGGCGGGGGTCGGCGGCGCCGGCGTGAAGGAGAAGATCCTGAGCCGCGACGAGAAGAGCGGGGACGTGACGCGCCTCGTCAGGTTCGACGCGGGCGTCGAGACGACCGAAACCATCACCCACGACTTCTGGGAGGAGGTCTGGATCCTCGAGGGCGAGCTGATCGACCTCGGGAAGAAGCAGACCTTCACTGCGGGGATGTACGCCTGCCGGCCGCCCGGTATGGTCCACGGCCCCTACCGGATCCCAAAGGGGTGCACGACCCTGGAGTTTCGGTACTACAAACGCTGAACCCCTCACCCCGCCCTCTCCCCAGAGGGGAGAGGGAGTTAAAGACTTCCCCTCTCCCTTTCAGGGAGAGGGTGAGGGTGAGGGTCGAGGAGAGACGAAATGGCCAAGCTGAAGTTCGGAGCGTGGATCCCCACCTACGCGTGGAGCGACGATCCGGGCGGCGGCGAGAACGTCCGCCGCATCGCGGAATCGATCCGGAAGTGCGAGGAGCACGGGATCGACGTGTGGGTCATCGACCATCTCCTCTCCGCGCCCGGCCTTTACGGGAACGCCTGGCTCGAGCCCCTGAGCGTCCTCGCCTTCGCGGCGGCGCTGACGTCGAAGGTGAAGCTGGCGACCGGCATCCTGGTGCTCCCGGTGCGGCACCCGGTCGTGCTGGCCAAGGAGATCTCAACCCTCTGCCACATGTCGAACAACCGCTACGTCTTCGGCGTCGGCCCCGGCTGGTATGCCCGGGAGCACGAGGTGACCGGGTCGCGCATAGAGGAGCGCGGGAAGCGAACCGACGAGATCATCGAGGCCGTCACGCTGCTCCTCACGCGCCCGAACGCGAGCTACCGCGGCCGATTCTACCAGTTCACCGACGTCACCATCGATCCCCGGCCGCCGAAGATGCCCGACATCTGGGTATCGGGCGGCTCCCGCATCCCGGATCCCCACGAGCACGACGTGCCGGTCATCGCGAAGACGGTGATGGACCGCATCGTGAAGGCCGGCAACTGGCTCTCCCGCTGCTCCGGCACCCAGGAGTGGGTCAAGCGCGACTGGGGGCAGCTCCAGGAGCACGCCCGGGCGCTGGGTCGCGACCCCGGGACGCTGACCTTCGGCCACTGCAACTTCAC
>ERZ1292640.4877-Hain-H43-02um-R1-4877-length-10077-cov-4_pt1 | contig 10077 bp, 5 predicted proteins | sample MGYA00564404_ERZ1292640 | MGnify/ENA primary metagenome ERZ1292640 (study PRJEB36523, sample SAMEA6512636) | groundwater metagenome | collected 2019-01-08 | study: AquaDiva: Metagenomics assemblies of 32 groundwater samples | reverse complement strand
CGATTTCTGGGCGGAGATGGAGGCCGTCGAGGCGACGGATGCAAACGGCGGCGTGGAATATTACTTCGAATGTACCAGCCAGTCGGGCCTCAGCAGCCGCTGGCAAACCGCGCGCACATATAAAGTCAAAGTCGGCAGGCAAGGACAAGGCCACCGCTTCCGCGTCAAGGCCCGCGACCTCTACGGCAACGAAACCGCCCCGGCGCCCCTTCTGCCCGCCAACTAACGACGGAACAAACGAATCGTTTTGCGTACTGAGTGCTGCTTACTACAGAACGTGGAACACTGAACAAAGACGCAGCGGATTACTCCTCGTTTTTTGCTTCCGCGGGCGGCGAGGAAGATGACGCTTCAGCATCCGCGATCTCGGCCCGCTCCTTGTTGTTCATACGGGCTAATTCGTCCGCAAACTTCGCGAGGGCTTCGGGAACGTCGCGGCCGATAGTCTCAGTTCTGTTTTGCACGTCCTTAATCTGAGTTTGCAGCTTATCCTGGTTCTGTTTGACAGCGCTCAGCGAGTCGTTCAATGTCCGCAAAGTGGCCTGTGTCTTCTCCCGGAAATTGACTTGTTCCCGGCCGGCGGTCTCGATCATAGCGACCAATTCGCGTACGTTCTGCTGCAAGGTCTGCTGGAGCTTCGAGAGATCCTCTCCCAGGGCATTCATCCTCACAGTTACCTGCTGAATATTCTCCTGCAGACCTTCCAATGTACCGGCCCACTGCTGGCGGTCCTGCTCGATCATCGCTGCATTGTCCGCCAACTGCCGGCTGTTGTTTTGCACCGTCTCGGACAGTCTGACCTGCTCGGCGGATACGGCTGTAATATCCGAAGCGTTTTTCTGTGCGTCGCTCTGCACGCTCTCAATTCCGGCTTTTAGCTCGTGCTGATTTTGTTCAAGTGCAGCAATTTTAGCCGTCATCTCCCGCGAGCTGTTCTTCGCGGTCTCCTTCATCTTGAGCTGCTCGGCCGCGAGGTGTTCCGTGGACTGGCCCACAGAAGTGGTTTGGTCCGCTACCTGCCGGACCGTGCTGCGAAGGTCTTCGAGCCCGGCCTGCAAAGCTTCTTGATTCTGTTCGATGCGTGCCGTTATCGCTGCAATTTGCTCGGTATTGGCTTCTACCATCGCCTGAAGCTTGAGCTGCTGGTCTTCAATCCTCGCCATTTCTTTTCCACAGCCGGACAAGCCGAATCCGATTACAACTGCTACTGTCGCCAGGATGGCTCGCATAATGGGTTTTTCCGCTCTAAGTTCTTTGGCTTGCTTCATTTGCGCTTCCTTTCCTGAGTGAGTGCTACCATATCCGTTGGGACAGACTAACCAACCCTTTCATTTATCGACAGGATCAGTACTGGTCCTTTAGTTTTTATGGGACGAACGGAAATATTTATCGGAACCTGCAAATCGGCTCGAAAAACGTTGCAGGAATATCTGCACAAACAGTGGAATACCCGGTAAATATGGCGTTAATCCGGTCTTTTCTATGGCGTGTCTTAATAGATGCGAAATGAAGCCACGAATGACGATACCCGCTTATCAAGCGGTTAAAAGTGATTAAGGTTGATAGTGCCTATTATGCCTATAGTGCCTAATATGAACTACAGTGTAGCGGAATCGCTTGTAACTTTAGTCACTCTTAACTTTATGCACTTTAGTTTACTTCAGTGCACTTAATACAGTGGGCGACCGTCGCCCATCCCCCCTCCTTCCATGTACATCTCTTCGCCCTGGTATTCGTTATAGTATTCATCCATCATTTGGTCTCCTCCGGGGCGTTGTCTGCGCCCGGTTGTTCCAAATGATCTGAAGGGCTTCTGTGGCTCTCTCTGCACCCGTGCAATGTGGGTGAACGCGGTTTGGCGCTTCAAATCCCAATATGTTGAGCCAACGGGCATGTGCTCAATGTTTATTCCGTTGAAGCTGTAAAGCATATCGTAGTAATTCCTTGTGCGCAGCGTCGGCTCACTCAACCAATCGTTCACGACAACCGCATCGACCATGACGGCGCCGGTCGCGTAATTGATCATCTCCGGCACATTAGCCCTGTCTTGCGGCCCGCCAAATGGCCCAGGGGTAACTCGCCCCATCTGAGCAGCGGCCATCGGGTCCCTCGGATAACCGCCCATGGGACCACCCAGCGCACCGCCGGGGGCGTTGCGGTCGGGTTTCTCAGGCTCAGGCTCAAGGGGCTCTCCGATGAGCTCTCCATGCTGGACTATGAAGTCATGGCTATACCATCGGCCCAGCGCAAGTCTGGAAACCTGCACCGTGACCGCCTTGTCCGTCTCTCGCACGCGGTTGGCGAAGAAATACATCCGGTCCATAATCTCGACGGGTTTCGTTACGCCGGAATAATTGCTCCACAAGATCACGTCGGTCTTTCGCGCTTTGTCGCGCTCGCTCAACCGGTCCGTGCCGGCGACCGGATTAAAGACGCCCAGCCGAATTCTGTACTGGTAGGTCTTGCCCGGCTCGACCGTGTCGTCGTGCGCCCAAAAGACCAAAGACCCTTTCATTTTCTCGAATTCCGTCATCCGGGTGAGTCGTATCGCGTCAAACTTGTCGTAAACGTCGTAAATCGCCGGCCTCTTGAGGGGCCTTCGACCCGCCGTTGTCCCCGTGCCTTCCATTTGATAATCGTACATCTCCGGCATGTCCGTCTGCGTCCTGCCTCCCCTTGCACTTCGACCACGGCCGGTTTCTCCGGGGTACCCTGTTCCTGTCGTTCCTGTTCTATCGCCGGTGCGGTCGCGGCCTCTTCTCGACCGAGCGTCCGTTCCGCCGTACATGCCGTCTCCGGCGCCGCCGTACGCGTCGCCGCCGGCTCCGCCGCGGGTCCGGGACGTAGTTCGCCTGTTGGTTCCCGTGTCAGTCGTGGTATCCCTCGTGCGATCCTCCTTCTTTTCCGTTTCCTGGGCCTGGCGCTTTTCTTCGAGGGCCGTCTTGCGCTGGTAATCCACAAACTCACGATGCAGCACCGGGGGATACCACTCCTCGTCGGCCGATGCGATTTGATAGGCCTCAGGCTGCAGCAAATCTATCTGGACCTGCTTATAATCGAACTGGAGCATCTGCACTTTCAATCCGCCCGCCGGCAGGTCTTTCACGTCCTGGACAATTTGAAACAGTCTCCTGTGGGGGTCGATCCTGGTGCGGGGAACGTCCTGCCAGTCGCTCCAGGCGCCGGAGCCGGTGCGCTGCTGCCTCTGCAACTGCACCGCCGCGAAGACGGGCTTGGCCAGGCATGGATCCGCCCATTGTGTATCGACGTCCTCGACGAAAACCTCTTTGAAGCTCTCGTACAGCGCCGCAATATCAATGTCGGCCGCCACGGTCACCAGGTCGAGATCGTTCGGCTCGTTCCCGGCTTTGTCGTACGGTTTGTCGGCCGTCACCTCGGTAATCGGCACGTACGCCACGGCCCGGATATGCTCGATGTCCACACCATTGACGTCGGGGATTTTCGGCAGATTATACACGCCCGCCTGTACGGTCCCTCCCGGCCTAGCGGCGGGCACATAAGGAACGACGGGCCACAGCCGGATATTAACGTCCCTGATCGACGAATTCAGCAGGGCGAGGTATTCGTCCGCTTTCCGCTTATACGGCTCCGGCTCCGGCGCTGCCTCGTTCTGCTTTTGCCGCAAGAGCTGAGCCTCTTTGTGGATTTGCTCATCGATCGCCGAGGGGCTCCATTTCTTGTCTTTATAGGAGACCATGTTGGGGCTCAGAATAACACGCGTGATCAGAAGCCAGGCGCACAGAGCGCCGACGATGACCAGGATTATCTTCTCAACGTGTTCTTCGAAAAACCCACCTATTTTGCTGAAATTTGGTATCATCATATCCGGTATCCTGTTTTACGCCGTTTCCTGACGATTTGACTTTCACTGTTTTGCCTGATCCCCTCCGGCAAGGGTCTGCTTGACCGATTCCGGCTTGATCGGCTCGTAGCCCTTCTTGTTGAAGACGTACTCGCAAACCATGTCCAGCTCCACCACGTTGTCCTGCCCGTAGCGGTAGTATCGGTGAGACATGTCGTTGAGGCTGGGCGCGGCCATTTTGCTTTCCAGAATGGTAATCTGATTGTGCTTGAAAGATTGCGGGGAATCCTGCCCTTTGGGGTATCCTTTGAATTGATGCTCCTTGCCGCTGGACAGCGCGTTCATAAACGCCAGCACGTCCCTGGTGCTGACCACAAAGGCCGCGTTGAAATGGATCACGTCAATGTCACCGTCCGTCTTGGAGAATCTTCCCGTGCACGGCTCAGTCAGCCCTTCGGATGCGGAAAGCACATAGGCGGGCTTATCCGCGTCTGCTCTCTTTTGCCCCGCTACCTGTGTCTGCGACCGCCTGGCACCCCTCATCCCTCGAAACACCCCGCCGCCGCCGCCCGACCGCGGCCTGTTGAGGCCCATCGTAAACGTGATGCGAAGGAACCGTTTGACCGGCGCCGTCAACACGCTCTCGTGGCCTGAATTCATGGTTTCTATCGTCTGGAAGATGTCCTCGATAACCCAGTATCCCAACTGGTGGTACCAGCAGTCCGTGACGGCATCGGCCATATTCACGTCGTACGTGTAGGTTCCCCAGTAGTCGTATCCGGCGACGTCCAGTGGATTGACGTAAACGGAGATCGTTTTGGCCCTGTCCACGCACATCTCATCGACAATCATGCGCTGAACGCTGCCCATCGCGCCTCCATAGAGGCCGGCCATGTTGCCCCGCGGAGAGCTGCTCATCGCATACTCATCCATCATCATCGAGGACCCGGTCCTGGACGAGCGCATGCTGGAGGAGGCGTCTTCGAGGCCTCTTTGAATCTCGGTGGTCGCAGGGCAATCGCGGCCGTTCACACGGGTAGTGAACGCATCGATTCCGCCGCGATAGCGCTGGCCGAACAGTTGGAAAATCATCGCGGAAAAGCCCGCGTTAGGATCGGGACTGGGAAATATATCATAGCTCAGCAGCTCGCGCTTCGTGGTTTGCTCGGCCAACAGGTTCACGTCGTTGGCGTCGGTCGCATGAGCTTTCTGCCGCTCCACTTCTTTCAGATATTGTTCGGGTGAAACGGCGTCCTGCATCAGCGTCTCAATCCTCCTGGCGCTGTTGGTAATACTCTCTCGCTGTACTCGCTCCTTCAGCGCGCTGCTCATAAGCTGCGTGGGAATAAACAGAAGGCCTGCGACCACCGCTATGATCACCGCCACCAGCAGCGAAACGTTGTTCTTGAAAACGCTCAGTTTTTGTAGAATGGTTTTGAAATTCGGCAGATTCATTTTTTCGCTCACATATCCATATCAGGTACTGACGATTTTCGGCCGCTGGGCCTGGAACTCGGCGTTGAAGCCGGTGCGCCCGGGCTCGGCTGCGACATGGGCATTCCATACGGAGACATAATGGTCTGCTTGGGAGGCTCAGGCGCATCCTTCCATACGAATTTAAAATTCAATAAGAACCAGTGGTCATTAACTTTGAAAACGGGCTGGCCCCGATAAATTCGCTGCCTTCCGTTTTCGTCCAATTCGGTGATCTTATTAATGATTTCGTTTGTCATGGGATCAGCCAGGGCCCATTCGATAGTCGCCGACGAACGCGGGCCGGCCACGGTCACAGGTGTCTTAGGTGTTTGTTCCTGCCATACACCGATTCCTTCGGGCATCTCAGAGTCGAGGGTCACTTCTTTGATTTCGAGCTTGAAGTGCTCGGGATTAGTCCTCTCATACAGCACAAAGGGACTATTGCCGTCTGCGACCATCGCGTCGAGGTGCGCCAGCCGGGTCACAACTCCCCACTTGTCCGGCTGATCTTCAACGCCGTGCGGGTCCAGCAGCTTGCCCAGCTCGGTGATGTTGCCGCCAAAGGGGCTGTAGCCGGCTATCGTCACCACAAAGCCCTGCTTCTTCTCTTCCCCGGCCTGTGCGCCGGGCATAAAACCACCCGGTGCATACATTCCCATGTCCCCATACTCGGATTCCATCATCATTTGAATCTCGTATTCGGACATCTCTCCTTCATACTGCCCGCCTTCGGCTCCCGGTGTCCCGCGGCTTCTGCGCCACAGGTCCGCGCCGCCGAACTGCCCCTTGGCCAGGTCGTTTGTGAAGTACGCGGAGATCGTGGTCAAGAACACCTGCTTTCGCTGGTTGCGGGGGATTTTCCTGATCGCCTCGGCGTCGCCCTTGTCGAAGGCCCTGAAGAGTTCGGCCTGGTCCGGCGTGTTCTTCTCGTTGGGCAGGGCGGAAATGAACGTCTCATACAACAGCGCAATAATCTCGCGATATTTAAAGGGATCTAATTGCTTTTGTATCCGCTCGTCGTATTGGACGCCTTTACTTTTTTCCGCATCGCTCTGCGACTTGTTGTTCTCAGCCTCGCCGGCAATCGCGCCGGTTCGTTGTCGAATCGGGATGTTCTTTGAGTAATTCATCGTCTCGACGCCGGTCCTCGCAAAAGCCAGCAGCGCGACTACCAGTACCATGCACGCCGCGGTGATGAAGTACTTGCTCTTGCTCGCCCAGGCCATGGATCGGGCGATGGTACGCGGCAGTAAATTGCTCTCAATCCGGGCCAGCCCCAGGCCCTGCAAAGCAAGACCATAGACGATGCCGAAGTCGCCGACGTTTTCGTGAAATTTCGCCGGCGAGACGGCCGGTCCCATGCCCAGTCTCTTGAACGTGTCCGGTTTTTCAACGGGAATCTGAAGAGTCTGCTGGAGGTATTTGAGCAGGCCGCGGAGCTTTGTTCCGCCTCCCAACGCGACGATTCTCACAATCTTGGTATTCGGATTGGAGCTGTTATAGAAGCCCAGGGATCGCTGTATCTCAGACGCCAGGTCCGTGAAAACCGGCCTCATCGCCTGGAATATCTGGCGGGCGTACTTGCTCACGGGGGCCGTGCGTTTGAGCTTCTCGGCCTTTTCGAAATTGAGCCTGAACGTGTCGGCTATCGCCTTGGTGAAGGCGTTACCCCCGATGAGAATGCAGCGCTGCCAGACGGCTGATTTTGTGCAAACGACCAGGTCGGTGTTTTCCGCCCCGATATTGAGTACGACCGTGGCCTGGGTGTCGGAAGTCACCATCTCGGGACGGTCGTGCAGCAGGTAGTTGTACAACGCCATCGGCGCCATTTGCACATAGCTGACCTGCACGTCCTCCCGGCTGAAAGACTCCATCGCCGAATTGACCACTTCGTTCTTGATCGCGAAAATGCCCACCTTGATCTCAGGGCTGTCCGGCTCGGTCATCAGTTGCCAGTCCCATTGGACGTCGTTAATGCCAAAAGGAATCTGCTGGACCGCTTCGAACTTGACCATCTCGGCAATACGCTTCTGCTCAACAGGCGGAAGAGTCACGAACCGGGCGAAGCTGTTATGGCTCGGCACGGAAACGGCGACCTCGTCCGCGCTCAGGACGTACTTGTTGACAAACTGCCGAAGGCTCAGTGCGACAAGCTCTTCGCGTTCGGCGGCTGTTACGTCACTTCCGCTGAGAACCTTGCCGTGGCGGATATTCTCGAAGCCCACGACCTCCACAACACCACGCTCGGTGCTTAAATACAGAGCCTTCAGGGAACTGCTACCTATGTCAATCGCCCAAACCGCACCGGTTTCCGCAGCCATAACGCCTCCCGCTCATTTCTTAACGAGCCTTGTAAATCCATTCAAACGTCTGTATATTATACCACATCATGAGGACTTTTACCATCAATACTCTTGGCTGCAAAGTCAATCAATACGAAGGCCAGCAAATTCGAGAGCTGCTGGAGCAACATGGATTGCGCAGAGCCCAGGGGCCTGCGAAGCCCGACCTGCTCGTCGTGCATACCTGCTGCGTGACCCATACGGCCTCAGCCAAGAGCCGGCAATGTATCCGAAAAGCCCTAAAGCAAAATCCGGACGGCGTCGTCCTGGTCTCCGGATGTTTGCCGGCGGCACAAATCGGTGAGTTGAGCACCTTGACGGAAAACGTGCACGTTGTGAGAAATCGAAGCGATCTTCCTGCCGCCCTGACACACTGGGCCCAAAGCAGAGCCGCCACCCCGGTCCCTTCCGTCATCCCCGCCAGGGATGCCGGACGCGGAGCTGCCGGACCGATCTCCAAAAGCGCTCAATCTTGCCCGAATATCAATATTAAAGCACAAAACAGCTTCAAAATCAAGCACAAAAAAGAGTTAAGTCATAACTCTGCGGCGCTGAGGCTCGAAATGCCGCCGCTCACCTCGTTCAAGGAGCAAACCAGAGCTTTTCTAAAGGTTCAGGATGGCTGCGATAGATGCTGCAGCTATTGTATTGTACCGCAAACGCGGCCTGTTGTTCACAGCAAGCCTGTTGAGATAGTCCTGCATGAAGCACAAGCTCTTGTTGAATCAGGACATAGAGAAATTGTGGTAACGGGCGTTTTTCTCGGAGCGTACGGTCAACAAAGTGCCAAACAAGAGAATTGGCCCAGCCATCGCAACGACAGTCTGGCCGACCTGCTCGATAAAATGGCGCACATACGCAATCTTGCGAGGATACGGCTTAGCTCTCTGGAGCCAGCCGATGTTACCGACAGACTGCTCGATACTCTCTCTGAACACCGTAACATCATGCCCCACCTGCATTTGTCGCTGCAATCAGGCTCGGATGCCGTCCTGAGAAGGATGTGCAGACGATACACGGCGGATCAATTCATAAAAAAAGTTGAATCCATCAGGGCCCGGCTTGACCGGCCCGCCATAACGACCGATATTATCGTTGGTTTCCCATGTGAATCCGAGGCTGACTTCGAGCACACTGTCGCTCTGGCAAAGTCCGTTGGTTTTGCGAAGATGCACGTTTTCACTTTTTCTCTGCGCAGAGGCACTCCCGCTGCAAATATGCAAGGTGGCGCGAGCCATCCCCAGGCGGACTTCGTGGACAATGAAGTTATAAAAAGACGGTCGCAAGTTCTGCGAGACCTGGACGTTGAGCTTGGATTTCAATACCGGCGTCAATTTCTCGGCGAAACAGCCGAAATATTGATCGAGAACGATACTCGTTGGCTGTGCGGCAAGAGCGAAAGATACTTCAAAGTCTATCTTCCGCTTGGGGATGGCTCGCGCCAGAAGAAGACGCAGCACAGGGGACTGAAGAACAATGATATTGTGACCGTGAGAATGGCCGAGAATTATAGGGACGGGCTACTCGGCGCCCCCTTGTGACTGTTCGACAGGCCCGCCATCAGCGAGGTTGACAAGGTCAGGATTCCTATGCCCGCCCAACAGGGCAACCCATGCAGTGGGTGAATCGACGCACAGAGGCGCTTCTTTGGGCAGCGTGAAGAAAAACGTGCTTCCTTTGTCGATTTCGGATTCCACCCACACGCAGCCGTTGTTCAGCTCCACAAGTTTCTTGACGATTGATAGTCCGACCCGCCGTGACAGCGACGACCCGACGCGGAAGGCACGTCGCGGCAGGCACGTCGCGGCAGGTCCGCCTCAGCTCCCGATTGGCGGATTCCAGCGTGTCGCGGCCATCCTGGCCGCGTTGTGCCGAAGGCGTCTCGCCTTCGGATCGCGGGCGGGACGCCCGCGACACTGGCTGGGTGCTAATTGTCGAACTCTTTGAAATCCTCGTCGCCAGCGGCATCATTGCCGTCAAGAGGGATAACCTTTTCGGCTGCTGTCTTCCTGACGGAGGGCTTAATGGCCTTGTCTTTGTTTGAGCCAGTGGCTATTTTGTGAAACACGCTATCCGACTTGTCCAGACTGCCGCGTTTACTCGGTGTTTCGTGCGTCTTCCTGGCAACAGAATAGCCCACTTCGACATTCGAAGCATTTTGGGGGCTCGATCCGGAAGCTTGCTTCTGATTGGTCGCTCCGCGGCCGCCGACCAGTACCACCAGCTCGTTGACCACTTCGTTCATGGATTCGGCCTGAGCGCTGAGCTCCTCGGAAGCGCTGGCAGATTCTTCGGCGTTGGCGGCGTTCTGCTGGGTGACCTTGTCCATCTGGGCGACCGCCTGATTGACCTGGTCGATGCCCTGCGCCTGCTCGGCTGAGGCGGCGGCAATCTCGCCGACCAGATCGGTGGTCTTGCCGATGCTCTGGACGATCT
>ERZ1292640.4875-Hain-H43-02um-R1-4875-length-10078-cov-4_pt1 | contig 10078 bp, 7 predicted proteins | sample MGYA00564404_ERZ1292640 | MGnify/ENA primary metagenome ERZ1292640 (study PRJEB36523, sample SAMEA6512636) | groundwater metagenome | collected 2019-01-08 | study: AquaDiva: Metagenomics assemblies of 32 groundwater samples | reverse complement strand
GGGGATAAAATTAAAAAAGGCCAGGTGCTAACTGACAGTTCAGCGGTTGATAACGGAGAATTGGCATTAGGCAGAAATGTTTTAATCGCGTTTATGACTTGGCGCGGGTTTAATTATGAAGACGCGATTATTATTTCTGAAGACTTGGTAAGACAAGATATTTTTTCATCTATTCATATTGAAAATTATACTATTGATGTCCGCGACACTAAATTGGGTCCAGAAGTGGTGACTAGCGATATTCCAAACATTAGTGAAGAGAAATTAAAAGATTTGGATGAGCGCGGCATAGTTAGAGTTGGCGCTGAAATTTCCAGCGGAGATATTTTAGTTGGCAAGATTACGCCTAAAGGAGAAACTGAATTGTCTGCCGAAGAAAAATTATTAAGAGCGATTTTTGGTGAAAAAGCTAAAGACGTCAGGGATTCATCGCTTTATCTGGAGCATGGCGAGCATGGCAAAGTTATTGATGTTAAAATTTTTTCCCGCGGAGAAGGCGATAAATTGTTAGCAGGCGTTATTCAATCAATCCAAATAACAGTGGCTAATTTAAGAAAAATTCAAGTTGGCGATAAGATGGCTGGTCGTCATGGCAATAAAGGCGTTATTTCTAAAATCGTGCCAATTGAAGATATGCCCTATATGTCGGATGGCACGCGGATTGATATTATTTTATCTCCTTTAGGAATTGTTTCTAGAATGAATTTGGGACAGCTTTTAGAAACTCATCTTGGTATGGCTGCTAAACGGTTAAATTACAGAGTGGCTGTTCCAGCGTTAGATGGCGTTTCTAAAGATAAAATTCAGGAAGAATTAGTAAGGTCAGGCATGCTTGATGATGGGAAATTAACTTTATACGACGGTCGGACAGGAGATCCTTTTGATAATAAAGTGGTGGTTGGCTACAACTATATTATGAAGCTTAATCATTTAGTTGAGGACAAGGTTCATCAAAGATCAATTGGTCCATATTCATTAATTACTCAACAACCGTTAGGCGGAAAAGCTCAATTCGGGGGTCAACGTTTTGGAGAAATGGAAGTTTGGGCATTAGAAGCGTATGGCGCCGCGCATACTTTGCAGGAGATATTAACTATTAAATCAGACGATGTGCCTGGGCGGAGCAAAGCGTATGAAGCGATAATTAAAGGGGAGGTTATTAAAAAGCTTAATGTTCCTGAATCTTTTAATGTTTTAATCAGAGAGCTTAAAGGTTTATGTCTTGATATTGAATTATTAAAAAACAACAAAGTTATTGAGCTGGAACGGCAAGGAGAGGAAAAGCCAACGGAACAAAGAAACTAATTTCTAATTATCAATTTTTTATTTTGATTTTAATAATATGCTTAATCCGATAAAAACAACTGATTTTGACGCTATTAAATTAAAATTAGCTTCGCCTGAAAATATTTTAGCGTGGTCGTATGGAGAAGTAACAAAGCCAGAAACAATAAATTATCGCACTCAGAAGCCGGAAAAAGACGGTTTGTTTTGCGAGCGCATTTTTGGTCCTTCAAAAGACTGGGAATGTTATTGCGGAAAGTATAAAAAAATTCGTTATAAAGGAATAGTTTGCGATAAATGCGGAGTGGAAGTGACGCGCAGTTTAGTAAGGCGCGAGAGAATGGGACATATTAAATTGGAAACTCCGGTGACTCATATCTGGTTTTTACGCGGAACTTCTTCTAAAATCGGTTTAATTTTAGATTTATCAATGCAAGCAATGGAAAAAATTATTTATTTTGCCAATTTTATTATTATTGAAGTTAATGAAGAATTGCGGCAAACAGCTGTTGAACAAATTAAACAGGAATATAAGACTAAGAAAAAATCTATTGAAAGCGATTTTTCCAAACAATCGTTAGACATAAAAAATAAAAAAGGCAACTTGTTAAATCAAGGCGAGAATGAATTTAAAATAGCTGAAACAATTAAACAAGAATTAGAAGCGTTAGAAACGGTTAAAAATGACAAGCTTGCCGAGCTTGAAGAAACTTTTACTCAAACTCAAAGCGAGTTAAAAGAATTAAAACCTTTAACCATTATTACTGAAAACGTTTATCAGAATCTTAGTTTAAAATATGGCCATATTTTCACTGCCAGCATTGGCGCGGAAGCGATTAGAAAATTGTTGGAAAAAATTGATTTAGCTAAGACGATTATTAAATTGGAAAAAGAATTAATTGACGTGATAGATTCTAAAAAAGAAAAGTTGATTAAACGATTAAAACTTTTAAAAAGTTTAAATATTAATAATCTTAGGCCTGAATGGATGATTTTAACAGTAGTGCCTGTGATTCCTCCTGATTTAAGGCCAATGGTGCCGCTTGATGGCGGACGTTTCGCCACTTCTGATTTAAACGATTTGTATAGGCGTATTATCAACCGCAATAATCGTTTGCGTCAGCTCATAGAACTTAACGCCCCTGAAGTTATTTGCAGAAATGAAAAAAGAATGCTGCAGGAAGCGGTTGACGCTTTGATTGATAATTCTATCAGGCATGGCAAAACCGTGGTTGCTTCTACCGGCCAGAAGAGAATGCTTAAATCATTATCCGACTCTTTAAAAGGCAAGCAAGGTCGTTTTCGTCAGAATTTACTTGGTAAAAGAGTTGATTATTCCGGCCGCAGCGTTATTGTTGTTAACCCAAATTTAAAAATAGACCAATGCGGTTTGCCTAAAAGAATGGCAATAGAATTATTTAAGCCATTTATTATTGGCAAATTAATCAAAAAAGAAATTGTTCATAATGTCCGTAGCGCTTCCCGTTTTATTGACGCCGGGCATGATGAAGTTTGGGATATTTTAGAAGAAATTATTAAAAAAGCTTATGTATTGCTTAACCGTGCTCCAACTTTGCACCGTTTAGGCATTCAAGCTTTTAAACCGATTTTAATTGAAGGTTTGGCTATCCAAATTCATCCTTTGGTTTGCACCGCTTTTAACGCAGACTTTGATGGCGATCAAATGGCCGTTCATGTTCTTTTAACCGAAGAGGCTATTAGCGAAGCGCGCGATATTATGTTGGCGTCTCATAATTTATTAAAACCAGCGACAGGAGATCCTGTTGTGGCGCCTAACCAAGATATTGTTTGGGGCACGTTTTATATGACAACCGAAGATGCCGATCGGGTTGATGAAAAAAAGATAAAATATTTTTATTCTCCGGCAGAAGTTAAGCTGGCTTATTCATTAAATAAAATTAAATTAAGGCAATTGATAAAAGTAAAAATAAATAATAAATTAGGGATTATTAAAACAACGGCCGGGAAAATTATTTTTAATGAAATTTTGCCTGACAAACTTCAATATGTTAACGAAGTTGTTGGCAAGAGCAAAATAAAAAATATTATTAAAGAGTGCTTGCGTCTTTATGGCGAAGAGCGGACAGTTGATTTATTGGATCAATTAAAAAATAAAAGCTTTGAATATATTACGAAGAGCGGTTTGTCATGGAGCATTAAAGATTTGCCTGATTTAAAAAGTAAAGAAGATCTAATCAACAAAGCGGTTGAACAAGCGGAAGAGGTGCAGGAGCAATATAACGACGGTTTATTAACCAATAGCGAACGTTATAGTAAAATTATTGAGTTATGGACTAATGTTAAAGAGCGGGTGATGGAAATTTGCCGCAACGGATTGGCTCATGACAGTCCGCTTTATTCTATGATTGAGTCAGGGGCTCGCGGAAACTGGGCGCAATTAACTCTGATTTTAGGCATGAAAGGATTAGTTACTTCTCCGAGCGGTGAAATTATTGAATTGCCTGTTAAAGGTAATTTTAAAAAAGGCTTTAGCGTTTTGGAATATTTTATCGCAACGCATGGCGTGCGCAAAGGTTTGTCTGACACAGCACTTCGCACTTCCAACTCTGGTTATTTAACCCGCCGCTTAGTTGATGTTGCTCAAGAAATGGTAATAGTTAAAGATGATTGCGGGGACAAAGAAGGTTTATTAATCACTAAAAATGAAAGCGACGGAATGAGTGAAAGCATTATTAGAAGAATAACAGGCCGCTATATGGCCACTGATCTAAAAAATAAACAAGGCAAAGTTTTGGCCAAAGCGGGCGAATTAATCACAGAAGAAATTATTAATAAAATAAGCAAAGAGCATATTGAAGAAGCAACAGTAAGATCAATTCTTAGCTGTAAGCTTAATCGCGGAGCTTGCTCTAAATGCTATGGCTATGATTTGGCTTACAATAAACCCGTTAAGATTGGCACGGCTGTTGGCGTTATCGCGGCCCAATCAATCGGCGAACCAGGAACTCAGTTGACTATGAGAACTTTTCATACCGGCGGTGTCGCTGGCTTGGATGATATTACGCAGGGCTTGCCAAGAGTAGAAGAAATTTTTGAAGCAAGATCGCCTAAAAGAAAAGCTTTTATCGCGGATATTGCTGGTCGGATAAAAATTGAAACGGCTCAGCGGACGATTGCCGGCGATTCAGACGAAATAATTGTTTCTAATTCGCAGTCAAAAATTTTAAAAATTTATTTTAACGGCGTTGAGTCGGATAAATATTTTTTTTCAGATACTATCAGAGAAGCTGTTTTAGAAGATCAAACTTCGCTTAAGGCTAAAAAGAAAGATGTTAAAATTTTAGTTAAAGACGGTCAGGAAGTGGGAAAAAATGCTGATTTATTTTCTATTGGCAAAAAAATTGTCAAAGCTAAAAGAGCCGGCATAATTGAAATGGGGAATAAATTAATCAAAGTTGCAGTTGCTGTTGAAAAATTTAAAGAATTTATTGTGCCAAAAAGTTTTGGCATTTGGGTTAAAGACGGCGATATGGTTAAACTTGGAGATCAGCTTACTGAAGGCAGTTTTGATTTGCAGCAATTATATAAATTGCGCGGAAAGTTAGAGACTCAAAAATATATTATTAAAGAAATTCAATATGTTTATTCTTCTCAAGGTCAGCCGTTAAATGATAAACATATAGAAATAATCGCCAATCAAATGTTTTCTAAAGTTTACATCCATGATGGCGGAGATACTGAATTATTGCCGGGAGGAATAGTTGAAAAAGCGATTTTTGACCGCGTTAACAGCGAAATAAAAAAGTCAAACAAAAAAATGGCGCAAGGCGAACAACTTTTATTAGGCATTACTAAATCTTCGCTAACCACTGACAGTTTCTTGTCGGCAGTTTCCTTCCAAGAAACAGCCAGAGTTTTAATTGAAGCGGCTGTGTCTGGCAAGGTGGATCGTTTAGAAGGTTTGAAAGAAAATGTTATTATCGGCCACCCGATTCCAGCTGGCACAGGCTTTGTCCAGAAAGAAAAATAGCGGTTTAATTTAGATATTTTGAAAAAATTCCAGCATAATGTTGGAATTTTTTTATTTAAGTAAAAGTATTATAACGGTTTAATTTGTATTTTGTATAATGTATTATGTATTGTGGAAAATGCCCGTATTTTCATTATACATAATACATTATACAATCTTAGAGATTATATTTTTTTATATTCTCATTCGCCAATTTTTGAATATAAGCGATTTGATTTTTGCCAAGTTCATTTTTAAATAAATGCTTGAACCTGCCTTGCGGTTTTAAATAATCTTCAACCAACGGTTTTTTAGCAAGAAGTTTTATCGCGTCAGCAAGCTGGCCGTTAACATACTCAACGACAGGATAAATGCCTGTGGTCGCGGCTAATTTTGCTAATTGAATAGTTTGATTTGGTTCAATTTTCCAGCCAGAAACACAAGGAACTAAAATTTGCAAATATGACGGACCTGGCGCTGCAATAGCTTTTTTCACTTTTTTAATAATATCCAAAGGATATGCGACAGTAGTTTGCGCCACGTATTTTAAATTATGAGCCAAAGCAATGGCTAACATATCTTTTTTCATAAAACACGAACCAATGCCTTTGGTGTTTGGCGATGAACTTGCTGGCGTAGTAGTGGTGTTGGCAGACCAAGCCGTTGCCGAACTGGCTTGAGCGCCAGTGTTCATATAGCCCTCGTTATCATAGCAAACATAAAGAATGTTTTCTCCACGTTCCCACATTCCGGAAAGCAATCCAAAACCAATGTCAAAAGTGGCTCCATCTCCGCCTTGCGCCACGACTTTCACGTCCTTTACGCTATTTTTAACTCTGTCTGATTTATTGATTATAATATTTTTTTCTTTATAATCCAGCGCGGATCTGATGCCCGAAGCAACGGCTGGCGCGTTTTCAAACAAAGAATGAATCCACGGCATGCCCCATGAACTTTCCGGATAAGCCGTTGTAACCACTTCAAGGCAACCAGTGGCATTGGCGATTATAACGTCTGGTCCTAATGCGTTAGCCACCAACCGCGCCGCAATCATCTGCCCGCATCCAGCGCAACTATGATGACCGGGAGCAAGGAGGGATGATTTAATTTTTCGCGTGTTACTATCAGTTGTTTTTATTTCCATATTTATTTTTGTATTTAGTATTTAGTATAATGGAAATACAGGCATTTCCCATTATACATTATACATTATACTAACTTATTTCCATCGCCTGTTTTTTTATGCCTTCAAACTTTACCTTATCCATCTGCCCAACAAATTTGGACGCGTTCAGTATCTCAATTAAAACAGGTTTTTTTTCTTTTGACAAATGAATAATAAAATTACCAAGCTCTATCGCGTGGTCAATCGGGTCTTTTGTTAATTCCCAGCTGATTAAGTTGGCTTCAAGATCGTAATGCATAAAAAAATATTAAAATAAGACAAGTAAGAAAAATAAGAAAATATTTTATTTGTAGCTTAACTGTTGCCCCTTTAAAAAACCAATATAACCATTTAAAGCCAATTCAATGTTTCTACCCTCAATACGTAAACTATTAAATTGCTCATTATTTATGTATTTTTCATCTGAAGCTGCATATAGCTGATCAAGTACTTCGTTAAGAGATCCTCTGGCGATTCTGCATAATTGGATATTTTCTTGAAAGTTATATCTACCATATCCCTCCGCAATATTTGAATGGATTGATACTGTCGCTCGCCTCATTTGCGATGTCAAACAGTATAATTCTTCTTTGGGAAATTGTTTAGTAATTGAATAAATATTTTTTCTAAAATTTCTGGCTAATTGCCATGCTTTTACGTCTTCAAAACTATGTCTTTTAAAATTTTCATTGTACATGTTCTTATTTTTCTTTCTATTTTTATTTATCTTAGTTTTTAACGGGAAAAAACGTAATTACTTTTAAAACATCTCCATTCTTTTTATACACCGCTTTTACTCCTTCTTTTTGCGCAGTCATCAACTTGCCTGCCTTGCCAATTTTATCAGGGCAGGCAATCGCGTCTTCAATTTGTTCGCGCGTAAAAAAAATTTTGTGTTTGTTTAATAAATCAAATTTATTTTCAGCGTATTTTGTAAAGTAAAACATAAGTTTAGATGTTGTATGTATTATCGTTCCGTCGTTCTATTGTTAAGATAAATATTTTATTGTTGGCAAGACGGTAGATAATTCTAATTTTTTCTTTGCGAACACGATAAATGCCTTGTCTGCCTTTAAGTTTTTTTATATCAATATTAACTATTAGGCTATAAATTTTTTCTAAATTCATCCATATCTATGCAAGGGCAAGACTTAGACACTCCTGGCAATTCATTATGCCCAAGCACTTTTTCTTTTGGAATACTATATTTTTTTAATAACATTCTTGTCTGCGAAAGCAATCGTTCATATTGAGATTTTGTAATTGTTCCATTTTTTATGGCATTTTCTTTTGTTTGATTAGACGTATCGTTATCGCATCCAGAATAAGAAATTCCAATACTATTATAATTATGATTTTTCGCGTGAGCTCCAACATAATTTTCTCCTCTTTCTGTTTTCCATGTTGCATTTCTTTCTATCATAAAATTATAGCCAATATCTGCCCAACCAAGAGTGTCTCTATGATATTTTTTAACACTTTCGACAGTGGCCTTACTTCCGCCTGTTGTATGAATAATTATGTATTCAGTTTTTGTTCTTAATGTTAATTTTTTACTTATTTCTTCTTCTTTTTCTCCTTCAGCCTTTTCTATTTTTTGCACTTCTCCAATCGTTAAAGGCTTAAACACAAGCAAATTAGGATTGATTTGGTAAAGAATTGTGTATGAGCATAATGCAATAATCAAGCCTGTTAAACTTGCGGCAATCCATGCTTTTGCTTCGCCAATCGCAGTGGCGTTTCCTCCGGCAATAATCCAGAGAACTCCTCCGACCATTAAAACAACAGCGGCTAATATGCCAACAATTCCAATCGCGTATTTATAAACACCGGCAATATATTCCCCGATCCAAGGAACTTCGCAGCTGATAATTTTTCCATTACTGTCTTTTGCGCAGATTGGTTTAGTAAAATGAAGCCCTGGTATTTTTATTTGCAGATCAGGCATTTGTAAATTCGGCATAGAGGCATCCGCTTTAACTGGCAAAGGACAATAAAAAAAATTAGCAATAAAAAATAGCGCCAATGGTATGAATAATATAATTTTAATTTTTTTAAAATTCATAAGGTTGTATGAAGGAAATGCAACTTAATTCCTCTTTTTTTCAGTTCACTGCATTTTAGATTTATTTAGCGGCGTTTGCATCTAAGTTCAGGAAGTAGATGAAAAAATCCTGCTGGTGGAGTAGCGTTGCAAAAAAATTCACTGCAACATGGCTTGCTGCTACATTCTCCTCCTTCGTCGTTATTACAATTTTTACACAGCCCGTTATTACAAACTGCTTTAACTATATCACCATCTTGTTTATAAAAACTGCAATCTGATCCATTTGTTTTTTTAACGCAATATTGATTGCAACCAGGGATATCACTGCAAGTCATTTGTTTGTAATAGTGATATACCCCCTTACATGATGACGAATTTTTTCTGTCTTCACAAGTTAGAGCAAGGGAAAATATGCCTGTTATGTGGGTACAACAGCCTATATCTGGACACTCATTTGTTGTTGGAGAACATTTATTATTTTTTTTCCATGTACCTAAACAAAAGTTTTCTGTCACATTTTCTTCGCACGTTGTTTCATTAGTATTTGCTAATAAGCACGCATGTTCACAGCTTCCAGTAGGGATTTTTTCTACTGTTTGTATTGCAGTTGTTTCAAAATTTACTAACGCAGGGTTGACTGTGGCTAAAATTAAATAAGAGGATAATGCCAAGATCAAACCTGTTAAACTCGCGCCTATCCATGCTTTGGCTTCGCCAATACGCGTGGTATTGCCTCCGGCGGTTATCCATAAAACTCCGCCGAACATTAAAACAACAGCCGCTAAAATTCCCACAACGCCAATGGCGTATTTGTAGATTGCCCTTATTAGATTCGCGATATTGCCGGTTGTTTCGATTGACGAGTCAAACTTATAGCCGGGAATTTCTACTTGTGGCGTAAATGTGATACCCCCCGCTTGTCCAATGTTTGGCGCGAACGTTAAAAATAATAAACAAGCCATTTGCAAAACAAACGCTGTTAGAAAAAATGATATTAAAATTTTTGGAAAAACTTTTAGCATAAGTTTGTATTTTGTATTTTGGGTCAAGCAATTTTTTCTGTCATTCCCCCTCCCCTTTGTCATTCCCGTGAAAACGGGAATCTATCAAGCCATACAAACATTATTTACAGCATGAGACAGTAGAAGAATTGCCTTGCCAGAGGCAAAGATTTCTTAAAAATTTGTTCCCTACTACAGGCAGGGTAGTAAAACGTATTTTACCACTCTGCCTGTGGCAGTGAATTGTTGTATTTTGATTAATTTTGAATGTTCTTTTAAGAATTTAAGCTTTTTGAGGCGTCAGAGGCGTCAGAATATTGACTATTCGTTTTAAGTTCATTACTAAATAGGTGATTAAACATTGCAGATGCACTTTCAATCTGCCCCTGAATTTTGCTTTTCTTAATCCGTGTTTCTTTTTAGCTTCAGCAAACTTTTGTTCAACATTGTAGCGCAGTTTCTTCAGATGCAGATAATGCTTGTTTTTGTTTTTCTTTTGTTTTACTTTCATATTATCCCTTGGTATTACATAATCCACTTTGAATTACGAAACTCTACTTTTCTATAAAAATATGTTATCATGTTTATAG
>ERZ1292640.4872-Hain-H43-02um-R1-4872-length-10080-cov-6_pt1 | contig 10080 bp, 13 predicted proteins | sample MGYA00564404_ERZ1292640 | MGnify/ENA primary metagenome ERZ1292640 (study PRJEB36523, sample SAMEA6512636) | groundwater metagenome | collected 2019-01-08 | study: AquaDiva: Metagenomics assemblies of 32 groundwater samples | reverse complement strand
GCTTCGACTTGCGCCTTGGCGCCGTTTCCAATGCTGACCATGGCAATGACCGCGCCGACGCCGATGATGATGCCGAGCATGGTGAGGAGGGTGCGCAGCGTGTTGCGCCGCAGGGCGCGCACGGCGATGCTGAATGTCTTGAGAAGAATCATGGGCGAATGAAGAAGGAAGAATGCAGAATGCAGAAAAGAATCATGCGTTTCCTCGTGCGCGTTTGGAAATCGTGGTGAAGATAGAAACCAACTCATTTGCCTCGACGACAAGCGGTTGGAGGCGTCTCGTGGGCATGAAATTCTCTTCAAGAAGTAATTCCAGCCAATAAAGCGTCTCGTCTGCTTCTTTCAAACAGTCACCAATCTTCGACATGAACTCTGCCTTCGACCGCGCGCGATTCGCCTCCCGGTAATTTGCTCCGACAGAAGTGCCAGACCGCAAAACCTGCTTTCCCAATATCTGCGCCGCAGTCTCTTTAGGAAGCGCCGCATAGAGTCGAATAATCCGCCGTGCAAACGTCTTCGTGCGCAGACCCAAATCTACTTCTCCATTCTTCATTCTTCCTTCCTCATTCTTCATTCAGGCCAACTGCACGGCTTGTTGCTCCAGTTCAAGTCTCTTGAGTTCTTCAACGGCGTTGAGACGGTTGGCCACCGGTTGGTCGCCGACGATGCGTCCGTCGCGCATGACGACGGTGCGCATGCCGTAACGCGCGATGTCCAACTCGTGGGTGACCATAAGGACGGTCATGCCGCGCCGGTTGAGGTCCTGGAAAATGCCCATGATCTCAATGCTGGTGTGGCTGTCGAGGTTGCCGGTGGGCTCGTCGGCCAGCAGGAGCGTGGGCTGATTGACGAGCGCACGAGCGATGGCCACGCGCTGCTGCTGGCCGCCGGAGAGTTGATTGGGATGGTGATCGGCCCTGTCACCCAGGCCGACCAGTTCGAGGGCCTTCACGGCGCGGTCGTACTGCTCGCTGCCTCTAATGCCTGGCCGCGCATACAACATGGGCAATTCGATGTTCTCGAGGGCCGAGGTGCGGGAGAGCAGGTTGAAGCCCTGGAAGACAAACCCGATTTTCTGGTTGCGCAGGTCCGCGAGTTCATCACGGTCCAGCTCGCCGACGTCCACGCCATCGAGGAGGTACCGCCCCCCGGTGGGGTGGTCGAGACAGCCGATGATGTTCATCAGGGTCGATTTGCCGGAACCGCTCGCGCCCATGATGGCGATGAATTCGGCCGGCTGAATCTCCAGCGTGACGTTCCGCACGGCGTGTACGTCCACCTCGCCGGTGTGGTAGGTCTTGGAAAAGTCCTCCAGCTTGACAACAGAATGCATCGTGTGGATGACCAGGCGCTTTAGCGCGGCCGGAAACCGCCACCGCCACCGAACGGGCGGCCAAACGGGCTGGCCCCTGGCGGCGCCTGTGTGCTGGCAGCAGTGGGAGTGGGGGTGTTCAAACCGGTGATGACGACATCGCCTTCTTTCAAACCTTCCAGCACTTCGGTAAACGAGCCATCGGTAATGCCGGTCTTGACGGTCACCGCTTGAGCAAGCTGCTTCTCCTTGGCCGCCAGTGAATTGGTTTTGGCCAGGAGGTAGAGGGTGCGAGTGACCGGCCCCTCTTGCGTGGCGCGCGAGACACCGCCGCCACCGCGATTGCCTCCGAAACCCGGCGGGCCGCCCTCACCAAAGCGGGAGCGCATCCGTTCCCGCATGGCGGCGTGTTCTTCCGGGCTCATGTTTTCAAAGCGACGGCGCATTTCCTCCCGGTCCGGCCTCGGGCCGCCGTCACCGTCGGGCGGCGACTGGGCGAACGAAGATTCATTGGTGCCGGACGGCGCGCCCGACGTAGCGCTCTTGTTGGTTGAGGTCGGCGCGCCGGCGGAAGCAGTGGCGGCGGTTTTGGCCGCCGGATTCTCTGGTGGACGAAAGCGCAAAGCGGCATTGGGGACCTTGAGGACTTTTTGTTTTTGGGCCGTGATGATCGAAGCGTTGGCGGTCATGCCGGGGCGGAGCTTCAAATCCGCATTGCTCACTTCCACGATCGTGGTGTAGCTCACGACGTTCTGATTGGTGTTGGGGGCATAACGCACCTGCTTGACCTCGCCTTGAAACTGGCGGGTGGGAAAGGCATCGACGGAGAAGCTGACGCGCTGCCCTTCCTCGACCCCGCCCACGTCGGCCTCGGAGACCATGGCTTCAATTTCCATTTTGGCCAGGTCGTTGGCGATCTGAAACAGTTTGGGCGTGTTAAAACTGGCGGCCACGGTCTGGCCAACCTCGACGTTGCGCGAAATGACCACACCGTCAATCGGCGCGAAAATAGTGGTTCGATCCAGGTCGGTTTGGGACCGCATGAGGGAGGCTTCGCGGATTTTGACAATGGCTTCGGCCTGGTGCAGATCGGCCATGGCTTTGTCGTAATCGGACCGGGAGATGAGGCTGTTCTTGTGCAATTCCTCGGCGCGCCGGGCATTGACCTGGGCCAGCTCCAACGAGGCGCGGGCGTTGGCCAATTCTCCTTCGGCCTGCATGACATTGGCTTGATAAGTGGCCGGCTCGAGTTGGGCGATGACCTGGCCATTGGTCACCTTCGAGTTGAAGTCCACGTTGATTTTCTCGATGGTGCCTGAGACCTGGCTTCCCACCTCCACGTTGACCACCGGCGTCAACTGGCCGTTGGCGGTCACGAGTTGCGTGATGTCGCCGCGGACGACGGTGGTCGATTTATAGTCGGGCGCCGTTTCTTTGGGCTGCCTGACGTAGGCGACTCCGCCCGCCACCGCTCCGCCCAGGACCAGGAGGCTCAAGAGCCACCTGACCCAACTCGATTTCTTTCTTCCTGTCATAAGGTTTCTGTTTTGCTGCCCGGACCGTAACGCAATTCGGCAGCCATGTCCAAGCTGTTAAGCACTTACCCACTTGAAGACTCTCCGCCGGCCATATTGGTTACAGACGACGGCCGGGCATCACCGGCTAAGGCCCGTGCTCCGCCGGCTTGAATTTCTTGCGCATGAACTCGGCTCGTTTTTTTTCCATTTCATCCAGTTTCAGGCGTTGTTCCGGCGTCAATTCGAGCGCGCGGGCGATTTGTTCATTGGACTCGCGAAACAGTTCATCGATTTGCTGGACCGTTCGGGAATGAATGGCTTCCATCTCCAGGACGCGCTTTTCCAGGAGTGGTTCAAGGCGCTGCATCTGAGAGGGAGACAGCTTCAACTCGGCTTGCAGGCGCTCGCGAAAGAAAGCGCACATTTTCTTGGAGGAGGGCGGCTTGAACATTTCCTGTTTCGCCTCTTTCCAGGCAATGACGCCGCCCGAGATTCCGCCCGCGACAAAGATCGCTGCCAGATACGAAATGATTTTGCCTTTGGTCAATAGATTCATGGCAGCATGCTCATTTGAATGGCGGAGTTGGCGACGACCCGCGCGGCCGGCTCCTGTTCCTGCAACGCTTGATAGTTCAGGGCTAGGCTCAGAAACATGATCAGTCCGGCGCCGATCAAGCCGGCTCGGAGCAAATAGACCCAGGGCAAGGCCTCGCCGCCCTCCTGTTGCGCTCGCCAATCGGCCAGGACGCGGGTGTCGAAGCCGAAGGGCATCGGGGGCGGAGGTTGGGCGGGAGCCAGACGGGCTGCTTGGGTCAGGCGTTTCCAGTAATCCGGTTTCATGGCGTCGCTTCCTGCATTAACTTGGCAAACTGTTTGCGCAACTTCATCCGCGCGCGGAAGGCGCGGATTTTGATCATGGCCGCGCTCCAGCCGGTCAATTCCTTGACTTCCAGGACGGAGCGCTCTTCAAGGTCGAGGAGGCTGATGATCAAGCGGTCTTTGGGCGGCAGACTTTTCAACATTTGTTGCGCCAGATCACGCGCGGCCAATTGATCCGACGGGTCCGGTCTCCGATCAACCAGGACAACCTTATCGAGCATGTCAGCTTCCTCCTGGCGGAGATCGGCCCAGCGCAACTCCGGGCGGCTCTTTTCCGAGCGCAACGCATTCAAGCAGGTGTTCACGGCGACACGAGAGACCCAGTGTGTAAAAGGGACGCGGCCGGAGTATTGGCCGAGGTGGGCAAAAACCTTTGCGAACACGGTTTGAGCCAGATCTTCTTCATCCATCCGCCTGGGCAAGTGCGCGCGCACGATTTTGATGACCAAAGGGTGAAGTTCGGCGACCAGCGCACGCGCCGCTTCTTCGTCTTGCTGCCGCACCCGCTCCAGGCAGACCGCCAAGTCCAGGCGGGCTTCAGCCATAGATTGTTGCATAGCCACAATGCCACAGGGGTTGATGACCCGTGAGAATCAAGCCAGGTTACAGGCGTTTATTGTTCGCTCAAGAGTTTCTCAGAGCAGCAGAACCTCCATGGGCAGAGCAAAGCCGCATGCGCTTCCGTTGAATAGCTAATACACCTTGCGCAGGTGCGAAGGGAGGATGTTCAACTCGGAGCGGTATTTGGCGATGGTCCGGCGGGCGATGACAATTCCTTTTTGAGCCAGGATTTTGACGATTTCTTCGTCCGACAAGGGCTTGGCCGGAGCCTCCTGCTTGATCATCTCGGCGATCATATCCTTGACGCTGGTGTTGGACATGCCGACGCCGGAGGCGGTTTTGATCCCGGAAGTGAAAAAGTATTTCATCTCAAAAATCCCTTGTGGCGTTTGCATGTACTTTCCGGACACACCCCGGCTGACGGTCGTTTCATGCACGCCTACCACTTCGGCCACCTGGACCATGGTCAACGGTTTCAAGTGAGCGACGCCCTTCTCCATGAACTCGTGCTGCCGGTGCACAATTTCCTTGGCGATATTCATGATGGTTTGCTGCCGTTGATGCAGGCTCTTGATGAGGAATTTGCCGGCCCGGATTTTATCGCGAATGTACTCGCGCACTTCCGTCGAGCTTTCGGCCTGAGACATCAGGTCTTTGTAGGTATTGCTGATGCGCAGACGCGGAATGTACTCGTTGTTGGTGGTGACCAGGAACTCGCCACCGACTTTTTGCACGAAGATTTCCGGCAGGACATACTGATGATTGTCCGGCAGGAAATCGCGTCCGGGGTGTGGCTCCAGATGGCTGATGCGTTCGACGGCTTGCTGCACCTGCTCGACGCTGAGGCCCAGGCCGCGGGCGATCTCCGGCAGCCGCCGCTTGCCCAGCGATTCCATATGCTGATCGACGATGCGGTATTCCAGCGAGCGTTGCAGGTCAGCGCGCTCCAGTTGCAGCAGCAGGCATTCGCGCAAATCGCGGGCGCCCACGCCCGGCGGGTGAAAGGTTTGAACGACTTTGAGCACCTCGAGGATTTTCTCCGCCGGGATGTTGGTGGAAAAGGCCAGCTCATCGACCGTGGCCTGCAAATAGCCGCGCTCGTCGATATTGCCCACAATCATCTCGGCGACCTGGTACTGGGAATCATCGAGGTCGGAGGTGCGGACTTGTTCGAGCAAATTCTCCTGCAAGGAAGTGCCGGCCACAATCGAGTCGAACATGTACTGGCGCCGTTCATCCTCTTCCTGGGTTTGGCGGAGCGGAATGTTGGTTTGCGCAAAATGGTCGCGCCATTCCTGGTCCAGTTGCGCCAGCCGCTCGAATTCGGCTTGAAAATCATCTACCGGCTCGTTGCTGGTCTGCTCGGTTGCAGGATCAAACGTGGTATCGGGGGGCGGTTCGGCTGCGTCAACCGGCTCCGGAGGGCTATCGTCCTCGCGAGCAGCTTTCTCTTCCTGATCCGCTTCGATTTCTGCAACCTCTTCCAACACAGGATTTTGCTGCAATTCCTGCTCAACCAAAGCTTTGAGTTCCAGCGTCGGCGCCTGGAGCAGAGCCAGCGACTGCTGCAATTGCGGTGCCAGCACCTGCGACAACGTCATCTTCTGTGAAAGCTGTAAACTCTGAGCCATTGCCCTAATAATAAACTGGTTCCCGAACAGGCTCAAGAACTAACTGGCATGATGGTTGCTTTTTGCGGAAGTTTCCCGTGCTTCGCCGGCGGAGAAACGCACAGTCCTGGTGGCCGCTTTAAAAACATTGCTCCTGCCGGCCCGCTTTTCTACTGTGCCGACGGTGGCGATTCAGTTGACCATTCTCGGCAGCGGCTCCGGCGGCAATTCCGCCTATGTGGAGACGGATGAGACCCGGATTCTTATCGATGCCGGTTTTAGCGCCCGGCAAATCCGTCAGCGGCTGGCCAGCATCGGCCGGGCGCCGGAGAGTCTGAACGGGATTCTGATCACGCACGAACATTCCGATCACATTCAAGGTCTGGCGGTTCTGTGCGCGCAATTGCAGATTCCGATTTACTGCAATCGGCTGACCAAGGACGCGCTGGAGCGCCTGCTGCAGGCCAAATTCAACTGGCGCATCTTCGGCACCGGCGACACTTTCGACGTTGGCGACATCAAGGTGGACACGTTCACCGTGCCGCATGATGCCAGCGATCCGGTCGGATTTTTGCTGCGAACAGCGGGGGGAAACATCGGTTTTTTGACCGATCTTGGCCATGCCACCAAGCTGGTGATCGAGCGCGTTCGTCAGGCCAACATTCTGCTGCTGGAGACCAACCACGACATGAAAATGCTCCAGGACGATCCGCGGCGGCCTTGGAGCCTGAAACAACGCATTCTGAGCCGGCACGGGCATCTTTCCAACGAAGCCGCTGCTGAAGTCGCCGCGCAAGTCGTTTCGGCGGAGCTGAAGCATCTGTATCTGGGACACTTGAGTCGTGATTGCAATCGGCCTGAACTGGCGCATCGCGTGGTCAGCGCGCGCCTGCAGGACATCGGCGCGCATCATGTCCGGATCGAATCGACTTCGCAGGATGCACCCAGCCCAACGTTGAGTTTGTAGCAACGCCGTGCGACGGAGCCGCATCCCAATGGAGCGCGAAATTCATTCCGTTTCGGGCCAAACACCCGACGAGGACTCGCCACGCGGAAGCGGAATGAATTCCGCGCTCCACTGCTGCGGAAGGAGACCATCCGCCAGCCGCTTGGTTGCGGTGCTGCAACGCCCGTTCGTATCTTTGCCTGCGCCGTCACCCGTCACCCCGGCGGCCAGCCCAGGGCGCGGCCTCCCAGAATATGACAATGCAAATGCGGCACCGATTCGCCGGCATCGCGGCCATTGTTGATCACCAGCCGATAGCCGGTTTCTTTCAAGCCGAGCTGGGCCGCCACTTCAGCCGCCTTCAAAAGCAGATGCCCCAAAACTTTGTGATCGGATGGCGCCGCCTCGGCCAGGGAGGGGATCGGTTTCTTGGGAACGATCAGGACGTGGACCGGGGCTTTGGGACTAATGTCGCGGAAAGCCAGCACTAAGTCGTCTTCATAAACAATCGAGGCCGGGATTTCCCGGTGGATGATCTTTTCAAAGAGTGTTTTGCTCATGGTTCTTCAGAGGTTGGATGCCATTCCGCAGCATGTCACAGTCTGGCTCTCAAAGCGAACAGCCACAATCATTCCACCACCAAACCGCAGGAGGCAACGCCTGGTTCCGTCTTTAAGCACTGGCGGAGGTACTCGACAATCCGGTCACTCAGTTCCTGGCAGCGATTGCTCCAACGCCTGGCGCCGGTCAATTGTTTGACACAACCCCGCAAGCCATGGAACCGGAGGACCTTGGGTGATTCATGGAGCCGGGTGCGCAATTCCTTGCGCAAGAGAGGGAAAAAGAACAACTCAGAACCTTTGTCGGCGACCAACGCCAGCTTGCGCAAGTCGGACCTCAGCACGCGAGAGGGAGCCGGCGGCGGCTCGGCCGGCTCGACCGTCAAACCGAAGCTTTTCAGTGCCTTGGCCAAGGCCGCGGAAAACTCGCTGACGGAAACAAACTCCTGGGCCAGTTCATGTTTGAAATAATGAAGCACGGCGGCGGCGGACTGCTGGACGATTTCGGGGTCCAGCAACGAGGCATATTCGCCCATCAATTCCACGGTAATCATTTCCGCCGAACAGGGGATGGCCTGGCCGGACGAGGTTTCAATGACCAGGTAATCTCGATGCAATTGAATCATGTTTGTTCCTCCAGTTTCTTGACGACCTGCACAAACTCGGTTGCTTCCTGGAACCGCCGATAAACACTGGCAAAACGCACGTAAGCGACGTCGTCGATTTCCCGCAACCCTTCCATGACGCGCTCGCCGATGGCCATGGACGGCACTTCGCGGTCGTACTTGTCGGTGATTTCATCGACGATTTTCTCCACGAGCTCTTCGATGGCTTTCGGGCTGACGGGGCGCTTTTGACAGGCCTTTTTCAAACCCGCAAACAATTTTTCCTTGGAGAACTGTTCCCGGCGGTCATCGCGCTTTACCACCATTAAACCCTCGTGCTCGATCTCTTCGTAAGTGGTGAACCGATGGCCACAACCCAAGCATTCCCGGCGGCGGCGGATGGTCGAACCTTCACGTGAAGCGCGCGAATCAATTACTTTATCTTCCTGACAACCGCATTTGGAGCAACGCATAGCATCCGCCAGACTACTTTGTAATGTGGCGTCGCCTTGGTAACATACAAAATATTGTGGCGTCAAGACAACTCGCTGAGCAGGCCGTTTTGCCGCTTTGGGGAATGTTCCATTCTCGGTCCGTTCTGAATCCACCGGGAGAATCCTTCGGTCAGATGGTTGTGGCTCCGGCGCGGCGGTTCTTCATGCCTCCACGGATAGTCTCGGGAGGGCGTTTCCAATCTCGACATTCGGCCTTGGGCCGCTTACAGGAAAAGGGTGCAGGAACTGACAACCATCGGAGCAGGCAATCTTTTGCTGGCGACGGCCGCGGTGCTGTTTATCGGCATCTCGAAGGCCGGATTTGGCGGCGGTCTTGGCATGTTGACCACTCCGCTCTGCGTGCTGGCTTTCGGGGCGGAGAATGCCATTGGACTGCTCCTGCCGCTGCTTTGTGCCGGCGATGCGTTCTCGTTATACTATTACTGGGGCAAATGGCGGCGAGCGAACCTGAAGTACCTTCTTCCAGGCGTGATCGTGGGAGTCTTGATTGGAGTGAGATTGTTTGGGCGATTCTCGGCGCGCGAACTCAACTTCATCATCGGCCTGCTGGCGGTGGCCTTTGTGATTTTCCAAGCAGTCAAAGAGCGGGTCTTTCGAGCGGAAGGAGTCTTCGATCCGAACCATGCCATCGGTGTGCCTTGCGGAATCGGGGCAGGGGTCACTTCGACCTTCGCGCACGGGGCTGGACCTCTGGTGAGCATTTTTTTGATTCCGCAGCAGATGCCAAAGGAGATTTATGTCGGCACCACGGTGCTGATTTTTACCTGGATTAATTGGATCAAGCTGCCCTTTTTTGCGGCCAGCGGTTTGATCACGCAGCAGACCCTCGGGCAAAGTCTTTTCTTGCTGCCCTTGATTCCCGTGGGCGTCTGGCTGGGGGTCTGGTTGAATCGAAAAGTGTCTGAAGCGGCTTTCCTGCAACTGATTTACGCCTTTACCTTTCTGACCGGGCTGCAACTCGTCTTTGATTTTCGATTCCCGCCTTGGTTTCGGTAAATTCACCGCACCACCATGGATGTGAATGGAAAGACGTAGGCCTGCAAGAATACCAGGATGCCGACCAAGATGGCCAGGGCCACGCTATGAAAGAAAACGTAGCGCAGAATCGCGCCTTCGTGGCCGTACCAATTCGTGGCGGTGCTGGCCACCACAATGCTCTGGGCGTCCACCATTTTGCCCATCACACCGCCGGTGCTGTTGGCCGCCGCCATTAACGTCGGGCTGAGGCCTGTTTGCTCGGCGGTGATCTTCTGCAAGCTGCCAAAAAGAACGTTGGAAGCTGTGTCCGAGCCGGTTAGAGCGACTCCCAGCCAGCCGAGCAACGTGCCAAAGAACGGGTAGAGCACGCCGGTTTTGGCCAGAGCCAGCCCCAGGCGCCGGATTCAGGAGGGGCGTTCCATTCCTTTTCCTCCGGCATCGCCGTGGTAGCGAACTCGTCAAGCGCGCTCCCGGTCACCGCCTGGAAGGCCAGTGTCTTATCCGACTCGAAGACGCTGACGATCACCCCGTAGAATTCCTTCCCACTCTTATCTTTCGAGGAGCCGCCCCACCCGCTGGTGTAACTGTACGAGGACTT
>ERZ1292640.4871-Hain-H43-02um-R1-4871-length-10080-cov-11_pt1 | contig 10080 bp, 9 predicted proteins | sample MGYA00564404_ERZ1292640 | MGnify/ENA primary metagenome ERZ1292640 (study PRJEB36523, sample SAMEA6512636) | groundwater metagenome | collected 2019-01-08 | study: AquaDiva: Metagenomics assemblies of 32 groundwater samples | reverse complement strand
TCGTCGGAAATTTCTGCTCGGCGACTATTTGGAACTGTTTGGCGTGGCGGACTGGACCAGAGGCAAGGGGCTCGGGAGACGGTTGCTGGCCCACATCGAGACGCTGGTCTTTGCAAGGGCACAGAATCTATTCGCCTGCGTATCAGACTTCAACGAGCAAGGCCGGCACTTCTACAAGAAGCAGGGCTATCAGGAAATCGGCCCCATCCCGAATCTTCTGATCCAGGACAGCGCAGAAATCCTGCTGCGCAAAACCAGCGGACCGGCGAGAATAAGTAAAAAGTAAAAATGTAAAATTAAAAAGTGTGGAATCCCACTACCCCATTTTTACTTTTGACTTTTTCATTGGAACAAGCCCATGCGAGTGACCAAGCTCCTCCACACCCGTATGAGGGTCAGCGACATGGACCAGACGATCGCCTTCTACCGAGATGTCCTCGGACTGGAGGTGCTGGAGCGGAAGGTCTCGCCACGCGGCTCTCATCTGGCCTTCCTCAAGATACCCCAGAGTGAGGAACTGATCGAACTCTGCAGCTTTCCCCCGAGCGGACCGGTGACGGTCCAGGAGGATCTGGTTCACCTGGCCTTTCAAGTCGAAAGCCTGGACGAGACCATCGCATCCCTCACGGAACAGGGCATTCAGATTACAGACGGGCCGACCGCAACCTCATCCGGCAGCCGGTTTATTTTCATCAACGCGCCGGACGGATATGAAGTCGAGCTGATCGAACGGCCGCATGGTGTGAAAATCGTATGAACCTCGTGAAGCGTCGTTCGTCGCTCGTGAAGAGTCCGCCACCGATTTCAGATCCTAGCCCCCACTCGCCCCATTGACGATTCCGGGCCAGCCACAGTATTGTTCCCCCGCTTCACGCTTCACGAACGACGAGATACCAAAGGAGCCAGAATGAAGAACGGATTTTTTCGCGGGCATGGGCTGGGCAATGACTACATCGTCATGGACCCCAAGGAACTGTCATTTTCGCTGAGCCCATCGAGGATCAAAGCTATCTGCGATCGTAACTGGGGATTGGGCAGCGATGGAATCCTGGCGCTGGTGCCGACGAAAAAAGCGGACTTCGGTCTGAGGATCTACAATCCTGACGGCAGCGAAGCGGAAAAGTCCGGCAACGGCCTGCGCATCTTCGCCCGCTATCTCCACGCAACCGGCAAAACGAAAAAGAAACACTTTACGGTCGAAACTAAAGGCGGGCTGGTGACGATCGAGCTGCATCTGGACCGGCATGGGGATGCGAGTTCCGTCACAGTCGAAATGGGCAAGGCGTCATTCCAGCCTGCGTCGCTCCCCTGCAGCCTCACGGTTAACGAACTGATCACACAGCCCATCGAGGCGGCAGGTCAGCCACTTATCTTCACCGGAGTCAGCGTCGGCAATCCCCATTGCGTCGTGTTCAAACCGGCAGGCCAGTCCTGGTCGCGAGAGGATCTCCTCAAGCTGGGACCTGCGCTGGAAAACCATGCCCTCTTCCCGAAACGCACGAACGTGCAGCTCGCCGTGCCGACCGGCCCGAAGGAACTCTTCATCCTGATCTGGGAGCGCGGAGCCGGTGAAACCCAAGCCTCCGGGTCCTCCTCCTGCGCCGCAGCAAGCGCGGCCGTCAGGCTCGGACTGGTCAAGAGCCCCGTTACGGTGAAAATGCCGGGAGGCCAGCTCAATATCCAGGTCGCCGAAGACTTCAGCCTCACGATGAAGGGGCCGGTCGCGGAAATCGCGCGCGGAAGCCTGAGCCCCTCGTTCGTGCGCGGGCTACGCTAAGCGAGCCGTCAGCCCTCAGCGATCAGCTGTCAGCCAAGTTGCCCCGGAGCGCCTCGGACCGTAGAATGTTGCATGAAGGCATTCTCCTCTTGCTGACCGCTGAAGGCTGACAGCTGATGGCTACCTCCCAAGAACTTCAATCCAAACTCGACCACCTGCCGGACCAACCTGGCTGCTATCTTTTCAAAGACGGGCAGGGCGAAGTCCTTTATGTCGGGAAGGCCTCGGTCCTCTCCAACCGGATACGGTCCTATTTTCAAAAAGGGACCGACCATTCCCCGAAAAATATCGTCCTAGTCGGCAAGATCGCGGATCTCGACACGATCGTCACCCGCTCAGAGCTCGAAGCCCTCATCCTCGAAAACAACCTGATCAAGAGGCACAGGCCCCGCTTCAACATCCTCTTGCGGGACGACAAGCAGTATCCCTACCTGCGCCTGCCGATCAAAGAAGACTTCCCTCGCCTCACCGTCGTCCGGCGCGTGCAAAAAGACGGCGCCCTCTACTATGGCCCCTACCCGCCGGCCGGCGCCCTGAGGGAGACATTGAAGGTCATCAAGAAAACCTTCCCCCTGGCCACCTGCACCATCGCGATCGACGGCAAGGCGGACCGGGCCTGCATCGAATTCGAAATCAAACGGTGCATGGCGCCCTGCACCGGCAACCAATCGAAAGAGGACTACCACCGCATCGTCGCGCAAGTCCGCCAATTTCTCGAAGGGCGCGATCATGAATTACTGGACAACTTGCGCGCCCAAATGGAGCAGGCGGCGGAACGAGAGGAATTCGAGGAAGCGGCGCGCTTACGAGATCGGCTCTTCAACATCGAGCGCACGCTCGAAAAGCAGCGCATCACCCAAACGACGACGACCGATCAGGATGTGATCGGCCTGGCGCGGCAAGGCACGGCAGTCGATCTCCAAATCCTCTTCGTGCGCGGCGGCCTGTTGATCGGACGCAAGGATTACTTCTGGCCCCAGTCAGCCGACACCAGCGATGAGGAACTCGTACGATCCGCCATCGAACAGTTCTACAACAAAGACGGGCAACCGCCCAAGGAGCTGCTCATCCACACGGATCTGGACGACACCAAGGTGATTGAAGAATGGCTCTCGGGCAAACGGGGAAACACCGTCCGCGTGGTGACGCCGGAGCGGGGCGTGAAACACCAATTGGTCCTTCTCGCAGAGGAAAACGCCGCAGCCTCCGTCGCCAATCACCTCCGCGACGAAGAAGTCGGCCGACAAGCAGTCGAAGAACTCAAACGCCTCATCCGGCTGGACGTCGTGCCCAAACGCATCGAGGGGTTCGACATTTCGAATACCATGGGCAACCAGTCCGTCGCCTCCATGGTGGTCTGGGAAGACGGCCAGATGAAGAAAGCCGACTACCGCCGGTTCACCATCAAAACCGTCACTGGCGCCAACGATTTTGCCAGCATGCAGGAAGTCGTCACGCGCCGCTATGGAGAGAGCGAGCATCTCGCGCGCCCGGATCTCATCCTCATTGATGGAGGGTTAGGCCAGCTCGCCGCAGCTATGGAGGGGCTGAAACAGGTTGGGCATCAAGACCTGCCCATTATCGGATTGGCCAAGGCACGAGGCGAAAAGGAGGAGCGGATTTTTCTGCCAGGCCGGAAAAACCCCATCGTGCTTCGCGCGAACTCCCCGGCCACCCATCTCGTGCAACGCATTCGTGACGAGGCCCATCGATTTGCCATCACCTTCCACCGCAAACTGCGTAGCAAAGCCCTCATGGCCTCGCAACTGGATCAGGTCAGCGGCATCGGCGAAATTACCAGGACCCGCCTACTCAAAGAATATGGCAGCCTGACAAACATCGCTGCAGCCACGGATGAGGAATTGACGGCATCCGGTCTCGACGCCGACACCATCGCGGCCATGAGAAAAACGCTCGCGAGCACCTCTCCGTCGCACGATTAAACGTGATCATCCTCGAGCGACTGGACAGCACCCTTCGCGTGCAAGCTCCCGACGCCGCAGATCCAACCATCCCTCTCTTCAAAACATAAATTTGAGCTGGCGGTCCCCAAGTGGACATAGGCATGGTACCTCCCGTTGACGGTAGGGTTGCGATTCCCGGTAACCGTCCGCGGCTCATAGAACCCTAAACAAAAGGCCCGAGCTTTTAGGATAGTCGGGGCACCTTTCCTATCGGCGGGGAGCTTCAGGGTGCAACGCAAGAAACAAAAACCCAACAACGATCAATGTGGGTCAACTCGGCACTATCTTTAAATATGTAATTTTATGACTACGCGCTCTTGCTGACTTCTTTAAATAAAGCAGGTACAATAATCATCTGTCTTTCAGGAAGAATCCAAGGCCCTCATTACGATGTCACGGCAGTCCCTAGCGATAGTTAGGGGGGGCAATTGCTGAGGCTTCTGGCGAATGCAGAGGGGAGGAGGGAATTCCATGGCAGTGCCTAAAAAAGTCGCATCCGCCAGCACCCTCACCGTTTCCCGTGAGATTCAAGATAGATGTGCAGCGCACAGACAAGAGAATCTCGTCTCGGACGATATACTGCATGGGCAATTTCCTTTTATCCAGAGAGAGAGGAAATTGCCTCATTCATTAGGAGTGTATGAGAGTGCTGATCGCAGCCCCTCCCAAGCGTCGAGGTTGCGAGGCCCAGGCGAATCGCGACGTCCGTTTCCGTCTGAGGCATTTTCAGACCTGACGAAATCGGAGATGCAACAGGTTGTGGAGATTCTCCACTACTCAATGGACGCCACGACGGGGGATGAGGTGCATCATATTCTCCAACTTCTCCAGCAGGCTGTGGCATGCCCCCGCGTGATAGGTGGTGTCGCACAGCTCTCCTCAACGGGAGGTTTCAAGGAATTCAACAGCGTGATCAACGTGAGCTATTCGAACGACTGGCTGTACACCTACGGTAAGAACGGGTATGCCTGCGTCGATCCTGTGTTGCAGTCGCTCTTATCTTCCTTCAAAACACAAGTATGGAAACAGACATACGATAACGCCAGTTCTCTAAAGCAGCTTGAATTCATCGAAGAAGCTCGCTCGTTCGGACTGACCCACGGAATAACCACTGGGATCCTTGAGCGAAACCGGGGATTCGCAACTTTCTTTTCATTCGCCGGGGGCGATGCGAAGGGCACTGCTCGCTATAGAGGGCTATTGGAATATCTCATCCCTTATCTGCACCGCGTTCTGATCGCGAATACCCACACGCCATTGTCCAACCGAGCCAAGGGCCTTTCGCCGCGAGAAATGACGGTGCTGTTGTGGATGAAGGAAGGAAAAACCAACTGGGAAATCGCTCGCATTGTGGGGGTGACCGAACGGACTGTGCGCTTTCACGTTGAAGGCATTTTCATGAAACTTGATGCCAGCTCACGCACTCAGGCAGTGGCAGTTGCCATGGAGCATGGCCTGCTTCAGGCAGGATAAGCTATCCACCCTGGCGATTGAAATCTTTCTTCGATCAGACTGCGGCCAATTTTCTTTCTATCTCGCCTAACAGCTGCTGATCTTGCCGCCAGATCCGGGTTACGCCTGGCTCGGCAAACTGCTGCCTGGGCTCCCTTGCAAGGAATCCGCTCTTCTCAAACGAGGTCGAACCATCAACCGCATTCATCCACTGAAAGAACGACGGTTGTTTGAGCGGACAGGTTTCGTAAAACTGCTTCCAGTCAAGAACGGCGGCAATTGACAACGCCCCAGCCGGAGGAAGAGACACGGCCGGGCTAATGGCCTCGCAAGAAAATCCCATTCCTCGGAGCACTCGCAGAAATCGTTTTTCAACCACCATGTATAGATACCGGGCTTCATTCTGCAGTGACCATTGATACACCCCCTTGAACAGGACCTGCATGAGACGGATAGACAGCCCTTTATCCGTCAACGTCGGATCTAACGCCAGCCTCGTAATCTCTACGGTATCGCGCTCTTTCCTAATTTTGCAGTTCGGAAGCAAGCAAGAACGAAACTCTCTCTCGATCATGAATGGGTATGGAGGGTTCACCATCCGAAAAACGCCACGGAGCTTTCGTTCGTCGTCAAACAGCCCAACCGACGTGGCAAATGCATCGTAGGCATCAACTTCAAGCCCGTCGTCGCTTTTCGCAACCCATTGAAGCCGGTCAGCAAACACCTGGTGACGCAGATGATACGACGCGCTGAGATCTTGCTCATCTGACAATGTTTTCACGAGTAATCTGTCTTCCCGGAACTCGATCGGTCGACTCTCCTCCAACACCAGCATGAGCACCTCCTTCTTCCTTCTGCAGACCACTCGCTACTATGCGGGGAAAATGCATCAATTCATGGCGCCACGTCACCTGGCGGATCCGCCAGGTGACGGGATGAGCGCAGTCCCGTACCAGTAGTGCTCGAACTAATGAGTCCGGAGGAGGAAGAGCTCCATTGACGTTCGTGCGTTGCACGATTGGAAAGAAGGGGGTGTTCCAACTGATGAAAGATCGACGAGAGTTCCGAGTTATCGACGGGTTCAGACAAGACCCTGGCAGGCTGGCACATGAGAGCGATGACTTCAACCTAGGTGTTTCATTCGAAAACAATCGGACGTTTCCCTGCCTACCGCCTGAACAGATCGAGAGCAGCATCGCCTCCGCCCTCAAGGCATCCGAGCAGCGATTGAGCGCCCTGCTTCACGATCGCAGCCGCATCGGACGGGAACTGCACGATTCTGTACTGCAAGCTCTCTATGCAATTGGGATGAGTCTTGCGCAAACCCGTCAATTGCAGAAGGGCATGCCACACACCGCGCAGTTGCCCTGCGATCAAGCAGCCAACCAGGTCAACACGCTCATCCAAGACATCCGACGGATGATTTTGGCCGTGGAGGCCGACAACATTGAGCCTTTTAGTCTGGCTTCAGAGCTGCGATTCCTCTCCCAGACCTTTGAGCGGGTGAGTGAGTTACGGATTCGCATGGAGATCGACCAGGAGGCAGAAGAGATTCTGACAGGCGAAGAAGCCCGTGAACTCGTCACGATCACCAGAGAGGCCTTGAGCAATTGCGTCCGTCATGCCCGCGCCACACGAACGGTAATCGCCCTTCGAAAAATCGGCCCACGAGTACGGCTAAGTATTCGCGACAACGGAGCTGGTTTTGAAGTCGAGCAGGGACAAGGGAAGGGCATTGGGTTCGCGCAGATGGAAGAGCGAGTCCGGAAGATCGGTGGTCGCCTGATGATCCAATCCACTGTGGGTCACGGCACCTGTATCACCGCTGACGTTTACCTTGAACCGGCACTCACAACAGTATGAAACACTCACGCACCCATTTTGCCGCAGCCCCGCCGCCTCAGGCTCCCAGTCGAGACATGAGTAACAGCCCCAGAGCTAAGGCGCTCCGTTCGTCAAAGCAGGCCGATCGCCCAGAAGAGCCGATTGAGGATTGCTATCGCACGCTTCTGGAAACTTCAAACAGTGCGATTCTGCTTCTTTCGCCTAAGTCCATCATTCTGGGATGGAACCGCACAGCGGAAATGCTCTCTGGCTGGAGCGCTGATAAAACGCTGGGACAGAGCTATGTGGCTCTCTGTCTCCCGGTGGAGGCGCGCAAGTCATTCCTGGCCATGCTCGCGCAAGTCACCACAGGGAGTGAGGCGCGAGGCTTCGAAAGCCCTCTTCTCACCCGCACGAACTCGCAGTCGATGCTCTCCTGGAATATCTCGCGGGTGCTAAGCGCTCGCGGGAACCTGATTGGGCTCATGGCTATCGGCACAACCCTCACCTCACGCGTCGAGACAGAACATGAACTCCAACGCCCCCACACCAGGCTGCGCGAGGAGGCTCGCCAAATACAGATGGCCACAGAAGAGGAACGGCGCAGAATCGCACGGGAACTACACGACGAATTCGGGCAGGCCTTGACCGGCTTAAAGTTTGACCTGGCCTGGCTCGGCACAAAACTGATGCCATCGTCCACTCCGTCATCCGTCACAGATCTGACGAATAAAGTCCGGACCATGTCTGAATCGGTCGATGCGCTCCTGGAATCCGTTCGTGCAACAGCAGCAGCCCTGCACCCCGTGATGCTGGACGATCTCGGATTGGTCCCAGCGCTGAAATGCCTCGCCACGACATTCCAGCGTCGCACGGGCACTCGCTGCACGGTGGAGGCAACGCCGGGATTCTCATCCTCAGCGCTACCCCCAGAGGTATCGACGGCATTGTTTCGAATCGCGCAGGAACTGCTGACGAATGTGATGCGTCATGCCGACGCCTCGAAGGTGCGTATGCGTCTACACCGGAGCCATCACCTGGCAACCCTGAAAGTGACTGACAATGGGAGTGGCATCACCAACGAGAGAATGGCCGCTCCTCGCTCATTCGGACTTCGGGGAATGCAGGAGCGCACCTCCCTCCTGGGCGGCCATTTTCGCATCATGGGGACGCCAGGGCTCGGCACGACCGCCATCGCCTCCATCCCTGTTGCGGAGTACGTTGCCCATGATTGAGACACAGCTGATAAAAATTCTCGTGATCGACGATCACGTGGTCGTGCGACGGGGCGTGAGACAAATCCTTGAGGAGACTTTCCCTCACGTCAACGTTGGCGAAGCCGATACAGGCCAGAAAGGAATGGACGCAGTGCAGCAAGAACCGTGGGATCTGGCGATCGTGGATATCAGCCTTCCCGATCAGAGCGGGTTGGAGCTGTTAGGCAAGTTACACTGCCTGGCGCCCGAGCTCCCTCTGATGGTCCTGAGCCTGCACCCGGAGGAGCAATATGCCGTGCGGGCCTTTCGTGCCGGAGCGATGGCCTATCTCACCAAACAGACCGCCCCAGAAGAGCTGGCCATGGCAGTCACACAAGTCCTGGCAGGCCGCAGGTATGTCACCGCCTCCCTCGGAGAGCGTATGGCCGGCAATCTGATCAAAAATCCCACCGGTCCCAACCATCACACATTGTCTAAGCGAGAATTCGAAGTCCTCGTATTGCTCGCGCAAGGCCAATCCGTCAAAAGCATCGCCCAGGCCCTCACGCTCAACGTCAAAACCATCAGTACCTATCGCGCAAGGCTCCTGGACAAGCTCCAGCTCTCAACCACCGCCGAACTCATCCGCTACGCCCTTGACCATCATCTGGTTGAATGAAGCTCACGCCCGTTGATCGCCCCTGCGCTGTAAGCATCTTCCTACATCACGACACGCGTTCATCTGATTGTCTTCGCCTTCCGTTCACGCTACCTTTCAACGATTGCTTCAATCACATACTCATCCGTTCGGAGCCATCCCATGACCATCGTCCTAGCAGACACGGACAGCAACTTTCGCCACAGGCTCAAGCGGCGCCTTGAGAGAATCGCCGGCGTGAAGGTGGTGGGAGAATCGTCGGACTCGGAAGAAGCGACCGCGATGATTCTAAATCGCAAGCCGGATATCGCGATCCTCAACTCCTCGCTCCGAGATGGCCGTGCCATCGAAGTCCTCCAACAGGTCAAGCGGTTGATGGTCCCGCCGACCATCATCATCGTCACAGACAATCCCTCTCATGACAACAAGACCTCCTGCTCTCTCGCCGGAGCTGACTTCTTTTTTGACAAAGCCACAGAAGAACACATGACGATCAACGCCGTGCGCTTCCTCTCCGCACCCCAGAACCGGCTCGAGCCGTCGGACTCCTCCGTCGCCACGCTCAATGAGTAATCAGCGTCACGCCCTTCCCTGAACTCAGCTCTATCACTCGAATTGACAGAGCACCCCCTCCTTGACTAGGATACGCGCCGTGAGCCACCCTGATCATTCAACCGCCGCAACCGTGAAACACACCCAATCTCCCATCGTGAGCCGCATCGAGCACGTGTTCGAAACCATCGTGTTCGCAAGCCGATGGATTCAAGCTCCGCTCTACGGCGGCTTGATCGTGGCGGAGCTGCTCTATGCCTACAAGTTTATCGTCGAGCTGTGGGAAATGGTCCGGCACATCAACCAGCAGGAAGAGACCATCTTCATGCTGGGGATCCTGGGGCTGATCGACGTCACGATGGTGGCGAACTTGCTCACGATGGTGATCATCGGCGGCTATGCCACCTTCGTCAGCAAATTGGATCTCGAAGGCCATCCGGACCGGCCCGATTGGCTGACCCACATCGACCCAGGCACCATCAAGATCAAACTCGCCGCCTCACTGATCGGCATCTCCAGCATCCATCTGCTGAAATCTTTCGTCAACATCGCGAACGAAGATCTCGAACAGATCAAGTGGAAGATCTTCATCCACCTGACCTTCATCGGCTCCGCCATCCTCCTCGCCTGGACCGACAAGATCATGCAGAAAGACCG
>ERZ1292640.1960-Hain-H43-02um-R1-1960-length-16796-cov-6_pt1 | contig 10083 bp, 10 predicted proteins | sample MGYA00564404_ERZ1292640 | MGnify/ENA primary metagenome ERZ1292640 (study PRJEB36523, sample SAMEA6512636) | groundwater metagenome | collected 2019-01-08 | study: AquaDiva: Metagenomics assemblies of 32 groundwater samples | reverse complement strand
ATAAATCCCCCGCTTAGAAAACAATTCCCGCATAAAAAAATTGTTACGCGATACCCGCCGCGCGCATTATTTCGATAATTTCGTTATGTACCACGCCATTCGAGGCGATGAAATAATTTTCCTCGAACTTCCACGGATTGCCGCGGAAGTCGGTAATCATTCCGCCGCCTTCCTGAACGAGAAGCGCTCCGGCCGCGTAGTCCCACTTTGAATTTCCAAAAGCTACAAATCCTTCCGTACCTCCACGCGCGAGAATCGCAAGTTCAAGCGCAGCCGAACCGACATATCTGTAAGTCTTTACGTGCTTGGGACTTTCTTTGAAAAAGGCAATGAGCTTATCCTTTACGCCAGGAGCTCTTCCAACTCCGGCAGTAATCATTGCCTTGTCTTTTTCCTGCGCTGAAACATGAGCACGGACACCGTTGCACCAAAGCCCTTTTCCTTTCTCGCCGTAAACAAGAAGATTTATGAGTGGGTTATAAATTACTCCGCAGATGGCCTCATTTCCCTTCATAAGTCCGATAGAAATTGCCCAAAGCGGAAGTCCGTTGACAAAATTAGCCGTGCCGTCGATAGGGTCGATGACCCACATATATTCCGGATGATTTCCTGATTCACCAGTTTCTTCGGCGAGGAATGAATGGTCCGGAAATTTCGCTTTGAGAACTTCCAAAATTGCCGCCTCCGTTTCTTTGTCAGCTTTGGTTACAAAACTCTTGTCGTCTTTTACTTCGTGCTCAAGTTCGGTCTCGAAGTATTTAAGAGCTACTTCTCCGCCTTTCTTGGCGGCTTCAATTGCCGTTTCTATCATTTGACATATTTACCTTCGCTCGCAAGCGCCGTTTCTTTAACTCTTATCGCAAAAATTTCCTGGGCTTTTGTTTTGTTCTCTTCCTTGCCAGCCCATGCTTCCATCGCAGGCGCTTGCAAGGCGCGCGAATAGGAAAAAGTGAGGCGCTTCGGATAGCTTCCCATTTTTACCATCTCGTTAAGGTTTTCAGTAGCTTCAAGCGAAGTCTGTCCGCCGGAAAGAAAAACAATGCCTGACAATTCTTGCGGCACCGATGCTTTAAGCGCGCGGATTGTGGCTTCGGCAACTTCCTGCGGAGTCGCCTTTATACCTGATTCTTTTCCGGGAAGCGTCATACTGCTTTTTAAAATAGTCCCGGGAAGATGCACGCGGTATTTTTTGAGCGCCATGAAAACTGACGCGAGTGTTTGCGTAAGCGCTGCTTCCGATTGAACAATGGTATGGTTGCCGTCAATCAAAACTTCCGGCTCGACAATTGGTACCAATCCCGCTTCCTGCGAGAGCGCTGCGTACCTTGCCAGTATATAGGCGTTCATATCAATGCATTCCTGCGTCGGTATTCCTCCCCCTATTTTTATGACCGCCCGCCATTTGGTAAAACGAGCCCCCATTCCGAAATATTCGGCAAGCCGAGCCGCAAGCCCGTCGAGTCCTTCGGTCACTTTTTCTTCGGGAAAGTTTTGAAGGTCAACAAGTCCCTTATCAACTTTAATGCCGGGAATGATTCTCAATTTCGAAAGAAGTTCCGGAAACGGAGTACCGTCCGATGCTTTTTGTCTTATTGTTTCATCATATAAAATAACGCCGCTCAAGCCGGCTTCTACTCCCGGCGAAGTTACTAAAAGTTCACGCCAATTGCGGCGCGTTTCTTCGTCTTGCGCGATGCCGAGCGCGGCAAAACGCTTGTTGGCAGTACCGGTACTCTCATCCGCCGCGAGGATTCCCTTACTTGACGCTAATAACTGTGCCGCTATTTCTTCAAGTGATTTAGTGTCCATAGATTAAGTATAGCCGATTTATAAAAACTGGGAAATATAGGTTACGCCGCAAGATATAATACCAGTAGCGCCGCAACCGTAATGACAAGAAAAACTCCCACAACTATTATAAGTTGCCTATCGAAAAACTCGCAACGAACTTATGAAACCTCAAGGTGCGAGGGTAGCCAATCCATAACCCTTTTGCGATGCCTGTCGATTGACCATTCGTTACCGTGTTTGAAAAGTATGGGGTGAAGCGCTTGAAATTGTTTCAATATTTTGATTGACGCGTGAGGGAAACTGACGGGAATACTTTTGTTATAAGATTCCAAAAAATCAGGAAGGGATGTTTTGTTTTGATTAAGCTCCAGTTCAATATTTTTAGTTCTCATCTTAAGTTTAATAATATCTTAAATCGATTCCAAAGTCAAACTAATTTTGGCGCTGTTCGATAACTCAACATCAAAGGCAGATATATGTTTTCTCGGGGTGTTTCGCAGGCCGACGGGCCGAGAATCAGCGCTATGCCAGCAGGCAGAGACAGCGACCCCGAGAAAATATATATCTGCCAAGGAGTTATCGAACAGCGCCACTAATTTTTCATCCCAGTGCCGCGCGAAAGAAGCCACCAATCTATGGCGGTTAGCAACACGATAAAGACCAAGAGAATTCCCACGCTTAGCGCGGGGCTGACATCCGTAATCCCCAAAAAACTGTAGCGGAATCCGTTTACCATGTAGAGAATCGGGTTGAATTGCGAGACTCCCCTCCAGAAAGGCGGGAGCATTTGTATCGAATAGAAAACTCCGCCGAGATAAATCAGAGGCGTAAGGACGAATGTCGGGAAAATTGAAATATCGTCGAAGTCTTTCGCGAAGATCGCGTTAAGCAATCCAGCGAGCGAGAAAAGCACGGCGGCGAGGAACGCGAAAAATATTCCGATAAAGACATGCTGTATGGCGATACTCGTAAAAAAGAGCGAGATGAAAAAAACTATCGCGCTCACGAGCGCGGCGCGGATTACTCCGCCAGTCACGTACCCGGCGATAATTATATAGTTCGGCGCGGGAGAAATTATCAGCTCTTCTATATTTCTGGTAAACTTCGCGCCGAAAAACGAAGAAACTACGTTCGAGAAAGCGCTATTTATCAAAGACATCATAATAAGCCCGGGCACTATGAATTGCATGTACGTAAATCCTTCAATTGGCTTGATCTGCGAGCCGATAAACTGTCCGAAAATAATGAAATAAAGCACTGTTGTCACGACCGCGGGAAGAAGCGTCTGCGGCCAGATGCGCATAAAACGGACTACTTCTTTTCGCACGATGGTTAAGAATGGAATTTTTATGGTTCGACGAGGCTCACCACGGGTTGATAAGTTCATATTTTTTATATATCTATATCCTCTTTTCTGGTAAGCGACAGAAAGAGTTCCTCCAGCCGGTTGGATTTATTGCGCATGCTCGCTATTTCAATCTTTTTCTCGTCGAGCTCTTTGAAAAATTCGTTCAGCGACGCGCCACGCGGCATCGTCATCTCAAGCGTATGAGAATCTTGGAGATGCGCGCTGTACGGCTCCCTGAAACTCCCCAAAGATTGCGGCGTCACGGGCGAGCGTAGATTAAAGATAAATGTTTCCTTGTCGAGTTCTGAAAGCAGTGTTTTCATCGGACCCTGTTCAACGATTTCGCCGTTATCTATGATAGCGAGATTTTTGCAGAGTTGTTCAGCTTCTTCCAAATAGTGGGTCGTAAGAAGAATCGTTACGCCGCTCTCGGAAAGTTCGGTCAGAAATTTCCACATACCATGACGGAGTTCGATATCTACTCCGGCAGTCGGCTCGTCGAGAACCAAAAGCTTCGGTTCGTGAATCAGCGCGCGCGCTATCATCAGCCGCCGCTTCATTCCGCCGGAAAGCATCCGCGCCGGCTCATCTTTTTTTTTCCAAAGGTCGAGTTGCTTCAGATACTTTTCCGCGCGCTCAAGCGCGGTTTTGCGGGGTACGCCGTAATAGCCCGCCTGATTCACGACGATATCTATGACTTTCTCGAAAAAATTGAAATTGACTTCCTGCGGCACCACGCCGATGCACATCTTCGCGGCCTGCGGTTCGCGGTCTATATTTTTATCAAAGACATTCACTTCGCCCGCAGTCTTTACGACAAGGCCGGAAACTATGCCGATTAAAGTCGTTTTTCCGGCGCCGTTCGGTCCCAAAAACGCGAAAAAATCCCCTTCTTCGATTTCAAGGGAAACGCCCTTCAGCGCCTCAACGCCGTTTTTATAAACTTTGCGGAGATCTTTTATGGTTAATGCCTTAATTTGATTCGGAATCATTACGGCTGTGATAACTCGACATTTGTTGAGCTAAAAGTATAGCAGGGTTGCCTTGCCAACTCAAGCTTTAAATTTTAAACGAGGTGCCTATATATAATGTCTCCGATTAATAAAATGGCGGAGCCGAGCGCGTAGCAAGCAAGGGGAATAGACCAATTTTTCGGCTTGCGGAGAAAATATTTTAATACATAAGCGTAGAGCATACCGCTTACCCAGTAAAAAGGAATAACCCACCAGGATGAAAGATGCCATAGTTCCGGTCGCGGGTAATAGAAAAATATAACGCCGAAAGTGAGAAGAAAAAACCCGTTGGCAACGATGTCAAAAATGACGCCATCAATCGCCGGGATACTCCCCTTTACCCATGTAGGCAAATTGATATTTTTCGAGAGAAGCATCTGGTTGAAAAAATAAAAGTAATAACCATAAAATGGCCACGACAAAAAAGCGAGGCCGGTGCTTGCTCCGCCGAAAATAGGCCAAACTTGATAAATCCAAAGATATTCTCCTGAAAAATACTTGTAAACCATATCGTGAACTGGTTCCGTTGCGACCGCTACCAGAAATCCGCTAGCCATATATAAAGCCAGTTTGTAATAATCCACGGAAAGAAATTTCCTCGCGACAAGCGACCACAATAGATAGAAAAAAGAGGTGCCGAAAATAAGCCCGGCTACGACAAAGTAAAACAAAAAACTTATTCCGCCGGTTGTCATAAAAACGGCATCTTACCGTATCGATTTATATCCGCCCGGAACTCCATTCTTCGAAAGCACAATCTGCCATAACTGCATTTTCCTGGCGCGGAACGCTCCCGCGCAAGAAAGCAAGTAATAATTCCACATTCTCTTAAAACGCTCGTTATACCCGGATTTTATTTCATCCCAGCCAGATTCGAAATTTTTATGCCAGGCCATAAGCGTCTTGTCGTAATCAGCCCCGAAATTATGCCAGTCTTCCACGACAAAAATCCCCTCTATGGCCGAACTTATTTGTTTTATTGACGGAATCATTCCGTTTGGAAAAATATATTTTTTTATCCATGGGTCGCCGCCGCGCACGGAAACATTTCCCCCGATTGTATGAAGCAGAAATAATCCGCCGTCTTTAAGGTTCTTGCCGACCACTTCCATATAAGTACGGTAATTTTTGTATCCGACGTGCTCAAACATTCCAAGCGAAACTATATGGTCAAACTTTCCCTCTATCTTCCTGTAGTCCTGAAGTTTTATTTCCACTGGCAAGCCCTCGCACATTTTTTCTCCCAAAGACACCTGCTCCTTTGATATTGTTACTCCGACAACCGACACGCCATACTTTTCCGCGGCATATTTCGCAAAACTTCCCCAACCGCATCCTATATCAAGAATTTTTTGTCCAGAACGCAGGCCAAGCTTGCGGCAAACCAGGTCGAGCTTGTTCTCCTGCGCCTCATCAAGCGTCCTCGCCGCCTGCCCTGAGCTTGTCGAAGGGTTCCAATAAGCGCAAGTGTAAACCATCCGCTTATCAAGCATTGTTTTGTAAAGTTCATTGCCGATATCGTAATGCCTCTCCCCTACCTGAAACGCGCGCGATACGGACTGCATATTGAAAAGAGCGTTTCTTATGGCAAACGGGGCCAATTTCCACTTAGGGCCTACTTTTCTGTCCAGTTGCGCCTCCAAAACCTTTGAGAAAAATTCATCAAGTTTCCGGCAATCCCACCAGCCGTCCATATAGGATTCCCCGAGCCCGAGTGAGCCGCCGGCAATAACGCGCCTATACAGACGTTCGTCGTGGACCTGAATATCCCATTCTCTTTTGCCGCCAACCGAAACATCGATTCCAGCTAATATCTTTTTTACTTTTTCTTTTCCGCCAGAGGCGGATCCGCCTTGGGCGGAAAATGAAAACATGAAGTTAAGTTATTGATGAAATAATATCAAACAACACAATTATTTCAACACGTTTACTATTATATCCTGCGATCGCAAGTTATCATAGTTCCTATCTTTAAAAACTTACGCTACATGCCGATTATTGCGTTTAGCAAGGTAAATAAAGTAAAGTACATAAATCACAAACTCTCACGGATAAAAAATATATTATGGAAAGAATAAAAAAATTCGGACATAAAACATTCTCTTCTCTTAAAATCAGGAATTACCGCTTGTATTTTATCGGCCAGTCCATTTCTATGTCCGGCACGTGGATGCAAACGGTGGCACAGGGCTGGTTGGTGCTTCAGCTGACCCATTCCGGCGCTCAATTGGGTTCTGTCGTTGCTCTGCAATTTCTGCCTATGCTTATCGCCGGTCCCTGGGGCGGACTTATCGCAGACCGTTTCAATAAGCGTAGGATTCTATACTATACGCAATCGGCGTCCGGACTGCTCGCGCTTGGCATAAGTATTTTGGTTTTCAGCGGCACGATTCAGATCTGGATGGTCTACGTCTTTGCAATGTGTCTTGGAATCGTAAGAATTTTCGACGATCCCGCGCGGCAGACATTTGTTTCCGAATTGGTAGGTAGCGCTCATGTGAAAAACGCCGTAAGCCTCAACGCCACCGCCAACAACTTGGCCCGCGTAGTTGGTCCGTCAATCGGCGGAATTCTTATCGCCGGCATAGGGATAGCGTTTTGCTTTTTAGTGAACGCGTTTTCTTATATCGCGACCATAGTGATGCTGTTCCTCATGGACAAGAAAGAATTGTATTCCCCTCCGGCGCGCAGAAAAAAATCCGGTGAACTTAGAGAAGGATTCCGATATGTCATGTCGTCGCCGCTTATAAGAAATACTCTCATCATGATGGCATTCATCGGCACTTTCGCTTATGAATTCCAAATAAGTCTTCCGCTCCTCGCCCAGCAAACATTTCACGGCGACGCGGCAAGCTATGCCGCGCTTATGTCGGCGCTGGGCGCCGGCTCTGTCGTCGGCGGACTCTTTTCAGCGGGACGCCACAAGATAGCGCCGCGTCATCTTATAATCTTCGCTTTGCTTTTCGGTGCGAGTCTTATTGCCACATCGTTAATGCCAACTCTTACTCTGGCCATTATCGGCATGCTGGTAGTCGGATTCTTTTCTATCAACGTTATTTCTCTTGGGAATACAATGCTTCAATTGGAAAGCGTTCCGGAAATGCGTGGCCGCGTTATGTCTTTATGGGGGATGGCAATGATTGGCTCGACACCTATCGGCGGCCCGATTATCGGACTTATTGGAGAATATATGGGCGGCAGATGGGGCGTTGGGGTCGGCGGCATTGTAGCGGTCGCGACCGCCGCCGTTGCGGCGTTTACTCTTCTCAAGAACGATAAAATTGAAACAATTCCGGAAAGCGTGCAAATCCGTGATGACGAGGCCGCCGCGGAAAACGTAAAAATCACGTAGTTAGTTATTGCCGAAAATTTCTTTTAGAAGCGCCATTCGCACAAGAAGGCCGTATTTCGCTTGTTTGAAATAAACCGCTTTTTCGGACCTATCCACTTCCGTCGCGATTTCATCCACGCGCGGCAGCGGATGCATCACTATCGCCCCCTTTTTCATCTTATCCACTTCTTTCATTGTCAGAATATACCCGCCTTTGTATTTCTTGTATTCAGCAGGGCTCTTAAAACGTTCTTTCTGAATTCTGGTCTGATACAAAACATCCACGCGAGGAAGTACTTTGTCCCACTTCTCTGTTTCTTCGTAAGTAACTTTGTGTTTATTCAGATACTCTTTAATGTCATCGTCAATCCGTAGAGCTTTTGGTGAAACAAAAGACATATGCACATTTTTATATTTTCCCAAAAGATATGACAACGACCTGACAGTTCTGCCGTGTTTCAAATCCCCTACGAAAGCTATGTGCGCGCCGTCTATTTTGCCTGTTTCTTTTTTAATAGTGTAAAGGTCAAGTAGCGCCTGTGTCGGGTGCTGGCCGGACCCATCGCCGGCGTTCAGTACGGGAATGCGGGAAACCGCTGCCGCCCGAGCCGATGCTCCTTTTTCGGGATGTCTTATCACTATCACGTCGGCGTAGTGATTAATAACGCGGATGGAATCCTCAAGCGTCTCGCCTTTCGCCGCCGAAGAGAACTCGCTGGCATTTTCTGTCGTGATAACTCCGCCGCCCAATTTCAGCATTGCCGACTCAAAAGAAAATCGCGTGCGGGTGCTCGGTTCATAAAAAAGAGAGGCCATTATTTTGCCTCTTAAAGGAGAATCTTTCGATTTGGATAAATTGTCCGCGGTTCTGAAAATAGATTCTATTGTTTTCCGGTCAAACTGCTGCGATTCAATAACGTGTTTCATTAAGGTTTATTATGGCAAAAGTTGGTTGATATTATTCAAGAATAACAAAAAATTTGTGATAGTTCAATGACCACTTGTCTTAAGGGGACTGTTCTGCCTGCCCGCCTTAGCTTTACTGTGTCCATCCGAAGTCTTTGACGTAGGAGGATGCGAAGGCGGAAAATTTCTCAAAGGAATTTTTCTGCGATACAATAAACATACTATGCGTATATTAGTTTCTGGTTCGTTAGCCTACGACAAGATTATGGAATATCCCGGCCGTTTCAGCGACCACATTATGCAGGACAAAATCCATACCATAAACTTGAGTTTTGTCGCTGAAAATCTTGTGGAACATTTCGGCGGCACGGCGGGCAATATCGCTTATGGCCTCGCTCTTTTGGGAGAGAAGCCAGCGGTACTGGCGGCCGCCGGACGGGATTTCCAACCCTACCGTGATTGGTTGGAGAAAGCGGGCGTGGACCTGGATTTCGCGCGTGTAATCCACGACAAGCCCACGACCCTTTCCAATATTATGACTGACAGTGCCGACAATCAGATTGCCGCGCTGTGCGTCGGCGCGATGGCTTATTCATGCGGAATAAAAGACGATGAAATTCCGGCCGATGCCTTTGCAATAATTTCTCCGGGAAATATCGACGATATGCGGCGATTTCCCGCTTTGTATCGGGAAAAGAAAATACCTTTCGTTTTTGACCCCGGCCAGCAAATTCCCCAGCTTTCCGCCGATGCTCTTCGAAACGGAATAATGGGCGCAAAAGTTTTTATTTCAAATGATTACGAACTGGCTTTGGTTTTGGAAAAAAGCGGCTGGACGGAAGAAGATATACTTGGACGCATGGATTCGACAAGTTCACCACAGGCGGGAATACTTGTCACAACGCTTGGCGAAAAAGGTTCACGCGTACGCACCGGAAAAAATGTCTTTGAAATACCAGCGTCTTCGGCAAGAAAGGTCGTGGACCCGACGGGTGCCGGCGACGCTTATCGCGCGGGTTTCGTTAAAGGGCTTCTTGCGAATTGGCCGCTTGAAGTCGCGGGACGGTTCGCTGGAGTAATGGCCGCCTATGCGATCGAGGTATACGGCACGCAAGAATATATAACTTCGTTTTCCGAGGCGCGCGCCAGATATAAAGAAAGTTTCGGAACGGAGTTGCCTGTGTAATAATTCTAGCGAATAGCATTTATTAACATATCGAACGATCGTCAGATATGTTAATAAACTTATTGAGACATCGCCTATTGGATTTTTTAAAAAAATAATTTAGAATTTACCGTATCATAAATAACGACATGAATTACGACATAAAAGATATTGAGCTTGCTTCTGCAGGAAAAAAACGCATTGAGTGGGCTGAACGAGATATGCCCGTTCTCGCCGCCGCGCGGGAAAAGTTTGAAAAAGAACAGTCGTTCAAAGGCATGAAAATGTCGCTGTGTCTCCATGTTACCGCGGAGACCGCGAATTTGGCGCGAGCACTCAAAGCGGGTGGAGCGAACGTGCTTCTTTGCGCATCGAATCCCCTTTCAACACAGGATGATGTGGCGGCAAGTCTCGTTAAAGATTATGGCATTCAAGTTTACGCCAAGCGCGGCGAAGACCGCGATTCTTTCTTTTCGCATATTAAGGCCGCGATAGAACATCATCCTCAAGTTACTATGGACGACGGAGC
>ERZ1292640.1630-Hain-H43-02um-R1-1630-length-18419-cov-6_pt1 | contig 10083 bp, 8 predicted proteins | sample MGYA00564404_ERZ1292640 | MGnify/ENA primary metagenome ERZ1292640 (study PRJEB36523, sample SAMEA6512636) | groundwater metagenome | collected 2019-01-08 | study: AquaDiva: Metagenomics assemblies of 32 groundwater samples | reverse complement strand
CCCTTCACCTGCGCCGCGTAGCGCTCGACGTACTTCTTGACGTGGTTCTCGGGATAGCTGCGCACGCCGAGCTGCTCGCCCGCCGCCAGCTCCTTGCGCACGTTCATCCACATCTGGTTCGAGATGTCGGTCATCAGGCCGAGGCAGAACCCGGTCTCGCGCTTGCCGAAGCGGATCTTCGCGCCGGCGGCGAGGAACTTGCGGTTGGCGTACTCGATGAACGCCTGCCGGTCGCCCCCAAAGTCCTTGATGCTCTTGGTCACCAGCTTCGTGCCGGTCTCGTCGAGCGTGGAGATCTCGCCGATGCTCAGGATGTAGTCCTCGACGAACTGGAGCCCGCTGTAGGTGCGGTGCATCTCCGGGTCCAGCACCGCGGTGGCGTAGGCGCGGCGCGCGTCGTCGAGCTGCCACGCGGCGATGGTGCCGTCCGCGAGGGCCAGGTTGGTGAGCGTCTGGTCCACGAAGCCGGGCCCGAAGTCCGCCGCCGCCACCGCGAGGTGCTCCGCGCGCACCAGGTCCGCGCCGCCGCCAACGATGGTCTGGTCGAAGTCGCTCACCTTGGGGGTGAAGAGCCCGCCGAACGCCAGGTTGTCGGGGGTCTTGCCGACGCGCAGCAGCACCGCCTGGGGATCCGAGGCCAGCGAGAGGATCCGGCAGTGGTCGTGCATGTTCTCGAGCAGCCGGTTCTGCGTCCAGATCGCCGGGTGGTCCTTCGGCAGCGTGATGCCGAGCTTCCGGTTCTCCTCGAGCAGTCGCCACATCTCGCGCGAATCCTGCGTGGTCCAGAGCGCGAGCTTGGGGTCCTGCAGGTTCAGCACGGCGTCCAGGTTCTTCATGAACTGCTCGTACTTCGCGGGCTCGACGCCCGGGGGGACCAGGATCGAGCCCTCGGGGCGCGCGGGCGCCGCGGCGAACAGCAGGGCGAACGCCAGCGCGAGCGGGCGTGCCACCCGCATCGTGGAGCGACGAAGCGCGATCGGAAGAGCAGCCATCCTGGCCACCTCGCGCGACCCGGGGAGGGGTCGCCGGTACGGGGAGAACTCCGAGGGCGAGACGGGGATCCAGGACCGGTTTTCGGCCGCCGGGGAAGCGGAGCTTAGAGGGGAATCGGGGGCGGTCCGGGCCCGCGTGGATCGCGGGGGGAACGCGGGCGGAGCCCGGCCCCGGGACGCGCGCGGAGCCGGGCCTCGTCAGGCGGGCGGAGCCCGGCCCCGGGACGCGCGTTCAGGCGGCAGAGCGGCGTCGCGAGCATTCAGCGACGAGCCTTCGAGACCGCACGTCGTTTCGCAGGGGCCCGCCCAACTCGCCTCGGGCGGATCGCGCGCTGGCCCGAGGCTCCGCGGCCATCCGCGGACCCGACGTGGAGACTGACTCCCATCGCATCCAGGACCGCAAGAAACGTCTCGATCGTCGGGTTGCCTGTCTTCGAGACGGCATGATAGAGCGTCCTGCGGCTGACGCCCGACCGCCGGGCCAGGTCGGCCACTCCCTGGGCCACGGCGACTTTGCGAACCGCATCAAGAAGGAGTTCGCGTCGTTTGGGTCCACGGTAGCTCAGGTGCTCGTTCAGGTACGCGACCGCCATCTCCCGGTCGCGCAGCTCCTCGATCAGAAATTCGTTGAAGTCACGGTATCTCGTGCGCATCGTCCCTCCGGCTCACGCAGTCACGCCAGTACGCCCTGGCTCTCTCGATGTCCCTTTCCTGCGACCTCTTGTCTCCCCCTGCCAGCAGGATGATCAGTACGTCACGTTCGACTCCGAAGTAGATTCGGTAGCCGGACCCGGCATGGATTCGGAGTTCGAAGACGCCTCCCCCCACATCCCTGCAGTCTCCGAACAGGCCCTGGGAAGCTCTCCCGCTCCGCGTCTCGTAGTTCCCGACCCTGCGGACCCTCACGCTGAGGCGCATGGCGTCATTGTGCAATAGACTGCACAGCGCGTCCAGTCCGATCTGCGCCCTCTCGCACGCGCGAGCCCGGTCGTGTGACCGGGCTCGCGTCCTTCTCGGTGTTGGCTGGCGCCCTACTCCTGCTTGCCCTTCTGCGGCGCCGGCTGCGGCACGCCGCCCGCCGGGACGTCGTCGAAGCTCCGGGGCATGTCCTTGATCCCCGTGCCCGCGCCCGAGAGCCAGCCCAGCATGCCGGGCTTCAGCGCCAGTGCGATCCGGTGCTGGCCGTCGCCCGCGCCCGGGATCAGGTAGGCGTAGTCGAGCCACAGCCCGCGTGCGCCCGCGCCCATGCCGAACGCAGGACCGGTGAGGGGTTCGCTCGCCGGCGCGCCCAGCTCGCGGCGGTACCCGGCGCGCGCGGCGAACAGCCCGCGCCAGCGCCACTCGACACCGGCGCGCACGTCGTTGTAGTACGCGGCCGGGAAGTTGGCGTCGAGCGCCGCGCGCAGCCCGGTGCCCGGAACGTCGAGCGCGAGACCCGCGCCGACGTTCGCCGGGAACGGCCAGCTCGAGCCGCCGTAGCTCATGCCCCCGCCTACGTTGGTCGCCGAGACGCCGAAGCCGAACAGCCCCGCGCGCACCAGCAGCCCCGCGTCCATGGTGAAGCCGCGGCCGCTCACGCTGCCGAGCTTCTCACCCACGTACCTGGCGCCGAGGCCGAGCGTGGCCATCCCGAGCGGCCGCGCGACGTGCAGGCCCAGCGCCATGCTCGAGACCTCGAAGCTGCCGGTCGGGAGGTTCGAGGCGTCGCGGCCTTCGAACGAGCCATCGCTCTGGTGGAGGCCCGACAGCGCCCAGCGCGTGCCGCCGCGCCCCAGGCGGCCGCCGACCGCGGCCCAGTCCTGGCCGGTCTGGTCCGCCAGCGTGGCATGCGCCAGCGCGACCTGCGTCTCGCCGAGCGCCCCGAGCGCGGCCGCGTTCCACGGCACCGCGGCGAGGTCGCCGCCGAGGCCCAGCGTCGCTCCACCCATCCCGAGGATGGAGGCGCCGGTCCCGACGCTGAGGAACCCCGCCGCGGTGGTGCCGGCCTTCGAGATGTCCGCGCCCGCGGGGCTGGCGGCGAGCGACGCGAGGGCGAGCATCACCGCCGCGAACGCAGCGCACGCCGGCCGCGCGACCGCAAGCGCGCCGCGGGAGCCCGGTCTCGCGCTGCGGACGCCCGAGGGCGATCGCGGGTGCTCGACGGGGCTCGCGACGGACCGGAACGCCGAAGGATGGATGCGCTTCGTCATGGCAGCCTCACGAGGCGGATGCTCTGGCGCCGCTCCCCTGCGGTGAGCCACGCCCGGTAAGCGCCCGGCGCCACTTGGCGCCCGGCGTCGTTGCGGCCGTCCCATTGCACCTGCTGCGCGCCCGGGGGCAGGCTTCGCAGGTCGAGCCGGCGCACCGTGTGGCCGCCGGCATCCACGATCTCGAGCGTCGCGACGCCGGAGCGCTCGATCATGACCGGGACGCACACCGGGCTCGATCCGCGGCTCGGGTTGGGGAAGGCGGGCTGGAGCCCGAACGCGAGCGCCTGGCTCGCGAACGGCGCCGCCACCGCGGCGCTGCGCGCGCTCTCGTTGCCGCTCACGTCGGTCGCCGTGACCCCGTACCAGGCCGCGCCCGCGGGCGGGCTGCCGTCCACGTAGCCGTTGACGCCGATGAGCGTGCCGTTGAGCTTCGTCCACGGGCCGGACTGGGCCGGAGCGCGGTAGACCGAGTAGCCGCTCAGGTCCGGCTCGCTGCTGGCGGTCCACGCCAGCTCCACGGACCCGCCGGCGACGGTCGCGGACAGCCCGCCCGGCGCCGCGGGCGGCGCGCTGTCGAGCACGCCGTCCCAGCGCACCACGTTCGAGAGCCCGGACCAGTTGCCGGCGTCGTCCCCGGTGCGGATGGCGAAGTAGACCGTCTCGCCCGGGGTGAGCCCGCGCACCGTCACCGCCTGCGTGGAGCCGCCCACGAGCGGCGCGGGCAGCCCGGCGACCGCGGTCGCCGAGCCCCAGCTCGCGAGCGTGATGGGCGCGGGGGACGTGCGCATGTCGTAGAGCGTCGCCGTGCCGAGCAGGCTGTCGTCGCCGGGCGCGGTCCAGGTGAGCGTCACGCTGTCGGGCGCGGCGTCCTGCGCGTGCGTGAGCGCGGGGGCCACGAGCAGCAGCAGGAGCGCCGCCAGCGCGGGGAACCACCTGCGCCAGGGCGCGCGGCCGCGCCGCCGGCGCTGCAGCCGGCGGCGGGCGCGGAACCGGAGCCGGCGCTTCATGGACGCGCGATCTCCGCGGCACGCGGCCGCGTGGCCAGTGCGGATGACCAGCCCATCCACACGAAGCCCGGCGTCAGATTGTTGACGGCGGCCGGCCGCACCGTGTCGGTGGTGGTCGCCGACGGCGCGTTCGACAGCGCCGAGGCGTTGCCGACGTCGTCGCTGGTGCGCAGCGCGAAGTAGTAGGTGACCTGGCGGCTCAGGCCGCGCACCTGGAAGCTCTGCGCCGTGCCGGGCGCGGCGGGCGCGGGCTCTCCGGTGGCCTGCGTGGCGCTCGACCAGTTCGCGCCCGTGATGGGCGAGGTCGAGTAGCGGACGTCGTAGGAGGTGGCGGTGCCGGTCAGGCTGTCGTCGCCCACCGCCGTCCACGCCAGCGTCGCGCTGGTGTCGGTGACCACGGTGACCGCGACGCTCGCCGGGGCGGGCCGCACCGTGTCGGGCGCGCTCGCCGTGGTCTTCGAGGTCACGTTCGAGATGCCCGACCAGTTGCCCGCGTCGTCCGCGGTCTTGATCGCGAACCAGTAGGCGGTGGCCGGGGAGAGCCCGGTCACGGTGAAGCTCTGCGAGGTGCCGGGCGCGGCCGGCGCGGGCTCGCCGGTGACCTGCGTGGCGCTGGCGAAGTTGACGGCCGTGATCAGGGACGTGGCGACGCGCAGGTCGTACTGCGCCGCCGCGCCGGACAGGCTGTCGTCTCCGGGTGCGGTCCAGGTGAGCTGGACGCTGTTCCAGCTCGACTGGGCGTGCGCGGCGGGCCCGGCGACAGCGAGCAGGGCGACGGTGCCGAGCAGTGATGCGAGGCGGCGAAGCTTCATCGAGTCCTCCAGACGTCCTCCCGGGCCGGGACCGGGGCGCGTGGGACGTCGTCCGCGTGAGCCATTTCCAAGGTGCAGGTGCGGTGCGGGAACGGTCCGCGCGGAGCGCGGGTCCATCCCCCTCGGGTTCTCGAGCTTCGAGGGGTGCAGGCGGCGAAAACCGCGGGTTCGGCGCAGCACGAAACGTGCCCTGCGCGGCGCCGCGCGGCGCGTGGCGTGGAGGAGCGCGCGCGCTCGAGAAAACCCGCGGAAAACCGGGTGCTAGCTGCCGCGTTGCATTTCGCGAGACGCGGCGTCGGCCGGGTGCGCACGTCGAAAACTGCACGGTCGCCCGGGGCTCATCACGCGCGCTGCAACACGGTCGCGCGCCGCCGGCTGGCTGTCTCGCGCGCGTGTCGCCCGCGCCTCGCCGCCGGCGTCCGGTGCGACGGTCCGGAGCGTTGACACCCGGCCGCGGAGCGGCCTATCCTGATGCATTCGAACAGGCCTTCTGACCCTTCCCCACACCGCCCAGGGAGACCGGTTCAGCACGACCGTATCCACCGTCACCGCCGGACCGGCCCGCGCCGGCCCGGTCCCGGGCGCCGGAACCGCCCCGAGGGATCTGCCGCTCCACGAAGGCCCCCTCGGCCCCCGGCATCCGGATACGAATCCCTAAACGCGGACGACCTCGGACCGATGAGCGCTCTCCCCCTCCAGCGTGATCAGGTGCTTCGCCGGGCCGTCGAGCTCGGCGCCTCCGATCTCCTCATCACCGCCGGTCATCCGGTGATGATGACGATCGCCGGGGTGCTCCAGCCCCTGCCCGGCGCCGACGCGCTGACGCCCGCGGAGTCGCGGCGCCTGGCGGAGAGCTTCCTCACCCCCGCGCTGCACGAGCGCTTCCTGCGCGACCTCGAACTCGACACGCGCTTCTTCCTGCCCGGGGCGGCACACTTCCGCGTGAACCTGTTCATCCAGCGCGGGCACTGGGGCGCGGCGGTGCGCATCGTGCCGCTGCGGATCCCGCTCCCTTCGGAGATCGGGCTCCCGCCGCACGTGGTCACGCACGTGCTCGGCATCACCCGCGGCCTGGTGCTCGTCACCGGCCCGACCGGGGCGGGCAAGTCCACCACCATCGCCTCGCTGCTCGAGCAGGTGAACCAGAGCGGCACGCGCCGGCACATCGTGACGGTCGAGGACCCGATCGAATTCGTGTTCGAGCCGAAGAACGCGGTGTTCGAGCAGCGCGAGGTGGGGACCGACACCAAGAGCTACGCGCGCGGCCTGCGCGGGGCGCTGCGCCAGATGCCCAACATCATCTTCGTGGGCGAGATGCGCGACCTCGGCAGCATGGCGATCGCGCTCACCGCGGCCGAAACGGGCAACCTGGTCATCTCGACCATGGCCACGCAGAGCGCCGCGCTGACCGTGACGCGCATCATCGACTCGTTCCCGCCGCACCAGCAGTCGCAGGTCCGCTCGCAGCTCTCGCTCACGCTGCGCGCGGTGATCTCGCAGGTGCTGCTCCCGCGCGCCCGCGGGCAGGGCCGCGTCGCCGCGCGCGAGATCATGTTCGTGAACCCGGCGATCCAGAACCTGGTCCGCGAGGACAAGATCCACCAGATCCCGAACGTGATCTCGACCGGCATGCGCGAGGACATGATCTCGCTCGACGACTCGCTGGCCGACCTGGTGGACCGCGGCACCGTCACGTTCGAGACCGCCTACCCGTTCTTCGAGGACTCGGAGAAGCGCGCGCTGCTCCAGAAGCGCTACTACCGCGCGGCACCCATCCCCGAGGTCGGGGCGCGGAGGGTATGACATGAGCACTTCCTACCGGTTGTCCACGCGCCGCTTCGGCGAGTTGCTCCTGGAGCGCGGCTGGGTCACCTCCGACCAGCTCGCGCAGGCGCTGCGCTCGCGGCAGGACCCGCGCGAGCGCCTGGGCCAGACCATGGTGCGGCTGGGCCTGCTCAAGGAGAAGGACGTCACCGACCTGCTGGGCGACCAGTTCTCGCTGCCGGTGGTGGACGCCGAGCGGCTCTCGCAGGCCGACCCCGCGGCGGTCCAGCTCATCCCCGAGCACCTGGCGCGCCAGTCCGGGCTGCTCGCGCTCAAGAAGGACGGGGAGATCCTCGAGGTGGCCGTCGGCGATCCGCTCGACGTGGTCTCGCTCGACTACCTGCGGGCGATCACCGGCTGCACGCTGCGCGTGTGCCTGGCGCGGCCGAGCGAGGTGCACGAGGCGGTCGAGAACTTCTACCAGGAGATCCGCACCTCCGAGAACCTCGGCGAGATCCTCGACAAGCTCGACCTCTCGGCGGCCACCGAAGAGGAGGACGTGGACCTGGCCGCGCTGCGCCAGCAGGTCGAGGACGCGCCGGTGGTGCGGCTCGTCAACCTGATGCTGGCCGAGGCCATCGATGCGCGGGCGAGCGACATCCACGTCGAGCCGCAGCGCGAGCGCGTCACGGTGCGCTTCCGCATTGATGGCACGCTCCACGAGGTGATGAAGCCGCCCAAGAACCTCCAGATGGCGATCGTCTCGCGCGTCAAGGTGCTCGCCGACCTGGACATCGCGGTGCGGCTGCTGCCGCAGGACGGGCGGCTCACGGTGCACCTGCCCGACCGCGAGGTGGACATCCGCGTCTCGACGCTCCCGACCGCGTTCGGCGAGAAGGTGGTGCTGCGCCTGTTCGACAAGAAGGCGTTCACCCGCGAGATCGAGAACCTCGGCCTCGAGGGGCCGGGGCTCGACGCGTTCCGCCGCGCCATCCACCTGCCCTACGGCATGATCCTGGTCTCGGGCCCGACCGGGAGCGGCAAGACCACCACGCTCTACTCGGCGCTCAGCGAGATCAAGCACGTCAGCAAGAACCTCATCACCGTCGAGGACCCGATCGAGTACCACATCGAGAGCGTCAACCAGGTCCACGCGAACCACAAGGTCGGGATGACCTTCGCCCGCGCCCTGCGCTCGATCCTGCGCCAGGACCCCGACGTCATCATGGTGGGCGAGATCCGCGACACCGAGACCGCCGACATCGCGGTGAAGAGCGCGCTCACCGGCCACCTCGTGCTCTCGACCGTGCACGCCAACGACGCCCCCGGCACCGTGACCCGCTTGATCGACATGGGGGTGCCGCGCTACCTGGTGGGCTCGGCGGTGAACATGGTGATGGCGCAGCGCCTGGTGCGCCGGGTGTGCGAGCGCTGCAAGGAGAGTTACATCCCCGACCCCGAGCAGCTCGCGGTGCTGGGCGACGATGCCAGCGGTCTCAATGGCCGGCGGCTGTGGCGCGGGCGCGGCTGCCTGGCCTGCAAGCAGACCGGCTACCTGGGCCGCACCGCGGTGTTCGAGGTGCTCGAGCTGTCGCGCCCGATGCGCCGGCTCGTGCTGGACGGTCTCAACGAGGACCAGATCAAGCAGCGCGCCATGTCCGAGGGCCTGATGACGCTGCGCAAGAGCGGCATCCGGAAGATCCTCGAGGGCCTCACCACCATTGACGAGGTGAGAGCGGCGACGCTGGCGGACCACGCCTGATGCCGAGCTACTTCTACCGCGCCCGCGACATGGACGGCCGTGCCCACGAGGGCATCGAGGTCGCCACCTCCGAGGAGGAGGTGCTGCGCATGCTCGAGAACGCGAAGCTCGTCCCGGTGCTGATCGAGACGCGCTCGGCCGAGGGCGCGGCCGCCGCGAGCGTGGACCTTCTGGGCGCCGTCCGCGCCATCGGCCGGCGCTGGGCGCGTCACGTCAAGCCCGGCTCGGTCGCGCTGTTCGCGCGCCAGCTCGCCACCATGATCGGCGCCGGGCTGCCGCTGGTGCGCGCGCTGCGCTCGATCAGCCGCGACCACTACGACAAGCGGCTCGCCGCCATCCTCGAGCGCGTGGCCGAGGACGTGCAGAAGGGCGACACGCTCGCGACCGCGCTGTCGCGGCACCCGCAGGCGTTCGACGAGGTGTTCGTGAGCCTGGTGAACACCGGCGAGGTGAGCGGCACGCTCGACCAGATCCTGGAGCAGACCGCGACCTACCTCGAGAAGTCCGAGGCGCTCAGGCTCAAGGTCGAGGCGGCGCTGCGCTACCCGACCTTCGTGCTCACTTTCGCGATGCTGGTCATGGCGGCCATGCTGCTCAAGATCATCCCGATGTTCTCGCAGATCTACGAGCGCTTCAGAGTGCCGCTGCCGCTGCCGACCCAGATCCTGCTCTCCACCAGCCGGCTCGTCACCGACAACCTGCCGGTCGCGACCCTGCTCGCGCTGGGCGCTGTGGTCGGAGGCTGGAACGCCGCGCGTACCGACGCCGGGCGGCTGTGGCTCGACCAGGCCAAGTTCGGGCTCCCGGTCTTCGGGCCGCTCATCCGCATGTACGCGGTCACCAAGTTCGCCCGCACGCTCGGCATGCTCACCGCCAGCGGCACGCAGATCCTGTACGCGCTCAAGGTCCTGCGCCCGGTGCCGGGGAACCGCGTGCTCGAGCAGGGCATCGAGCGGGTGCGCTCGCGCGTCGAGCAGGGCAGCTCGCTCTCGCGCGCCATGTCGGAGACCGGGGTGTTCCCCGAGATGCTGATTCAGATGACCGCCACGGGCGAGGAGACCGGCCAGCTGGACGGCATGCTGATGCGCACCGCCGACTTCTACGAGCAGAGGGTCACGGCGGCGGTGGAGGGGATGAGCTCGCTCATCGAGCCCATCGCCATCGTGATCCTGGGCGCGATCGTCGGGATGATGCTGGTCGCGCTCTACCTGCCCATCTTCAGCCTCGGCCAGGCCATGCGGCAGGGCATGCTGGGGCACTAGGAAGGACACAGGGCCCCCGAGGGAGCCCTGACAAGTCTCTCCGCGACGACGGGGACGCGGAGTAGAATGGAGACCACCCCCCGGAGAGGGACCCGGGGCGCACGACGCGGCCGGAGCGCCGGAACCCGCAGGAGGAGACCACCGCATGCGACGGAACCAGAAGGGCTTCACGCTGATGGAACTGATGGTGGTGATCGTGATCGTGGCCATCCTGGCCGCGGTGGCGGTGCCGCTCTACATCAACTACGTGAAGGACGCGCAGCGCACCGAGGCCAAGGGCGCCATCGGGGCGATC
>ERZ1292640.4869-Hain-H43-02um-R1-4869-length-10086-cov-4_pt1 | contig 10086 bp, 5 predicted proteins | sample MGYA00564404_ERZ1292640 | MGnify/ENA primary metagenome ERZ1292640 (study PRJEB36523, sample SAMEA6512636) | groundwater metagenome | collected 2019-01-08 | study: AquaDiva: Metagenomics assemblies of 32 groundwater samples | reverse complement strand
GACATCAAAGATATTTGCTTCAACACGGGGGTCATTTTTAAGGCCGTGCCCTACGAGTGAAATAATGACATGGCCTCGCCGCACTTCAACATTTCCGATTTTCTTTAAAGTGGAAATTAATCCGCGATGCAGCATTGCATCATCAATGGTCATTGATACGCTTACTTCCGATGTAGCAATGACATCAACCGGCACTCGATGGATGGAGAAAATACGAAAAAGCTCTTCTAGAAAACCATAAGGACCAAGCATCCGCAGCGACGTCACGTTAATTACAGTGATCGCTTTTTTATATGAAATTGCACGGACAGGCAATGTGGAAGATTTACCATTTGACATGGTTTCTCGTGAATCTTCCATTATCCATGTCCCCTGGTCATTCGGTTTGAATGTATTAAGAATGCGGACTGGAATATTATTCTTAATTGCTGGATGAATAGTTCTTGGATGAAGGAGTTTTGCGCCAAAATACGATAGCTCGGCCGCTTCGCTGAAGGACATACGCGGGATGACGCATGCCGCTGGAACTACGCGGGGATCGGCCGTCATAAATCCAGCAATGTCTTTCCAAATTTGAATTTCTTTTCCGCCGAGGCAGACCGCAGCTATAGCCGCAGAATAATCCGAACCCCCGCGGCCAAGTGTCGTTGTATTGCCAAGGAAGTCACGGCCTATAAATCCCGTTATAACTGGTACGGTTTTCTTTTTTAGAATTGGCGTAATGATTCGCAAAAATTTTTGTTTGGTTTTTTTAAAATCTACTTCCGCCCCTCCAAAAGTACTGTCTGTGCAGACGAGTTCGCGGCTATCAATTCGTTGCGCGGAAATACCTTTATTAAGAAGAGCTCCCATGAGCAGCCAAGAAGCCATTCGTTCTCCAAATGAAGCCATAAGATCGAGCTCTTTTTTGGTTATCTCGGAATTCCTTATGAGTAATTCGACTGTGCGGTGCAGTTCAGAAAATTCAAAAGTTAAATTCGTCTCTATTCTTTTCTGTATACTTGGGTCAAAATTTTCCAGCACGTTCCGATGACGTATTTCGATATCATTCAAAATGTTTCGAATATGCGTTTTTGGCTCTCGTCGCGGGATAAATTCAGCTGCTTGCAGAAGCAGATTTGTAACATTGGCCAGTGCCGAAGTAATAACGACAGGATTACGCGAAAGATTTTTTTTGATAATACCAACAACTTGATTGATAGCATCTACATTCGCAACCGACGTGCCGCCGAATTTCATTATTATGGACATATAAATGGGAATTATGAATTTACGAAAAACAAAAAAACCTTTCCCGGGGGAAAGGTTTCTGTAGTTCATAATGGAAATTTCACTACACAACAAACCTCTCCCGCGGAAGAGCCTTCTTGGCCTTCTTCACCTGTTTGTTAAATTGAGAGGAAATGTGCATAACGCAGCGATTGTATGCAAAATGTAATTCGTTGTCAAACAATTTTATTCTGAAGACCCCAGTTTTTGAGAGGTGATTTTTAGGGATGTGTTGAGATAAAGCATTTAACAATCCCATGCCCTTGGGCTTGATTTCTAAGATCATTTGATGTACAATGATCTGTTAAACGCGATAAAAAACAAAAACAAAAAAATGAACGACTTTACCGAGATATTAATAGCGGAGGCCGATCAACTGAAGCTCCAGGGCAAACACCAGGAGGCAATCAGGCTTTGTGAAAAATTGCTCATGTCAGACCTTGAGTGCGTGGAGGCTTTTGAGGAAATTGGAGACAACTACCTTTCATTAAAAGAATTTGAAAAGGCGGAACGCGCACTCACGCACGCCGTGAGTCTGGATCCCACTTCAGCAAATGCAAACTATTTGCTTGGTTTTACGTATTCGGCACTCGGTGACTGGGAAAGATCAATCAAATTTTTAGAAGTTAGTGATCACATTCAGCAGAATCATCCGGAAATTCTGCGTTGCTTGGGTTGGTCATATTTTCATTACGGACAGAAAAAGAAGGGCGTGATTGTTTTGGAACGCGCGCTTAATTTGGCTTGGGATGATTGCTTAATTCTCTGCGACTTGGGCGTTTGCTATTTAAATGAGAAGAATTTTGCCCGCGCAATTGCGCTTTTTGAAAAAGTTTTGCACCTTGAACCGGAAAACGAAAAAGCTCGCGAGTGCCTCAAAGCCTGCAAGTTCTTTCAGAGGGAATACGACAGGATGAAAAAAAGGAATGTGTAGGCTCGGCCTGAACGTCAAAAATTCAAAAGGGTTGCGTTTCTGCGCAGCCCTTTTCGTTTTACGCGCATGAGCGGTGAGCCGGCAAAGTTTTTTAAGAATTCTGTGTCGGTCTTCATGTTGAGGATTTTTTTGAGTTCGAGTTGGTCGCCGGCGATTTTTGGCTTTAACAAGGCTTCGTTCATTGTAGGTTTTTGACGCGAAAAATTGTGAGGGCAGACTTCTTGGCAAATGTCGCAGCCAAAGATTCGGCGCGTTTGTGCGAGTTTTTGCGCCAACTTTGCTGGGATTTTTCCTTTGTGTTCAATTGTGAGGTAAGAAATGCATCGGCGCGCGTCAATAATTCCCGGCGCGATTATTGCGCCGGTGGGGCAGGCGTTTTTGCAGCGCTGGCACGCGCCGCAGGATGGGAAATCGTCACGCAAAATCTTTGCATTCTTGTGCGATTTTATTGCTGCTTGGCTGCTCGACGCCAAGTCCAAATTAGTGATCACTTCCGCCAAAAACACCCACGAACCAAAATCTTTTGTTATGAGCGAACTGTTTTTGCCGATTACGCCGATTCTGGCCTGCACGGCAAAAGACCGTTCCAGAATTGGCCCGGTATCCACATAACATTTTGTCTCAATCTTTTTATTGGGGAAAATCTGCGCGCCGGTTTTGCAGATGAATTCCTCAAGCTCTTTTAGTTTTTTTGAAATAATTTTGTGATAGTCGCGGCCGTAAGCGTAACGCGCAACTCGCCCAAAACCGGCGCGCAACACTTCTTGCCCTTTATAATAATTCATTGCCAGCACGATCACCGACTCCGCGCCCGGCAAAATCTTTTGCAAATTGCACCGAGCCGCCAGCCGCTCTTTTTCAGACATATATTCCATCTTCGCAGCGTACCCCGCCGCCACCCAACTCTTCAGCGCCTTCACATTTTTCTCCTCAATTTTTGCAGGCGAAAATCCAACCAAATCAAAACCCAGTTCCTTGGCAAAATTGCGTATTTTAACCTGCAGGTCGAGCCTCAGCGAGGCAGGCTCAGGCGGATGCCGCCCCAAGCGGGGGCGGCCTAAGCTATTAGTGTCCCGTCTTGGCGGGACAACCATAATATCGGCCATAAGTCTTTTACATTCTACACTTTTGGTTTATAATACAATTCCTGGGTCTTTTAAAACTGAGCGATCGCTGAAAAATAAGTTCTTCATCGCTGCGAGCGCACGGCGCGAGCGCGAAGCTGAAAGCGCGAATCTGGCTCTGCCAGTTCGGGCTAAAGCTGAGCTTAAAAATCAGAGGAAAGTCCGAGCTGCAAATAAGCAGGAAAGTTGCTAACGGCAACCGCTCGCCAGCGCGCAAGCGCAAACGAGTAGGGAAAGTGCCACAGAGACAATACTAGGCCGCGCCCTTGAGCCTAAAGCTCAAGAGTACGCCCAAAGGTGAAAAGTCCCGCGTAGTGGGAGACCTCATCGCGAGGTGAGGAGTCCGGTAAACCCTTTCCGCAGCAAGGCAGAATGGAAGTTGAGGAATTCTCATGCTTATACGAGCCTCAACTGCCTGCCGCATGACTTTGGCAGCAATGCCAAGGCTAGAGAGATGATCGCACCCTGTTTGCACCGTAAGGTGCAGGCGGGGACAGAACTCGGCTTATGACGTTTTGAAAGACCTGGGATTTTGTTATTATGTAGCCAATGAAACGCTCGGAAATCTTTTTTGGGTTGCTTCGGATACCGGTGGATTTTATCGCCGCCTTTGCGGCTCTGCTCGCGGCTTATTTTTTGCGCGCGCAGGAAAAAATTTTGCCGGATTTTTTAAAACAGCCGGACTTGGGTTCATTTCCAGCTTTTTCGGTTTATGTGAAAATTTCTGTCGTCGCATCCATCGTTTTTGTGGTTCTGCTCGCGCTTTTTAGGCTTTATTCGTTGCGCGTTACGGATTCGCTTTTACAAGAAATCCGCAAAATTTTCAGCGCAAGTTTGATTTGGCTGATGGCGGTTATTACTTATTATTTTGCGCTGCGTGAATTCCCATTTTCCCGCTTGGTGCTTTTTTATGCGTTCAGTTTTATGTTTTTATTTGCTAGTTTTGGGCGAATTTTAATAAAAAGCATTCAACGACATCTGCTCAAAAAAGGCATTGGTAAGCGCAAAATTGTATTTATTGGTGATAATGAAATAAGTGTGGAAATGAGCGATTTTTTTGAAAGGTCACTCTCTGCTTCTGTCATTGGCATTGTTAAGAATTTTGAAGAATTGGAGAGGTTAATGAACGAAAAAAAATCCGTGGAAGAAGTTATTCAAACACGAGACAATCAAGTTGAAGCTGAGAAAATTGTCGCGTTTTGCCGCGAACATCAGTTGCAATATCACTTTGTGCCGGACTTATTGGAAATGTATCGCAGTAATGTAGAAATTTCCGCCATTGGATCTTTTCCTCTGATTTCGCTTAGGCCAACGCCGCTCGAGGGCTGGGGCAGAGTTTTAAAACGCGGCTGTGACCTCATATTTTCTAGTATTGGGTTAATAATCCTTGCGCCGTTTTTTTTAATTATTACCATCGTCATTAAATTAAATTCAAAAGGCACGGTTTTTTTTCGCTTTTTGGATGATGGAAAATTGGCGATGAGGATAGGGGAGCACGGTCGCAAATTTCATTGCCTGAAATTTAGGACTATGTACGAAAAAACGCATCAAATGCGCTACTGCGAGCTTGCCGACAAGAATGTGCGAAAAGATTCGCCGCTCGTAAAAATTGTGGACGATCCGCGCGTCACCGGTGTTGGTAAATTCCTACGCAGGTTTTCAATTGATGAACTGCCGCAGCTTTGGAATGTTTTAAAGGGTGAAATGAGCCTAGTTGGTCCGCGCCCGCACCTGCCGGAAGAAGTTGAGAAATATCAAAATCATCACAAATTTGTGCTCACACTCAAGCCGGGAATCAGCGGACTCGCGCAAATTTCCGGCCGCAGTGATCTGCCATTTGAAGAAGAAGTCCGCCTGGACACTTATTATATCGAAAATTGGTCTCTACTTCTGGATTTTAAGATCATTCTGAAGACGATTTTTGTGGTGTTGAAGCCGTATAAAGAATGAGATAAAATGCTTCTCTATGGAAACTACAAGATTGCCAATTAGAAATTCCATGACAGGAAAAACTGGAGAGCGGGTGGCCTTAACGATGTATTTTGTGGAGAGGCTGCAATATAAAGAATATCGATTAAAGCGCCAATCAGGTGTGGAGAAATGACAGTTTCGCTCGCAAATGCCTTCTTCCACACCTTGCTTGCGCACTCCTCACCAGGTATCCTGTAACCTGTATTCATGCTTACAACACTCATCAAAAAAATCTTCGGCGATCCAAATGAAAAAGAACTCAAAAAAGTCTGGCCGCTGATTGCCAAAATCAACGAAATTGAAAAGAAATATCAAGACACTTTAAAGGACGAATATTTTCCGGCGAAGACTGCAGAGTTCAAAGAGCGCGTTGCGAACGGCGAAAGCCTGGAAGATTTATTGCCGGAAGCTTTTGCGCTTGTTAAAAACGCATGCCGCCGCCTCGTTGGCAAAAAATGGCCGGTTCGCGGCCACGAAGTCGCCTGGGAAATGATTCCCTATGATGTGCAGCTGCTCGGCGGAATTATTTTGCACAAAGGTAGAATTTCTGAAATGAAAACGGGTGAAGGAAAAACGCTTGTTTGTACTCTGCCGATTTATTTGAACGCACTTGAGAGTAAAGGCGTTTTTCTAGTTACTGTAAACGATTACTTGGCACAGCGCGATGCTGAATGGATGGGCGGTTTATACAAATTTCTGGGCTTAAAAGTTGGAATTATAGTTCACGGCCAGAATCACGATCAAAAACGCGATGCCTATAGCTGCGACATCACTTACGGCACAAACAACGAATTTGGTTTTGATTATTTGCGTGACAATATGGCGCAGGACATTAGTGAAATTGTTCAGCGCGAACTAAATTACGCGATCGTGGACGAAGTTGACTCCATTTTGATTGATGAAGCTCGCACACCGCTAATTATTTCCAGCCCGGCTGAAGAATCTACGGAGAAATATTTCAAATACAGCAGGCTCATTCCACAATTAAAAGAGCATGACGATTATGAAGTTGATGAAAAAATGCGCGCTGCAACGCTTACCGAAGCCGGAATTGCAAAGATGGAGAAACTGCTTGGAATGGAGAATATTTACACTGAAGGTGGTTTTCAAGAAGTTCACCACATTGAGCAGGCGCTAAAGGCGCACAGCCTATTTAAAAAAGATATTGATTATGTGGTGAAGGACAACGAAGTGATTATTGTGGATGAGTTTACGGGTCGCCTAATGCCGGGTCGTCGCTATTCCGATGGCTTGCATCAGGCAATTGAAGCCAAAGAAAACGCTACCGTTCAGCGCGAAAGCCGCACGCTCGCCACGGTTACTTTTCAGAATTATTTTAGACTTTTCAAGAAACTTGCGGGTATGACGGGGACTGCGCTCACCGAAGCAGAGGAATTTTCAAAAATTTATAAACTCGACACGATTGTGGTTCCAACTAACCGCACGATGATAAGAAAAGACTATCCTGATGCCGTTTATAAGAACAGCAAAGGTAAATACATGGCGGCGGCAACAAAAGTAAAAGAACTGCACAAGGCAGGCCAGCCGGTTTTGATAGGCACAATTTCTATTGAGAAATCAGAAATGCTTAGTAAATTATTGGGCGTAAACGGCGTTCCGCATACGGTTTTGAATGCGAAATTCCACGAAAAGGAAGCTGAAATTGTGTCTAAAGCAGGCCAGAAAGGAGCTGTAACCATTGCAACCAACATGGCAGGTCGCGGCACGGATATTAAACTTGGAGAAGGAGTAAAAGAACTCGGCGGCTTATTTATTCTAGGCACCGAACGCCACGAATCTCGCCGTATTGATAACCAGCTCCGCGGTCGCAGCGGCCGCCAAGGCGACCAGGGAGCGAGCCAATTTTTAGTTTCCATGGACGACGAATTGATGCGACTTTTTGGCGCGGAACGCGTCCAAAAGATGATGGAATTTTTAAAAGTTCCGGACGACATGCCGATCGAAAATCGCATGATAAGCAATTCGATTGAGGGCGCGCAGAAAAAAGTTGAAGGCCGAAACTTTGAAATCAGAAAGCACCTCGTGGAATACGACGATGTTATGAATAAGCAGCGTGAAATTATTTACGCGCGTCGCCGCAGAATGCTTTTTTCGCAGGATATTAAAAATGACATTTTGGTGTTGATAGAACAAGTTGCGGAAGGAATTATTTTAAATCACACAGCCGGTCGCAGACCTGAGGAGATTGATTTTGTAAAGATCGGAGAGATAGTGCGTGCTCTTCATAAAGACCAAAAAACGCCATTCGATTTAAAACGTCTGGAGCAAATGGGAGATCCGGAACCGATGATAGATTACGTAAAACATTATTTGTGGGACGAATATAACGAGCGAGAAAAACAGTTGCCGGACTACGAAGAAGGCAAAGGTTCGCCGACTTTGCGAAACGTGGAACGCGCATTTTATCTCCGTACTCTAGATACGCTTTGGATGGAGCACCTCGATAATATGTCTCACCTGCGTGAGGGCGTTTCTATGCGCGGTTATGCTCAGCGCGATCCTCTTATTGAATACAAGCAAGAAGGTTTTCAGATGTTTAAAGATCTTTTGGCCAGCATTGGCAGTAATACTGTGAATACGCTATTTAAATTGGAATTCAAGCAGCAGCAAGCTTCTCCGGTAATTCAACAAAGACATCCGACGCGCATGCTGACAAACGAAGATCAAATAGAAAAAGTGCTTGGCGGCGAGAGGAATTTAAAAGAAGAATTGAGCGGAAATCCGGTGATGGTAAAATCCGGCGGCGCGCCGGTGCAAACTGATCCAGTTATTGGCCGAAATGACCCGTGTCCGTGCGGGAGTGGGAAAAAGTACAAAAAGTGCCATGGGAAATAGAAATATTGTTCAATAAAGGACAACTGCATTCGTCACTGATTTTATACGGCTCACTTCCTGACAGGGAGCATTCGCCGTTAAAATCAGGACTCATTTGTTGTCTTTGGTGGAGGTGAGCGGAGTCGAACCGCCGACCTCGTCGTTGCGAACGACGCGCTCTAGCCAGCTGAGCTACACCCCCAAGAAACGTTCAGAATTTAGCAGAAAACGGCTCTAATTGCCACGTGGATATACTTTCACATATTCTATGAATAAGCGCAAAAGTTTTTGGCTGGCGTTTTGGTTTGGAATTATGCCGGATTTTTTGGCATTTGCGCCAAACACGATTTTGGTGATTTTGAATCCATCGGTTATGTGAAATAACTACACATACATTTCTAACGTGCCTTCGCTAATTTTTTACTGGTGGAGGTGATGGGACTTGAACCCACGGCCTCAATCATGCCATGATCGCGCTCTAGCCAGCTGAGCTACACCCCCAAGTACGAGTTTCGGAATCGTCCCCAATTCTAGCTGGATATTAGTTCCTCCGCCAGAGATAACGCAAACACCCCTATAATCCTTGTTTTTGGTAGGCTTACCTAATTGTACCCTAGATGTGAGCTATGTGAGATTACTGTTTTTAATCTATTATCACCGAGCAAGATTCATCTGCAGCCTGTTCCGTTGTGATTTTATTTGTGAAAAATTTAACCCAATCCGTCTCCGAATAATCTTTCAAAATCGGTTCGCACATTGTTGTGAGGTAAAAAATGTTTTTGCTGAAGGATTCGTTGGTGACCTCTGCAATCAGCAACCGATCCAATTCCATCTTTTCTGGATATTTGTAATTGAAGGGCAGAAGTTTTGGAATTAAGTGCGCGAGTTTTGCAAAACGGTGGCAACCCACGATTTCGCCCGCGGATTTGTCGAATGAGCATCCCATTACGCGGCAGTCCAAATTCCTAAAATCATAGAGAGCGCAGTTACCGAAATCTTCGCCGATTTCTAGCGCCGGGCAATTGTATTTCTCTTCCTGCAAGAAACGCGCAAAGGCCGCGTGCGTATTTTGCGCCTCTTTTCGGTCTACGCCGTTACGCTCAAATTGAAACGGATTGAGCTTTAAAATCTTCTCATTGATTTTCTTGGCAGTTTTTTGTAGTTCGCGGCGAGCGGTGCGATCCAGCTTTTTAAACCCTTCGCTGATGTAAAAAGCTTCAACGAAAGTGAGCGGAAAAAGTTGCTGGCAGCATTCATAACATTTGTTTTTGCACGGAATTTCTGGTGAGGCGTTATAAACTCCCTCACATTTTTCTTCGACACCGCGGAGTAAGGAAGCGTATTGTTCTAGAATTTGATCGCGCGATAGCATATTAACTTTTTAACATAACATAGAACTTTAAATATTTGCCCTCCGGAAAGTGAATATTAAACGGATGATCAATTGGTTGGTGTCTTATTTCGAGCGTGCGAAGCGTGCATTTTGCCCTTGCTGCCGCCATCGCAAGTGTTTTTTGAAATATCTCGTCCGTAACGTGCGCAGAACAAGAACTTGAAACCAGAATGCCGCCCTGTGGCAAAAGTCTCAGTGCTTTTTCATTTATAAATAAATATCCGCTGAGTCCCTGTTTTAAGCTTTTTTGGTTTTTTACAAACGCAGGCGGATCCAAAATTATCACGTCAAACAGGCCGCCCCCGCAAACGGGGGTGGCTAAGCCATTAGTGCGGACGAAGGACGTATCTTTTTTTTCACCGGCACTCGCGCACTTTTCTATAAAATTAAAAACGTCCGCATCTTCAAATTTGTGTTTCTTTGACGATAAACCGTTTAATTCAAAAATGCGCTTTGCAGTTTCAAGAGCTTCACCAGATACATCCACGTTTACCGTTTCTTTTGCGCCGGCAAGCGCAGCATAAACAGAAAAACCTGCAGTATAGCAGAAGCAATTAAGT
>ERZ1292640.4868-Hain-H43-02um-R1-4868-length-10087-cov-4_pt1 | contig 10087 bp, 10 predicted proteins | sample MGYA00564404_ERZ1292640 | MGnify/ENA primary metagenome ERZ1292640 (study PRJEB36523, sample SAMEA6512636) | groundwater metagenome | collected 2019-01-08 | study: AquaDiva: Metagenomics assemblies of 32 groundwater samples | reverse complement strand
AACAGCGCGCGCTGCAGGACGGGCGTGAAGCTCCGCCGGTGGTGGGGTGTCACGCCCGTCAGTTCGATGGCCGCCCGGTGTTTGGGCGTCCCGTAGCCGCAGTTACGGTCCCAGCCGTAGTCGGGGTAGCGGGCCGCCAGGCGGCGCATCAGCCGGTCCCGCACCGTCTTCGCTACGATGCTCGCGCACGCGATCGCGTACGATCGCGCGTCGCCGCCCACCAGCGCCTCGTGCGCGCAGCCGAGCTCGGGGACCGGCAGGCCGTCCACCAGCACGACGTCCGCGGGATGCGGCAGCCGCGCCAGCGCGCGGCGCATCGCCAGCGCGGTCGCGCGGCGGATGTTGAGCCGGTCGATCTCACGGGTGCTGGCGGCGCCGACGGCGTACGGGAGGGTGGAAACGATGACCGCCGCGAGCTGCTCGCGGCGGCGCATGGTCAGCTGCTTGGAGTCGTTGACGCCCTCGAGGCGGGGCGTGTCGGGTCCGACCACGACGGCGGCCGCGATGACCGGACCCGCCCACGGCCCGCGGCCGACCTCGTCCACCCCGGCGACGCGGCGGCTGCCGCGCGCGAAGAAGGCGCGCTCGACCGCGGGGTCGAGCACCCTACTCTTCCTTCTTCTCCCTGATCCGCGTGGCCTTGCCGGTCAGCCGGCGCAGGTAGTAGAGCTTCGCGCGGCGCACCTTGCCCTTCCGCACGACCTCCACCGACGCCACGTTCGGCGAGTGGAGCGGGAAGATCCGCTCGACGCCCACGCCCGCCGACACCTTGCGGACCATGAACGTCTCGTTGATGCCGCCGCCGCGCCGGCCGATGCACACCCCCTCGAACGCCTGGAGGCGCTCCTTGTCGCCCTCGCGCACCCGCACCATCACCTTCACCGTGTCGCCGGGGCGGAAGGCGGGCAGGTCGGTCCGGAGCCCCTCGCGCTGGATCGTCGTCAGCCGGTCCATCGTTCTACTCCTCCATCAGGTCGCGGTGGCGCGCCCACAGGTCGGGGCGCCGCTCCCGTGTCAGTCGTTCCGCTTCCGCCTGCCGCCACGCGGCGATCTTCGCATGGTCGCCCGAGAGCAGCACGTCGGGCACCGTGTGCCCCCGGTACTCCGCGGGCCGCGTGTACGAGGGCGGCGCAAGCAGCCCGTCGTAGTGCGAATCGCCCGCCGCCGACTCGTGGTCGCCCAGCGCGCCGGGCAGGAGCCGCACCACCGCGTCGATCACGCACAGCGCCGCCGGCTCCCCACCCGAGAGCACGTAGTCGCCGATCGAGACTTCCTCCGTGGCCAGGTGATCCGCGACGCGCTGGTCCACGTCCTTGTAATGCCCGCACAGCAGCGTGAGCTGCGTCCCCACCGCGTAGCGCACCGCCGTCCCGTGCTCGAAGGGCCGGCCCCGCGCCGAGAGCAGCACCACCGGCGGCTCCCGCCGCATGGCATCCAGCGCCTCGAAGAACGGCTCCGGCTTGAGGACCATCCCGGCCCCGCCGCCGTACGGCTCGTCGTCCGCCGTCTGGTGCCGGCCCTGCGTGAAGTCCCGCAGGCTCACGACCGTGTACTTCACCAGGTTCTTCGCCGCCGCGCGGCCGAGGATGCTCGTCGCCAGCGGGCCCGCGAAGAACTCCGGAAACAGCGTGACGACGGCGACGTCCAGCACTACAGCTCCAGGAGTCCCTCGGGCGGCGTGATCACGACCTTCCCCGCGCCGCGGTCCACCCGCCGCACCACGCCCGGCGCGAACGGGATCAGGTGGTCCTTGCCGCCCTCGCGCTGCACGCTGAGCAGCAACCCCTGCGCCGCCTCGTACACCTCGCGCACCACGCCCACCGGCGTCCGGTCCTTCAGCTCGACCTTGAGTCCGATCAGCTCGTGGAGGTAGAACTCGCCTTCCTCCAGCGGCCGCGCCTCGCCCACCGCCATCCCGAGGTAGCGCTCGCGCATCTCGTCCAGCGCCTTGCGGTCCTCGATCCCGTCGAAGTGCAGCAGCCACGCGCGGTGGTACGCGCGGCCCTCGGTCACCGTGAGCGTCGCGCCCGTCGGCCGGCCCTGCCGGTCCAGCACCGCCAGGACCCGCCCCGCGCAAAACACCGCGTCCGGCTCGTCCGTCAGGGGAAGGACGAGCACGTCGCCCTTCAACCCGTGCGGCTTTTTCAGCAGGCCGACCGCCAGGTGGGTCGGCCCGATCACGTCAGGTGACCGGAGGCTTCGGCAGATCGACGGCGAAGCACCCGGCCTTCTTGAGGATGCTCGCGACCGTCTCGGAGGGCGTCGCGCCCTTGTTCAGCCACGCGCGCGCCTTCTCGACGTCCACGTCGAACTGCTTGTCCTTCGCGCGCGGAAAGTAGTGGCCCAGCAGCTCGATGAACCGCCCGTCGCGCGGGGACTCCGAGTCCGCCACGACGATACGATAGCTGGGCTGGCGCTTCCGCCCTGTCTTCCGCAACCGGATCTTTACCGCCATCTCACGTCACTCCTCGGCCAAGCCGCGGCATGCCTTTGAGCCCCTGCATGCCCTTCATGAACTTACCCATCTCCTTGAACTGCGCGAGGAGCCGGTTGACCTCCTGCACCGACCGGCCCGACCCCTTCGCGATCCGCGCCCGGCGCGACCCGTTCAGCATCGCGGGGTCCTTCCGCTCCTCCGGGGTCATCGAGAGCACGATCGCCTCGACGTGCTTCATCCGCTTCGGGTCCGTCGCCTTGACCGCCTTCATCATCTCGCGGTTCACCCCGGGCAGCATCCCCAGCAGCGACTCGAGCGGGCCCAGCTTCTGCATCTCGCGCAGCGCCTCGAGGAAGTCCTCGAGGTTCATTCCCTTCTTGGTCGTCGCCTTGCGGGCGAGCTTTTCCGCCTTCGCGCGGTCGAGCGTCGCCTCCGCCTTCTCCACCAGCGTGAGCACGTCGCCCAGCTGGAGCATGCGGCCCGCGATCCGCTCGGGGTGGAACGGCTCGAGCGCGTCGAGCCCCTCGCCGACGCCGATGTACTTGATCGGCGAGCGGGTAGTCCAGTAGAGGGACAACGCGGCGCCCCCGCGCGCGTCGCCGTCCATCTTGGTCAGCACGACGCCGGTGATGCCGACCGCGTCGTGGAACCCCTGCGCGATCCGCACGGCGTCCTGCCCCGTCATCCCGTCCGCGATCAGCAGCACCTCGTGCGGCGGGACCGCGTCCTTCAGCCGCCGCAGCTCGGCCATCATCTCCTGGTCGATGGCCAGCCGGCCCGCCGTGTCCACCAGCACCGTGCGCGCCCGGGCGTGCTGCGCGGCCTCGAGGCCGCGCTGTACGATCCCCACGACGTCCGCCTGGTCCGGCTCGGCGTGGCAGCCGACGTTCACCAGGCGCGCCAGCTCGACCAGCTGCTCGATTGCCGCGGGACGGTACACGTCCGCCGCGACGAGAAACGGCGCCTTCTGCTCCAGCTGCAGCCGCTTCGCCAGCTTCGCGGCCGTCGTCGTCTTGCCCGAGCCCTGGAGGCCTACCAGGAAGACCACGGTCGGCGGCACGCTCGCGTGGCGGATCGGGGCCTGCTTCTCGCCGAGCAGCCGCACCAGCTCGCCATGGACGATCTTGACGAGTTGCTGTCCCGGTGCGACGGTCTTGAGGGCCGGCAGCCCCACCGCCTGCTCACCGACGCGCGCGGTGAACTCCCGCGCCACGGCGAACCCGACGTCCGCCTCGAGGAGGACCCGGCGCAGCTCTTCCAAGCCGTCCCGGATGGCCTCCTCGGTCAAAACGCCGCGCCCGCGAAGTTGCCCGAGCGCGGCGGAGAGCTTCTCGCTAAGCTCCGCAAACATTAGCCTTGTAAGCTACTTATGCCCTTTCCTTCGAGCAACCGTGACCTCTGAGACCGCGACCATCCTCATCCAGGCGGTGATCACCATCGGCGTCGGCGCGGTGTCGGGGGGCATCACCAACGCCGTGGCCATCTGGATGCTGTTCCACCCCTACGAGCCCAAACGCTTCCTGTTCCTCACGTTCCACGGCGCCATCCCGAAGAACAAGGAGCGCCTGGCCAAGAGCATCGGGAAGACCGTGGGGGAGCGGCTCTTGACCCCCGAGGACCTCGCCCGACAACTGACGGCGCCGGGGCTCCGCGAGGCGTTCGACACCGCGCTCGACGGCTGGATGATCAGGGCGCTGACGAGTGAGTACGGCTCGGCGCGAGAGATCCTCCCACCTCCCGTCATCGCGGAGCTGGAGCAGGCCATCACCCGGCTGGCGCCGGTCGTGGCCGACAAGTTCGTCGAGTTCGCCTCCACGCCGGACTTCCGCGGTTCCGTGCGCGACTTCCTCGCGCGCCAGACGGAAGACCTGAAGGGTCGGCCGGTGGCGGACGTCCTCACCGACGCGCGTCAGGAGCAGATCAAGGAGTGGGCGGCGCTCTGGGTGGACACCCTCACCCGCAGCGAGGACATGGGGCGCGCGATCCGCCAGTTCGTCGAGGCGCAGGTGGAGCGCCTCGCCGGCGACCCGGAGCCGCTCCTCGACCGGATGCCGGCCACCCTCGTCGTCGCCGTCGAGGCGGGCATCCGCTCCTACCTGCCCGTCGCCCTCGAGCGGCTGGCCGGGCTGCTCGCGCGCCCCGACACCAAGGAGCGCGTGAAGGCGACGGTCCACGGCCTGTTCAAGCGCTTCACGGACGACTTGCTCCTCCACGAGCGCGTCATCGCGAAGCTGATGGTGAGCGAGAAGACGATCGGGCGGCTGCTCGACGCGATCGAGCGCGAGGGCGCCGACCAGATCGGCCGGCTGCTCGAGGAGCCGCTGATGCAGGCCGAGCTGTCGCGCGCGGTCAACGAGGCGGTCGTGAGCTTCCTGCGCAAGCCGCTCCGCGAACACTTCGCCGCGCTACAGGGCGAGCGGCTCGACGGCGTGAAGGACACCGCGGCCGACTACGTGCTCACCGCGCTGCGTGACCCGAACACCAAGTCGTTCGCGATCGCACGGCTCGACGCGGCGCTCGAGTCGGCGGAGCGCCGCACCTGGGGGGACCTGCTCGCGCTCCTGCCGCCCGAGAAGGCGGCCGACTGGCTCCAGGAGGCGGCGAAGAGCGAGCGGGTGCGCGGCTGGATCGCCGAGGGGTTCGCCGCCGGCGCCGCCGCCCTGCTGGACCGGCGCATCGGCCGGCCGGCCGACCGGCTGCCGCCCGAGGCGCCGCAGCGCATCGTCGCCTCGCTCGCCGACCCGCTGTGGAGCTGGATCACGCAGCACGTGCCGCTGGTCGTCTCGCAGCTGTCGGTGCGCGAGATGGTCGAGCAGAAGGTGATGGGGTTCAGGGTCCAGCGGATGGAGGAGATCATCCGCGGCGTCACCCAGCGCGAGCTCGACCTGATCGTCCGGCTGGGCTACTGGCTTGGCGGGCTGGTCGGGCTGGCGGCGTTCCTCGTCAACCTGGGGATCGGGATGGCGAGCCGGTGAGGAGCGTGGGGACGGAGGACGGGGGACGGGGGACGGAAAACGGAGGACGGATCACCGGCGCGAGCGGGCGGCGCTCAGCGGACCGCCGGAAAGGTGCGCACCACCGGCGGCCGCCGCCAGCCGCCCCATGCGTCGGGCGCGATGGTGAGGCGCACCAGGCTGGCACCGGCGACGGTCGAAGGCTGCACCTCCCACCGCTGACCCCGCGGCGGCCCGCCCGTCCCGCCCCATGCCCGGCGCACCGCCTGCGCGAACTGCGTCGCGTCCTCCGCCGTGTCCCACGCCGTCACCCAGACCACCGCCGTGCCCTGCGGAGCGCCGAAGACCTCATAGCGGTCGCCGTTCCAGCCCGCCGCCGCGGCAATGGCGTCGTCCCCGTCCACGCCCCACGTCTGGAGCGCCACCCGCGTCTCGAACTCGCCGAAGTCGTCCTCGTAGACGAGCGTGTCGCCCCGCACGGGCGGACCGAAAACGATGCGCCGCGGCTGCTCGCGCGCCGTGTACTTGCTCGCGTGGAGGATCTGCTCCGTGGAAACGGGGAGCCGGTCGCCGTAGGGCATCTCGTCCTCCCGGCCGCGGCGCTGCTCGAAGCTCTGCATGAAGTCGGCGCCCGCGAGGTACGGGAAGAGCAGCCCCTCCTGGATGATCAGCGGCGCGTTGGCGAACACCGGCATGGACTCGCGCTGCTGGCGGAGTCCCTCGCGCACCCCCGCCCACATCCGGTCGAGGCTGGGCAGCTCCGCGGCGCCCTGGGTCAGCGCGGCCAGCGAGGCGAGCGTCGCCTGGCCTTCGGCCACCGCCTGCCCCGCCATCTGGCGGTCGTTCTGGTGCTTGAGCTTCAGGATCTGGTTGAGCGGCATGTACTGGTCCTGGAGCGCGTGGACCAGCTCGTGCGCCATGATGAGCCGCACCATCTGCGGATCGGCGCCGCGCAGGATGAACAGCTTCGCGGAGTCCGGATCGTAGAAGCCGGCCACCTGCTCGCTGTACACGTCGAGCATGAGCCGGCGCAGGTCGATGGTGTCGTCCACCAGCCGGAAGGCCCGGTAGGTGCGTTGCACGGCCGCGAGCTCGGCGGGCGGCAGCTGCTCGGCGATCTTGCGGTCGAGATAGCGGCGCACCTGCTCGCGGTCGCGCACCGCGACCACGGGCGGACGGCGAAACCGCAGCCCCACGGCGCGCTCGACCTGCGGGACCACCTCCCGGGCGATGCGCTGCGCGGCGTCCTCACTCTGGGCAGCGAGCCGAGGGGCAAGCGCTGCCAGCGCATAGGCCGCGAGCAGTACTCCCCTGCGTGCCTGCGCGTCGGCGCGCCTGCCCGGCTGCGCGTCTGAGCGTCTGCGCGTCGGTTCTATCCCGTCCACTCGATCCGCTTGCCGACCGCCGCGCTCACCGCGCGCGCCACGTCCTGGCCGCGCACCACGACGCCCATCTGCTCGAGGCCGCGGCGCAGCTCGCGGTCGAGGCGGTCGCGCCGCTCCAGCAGGCTCTCCCTAATCGGCGGAACGCCGGGCCCTCCCTTACCCGGCTCGGCGCCGCCGGTTTCCGGCTGCTCTTGGGCCCGGCGTTCCGGTGGCTCGCGGTTCGGGTTTCCGAAGATCCGGTCGATCTCGGCGCCGAGGCGCTCGAGCGCGGGACCGATCTCGCGGGCGAAGATCTCGATCGGATCCTCCTCTCTCCCGCTCGCATCCAGCTTCTCCCCGCGCGCGAGCCGGCGGCGGATCGCGGCGTCGACCTTGCGCCGCTCCTTGATGATGTGCTCCAGCTCCTGCGGCACCTGCGCCGTGGCCTGGGCGTGGGCGCACGCCTCGTCGAGCACGTCGATCGCCTTGTCGGGCTGGGCCCGGTCGGTCACGAACTTGTCGGTCAGCACGAGGGCGGCCTGCAGCGCGTCGTCGCTGATCGCCACCGCGTGATGGTGCTCGAGCCGCGGCCGCCGCGCGCTCAGCACGTCGAGCGCCTGCTCGTGGGTGAGCTCGTTGACGATCACCGGCTGGAACCGCCGCTCGAGCGCCGGGTCGCCCTTGATCCACCGCTCGTACTCGGCCTGCGTCGTGGCGCCGATGACGCGCATGTCCTCGCGGACGAGCGCCGGCTTCAGCATGTTCGCCGCGTCCATCGCGACGCCCATCGCCGTCCCCTGGCCGATGAGGTTGTGCATCTCGTCCACGAACAGGATGACATCGGGGTCGGCGCTCACGGCCTCGACGAGCCGGCGCAGCCGCTCCTCGTATTGGCCGCGGTACATCGTGCCGGCGAGCAGCGCGACGTGGTCGAGCGCGACGATCCGCGCGTCGCGCAGCGCCGCGGGCACCTGGCCTGCCACGATCCGCTGCGCGAGACCCTCCGCCAGCGCCGTCTTGCCGACGCCCGCCGCGCCGACGAGCGCGGGGTTGTGCTTGGTCTGACGCAGGAGAATGTCCACGATCCGCGCGATCTCGGGCTCGCGACACCGCACCGGCTCGAGGTCGCCGCGCCGCGCCGCCGCGTTGAGGTCGTTGCCGAAGCGCTCGAGCACGTCGCCGCCCGCGCCGCCGTCCGTTCCGAAGAGGGCGTCCGTCATCGGTGCGAAACCCTACCCCGACGCGCGCCGCGCGGTTTCACTGCCCCGCCACGAAGCCACGGTACCACGCGATCAGGGGGTCGCCCGCCAGGAGCGTCGCGACGCCGCCGATGGCGAGGAAGATGCCGAAGGGGATCTCGCGATGCCGCTCGCGACGCAGGAGCGCCGGGAGAAAGACGATCGTCCCGACCAGGCTGCCCAGGAACACCGTGAGCAGCACGCCGCGCCAACCGAGGAAGCTGCCCACCATCGCCATCATCTTGAGGTCGCCTCCGCCCATCGCCTCGCGGCCCGCCCACCACTTGCCCACGGTGCCCGCGAGCCACAGCAGAGCGAAGCCGACGGCCGCGCCGACGAGCGCCTGGAGCGGCGAAATCCCGCCGCGCACCAGCGACAGCCCCAGTCCGGCGCCGAGCCCGCCGAGCGAGGACTCGTCGGGGATGATCAGGTGCTCCGCGTCGGTAAGGAGAATGCCGGCGAGCAGTGTGACGAGCAGCGCCGTGCTCAGGGCCGCGAACGAAACGCCGTGCCAGGCGATGCTCCCCGCCCACGCCACAGCGACGAACAGCTCGACGAGCGGGTACCGCACGCCGATGCGCGCCTTGCAGTGGCGGCACTTCCCGCCGAGCGCGAGCCACGAGACGACGGGGATGTTGTCGTGCCAGGCGATCGGCGTCCGGCACCCCGGGCAGCGCGAGCGCGGCTGAATGACCGACTCGTCGCGCGGCAGCCGGTACACGCACACGTTCAGGAAGCTGCCGAGCATCGCCCCGTAGATGCCGGCGAACGCGATGAGCATCGGCTCAGCGACTCGCACGCGTCAGCTCGTAGAGCAGGATCCCCGCCGCCACGGCGGCGTTGAGCGATTCGGCGCCCGCGCGCATCGGGACGCTCACGCGACGGTGCGCTCGCTCGGACCACGCGGCGCGCACGCCGTGGCCCTCGCTCCCCAGGACCAGCGCCACGCGCGGCGGCCGGTCGGCGCGAGCCGCGGGCGTGCCGTCCTGGACCGCGAGCCAGATGGCGTAGCGCCCCCGCTCCGCCCACGCCGCGAACGCGTCCAGCTCCGCGACCGCCACCGGGTGCCGGAACAGCGCGCCCATCGCGCCGCGCACGACCTTCGGGTTGCGCACGTCCGCCGTGCGGTCGAGCGCCACGGTGCCCGAGGCGCCGAGTGCGTGTGCGGTGCGGATCATCGTCCCGACGTTGCCCGGGTCCTGCACGCCGTCGAGCACGAGCAGGCAGCCGTCCGCCGGCGTCAGCGCGCCCAAGCCGAGCGGCTCCCACTCGACTACGGCGAGCACGCCGCTCGGCGTCTCGGTGTCGGCGATCTGGTCGAATTCCCGGCGCGGCGCGACCTGGGTCAGGGCGCCGCGCCCGGCGGCGCGCCCCAACAGGTCCGCCGCGGTGCCGCCGGCCACGTCGTCCGCCGCGAGCACGCCCACCACCCTCGCATTCGACTCCAGCGCGTCCTCGACCAGCCGCAGGCCCTCGGCCACGACGAGCCCGCGGCGCTCCCGCGCCTTGCGACGTTGGAGATCGCGGATCAGGGTGTGCAGATTACGTCCCATGCGCCCCGGAAGATACGTCGTCCTCGCCCTCGCCGCGGCCCTCGCGCTGGCCGGCTGCGCTCTGAGCGTGCGGCAGGAGCTGAAGGTCGGCGCGCAGTACGCGCAGCAGCTCGACCAGCAGCTGCCCCTCGTCCGCGATCCCGCGATCCAGGCCGACCTGGACCGCATCGCCGGCCGCCTGACGCCGCTCTCGCGCCGCCCCGAGGTCCGCTACCAGTTCCGCATCGTCAACAGCGACGTGGTGAACGCGTTCGCGGTTCCCGGCGGGTACGTCTACGTGACCCGCGGCCTGGTCGAACACGCGGGCACGATGGACGAGCTCGCCGGCGTGCTGGGCCACGAGATGGGCCACGTCGAGTACCGCCACTCGGCGAAGCAGATGGGGCGCGCGCAGCTCGCGCAGTTCGGCGTGGGACTCGCGACCGCGATCGCGCCCAACGCGCGGGCGGCGCAGGCCGCCCAGACCGCGGCGTCGGTCGGCGGCCAGCTCGTCCTGGCGCGCTACAGCCGGGACCAGGAGAGCGAGGCGGACCGCGCGGCG
>ERZ1292640.4867-Hain-H43-02um-R1-4867-length-10090-cov-5_pt1 | contig 10090 bp, 3 predicted proteins | sample MGYA00564404_ERZ1292640 | MGnify/ENA primary metagenome ERZ1292640 (study PRJEB36523, sample SAMEA6512636) | groundwater metagenome | collected 2019-01-08 | study: AquaDiva: Metagenomics assemblies of 32 groundwater samples | reverse complement strand
CATGACGTCGTCGTTGGAACCCAGCGTGCGCTTCACGTCCTGATACCAGAACATGACCAGGTCGCCTCGTCCTTCGGGAACTTTGCGGATCGCCGCCATCATCGTGCTCATCGCCTCGTCGTATTTCTTGCGGAACGCGAACTGCTTGGCGGTGGCCATCAGCAGGGAGGGCTCCTCCTCGACAACCTTGGACCCGACTTTGAGAAGTACTTCGTCGGCGACCTTCAGGTTCGGCGGTCTCATGCCCTGGAGCAAATCAAGATATCGGAGCACCACAAAGAGCTGGTTGCTGATGTCGTGCGCCCTCTTGTAGTAGTCCAGGGCCCGGTCCATGTTCCCAAACTCCCGGAAAAGGTCCCCGGTGTTGACCAGCAGCGAGAGGTCGCCGGTTCGCTTGGTGATCACGTCCTCGGCCACCTCCAGCGCGTCCCCGTCGCGCTTGGCCTGGAGGAGCTCGCGGATCAGCGTCACACGGAGCTCGTCGATCCCCGGGTTGAGCTTGACCGCCTCGCGCATGTCCGTCACCGCCTCGTCAATCATCCCGTCGCGGGAGTACAGCCTCGCGCGATCGCGCCGCGCCTGCCAGAAGCCCGGGCGCAGATCGATCGCCTTCTTGAGATCCTTGAGCACATCGCCCTTGAGCTCGCTGTACTGCGAGTTCGCCAGCGCACGCCGGTAATAGACCTGCGGGTCGTTGGGGAATCGCGTCACCGCGGCGTCGAGCATCTTGGCGGCGCCCTTCTCGTCGCCCCCGAGCTTCACCAGTTCGGTCTTCTGGAGCGTCAGCACGGCGTCGTCGTTCACCGCCGCGCCCAGCGAGTCGAGGATCTTGGTCGCGTCGGCCAGCCTGTTGGACCGGAGGTACACGTCCAGGAGGCGTTTGGCGTAGGCATGGTCGGGCTCGTCGGCCCCTGTCTCGACCAGCTTCCTGAACAGATCCGCGGCGTCGAGCAACCGCCCGCGCCGCGTGTAGAGGTCGGCCAGAGCCTTGTCGGCCTGGAGCTTCTTGGGGTCCTGGTAGTTCGCTGCCTGCTTGTACGCCTCGACGGCGGCGTCGAACTGCTCGATGCGTTCCATGAACGCGCCCTTGCCCAGGAGGATTTCCGAGTTGATGTCCTCGGGCTTGAGCGAGGCGATGTAGTCGTCGTAGACCTTCTTGGCCGTGGGAATGTCCGTCCGATCCGCGCTCCACCTGGCGTCGATCTCGACGATCTCCAGATCGACCTTGTCCTTGCGGATCTGGTCGATCAAGAGGCGTCCCTCGGGCCATCGCTTCATCTCGACGAAGAGGCGGGCAAGGGACATCTGCACGGTCCGGTCGTTGGGGTTGATCTCCAGCTGCTTGCGGCGTTCCTTGAGCGCCAGCTCGCGATTCTCCTGGGAGCCAAAGCGGGACTCGAGCTCGAGCCAGATGTTCATCACGCGCTGGTCGGCGCGGTGGAACTCGATCCTGGAACGAACCTCCTCGCGGGCCTCGCGTCCACGGTCGAGCTGCACAAGCAGCTGCGCCAGGCTCATGAGGCATTCCCTGTCGGTCATGCGCTTGGTCAGCGCGTCGCGCAGAACGCCGATCGCGTCGGCCGGACGCCCCACCTTCACCATCATGCCCGCGAGCAGTCTCGCCGACTCGACGCCGAATGTCGCTTTGTTTCGCACGCCCTCGAGCTCGCGCACGGCGTCGGCGGTCCGGCCCTGCGCGTCGAGCAGCCTGGACCGAAACGTCGCTCCCTCGAGAAGATCCAGGTCCCGCGTGCGGGCCTCCTCGGTCATCTTCTCGGCCAGCTTGAAGTCCTTGTTGGTCAGCGCGAGCATGAACTGAAACTCGATCACCGCCGCGTTGGCGGGATCCAGCGCCACCGCTCGCTTGAGAAACTCCGCCGCCTGGGGCAGCTTGTCGTACTGGATGCTGAGCTGGCACTTGGCGATCAGCTTGTCGAGCTCGCCCTTGTCCGCCTGATCGACTATCGCTATGTCACGCTCGTAGGGGTCGTCGTGCGTCAGGGCGATCTTGAGCATCTTGAGCCGGTCGTTCTGCGGCTCGCGGACGAGGCATGCCTCCACCAGCTTGAGCGCCCCGGCCTTGTCGGACCTCTGCGACATCCGAACCGCCAGGGGCATGACCACGCGTGACTCGGGATACTTCGCCGCCAGATCGCTGAGAACGGCAAATGCTTCGTTCACCTTGCCCTCGAACTCGAGCTTCTCGACCGCGCTGAGCCCGTTGAGAACCGGATCGTCGCCCGTCGGACCCGTCTCGCTCATGCGCCCCTTGATCGCGATCACCATCGGCTTGGCGATCTCGTTGTTAGGATCGACCTTGAGGACCCGCTCGAAGTACAGAAGTGATTCGTCGAGCTTCTTGAGGGGACCGCCGGTGAGCTGTCCGAGCCGGGTGAGCGCCCGGACATGGAACGGCTCCCTCTGCAGGATCAGCTGATACTTTTCGTACGCCACGCCGGGCTGGCCGATCCGGTTGGAGGACTCGGCCAGCAGCCACAGGGCCTGCACGTCGCGGTTGTCGTTGCGCCGGCAGTACTCCAGGAGCCTCTTCTGGGCCTGCCCGAAGTCCTCGCGCGCAAAGCACAGCTGGGCGTCGATGTACAGGAGCTGCGAGTTCTCGGCGTTGACGGCCTCGGCGAGCTTGGTGCGATAGGCGACCGCCTTGTCCATCCATTGCTTCTTTGCGGCGGCGTCGGTCGTCGTCTCCCAGAGCCGGATCGCCGACTGCGCCTGCAGGTACGACGCCAGAGACTTCATCCCGAACTGCTGGTTGCCGCGGAAGCTCAGCGGAGCCGGAGGCAGGTCCATCACAACCTGGAGCTGGTCGATCGCCTCCTGGTTGTCGCCCCGAGCGGCGAGCAGGGCCGCCAAGGCGACCATGGTCCGGGCGTCGTCCTTCCTCACCGCGAGCATCTTTCGGAACTGGGCCTCGGCGAGCTTGAGCCCGTTGCCCGAGCCCAGAATATCGCTCTCGGAGCGCTGGAGCCTTTCCACCATGACCACGTCGAGCTTGGCGGGGTCGACCTTGTCCATCGCCTCGGCCACGCCCTTGATCTTGGTCTCCAGCAGCGCGATCATGTCCTTGGCGCCCTGCTCGCGGTCGCTCTCGACGGGCAGCGCACGGATCTCGACGGTCCGGTCGGCGAGCGTGTAGAGCACGTCGACGATGCGGGGCTCGACGCAGCCGGGGTGGGCGGCGATGAACTCGGCGATCACCTGGCGCGACTTGTCCTTGGACGCCTTGGAAGCCTCGAAGTCCTGCTTCTGCGACTGGCTCAGCGCCGTCTGCTCCCACCAGAGCGAGAGCCCCGTCGCCGACTCCTCGTCGGTCGGATCGGCGACCAGCGCCGCCTCAAGGTCGTCCTTGGCGAGCTGAATCTCCTGCTCCTTCATGTTCACGCCCGAGTCGTAGCTTCGCAGCAGCGCCAGCCCGCGGTACTTCCTCAGGACCTGGTGCTTCTTGTCGCTGGACCCCTCGAAGTAGCTGAGCGATGAGGTCACCATCTCCGCCACGGTGCTGTTGCCGTTGGAGTCGTTGGGCGTGTCGCGCAGCTCGATGTGGATCGGGGCCAGCGCGCTCACGTGCGCCTCGATATCGGTCTTGAGGGCTCGCGCCAGGGCGATCTTCGCGCGGTAGTAGTCCCCGCTGTACTTCGAGCGGTACGCCGTCTCGGTCTCGGGGACGAGGCTCTCCATCGCCTTGAGCCAGTCCCGGATGTACCCGGCGTTGGTCTGCTCCTTGTTCACCGCCTTGGACAGGAACCGGTCGGCGGTGACGTAGTCCCCGCGCTCGAGGGCGGCCCGGCCGTTGGCCGCCAGCCTCGTGCTGTTGTTCAGCAGGAAGAAGTACGCGAGTGCGGCGCCGCCGCCCACCAGCGCGACGAGCCCCGCGACCAGGATCACCACAAACTTCGTGTTCACTTTCGACGCCGCCATCGCCAGCTCCTCATTCACCCGCCACCGATGGTGGCGGGCGTGTGTGACATCCATTCCGCACCGGTTCGCCCGGCTCTGACTCCAACTGCCTCAGCCCCCGTCACCCTGCCTAACCGGGCGCGGGCTTGCGCCTGGGATTGTCCTGGGGATACTCGCCCCGCTGCACGTCGATCCAGTCGGGTACGCACCGCATGAGCTCGGGCAAGGCGTCATCGAGAAGCGACGCCGCCTCCTGCGCGAGCTCCTGCGGGGACACCACCGAGTCGGTCGAGACCTGGATCTTCAGATAGCACGCGTAGTCCGCCGTCAGATCGAAGGCCTTGAGCCGGACCTGCTCGGCGGTGGTCGCGACGGTTCCGTTGGCGATGAAGAAGTACCCCGCGTACATCCGCTTGCCGTCGGGCGAGACGAACTGGGTGATCTGCATCTCGGCCGTCTCGATGTCCCTGGGCATGGTCACCGACGAGCCCGGGCTGTCGCTCCGGTCGGAGAGTCTGGCCTTGCGATATCCAAGCGCCTTGGAGTCGGGATCGCGCGGGTCGAACCACCAGCGCGACTGGTCGAGCGGCAGCTTGATCCGCCAGGGCCCGGCCTCGATGGCGAATCCGCCGCCCACCATGCAGCGCTCGGGCACGTGCGGGACGGTGTCGATCTTGCCCGTGTAGTACGCCGCGTGCAGCTGCAGCAGGTGCGAGGTTGCGCCCCGCTCCCGCCTCACGTACGTGCGCGTGAGATAGTTTGAGGTGCCCAGTGTCTTCTCGACCTCTTCGGACTCGCGATGGTCGGGCCCCACCGCGATCCACCGGGGAAAGACGTCGGGCCCGATCGCCGACAAGAGCCGTCCGTCCTTGGGATAGATCGGAAGCTTGCGCGTGTGGATGTTCATCTTGTCGATCAGAGACGACATCCCCAGCGAGAACGTGGCCAGCACCACCAGCGTCGCCACAAAGGCCCCCGAACGCAGCGCGGACCACCCCGCGCCCAGCCGGATCGGACGCTCGTCCACCGCGGCTTTGGACGGCTTCTTCTCGGGCTCGGTGACCCAGATCCGGTCCAGCGACCACACCGCCGTCATGAAGAGCGCAAGCCCCGGGAGCAGCAGCACCGTTCCGATGAAGATGTGCGCGTCGCCCTGGGCGAGCTTGGGATCCTTGAGCGAGACCAGCCCCAGGACCGCGACCCGCACCACGTTCATCAGCACCGCGACGGGGGTCGCCAGCAGGACCACCGCCACGCGCTGCCACCACCAGCGGCAACTCGTCAGCGCCACGGCCCCGGCGAGGGCGATGAACGCGACCACCATCCGCATGCCCGAGCACGCCTCGGCGATGCCCAGGGGGATTGTCTCACCCTTCTCGCGGATCATCTCGATTCCGTTGCCCGTGAGCACCGCGGTGTATCCGAAGATCGGCCCGAAAATGCTCAGCAGAAACCACCCGCCGTGAGCCGCCACGTTCTGCAGCTTGAACGTGACCTCGAGCATGATCCGCTCGGAGACGGTGACGGCGAAGACCAGGTACATGATGGGAAGGAACGTGTGACGCATCACCCTGGGGCCGCACACCAGCAGCACCATCCCAAAGAGCGTCAGGATCATGGCCGCCCCCTGACCCATGTGGTTGGGGAAGCCCATGAGAAAGAACATGTACGCGGCGACCCCTGCCATCATGGGCACGAGCCCTGGCCAGAAGGTCATGACCTCGGCCCGGCAGATCGCCGGCCACCGCTTGTACACCAGATACCCACTGATGATCGGGATGACGTAGGCGTGACCCCAATCCTGCAAGGCCTCGACGCTGTGGCGGTTCTGGGCCTCAAACCACCGCCAGAAGACCCCGATGAAACCGAGCGCGAGCAGGCCGATCATCGTAAGTCTCGCCGGAGTCAGACATTGCGCAAGCACGGGTCCCTGTGGGGACCGCGACGAAGCGTTCTGAGTCTGGGCGGAAATACTGCTCAAATCGTGGTCTCAAGAGTCCTTGCGGTTATCGGGTCCGGGCGGTCCGGGGCTGGGCATAATACGCCCGAGCGCTTGGTGCGAGTTCGCACCAACCTTCCGGAAGGATCACCATCGGCGAAACGAAGCCATAACACCCGCGCCGCAGCGGCGACAGAACGCCGAGAGGTTATCGGTTCATGCCTCCCGACCGATCACTGACCGAACGTATTCACGGGCGGAGGGCCAAAGACGTCGTTGCCGAAGTTGCGGTCCAGAATGAACCCGAACCCGTAGCTCGAGCGGAAGCCGTTGCGGATCACGGCCAGCGGAGCCGCCCAGAAGTTGGTCCCGACATTGATCCGGTCGTCGGGCTTGAGGTACACGTCCGGCTGCGTTCCCTCGGCAATGGCCCGAAGGTTCATGCTCACGATCGCCTGACGCCCGGGTCCGACGACCCGAACCAGTTCAGCCCGCTCGGGAACCGCCAGGGCGTCGAGGCCGCCCGCGGCGTCCAGCGCCCGCAGGATGGTCATGCGGCCCTCTTCGGGAAGGTTGAAGGAGCCTGGACGGCGCACCTGCCCGCCCACGTAGAAGACGCCGCGACGCGGATCGGGCACGCGGATGACGTCACCGGGATGAACGATGATGTTGACAGTGCTGTCGCCGGCGACCAGGCGATCCATGGGGATACGGATGACGCGCTGGGTCACGACGTCGCCGGGCCTGCGGGAATCGCCGTCGAGACCGACGGGCTCGTTCCCCGGCACGGGCACATTCGACACCTGGGTGCCTGGATTCGGCCGGATCTGCACCCACTTGCCGTTGGTGAACGTCCAGGGTGAGGCGGGCGGGGTGCTCGAAACCGTGGTCGCCTTGTCGTCGCCGAGTTCGGGCAGATCGATGGGCGGCGCTTTGGGCTGGGCCCCGCTCGAATTCGCGGGCTGCGGGCGGCGGGCGGCGGGCATGGCGCTGAGGTTCAGCCCGCTGTTTCCCGCCAGGACCGCGGGGCTTGGAATCTCCGGGATGGGCGAATCGCCGGGTTTTTTGGGGTCCTCGCCCGAGATGGCCTTGATCGCGTCGAGCAGCTCCTGGCCCTTTTTCGCGGGCGCCTCGCCCGGGCCGCTTGCGGCGTTGGGGGTCGCGGCGGCGTCGGAGGGCGGCGTTCCGGTCGGGTTGTCGAGGGCCGAATCGAGCGGGACGATGCGGATCACGTACAGCTCTTTGGCGGTGGTGTCGATGCGCTCGCCGCTGCTGATCGCCTCGAGCACGCGGTAGTCGGGCCTGGGGATGAAGTAGGGACCGGGCTTGGAGATCGCGCCGATCAGGCTGTACCGCTGCTGGCCGTACTCAACCACGTCGATCTCGACGAGCGGGTTTGCGGTGAAGGCCTTGAGTCGATCGTTGAGCAGCTCTCGGATCGCCGGGACGTTGCGCCCGCTGACGAAGAACCGGCCAAGCTGCGGGATATCGACGAGTCCGCGGATGTCGACGGTTCGGTCGTAGATCTCGGGCTTGCCCTGCTCGACCAGGTCCCAGATCTTGAACTGGATTCGGTCGCCGGGTCCAACGCGGTAGTCGGCCGCGCTGGGAATCAGGTCTCCGGCCACGACGGGGCTGTACTCAACCAGTTCTTCGGGCCTGCCCTCGATCGAGCTGATGTACTCGAGCACCGGCACGGCGGTCGGTGTGTACTCCCACCTGCCCAGCACGCTTGGATCAAAGTACGAGTCGACATTGGCGCATCCGCCCATCGCGGCCATCGCAAGCCCGCATGCGGCCAGGAGCGATCTCGACCGGCGCGACGCGCTCGCCGGTGTAGTAGATGTGGAAGTGTCCGGCGTCATGCCCCGAGTAGTCTGGCCCTGAATGAGCACAAGCGTCTCCTTGCTCGGCCCGTTATCGGGCCGCGCAGATGCTAGTCCGTGACCGCCCGCCGCGTCGGCCAAGGGACGGTCGAGACGCGAGGGCGGAGAGATCGGATCGTTCCGTGCCAAAGCCGCCGGTCAACGACCGGACGGGGCATGGACCGATATTCACCCCGCCCGCCTCCAATTGTCGGCCAATTGTGCCGATGGACATTGGATTCTGACCGAGGAACCCGGGGCCAAGGCAAACACGGCCCCCGACCGGGGCCCTTGATACGCCGAGCGTGGAGGCGGGTTCGAGCGGGCAGCGAGATTGTCCGACCAGTGTCGAGGGCGAGTCTTCGAAGCCGCGGAGGCCGGCGTGCGACCTGGGAAGCTCTTGTAACGGGGAGCCACCGGTATACTGGCCTGAGATGCCGTCAAAGCCTCCGAGCTTCCCGCGCCGAATGCTCGACGGGCTGCTGTGCCTCCACCCGCCGTGGTGGGGACGGGCGCCGGTGCTTCTGGGAGCGGGCGTGGCGTGGTTCTTTCTCTTTACCGCGTCGACAGGAATCCTTGGACTGCCCACCTATGTGATTTCAACGGCTTTCGCGCAATCGCCCGACGGTTCGTGGCGGATCGCCACTGGCCCGACGCCCGGCACGACGACAGGCGCGCCCGCGGAAAGGCGGGCGCTGTGGATCGTTCCGGTTCAACAAGAGCGGGCACTGTTCTGGACGCGCTACGAGTTCGCGTACACAACCAGGCCAAGGCTGCTAGACAGTGCGACACAGGAGTGGATCCCGTTTGCTCCAACGATTGCCGAGGCCGCCGGTGCCTGGATCGACCATGACAACGGGAGCATGGGGGTGTGGCCGGGCGGTCATTCCAACCTTTCAGAGCCCAAGGCCGCGGGTGAGATCGTGCAAGCCATGGCGGCGGGGCAGAAGGAAGTGGTGCACCACCGGTGGATGTACAACCTGGGCCAGACGACGCCTTGGGTGCCCTTTGTGCTGTTGCTGCTCTCGTTTCTGCTCGCGGTGGCGAGGGTGCCAAGAGGAATGGTTGTCCGCAAGGACCTTGGGTCGATCAACGCCGGGCGTTGCTCACGCTGCGGGTACGAGCTCAGGGGTCTCGCGCCTGGCGCGCCATGCCCTGAGTGCGGCAGTGACCCAGAAGCCATCCGACGCGAGTGCCTCGCAGCGCTGGGAGAGTCCGACCCCATGGCGCGATGATCCTGCCGGCTTTGGGCCATGGCACCAGCATCACAGAGACCAATTTGGACGTCTTTCGCTCTGGGAGTCGCCGGAAGGATTCGGCCCGATCAACCCACGTCCGTCCCGCGACTCGCTCGCTGGCGCTCGCGGCTCTGTTGGTCTGTTCCTACCATTCCGCCAGATGGACACGCCCGCCCCCACCACTCCAAATACCCCCGCCGACCCCTCCCGTCGCACCCTCACCCGCCACCCGCGACCCCTGGGAGGCGATCCGCTGCGGACGATGGAGCCGCCGGTGCTCAGCCTTTCGTCGATGGTCCTCAACAACCGCGAGGGGCCGCAGCAGCTTTCGACCAAGCGCAAGCCGGATTGGCTGCGGGCCAGGGTCCCCGGGGGCGAAGGGTATCTGCGGCTCAAGGGGATCATGGACAGCCACAAGCTGCACACAGTCTGCGAGGAGGCCGGGTGCCCCAACATGGGCGAGTGCTGGTCGCGGGGGGTCGCCACCATCATGATTCTGGGCGACACGTGCACGCGCTCGTGCGGCTTCTGCAACGTCAAGACGGGGCGCCCCGCGAGTGTCGACAAGGATGAGCCCAGGCGCGTGGCCGAGAGCCTGGCGCTCATGGGGCTCAAGCACGTGGTGATCACGAGCGTGAACCGCGACGAGCTCTCCGATGGCGGGGCTGGAATCTGGGCCGAGACGATCATCAGAACGCGCGAGGCGTGCCCGAAGATGAGCATCGAGGTGCTCATCCCGGACTTTGAGGGCAACTGGCCCGCGCTGCAGATGGTGATCGACGCCAAGCCACACATCATCAACCACAACCTCGAGACCGTGCGCCGCATGTACCCGGCCGTTCGCCCAAGCGCCAAGTTCGACCGCTCGGTCGAGCTCCTCCGCCGCGTGAAGGAGCAGGGGTGCGTCGCCAAGACGGGCATCATGGTGGGCATCGGCGAGCGCGACGAGGAAGTGCTGGCGATGATGAGCGAGGTGCAGGCGGGAACGGGCGTGAAGAGACAGAGAGACGAAGAGACGGAGAGACGGAGTGGAGACGCATCGAATGGCCTCCCCACTTCGTCTCTTATGAACTTCGTCTCTCCGTCTCTCGAGTCCTGCGCCATTCTCACCATCGGGCAGTACCTGCAGCCCC
>ERZ1292640.4866-Hain-H43-02um-R1-4866-length-10090-cov-8_pt1 | contig 10090 bp, 10 predicted proteins | sample MGYA00564404_ERZ1292640 | MGnify/ENA primary metagenome ERZ1292640 (study PRJEB36523, sample SAMEA6512636) | groundwater metagenome | collected 2019-01-08 | study: AquaDiva: Metagenomics assemblies of 32 groundwater samples | reverse complement strand
GGCGGTCAGTTTCCCGGATCTTTTCCAGTCTGACCACCCCATGTTATCTTTTTGCCGCGGCCTTCGGGCGAAACAGCCGCGTCGTTGAGGCTCAGAACCGCAAGATTGGGGCTTGGGAGCCTCGTCATCCGGGCAAAAAGCCTCGCCAACGGAGCTAAAAGGGCTGGCGTTGACTCTTTTTGCTGCGACGTTCGGGCAAAAAGCCTCGCCTTTGAGGCTCCAAGCCCCGTCCTGGAACCACTTCAGCCTCAACCTTGAGGCAAAAAGCCCGCTGACAGCGGTTCGGAACAGCAATGCTCGAGATTTGAACCTGAATCCGGCAATTCAAACCGCGAAATACGCCAAATACGCCAAAGAGAAAGGAGTCAAGCTTACCAAGTCGTTCACCCGCTGGGTGAATCGGTCCTCTTCTCCAACCCGTTCTGCTTTCGCGTGTTTCGCGTATTCCGCGGTTCCAACTGCTTTTTTCAGGTTGAAGCATTGCGGTGCGTCGTTGCACTGCCCTGGCCTCAGATTTTACTGAAAGCTTCACAGGACATAACTGGTTCTCCGTTCGGTGAGTTGGGCGCGTTGACCGTGGCTGCGCCGTTGGCGGGCGGCTTTGTCATCGAGCGAAAACGCAATCAACACATCTTCATCAGCGTCCATTTCAGGGGTCAGGCAGTTGGCGTGTCCCAGCCTGACGCACCGGAGAGACAAAGCGCGTCCCTCGACGGAATGGCGGCGGATTGCTGGGGAGGTTTTTCCTCGCGGCGTGGGCGCCACACCAAGCAAACGGGATGCCCGGTGGCTTGAGCGGTCTCGGCCAGCAGGTTTGGCAGGTCGGTCAGGGTGAATCGGACCTGGTGATGGAGATAGACGTTGGCCCCGTCGGTGAGGTATTCCACGGGCCGGCTGTCCACCACGGGACGGAAGTGGAGGTCACCGCCGGTCATCTGTCGGCCGCCAATTTGCTGGGCCCACGCCCGGATGTCGCTCTCGCCGGCCAGGTAGGCATGGTAGCAGACCAGGGCGGGCTGGCCCTGAAAGAAGAAGAAGAAGCTGAGGAGCCGGGGAAGGTCTTCAGACCATTCTTCGTTCAGTTCGTCGAGCCAGACGAACACAGCAACCAGCAGCGTGGCGAGGCCGAAGAGGGTCTGCAAATTGTCCTGCCAACTCAGCCAGTCCGGAGCGGCTGGGAGAATGGTGCTGGGCGGACGAAGGCGTGGGACGAGGATGACGGCGAGGGCTACGATGAGAACGCCAAAAGCCGCGCCGAGTATCTGGGTTCGCCGGGACTGCCAGGTATAGCGCCAGAGTTGCCTGCGTCGTTCAGAGGCGGTGAGCGGGCGGAGGTCGGGGAGAAGGAGATCAGTGGCCATGAGGGCTGGGCGGGTTGTCGAACACAAGCTGGTACGTCACGGCCTCAAAGGGGTGGTTGGTCTGCACGTATTGGAAACGAAGCTCGCGGTTCATGGTGAGGGCGGCGCCGGCGATGCTGGCGACTTTCTGTCCCCCCGTGATGTCAACCGCGATCTTGACCGCCGGGAGTCCACGCAATTCGGAGGTCAACAGTCCGCGGATGGCGGAAACGAGCGCATCGAAATCCTCGAAGTCCACGGGCTTGTGAAAGCGCTCCAGATGGCCTCGTTGGTAGGAGGCCAGAAGGCGTTCGCACTTCTCTGCGTACCCAAACGAGCCTCGCGCTCCGGGCGAGCTGATGAGCCAGATGTGAGCCAGCCGGGGGTGATGTTCGATGGCGCGGAGCAGAGGTTGCCAATTCCAGTACGGTCTGTATGGCAGCGGCTTGCCCGCCTCTTGGGCAGCACGCTCTGCTGCTGCGGCTGCACGGCTGATTTCCTGGATGTCATCTGCCAGGGATTTTCCCAGGAGCCGCGCCACGCCGTCACGCTCAGCAAAACGCACCTCCGCCAGAACGTCCGGCCCCAGGGAAGCGTCAGGAGCGACGCTAAACGGCTGGTTGGGGCTGGAAACGCACAGGATCAGAGCTTCAATCTGTTCAGCCGAGGGCAGTTCTCTGGCCGGCACAGTGCGCAAGTTGCGGGGGCGATAGAAGCCTGGGCGCAGCCGCGACTGCCACAAGCTCAACCCGGCGACAGCCAAAGCCGACAGGACCAAGAAAACCCACTCGTGTTCGCCAAACCGGAACGGCCCGTCTTTGAACCAGTGCTCGAAGGCTAGGGCAAACCAAATGGCGCTCCCGAAAACAAGCCAGACGAGCAGGAATTGGAGCGCCGCCTGAGTTTCTGTCTTCGGCCACGGATAGGTGTGGTGTAGTTGACGAAGCCACCAGGCAAACAGGCACGTGGCTCCCAAACAGAACAGAACCAAACCGGAATCTCCTTCATGCACCCACTTTTCATAGAGACTCATCGCGACCCAGTGGGCTGCCGCTGCCGCAAAGAGTGCCAGAAGATAGAATAACCACGGAAATGGTTCGTTGAGTAACGTGCCTTGAGGCGCGCTTGGGGGCAATGGGGTTTCAGCCGGTTTGTTTTGCGCTTGCTGGCCGGGTGGTTTGATCTCCTCAGCCATAATTCACCTCGGGTTGTGGTTAAAAATCTTGACCGGCCCGGTGACCGGGGAGTCGTAGGTGAGAATGCGGGCGCGTCCATGCAGCGCGTGGGCGATGCGCAGATAGAGCCAGACGGGCGCCTTGCCGGTGAGAGTCACGTCCGCGCCGGGCGGGACTTGAGCGAGCGTGGCGGCTTCGTAGGCGGGCAGGTCGGCGAGTTTGGCCTGCTCGGTGGCGGCGTAGAGGGTGGCGAGGTCGAGGGTCACAGTGGGCTCCAAGTAACCCGGCCAAGCGGCTTGCCGCTGTCGTGGAGGTCTTTCTGCGCCCCGGCGAAATCGTAGCCGAGCGTCGCAACTAGGAGAAGGCGAAGTTGTCCTCCTAGGCGCACGACCTTCATTTTGAGCGGCGAGGGCCAGCGTTTCGATCCGGCCACAGAAGGGCACGGGCGGATGTCGCCGAAGAATCTGGCACGGCCTTGGAGGGTGTCCGAGGCGGCAACGCGAAGTTCGTCCCAAGAACCGCCCAACGTCGCATCTGCGAGGCGGACCGGCCAAGAGAAGTCGAGGAGGTTTAGTGTGTGTTGGAGCTGTTTGTCTGTGGCGGGTACTTCGCAGTTGTCGCCGTCTTCTGGTTTCGTTGGATCGTAAGGCCAGGAGAGCGGCCAGACGCTGCCCGCAGCGCGGTTACAGCGAAGGCCGAGTCCACCCAGGAGCAGCCAAAGTTTTACGGCGCCTAGTGCTGCCTTCCAATCCTCCGGGGAGCATTGCGGAAGGCGCTGAAGCGTGAGAGTGAAGTCGGTGTCTGCAGGGAGCGCCGGACGCTTCCCACTGCGATTCGGTTTATGCGGAAGGATGGTTTCGATCCGGCTGGGCACACGATCAAACGGCGGGTCCACCCAGAGAGCGACTTTGCTCGGGAAGACGCAGGCCTCATCGGCCACGCCCCAAATGCGGTTGACCGCTGCGACATCCATGAGGCGGCGATGCCACCAGCGGACCTGGCCGCGAATGGAAGGGACGCGCATTTCGGCCGCAGCCTGGTTATCGGCTCCGCCGCAAAAGCAGGGCGTGAGGAGGCGGAAGGTGAATTCAGCAGTTGGCAGCTTCATGAGGGGAAGAGGTCTTTGAGCCACTCCTGTTTGCGCAGGTCTTTGTAGGCTTTGCCAGTGGCAGCCTCTTTGAATCTCTTCAGCCACTCGGCGTTCTCCGGTTTGCGGAGTTTCTCGGCCGCCTTTTGCAAGTGCTGCCACTGGCCCTTGTTGTCCATCAGGCGCAGGACTTCATTCTTGAAAGTGTCTTCGTTGGAGAAGTCGGACTTGAGGTTGGCCGCTGCCTGCGCTTTGGTTGCGGCAGTTTCGCGCGTGCCCTGTAGATCCCTGGCAACTTCTTGCGCAGTCTGGGCTTGCGCTTTCCAGCGTTGGGCGGCTTCTTCACGATCATGCGCATCGGCGGCGCGGAAGCGTCCGTAGCCAGCGGCGGTCTTGGCTCCGATACCCAGTTGGGTGAGGGCTTCGAACATCCAGTCCGAGGTGGTCTTCAGCAGGCCGCCGGGATCGTCCACCTCTGGCCTGACGTAGAATGGGAAGCGCCACAAGGTGCCGGGGGTGATGGCGAGGAAGTGGCTGGGAACAGGGTCGGCATACCCGTCATGGCCATGAGGGGTCACAATGTCCAGTTCCAACTCAGGAACGGCGGCGGGGAATCCGCCCAAGAAAACTATTTCCCCAGCGTGAGCATCCCCTGAATCAGCCCCCAGAACGCGCACGGCACGCTCGCTGGCACTCTCAATCGGCAGATTGCGACGGAGTGTGCTGTGTGTTTCGCGATCCGAGGCGTCCGTTTGGAATGGGATGAATTCACTTGTCTCCGGTTTCCAATGCCCCTCCCAGCAGGCCCAGGTGCTAAGAACACCTTTGACGGCAGTGCCGGGGATCAGTGGCAGGCCAGTTGTGCGCTCGGCGTAGAGACCCACGTTTTCGAGGACGCTGGCACGACCCAAGTGAAGCAAAAGGCGCGATACGTTGACCACCTCGACCTGGCGAAACCGGACGGCCGTGAGTTGAGCGGCAAGCTGGTCCAGCCAGCGGAACCGGGTTTCACAGGCGGACAGCAGACCGGGGAGGTTGGCGCGGCTGGCGAGATTCACGCTCACAGACAGGGCGCCAAACTTGCCAGAAGGAAGCGAACTGGCTTTATCACGGAATCCCTTGGCGGTTTCGTCCTGTCCAAGATCTCTCGCCTCCGCCGCAAGGCTTCGCCAGTGGGCGGAGGCGACATCCAACCGACGGACGAAGGCAAAGGAGAATTTTTCGAGCCACAGGTGCCAGGGCGCCTGGTTTCGTGCAAGCTGGGTGATGGGGTTTCGCTCCGCGAGCCACGGCTCGAGTTGCAGCGCGATAGCGCTGTTCTCGTCAACAATGTGGGAGTCTCTCATAACTCAGGCCACAAAACGTTTCAGGTAGCCGAGGAATGCGATGGCTTCAGCGGTGGCGCGGCGCAGTTGAGAGGCAGTCTGATCCCTGGCCAGCCTGCTCAGAAGGTCGTTGGCATCCGTGGCCGAGCAAATGGCGATGCGTTCGTGCCTGAGGTGCGTGGCAAGGGCAACCGCGATGGCCAGGTGCGCGGCGTGTTTCGGCACGATCTGGCCATGGTCATTCCGTTTGCGCTCGACGGAGAACGCCAGCGCGGCGAGCAAGCCGTCGATCAGGATCAGCATGGGGAAGCCGCTCAAGGCGTCGCCCTGGCCTGATCGGTCCAGTTCAAGCTGAACGGTGGGGGCTGACTGAAGCGCATTGGCGGCACGGATTTGGGCAAGAGTTTTCATGGAGTCTCCAGTTCAAAGAGTGTTCAGGCGCTCACTGCGGATGGCGCAGAAGCCGTGCCCAGTGGTTTCGTCGCCGCCGAATTGCAGGATGGCGGGCCGCTGGTCGGGGAGCAATTTGGACAGATAGTCCTCCGGCTTCGTGAATCCCGGAGGAAGCTTCTCTTTCTGTTTCCGCGCCTCGGGCAACACAGTGAGCACGGTGTAGAAGAGCGTCTCGCATGGCACGTTCTCCTGGTTGAAGAGTTTCCCGCCATCCACGACGCGCGTCTGCGGGTTAATGGCGATACGGGTGACAACTTCGGTGCAGGTGGTGACGAAATGCTGGAAGTTGTCGTCGTGGACGATGGCCAGCCGCTTGGAGAGGAAGTCGGTCCACAGCGAGTCGGCGCAGAGGGGAAGCAACGCGCCGGCTACTCCGTCCGCAAGCTGGGTGTCGGGAGTCTTCTCCTTGAGCTTCAACTTCAGCACGTATTCTTCAAAAACTGCGAAGTCTTGATCGGTGACCTTAAGCTCAGAGTTGGTGGTGATCATAACCTCGTCTGGCTTCAGCGCTGTGATCTGGATCGGTTCCAGTTTGCCGTTGGGATCTTTCGGGTTGGCTCGCTTGACCAGCTTGCCAGTGTCCCGCTGGAATCGCTGCAAGGCAGTGGGGCAAGTAAGCCACGCGAAGCAGCCGGCTAGCGAACGCACGGGGTAGGCAAGCAGCTTGGCTTCCATGAATTGCAGGCAGCCTGCGTGAGCGGCGATGCCTTTCTCTTCGTCGGGATCCTGGTCCTCGCCGAACAGCAGGCGGATGAGGGCGTCGTCCCGCTTAGCGTCAGAGGTCTTGAGCGTGTGCCGGGCGTGGTCACGCAGCACACCCTTGAGCGCGCTGCCGGGAATGATGGGAAAGTGCGTGATGCGCTCCCGCATGATGGGCTGATCGACGACTTCCACGGACGCGCCACTGCCCACGTGGAGCGGTGTGCGAGTGTGTAGAGTGAGAAGATGTTGAGTCATAAAGAATCAGTTCGTTGGTGTTGAGAGTGTAATGGGAAACGGAGTCCATCCGGCGCACACGCCGAGGCCGAAGCCTTTTTCGCCCATAATCGTGCTGCGGCGGTTCTTGATGGCGTTGGCGGGCTGTTGGGGAGGAACGGCGCCATGCCAGTTCAGCGTGGCGGCCAGGTTCTTCGCGTGCAAGGCCGGGTCTGGGCCGACAGCGGTTTCGGCCTCGAAGTAGTAAACGGCGCCAGCGGGGACGGCGAGGTGCGTTGGTTTGGCTCCCGGTCGATCATTCTCGGCCAAGTCCTCATTGCTGAGCGCATAGCCGGTAACGACGATGGGCTTGGGAACTATGGCGGCGACGAGGCGCGCCTTGATGCGTGCGCCGGGCTGGCCACCCTTGCGCCGGGATTTTTCCACGCCCGGACCAGCGCGGAGCAAAACGTCGCCTGCTTCAATGGATTCTCCCTCCAAGGCTGTTGTTTGTTCCGCCACCCAGTTGGGCAGCCATCCCCCGGTGTGTTTCTCGACCATGGTGCGCCCTGATTCCTCACCACGATCATTTTTCTTTAGGATCTCACCGGCGACGATCTCTGGCCAGATGGCGGGCGTGAGGAGAACCCATTTTAGCAGCCACCGCTTTGATCCTTCATGGTCGAGGCTTGGGAATGAGTCCTGTTTCCCGAGTGGCAGGGGAATCTGCTTTGCTCCCCACTCATGCAATCGCGCCGTGCAAAGACGCTGCTGTCCACCAACCACGATGTGGCCACTGCCGCCCCGGAACAGTTCAGAAATCAAATCCGTCAGCTTGTCTTGCCCGTTCTCGCCTTTGTCCAGGCAATCGGCCACAACGCCCAGCCTCCACTCTTCGCGCATACGCAGATAATGGGCGGAATAGATGCGCTCGCCGTCTTGGGCGCCGGTGACTTCGTCGATGCCGATGCCAACTTCGTGCTCCGTCACGGAGAGTTCGCAGTCCTTCAATAAGTGGCCCGCGCCGCTGATTCTACCCGGATCATCGTCGAGATATGCGGAAAACGCCTGCTTGCTCCACCACGGCTCAGGTCGGTCCTTGGTTGGGGTGCAAGTGCTGGCAACCATGTAGTTCAGCGGCACTGGCAGGCTGCAAAGACGTTGGTTTTCGTCGCTTTCGGCCAGTGGGACGGGGCGAAGTGTGATGTCGGTCCTGCCGGCTTTTTGCGCGTCAGCCGGTCGCGGGAAGAACCATCGCCAGGTTTCCGGTCTGTCTTCATCGCCCACCTTCACTGGGAACGGACCGGCGGTGAGCAACGATCCAAAGTGGCGGGCGGTCTTGTCGATGGGCTGGCGACCGCGTTTGTGCGCATGAGGATGCACCCCCGCCAGATTCGCCCGGCGGAGTGCCGTGCGAAAGGCGGCATTGATGACACTCGGTAGCGGCCAAGCTGCGCCGTGGCCAGCCAGCGAACCGGTCATGGGCCGGCCATCCCTGAAGAAGAGCACGTCGGTGGGGCGGAGAAGGAGGGTGTTCATGGGTGAATCTCTGTGACGTCGCTGGGTTTGGTGAAGAAAGCGACCGTCTGGCAGAGGCCGATCACGGCACAGAGCCGGCTCTGGGGAGGCTCGTCTGCCAGGCTTTGGAGGTAGGCGGCAAAGTCGTCGGCCAGACGCTGCCGAAACTGGTTCGCGCTCGCGCTGTCCGCAACCAAACCGCGCTGGCGCCGCAGCACGGCGGCGAATTCGAGTTTCAAGATTTCATCCACGCGCGCGGCGAACTCCGCCACATCCGGCACATCCGGCAAGGCAGGTGGGTTGCGATACTTGGCCAGTTCCTCCGCCAGCCGGTGCGGAAATCGTCCGCTGAGGAAGCCGCACGCCACGCCCTCTTGTAGCGCGTTAAGAAGCCGCAGTCCCCCGCCGTCCCACTTGGCACCCCAAGCCACCGTTTCGCCGCTGTGTTTGATGAGCGCGACGGCCAGTGCCGAGCGGCCCAGATTATTCTTTGCCCGGCTCTCGGCGTGCTGCGCGGCGCGCACAACATCTTGAAGCGGCTCCTTGAAGTGGGCAATGGCCAAGCCGGCAGACACGTCGGCAACTGGTCCGGGCAGTTCCAAGTTTTCTCCCAAGTCCAGCCGCCGGAGAGAGCGGGGGCCGGCAGAATTCTGGTCGAACAACGTACCGTCTGCGGCCCGTTGCAGAAACCGAGAAACGTAGTGTTCGCCCCGGTTCTGGCCCATGCATTTACCATCCGCTTTGGATTTATGCCGACTCAGCAGAACGGTCGCAAGATTCGCCAGCGGCTCAACAAAGCACGCGCTGCCGCGAAACGCCGTCCGCAGAAATCCCGCGCACGCCAGCGCCGTGTCCGATGGCAGCAACGCGATCACGTCATCGCCGCCCGCGTAAATGAGCCGTCCATCGCAGGCTTCCACGATAGGGCGGGCGCAGCGCAAACCGAAGCGGCTCAAGCGTACGCTGAAGTCCCGCTGCAACTCGGGCGTCGTGGGTTGGCCAAACCTCTCCCCCGCCATCCACTGGCCCATGTGATCGCCGTCCATCGCCAGCACGGCGAAGTAGCGCACCACACGGTCCGATTCTTCCTCTGGCGTTCGCTCACTCGGATCGTCTTCGTGCTTGGCGGGATCGTGCGTGGCGATGTGGAAAGTGCTGGGAAAAGGGAACTCGTCAGCGACAGGCTCTCGTCGGTGGCCGGCAAACAATTTGTGCTCCGGTTCCAAGTAGGCCAGATGCCAGACCCGTTTAATTAACGTGATGGCTCCGAAGTACTCGCTCTTCTGCCGCTCACGGAAGAGTGTGGTCCACGGGTAGCCTTTGCCGCGAATCTGCTTCTCCCACCAAACGCGCCCGCCCGCCACGTGTTCCTCGCGTCCGGTTAGACTGTCCTTCTGCTGGGTCTGGCCAGGCTGGGCGGCGGATTCTTTCCAGGCCATGAAGTTCCGCACCTGCCGCGCCGCGTCGAGTTGCCAGGCTGTGCGGGCAGCGGAAGCGGCGAAAGGCAGGTCGGCGTCCGAAGCTTCTTCCAACATCTGGAGCGTCTCAGGCGAGAGCGGTAGTTGCCTCAACATGCGGCGCACGGATACGGCATCGGCCAGCGGCGTTACCTGCCAGGCCACGGCCAGGAATCGGTCCCGCTGGCGGTGGAAGCGCGCTTCAAGATTCTGGTCAATCACGTCCGCAGCTTGGCAGAACTTCCAGCACTTGCTCGCGATGCTCTTCCATTCGCTACGAATAGCGTCCTCCAGCAGCCTCGCGATCACCTCTGTTTCCGCAGTGGTCTTGGGTACGAGGGCGAGGAAAATGTTGGTCAGATTTGGCGTGAGTCGGTCGTCATTGCGCGCCGCGCGGCCAGACTGTGGTGGCGGGAAGAGCTTGGGTTGCCGCAGTTGCACCAATGGTTACTCGTGTGGACGGGGAAAGATTACAGCTTCATCCAACTCTTGCTCTGTCGCCCCGCGCTCTGCCAACTCCTGAAACAAGGCGTTGATGGCCGCCGCCATCAACCACGACAGCAGATAACTCCCGCTCCACAAATCGCGCGTGCTGCGGGCTTGGGCGATGAAGTCCTGGACGGGGCCGATTTGGAGCTTGAGTAGAGTGAGGCTCATTGGGGTTGGGAAGGTTGGTCAAGACATGTGTTGAAGGTATTTCGTGGTTTCTCCGCGTGAATAGAGACGGATAAGGCGATTCTTTTCGCAGCGACAAGTCGCAGTCCGGCGGCAAGAGGGCAAAGCCCAAGACGTCCGCAGACATGCGGCCCGGACCCACTCC
>ERZ1292640.4864-Hain-H43-02um-R1-4864-length-10091-cov-9_pt1 | contig 10091 bp, 10 predicted proteins | sample MGYA00564404_ERZ1292640 | MGnify/ENA primary metagenome ERZ1292640 (study PRJEB36523, sample SAMEA6512636) | groundwater metagenome | collected 2019-01-08 | study: AquaDiva: Metagenomics assemblies of 32 groundwater samples | reverse complement strand
ACAAACGTACGGCTAGCGAAGCCGACAAAGTGCACGGATGATTTAGAAATGGAATCAGCCCAGATCGGTATCGGCTGCCACCCGGTCGAGTTCGTCGAACACCTTGTCAAAGTCCACCGGCTTGGTCCAGTAACCGGCAAATCCTGCCTGCTCGGCAAGAATCTTGTGCTCAGGCTGGGTGTCGGCTGAACACATGAAGGCCGGCGTTGCCCGCAGGCCCGGGATCTCCCGCATGCGCTTGAGCAGGTCAATGCCATGGGTGTCCGGCAGGCGGCCATCGAGTACCAGCACATCAGGCAGCCAGTTGCCGGCCACCTCAAAGCCCTGAGCACCGTTTTGGGCCATGCGGACCTCGACGTCTTCGCGTGTCCGCATCACGTCGTCGAACAGCATGAGGTTGTACATGTTGTCCTCCACATACAGCACCCGCATTTTTCGCTGCAGGCCCTGGCTGGCGGCCTTGGTCGTCTGCAGGGGTGCCGACAAGGTGTCCGCCGGTTCGACGCCTTGTGCCGAGGCGGGCTGTTCCCAGTACCCATCGGTGGCAACCTGGTCCAGTGCCCGGCACAGGCGCGCGGACTGAAGCAGGGCGTTTTCCACCCGTTTGCGTTCGGTGACGTCCAGGCTCATTTCGATATAGGCCAGGGGGCGGCCCTGGGCATCGGACTCGAGATAGAGCAGGGCATGCACGTCCACCAAGCCACCATCGGGGCGGATGACGCGGTAGTCCAGTTCGATGGCCCCCGGGGTCTTGCGCAGCTGGTCGCGCGCCCGGACCAGCAGGTCCAGGTCGTCCGGATAAACCAGGCCCATGGCTGCTTCCAGCGTCATGGGGGTGCCCGCAGGCATGCCGAACAGCTGATAGGCACGCGGGTTCCAGCTGAGCTGCTGGGTGTCCAGATGGAAGACGGACTGGGCCACCCCGGTCATTTCCATCAGCTGCTGCTGCATTCTCCGCTGGGCTTCGGCCAGGCCGAATTCGGGCTCGGGCGTGATCTGCTTGAAACCGGATGTCTGATCAGCCATGAAATGCAAGCCTGTTGGGGGGTCGGAGGGGGTTCATGTAGATCTCCAGAGACGTCGGCAACGATGCCGCCAGTCTGGCTCCATCTTATGCCAGAAAAGCCCTGGAACACAGTCACCAGGCCTGCGTCCTTGCCCGCTGTGGGAGGCAGGAGTTACCTGCTCAGTCTGGCAGGACGGCTGTCACTTCAATTTCGATGCGGGCCCGCTCTTCCACCAGGGCGGAGACTTCCACACAGGTCATGGCCGGAAAGTTCTTGCCCATCACCTCGCGGTACACCGTACCCAGCTCCTTGAGCCGCGCGATGTACTCCACGCGGTCCACCACGTACCAGGTCATGCGTGCCATGTGCTCCGGCCCCGCGCCGCCGGCCTGCAGCACGGCCAGGATGTTCTGCAGGGCCTGGCGGGTCTGGGCGATGAAGTCATCGCTCTCGAACTGCTGCTGCGCATTCCAGCCGATCTGCCCGCCGACAAAAATCAGTGCGCCTCTGGCCATCACGCCGTTGGCATACCCTCTGGGTGCCGCCCAGCCGTCCGGCTGCAATAGTTTCATCATGACTTGTCTTCCAGTGGAGTTTGCAGATAAGGCAGCATCGCGTCGCGCCATCCGTCAGGAATGCGCAAAGCCTTGCCGTTGGGGATTTCGGCGCAGACGACTACCGAATTTGCACGTAATTTAAGGGTCTGGCCCGCTTCCTGATTGCGCGATGCGCTATGAATTTCATAGTGCATGCCGATGCTGGTGTGGCCCAGCCGGGTCAGGCTGAGCTCGATGTTGATCTCGTCGCCATAGCGGCACATACCGAGAAACTCGGTCTTCATGTCCACGATGGGTACGCCCAGGCCGCCGGCAATCATTTCGTGCTCGGGAAAACCGATGTGGGCCAGAAAATCTTCCTGTGCCTCATGCAGCAGGTAGTAGTACTGCGGGTAGAAAACAATGCCGGCCGGGTCGCAGTGGTGAAACCGGATCAGCTTGTGGGTGGTGAATTTCATGTCTGTCTCAGGGCTGGCGCAGCTTGAAGCGCTGGAGTTTTCCGGTCTCCGTGCGCGGCAGGCTGCCCACGAATTCAATCCGGCGCGGGTACTTGAACGGCGCCAGCGTGGCTTTCACATGGTCCTGCAGCAGCCGGGTCATGGCCTCACCGGCTTCCTGGCCGGGCTTGAGCACGACAAAGGCCTTGACGACCATGCCGCGCTCGTCGTCGGGCTCGCCGATCACACCGCATTCGGCCACCGCCGGGTGTTTGAGCAGGGCGTCTTCCACTTCGGGGCCACCCACGTTGTAGCCTGAGGTGATGATCATGTCGTCGGCCCGGGACTGGAAGAAGAAGTAGCCGTCGGCGTCCTGCAGGAAGGCGTCGCCCGGGTAGTTCCAGCCGTTTTTCACATAGTTCGCCTGGCGCGCATCGTCCAGGTAGCGGCAGCCGGTGGGCCCGATGACCGCCAGCTTGCCGATGGTGCCACGCGGAAGTTCCCGGCCTTCGTCATCCACCACTTTCGCGGTGTAACCGGGCACCACCTTGCCGATGGCGCCGCGGCGTACATCGGCCGGGGCGGCGGAAATGAAGATGTGGAACATCTCGGTCGCGCCTATGCCGTCGGTCATCTCGATGCCGGTCGCATCCTTCCAGAGCTGGCGCGTGGCGTCGGGCAGGCCCTCGCCCGCGCTGACGCAGATGCGCAGCGTCGGCACGCCGTGCTGCTTTGCAAAGGCGGCCATCTGGCGGTAGAAGGTGGGCGCGGTGTAGCAGATGGTGGCGCCCACTTCGTTTATGAGCTTGACCATGGCTTCCGGGGTGTAGGGGATGCCGGGGTAATACACCGAGGCGCCGGCCCACATCGGGAACACCAGCATGCCGCCCAAACCGAAGGTGAAGGCCAGCGGAGGCGAGCCCATCACGATGTCGTCCGGCGTGGCCTGGAGCACATGGCGCGGCCAGGCCTCGCAGGCGGCGAGTACGTCGCGGTGCGTGTGCACGGCCGCCTTCGGCGTGCCGGTGGTGCCGGAGGTGAAGGCCATCATCGCGATGTCGTCGGCCGAGGTCCGGCAGGGCGCGAACTGACCGTCCTTGCCGGCGGAACGCACGGCGAGCGAACCTGGCTCGTTCAGGTTGAAGGGGACGATGGTGGTGAGCGTCGGGTTCAGATCGCGGGCGGCCTGCAGCTCGGCCAGCAGGCCGGCATCACAGAGTGCCACCGTGGCCTGCGACTTGACGATGATTTCCCCGAGCTCCTTGGCGCGCAGCAGCGGCATGGTGGCCACGGCCACCAGCCCGGCCTTGACCACCCCCAGCCAGGCCAGCGCCATGCCGATGGTGTTGCCGCCGCGCAGCAATACGCGGTTGCCGGGCACCAGTTGCAGTTCTTCGGTCAGCACCTGGGCGATGTGCTTGACGCGTTCGTGGGCGTCGGCATAACTCAGGATGATTTTGTCGGAGCGCAGGAAAGGCCGGTCCGTCAGGCCGCGCTGGTCAGCACGCTCGAACAGCACGTCCACCAGGTTGGCCTGCGCGGGAATCTGCAGCTCGGGCAGCTCGTAGCGCATCTGCGGCCACTGGTCCGGCGGCGGCAGGCGATCATGCACAAAGCGGTCGGTCTGGACGGAGGGGTGAGAGGGGGTGCTCATGATTGCAATACCGCCTTGCCAATGATCAGTTGCTGGACTTCGGTCGCACCTTCGTAAATGCGCAGCGAGCGGATGTCGCGGTACAGGCTTTCGACCTTGGTGCCGACCTTCACGCCCAGGCCGCCGTGCATCTGCAGGGCCATGTCGATCACGCGCTGGGCATTTTCCGTCGCCGTCATCTTCGCCATGGCCGCCTCGGCGGTGATGCGTTTGCCGGCGCCGCTGGCTTCGCTGTCATCGCGCAGCCAGGCGGCGCGATAAGTCAGCAGCGCGGCGGCATCGATCAGCGCCGCCATCTCGCCGATCTTGGCCTGCGTGAGCTGGAAGTCGGCGAGGGTCTGGCCGAACATCTTGCGTTCGCGCGAGAAACGCACCGCCTCGAACAATGCGCGGCGCGCCATGCCCAGGGCGGCAGCGGCGACCGAGGCACGAAAAATATCGAGTGTCTGCATGGCCAGCTTGAAGCCGCCGTTGAGAGCGCCCAGTTGCGCCTCGCCGGACACCCTGCAATGGGCAAATTTCAGCGTGGCCAGCGGATGCGGTGCCATCACTGCGATGTGTTCGCTGCTGTCCAGGCCGGGGTTGCCGGCGTCCACGATGAAGGCGGTGATGCCGCGTGTGCCGGCTTCGCGGTCGGTCTTGGCGAAGGTCACGTAAAAGTCGGCGATGTCGCCGTTGCTGATCCAGGTCTTGCTGCCGTTCAGGGCCCAGCCACCCTCGGAAGTATCGGCGCTGGTCGTCATGGCGCCCGCGTCCGAGCCCGCGTCGGGTTCGCTCAGTGCAAAGGCCGCGATCTTGTCGCCGCGTGCGACGGCGGGCAGGTAGGCCGCCTGTTGCGCCGGTGTGCCGGCCAGCGTGATGGCGCCGCTGCCCAGGCCCTGCATCGCAAACGCAAAGTCGGCCAGCGGGGAGTGAAAGGCCAAAGTTTCGCGCAGGATCACCAGCGCGCGCGAATCGAGCTTGTCCATCGCCCCGCCGGCGCTGGCGGGCACGCAGTAGCGCAGCCAGCCGGCGTCGCCGAGCAGGCGTACCCACTGCTTGCAGGCGCGTCTATCGTCACTTTCATCAACTTGCTGCGCCGGCGTCCAAGCTGCGAGTTGTTCGCCCAAGGTGCGGTGCGCGTCGTCAAAAAATGGCAGGGCCAGATGTCGGGTATCGGCTTTCACATCAGTCTCCCTGGAACACCGGTTTCTGTTTGCTGGCAAAGGCTTCGTAGGCGCGCGTGAAGTCTTTCGTCTGCATGCAGATCGCCTGCGCCTGGGCTTCGGCTTCAATCGCCTGGTCCAGGGTCATGGCCCATTCCTGGTGCAGCATGGTTTTGGTCATGCCGTGCGCAAAGGTCGGGCCGGCGGCCAAGTCGGCGGCCAGCGCCTGCGCTTTGCCCAGCAGCTCGGCCGGCTCGTGCAACGCGTTGAAGAATCCCCACTGCAGGCCTTCGGCCGCCGTCATGGCGCGGCCGGTGAACAGCAGCTCGGACGCACGTCCCTGGCCGATCAGCCGCGGCAGCAGCGCGCAGGCGCCCATGTCGGCGCCGGCCAGGCCCACGCGCGTGAACAGGAAAGCGGTTTTGGCTTGCGCCGTGCCCAGGCGCATGTCGGCGGCCAGGGCCATCATGGCGCCGGCGCCGGCGCAGATGCCGTCGATGGCGGCGACGATGGGCTGCGGGCACAGGCGCATGGCCTTGACCAGGTCGCCGGTCATGCGCGTGAACTCCAGCAGTTCGGGCATGGCCATTTTGGTCAGCGGGCCGATGATTTCATGCACATCGCCGCCCGAGCAGAAGTTGCCGCCGGCGCCGGTCAGCACGATCACCTTGACGTCGGTGGCGCTGTTCAGCGCGCGAAACAGATCGCGCAGTTCGGCGTAGGAGTCGAAGGTCAGCGGGTTCTTGCGCTCAGGCCGGTTCAGGCTCAGGGTGACCACCCCGGCATCGAAAGCATAGGCAAAGTGGCGTGCCTGGTAACCGGCCAGCGCATTGAACTGCGCGTGCATGGGGTTGCTGGGGCCAATGTAGTGTTTCATGCGTTTTCCATTTCCTGGTTCAGATCGGTCTGGTGCTGTTTGACTTTGCCCAGCAGCTTGTGCAGGGTGTCGATTTCGCGCGGCGACAGGCCGCCGAAGGCCTGGACAATCCAGCCTTCATGCTGGCGCGCCATCTCGTCAAAGGTCTTGCGGCCGCGTGGGGTCAGGCGCACGCGGTAGGCGCGGCGGTCGCCTTCGACGTCCATGCGTTCGACCAGGCCTTCGGCCACCAGCTGATCGGTGATGCCGGTGACGTTGCCGCCGGTGACCATCATGCGGCGCGACAGCTCGTTCATCTTGAGTCCGTCGGGGTTGCGCTCGAGCTGCGCCATCAAATCGAAGCGCGGCAAGGTGGTGTCGAACTGTTCGCGCAGTTGCCCGCGCACCTGCTTTTCAATCAGCTGGGTGCAGGTCAGCAGGCGCAGCCACAGGCGCAGCGCTTCCGGGTGTTCGCGGTGTCCTCGTGCTTCCATGTCCATGGCATCTCTCCTGATTGACTACTGATTTGATAGCTGCTTGCGCTTGCTGGATAAGGGCTCAGGCCTGTTTTTGCTTTGACAGTTCGCGGTACATCTGGTCCCGGCCGCTGAGGTAGGGCTTCGGCCAGCTTACCGCCCGGCTTTGCAGTTTGGCCGCTTCGTGCAAGGTCCAGGCCGGGTCGGCCAGGTGCGGACGGGCGATCGCGCACAGGTCGGCGCGGCCGGCAGCGATGATGCTGTTGACATGGTCCACTTCCGAAATCGCGCCGACAGCAATCGTCTGGATGCCGACCTCGTTGCGGATACGGTCGGCAAACGGTGTCTGGTACATGCGGCCATACACCGGCTTGGCGGCGCGTGTGGTCTGGCCCGAGGAGACGTCGATGAAGTCGCAGCCGGCGGCCTTGAACAGGCGCGCGATCGCCACCGCATCGTCGGCCGTGTTGCCGCCGGGCGCCCAGTCGTGCGCCGAGATGCGCACGCTCATGGGCCGATCCGCGGGCCAGACGGCGCGCATGGCCGCAAAAACTTCCAGCGGGTAGCGGCAGCGGTTTTCCAGACTGCCGCCGTATTCGTCGGTACGCAGATTGGTCAGTGGCGTGATGAAACTCGACAGCAGGTAGCCGTGGGCGCAGTGCAGTTCCAGCCAGTCGAAACCGGCCTGTGCGGCATAACGCGCTGACTGGACAAACTGCGCCTTGATGCGGTCCATGTCCTCGCGGGTCATCGCCTTCGGAACGGCGTTGGTCGGTCCGTACGAGACGGCGCTGGCCGCCAGCAGCGGCCAGTTGCCTGCGGACAGCGGCTCGTCGGGCGCTTCCCAACCGAGCTGCGTTGAACCTTTGGGGCCGCTGTGGCCCAGCTGCATGCCCATGGCCACACCTTCGCCCGAGCGGTGCGCGAAATCGACAATGCGTTTCCAGGCCAGCATTTGTTCTTCGTTCCACAGGCCCGGACAGCCCGGTGTGATGCGACCCTCGGGGCAGGGTGCGGTCATTTCGGCAAACACCATGGCCGCGCCGCCCATCGCGCGCGCACCCAGGTGCACCAGATGGAAGTCCTGGGGCAGGCCATCGACGGCGCTGTAGGTCGCCATGGGCGAAACCACGATGCGGTTTTTCAGGGTGAGTTCGCGCACCTTCAGCGGCAACAGCATGGGCGGCGGCGCTGGCTTGTCGCCACTTCTGGCCAGCCACTGCTCGTAACCCTGCAGCCAGGAGGCGTCACGCACACGCAGGTTCTCGTGGCTGATGCGCTGCGACCGCGTCAGCAGCGAGTAAAAGAACTGTTCGGCGTCCAGCCCGCTGTAGCGGTCCACATTTTCAAACCATTCGGTCGAGTTGCGCGCCGCGTTCTGGATTTTCAGCACCTCCACAGAGCGCACGGCTTCGTAAGCCTTCAGTGCGTCGTCCGCGGCCGGGTGTTGCGCAAAACAGCGGCGCAGCTCGATTGCGTCTTCCAGCGCCAGCTTGGTGCCGCTGCCGATCGAAAAATGGGCGGTGTGCGCGGCGTCACCCATCAGCACGATGGGAACCGGTTTGCCGTGGATGGTTTCGTGGTGAACCCAGCGTTCGCAGACTACGCGCGGGAAACGGATCCAGATGGCCGAGCCGCGCACGTGTGTCGCGTTGTTCATCAGGGCGTTGCCGTCCAGGTATTTGGCGAACAGCTGTTCGCAGAAGGCGATGCCTTCTTCCTGGCTCATCTGGTCCAGGCCATGGGCTTTCCAGACCGCCTCGGGCGTTTCGACAATGAAGGTGGAGGTGTTGTCGTCGAACTTGTAGGCGTGCGCCGCGAACCAGCCGTGTTCGGTCTGCTCGAAGGCAAAGGTGAAGGCGTCGAAGGTCTTGTGGGTGCCCAGCCAGACAAAACGGCAGGCGCGCAGGTCGATGTCGGGCTTGAAGGTGTCGGCGTAGCGGGTGCGGATGCGGCTGTTCAGGCCGTCGCTGGCGATCACCAGGTCGGCTTGGTACTTTTCCGTGATGGCCTGGTCGTCCTGCACGTCGGTTTCAAACACCAGCTCGACGCCGAGGGCTATGCAGCGATCCTGCAGGATGTTGAGCAGGCGCTTGCGCCCTATGCCGCAAAAGCCGTGACCGCCCGAGCGCACCGAGCGGCCCTTGAAAAACACCTCGATGTCGTCCCAGTGGTTGAAGGCGTCGCCAATCAGCTGCGCGCTGACGGGGTCGGCCACCTGCAGGTTGCCCAGCGTCTGGTCCGACAGCACCACGCCCCAGCCGAAAGTGTCAAACGGGCGGTTGCGTTCCACCACCGTGATCTGGTTGGCCGGATTCTGCAGCTTCATCAGCACCGCAAAGTACAAACCGGCGGGCCCGCCGCCCAGGCAAAGAATGCGCATGGAAAGACCGTTCAAGTTGATTGATCGAGTCTTAATTGTTTAGGTTTAAACTATTTTCGTCAAGCGGTTTTCTATGGAAGTGCGTCATGGTTAACGCTGACCCGGCGGAGTCCGAACTGCAATGGCCGAGTCATCTCCTTTCAAGCAGGGGCCGCGGGTCCGGCTTTGCCGGCCCGCAGGCGCAGCGCCCCCTCGGGGGGCAGAGAGCGACACGCAGTGCGCGAACGTGGGGGCTCTATTTCTAGGGGGACTGAAAGTCACCCGCCCGGTAAGTCAGCACCAGCGTGTCGCGGTAGCCGTCCCGCGCCGCATCGTCGAGCGGCAGGATGGGCGTGGTTTCATGGATCACCCGGGCGTCGTCCAGCAGCAGCGTGGTCAGCGGCTCCTGCATGAGAAAACGCAAGCCGTGCGGACCGTTGGCGTCGAACACCCGGCTCTCGCCGCCCTTGACGCCGCGGCGCGCCACCAGCATCACCACCACGAAGTCAACGCCGTCGCGGTGCGCGCCTTCCGGCGTCGGGCGGCCCACGCCGCCTGCGGTGTCGATGCGGAACTGGTGGGCCTCGATGTACCAGCGCGCCACCGGACGGACCTGGGCAAACAGCTGGCCCAGGGCGCACAGCAGCGCCGTCCAGGCCGGCGCGGCGGCGACGGCCGGCTCGACCGGTTCGAACCAGCGTTCAAAGCCGCCATGCAGGGCGTTGTAGTCGGTGGGCTGCCAGTGGGCGCGGTGCGGCGTCTGTTGCAACTGCCCACCCGGCAGCTCCTGGACAAAGCAGCTGTGCCGGCGCCGGCGGTAGTGGCCGCCATCCTTGAGATGGGTATCGGGCGGCAGCTTGTCCCAGGAGGCGGCCAGACCAGACCATTGCCCGGCCCAGCCAGGCGGCAGGGACAGGGTGGCCGGCAGGTCGGCGGGTGACAGCAGGCTCAGGCCGTCCTGGCTCAGTCCTTGGGCGGCGGGCTTTTGAACGGTGGGGATATTGAACATAGCTGTCTATTTTGCTTCACCGGGCCCGCGCATGAACGGGCAAGCTGCCTACAGGCGCCCGTCGAAGACGCGCTCATAATCATCCTTGTTCATGCAAAAAAGGAGCTGCCATGCTGTACAAATTCAAGTCCAAAGCTTCCGGTGACCTGATCATGCTGGAGGCCAATGGCCGGCGGGTGCTGGAAATCATCGGCAAGGAAGCCGGTCCCAAGGGCATCATCCTGCCCGAGCAGATGCCAGCAGCCATCGCCGCGCTGGAAGCCGCGATCGTCCTTGAGGAAACCCACGACGAGGAGGCGCCTGAGCCCGTGCCCGGCGAAGGCTTGGGGCTGCGCCAACGGGCCTTGCCCTTCATCGAGATGCTGCATCGCAACCACAAGGCCGGTCACGAGGTGGTCTGGGGAGTCTAGTAGAGCCCCCATGGTCGCTCACTGCGTGTAGCTTCCTGCCCCCCGAGGGGGCCGCTGCGCCTGCGGGCCGGCAAAGCCGGACCCGCGGCCCCTGCTTGAAAGGAAACCCGCTCGCGGCACATTTGAGCCCGCAGGTTCGTTAATCGACCTTCGCGCCGGAGGCCTTGACCACCAGGGC
>ERZ1292640.4863-Hain-H43-02um-R1-4863-length-10092-cov-12_pt1 | contig 10092 bp, 7 predicted proteins | sample MGYA00564404_ERZ1292640 | MGnify/ENA primary metagenome ERZ1292640 (study PRJEB36523, sample SAMEA6512636) | groundwater metagenome | collected 2019-01-08 | study: AquaDiva: Metagenomics assemblies of 32 groundwater samples | reverse complement strand
TCCGATGCGGTTCCATCGCACCAGTTCGGGATACCGCCACACCTCGCTCCAGCGGATTCCACGGTTCCAGTCCACGGAGAAGTAGATGAACAGGGCCTTTCCGATGACCGCGTCCATGTCCACGAATCCCCAGAACCGCGAGTCGTAGGAGCGGTCCCGGTTGTCCCCCATCACGAAAAGCTTGTCCGGCGGGATCCTGGTCGGGGGCAGGTTGTCCCTCGACCGGACGAAGCCGTCGATCGTCGCGCCGTCGGCGAACCGGGCGTATTTCTCGCTCATGGGTTGCCCGTTGACATAAAGCTGCTTTTGCCGGATCTCCACGGTGTCCCCCGGGATTCCGACCACCCGCTTGATGAAATCCTTGCTCTTGTCCTCCGGGAAGACGAAAACGATGATGTCCCCCCTCTTCGGGCCGGAGAACTGAAGGATCCGCCCCTTCGTGAAGGGGATGTGATAGCCGTAGAGGAACTTGTTCACGAAGATGTGGTCGCCGATCAGCAGCGTGTTTTCCATGGAACTGGACGGGATCTTGAACGCCTGGATGACCAGGGTCCGGACGACGAGGGCGATCAGCAACGCGATGGCGAACGCCTCTATGTACTCGCGTACCTTCCCTTTCCCGATCGCGACGCTTCCGGAGACATCTTCCGCCTTCACGGGAGATTTCTTCTTCGGCGCCATGTCATTCCTTGACCTTCAGGATGGAAAGGAACGCCTCCTGCGGGATTTCCACCGTCCCCACCTGCTTCATCCGTTTTTTTCCCTCTTTCTGTTTTTCGAGGAGTTTTCTCTTCCGGGTTATGTCCCCGCCGTAGCACTTCGCGATCACGTTCTTGCGGATGGCCTTGACGGATTCCCGCGCGATCACCTTGGACCCGATCGCGGCCTGGATGGCAACCTCGAACATCTGCCGGGGGATCAGCCTCCTGAGGCGCTCGGTGACTTCTTTCCCCTTCGGGTAGGCGTTGTCCCTGTGGATGATCAGGGAGAGCGCGTCCACCTTCTCTCCGTTCAGGAGGATGTCGAGACGGACGAGATTCGACCGGCGGAACTCGAGGAACTCGTAGTCCATGGACGCGTACCCGCGCGAGGCGGTCTTGAGCCGGTCGTAGAAATCCAGGACGATCTCGTTGAGCGGGAGCTCGTACTCTAGGATGACCCGGTTGCTGGAGGCGAACTTCATCTGCCGCTGGACGCCGCGGCGCTCTTCGCACAGCTTGAGGACCGACCCCAGGTATTCCGAAGGGAGGTGGATCGCGGCCAGGATGACGGGCTCCTCGATGTGGTCGAGGTCCAGCGGTTCCGGAAGCTTCGCCGGGCTGTCGACCTCCTCCACCGTGCCGTCCGTTTTCACGGCCTTGTACCGGACCGTGGGGGCCGTCGTGATGAGCTGGACCTCGTACTCCCGCTCCAGCCTCTCCTGGAAGATCTCCATGTGGAGCAGCCCCAGGAACCCGCATCGGAAACCGAACCCCAAAGCCACGGAGGTTTCCGGCTCCGACGTGAAGGAGGCGTCGTTCAGTCGAAGCTTCTCGATCGCGGTCCGCAGCTGCCCGTACTCTTCGGAGATCACCGGGTAAACCCCGGCGAAGACCATCGGCCTCACGACCTTGAACCCGGGGAGCGGTACCGTCGCGCGGTTCCTGGCGTCGGTGATGGTGTCGCCGATCTTCGTTTCCGTGAGGTCCTTGATGTTCGCGATGACGAACCCGACCTCTCCCGGCCCCAGCGCGTCGACCTCTTTCGGATGGGGGGAGAAGACACCGACTTTCTGGATCTCGAAAACGTTCCCCGTGGACATGAGGATGATCTTCTGGAGGGGCCGGAGGGTGCCGTCGAAAATCCTCGTCAGGATGATCACGCCCTGGTAATTGTCGAACCAGGAGTCCACGATCAGGCCCTTGGGTGGGGCCTCCGGGGTGCCGGCCGGGGGAGGGACCGAAAGGACCACACGCTCCAGGATCTCCTCCACCCCGATCCCCTTCTTTGCGCTGGCGGAGATGATGCCGGCCGTGTCCAGCCCGATGAGCTCCTCGATCTCCCGCTTCACCCGGTCGGGCTCGGCGTTCGGAAGGTCGATCTTGTTCAGTACGGTTACGATCTCCAGGTCCTGCTCCATCGCCATGTAGACGTTCGCCAACGTCTGCGCCTCCACCCCCTGGGAGGCGTCCACCACCAGGATCGCCCCCTCGCAGGCGCACAGGCTTCGCGAAACCTCGTAGGAGAAGTCGACGTGGCCCGGGGTGTCGATCAGGTTCAGGACGTACTCGATCCCGTCCTTCGCCTTGTACCGCATCCGCACGGTCTGGGCCTTGATGGTGATCCCCCGTTCCCTTTCGATGTCCATCTTGTCGAGGAACTGGTCCACCTTTTCGCGCTCGGACAGCGTCCCCGTGAACTCCATCAGGCGGTCGGCGAGAGTGGACTTCCCGTGGTCGATGTGTGCGATGATGGAAAAGTTGCGTATGTTTCCGATGCGCATGCCTACCATTTACCGGTGTTTCGGATTTTTTCGCGGAAGAAATCCAGCGTACGGGCGAGCCCTTCCTCCAACGACGTTTCAGGATACCATCCCAGCTCGCAGGACGCCATCCGGTTTTCCAGGCAGGAGCGCCTCTGCTCCCCCGGCATGGACGGGCCGTGGATCTCCTCCTGGCGGCTTCCGGCGAGGTCCCGGAGGATGCGGAAGACCGTGTTGACGCTCGTCTCGATACCCGTCCCGATGTTGATGGACATCCCGTCCCCGCGGGTGAGGGCCGACACGTTCGCGCGGACCAGGTCGCCGACGTAGACGAAGTCCCGCGTCTGCTCCCCGTCGCCGTTCACGATCGCGGTCTGTCCTCTCAGGAGGCGCTCCGCGAAGATGGCCACGACTCCGGCCTCCCCGTGCGGGTCCTGATGCGGCCCGTACACGTTGGCATATCGCAATGCGGTGTACTCGAGCCCGTACTGGGCGCGGTAATAGTTCAGGTAGAGCTCCACGGACATCTTGGCGGCGCCGTAAGGGCTGACGGGACGGATCGGGTGGGTTTCCTCGGCGGGAAATTGCTCCTGTTCCCCGTACCCCGCCCCACCCGAGGAGGCGAAGAGGAATTTCCGGACCCCGTATTGCCGCGCCGCCTCCAGGAGACGGATCGATCCGAGGATGTTGACCCGGGCGTCGAACTGCGGATCCGCAACGGATGCCCGGACGTTGATCTGCGCGGCATGGTGGTTGACGATCTCGGGCCGGAAAGTCCTGACCGCTTCGACGGCGGTGTCCGAGGTCACGTCGCAGAGGACGAACCGCGCCGCGGCGGGGACATACTCCTTCTTCCCCGAGGAGAGGTTGTCGATCACCATGACCTCGTGCCCCAGCGCCACGAAGGCATCCGCGACGTTGGACCCGATGAAGCCGGCACCTCCGGTTATCAGGATTCGCATTACCGGGCGACCCCCCCTTCGTCAATGGTTTTCAGGAAATCCGTGACGGCCTCCTCCCATCGCCGGGGAACATCCCCGGTGAACCCCCGGTACTTCTCCTTGGAGAGCACCGAATAGGCCGGCCGGGGGGCCGGGTAGGCAAGCTCGACCGCGAGGGCCGGGGAAAGGGAGAACGGGCCCCGGAATGCCCGCTCGAGGAGGAACGACGCGAAATCGAACCAGGTGGTTTCCCCCTCGTTCGAGAAATGGAAGGTCCCGCGGGCATCCAGGTCCAGCAGGCGCCCGGCGGCTTCCGCCAGGTCCCTTGCGGATGTCGGCGTTCCTCTCTGGTCGGAAACCACGCGGAGCGGTTCCCCTCTCCGCGCCCTGTCCAGGATGGCGTATACGAAATTCCTCCCGTAAGGGCCGTAAAGCCATTGCGTGCGGATAAGCAGGTGGCTCGGCGCCTCCGCCCTCAACGCCTCCTCCGCCGCGAGCTTGCTCCTGCCGTACGCGGAAAGGGGGCTCGGGGGATCCCCCTCCCGGTAGGGAAAGGAGGAAGTCCCGTCGAAGATGTAATCGGTGCCGAAAGTCACCAGGAGGGCCCCCTGCTCGCGGCATTCGCGGGCCACGTTCCGTGTCCCGTCGGCGTTCACCGCGAAGGCGAGCGTTTCCTCGGATTCCGCCCGGTCCACCGCGGTGTACGCCGCGCAGTGCACGACCACGTCGGGGTGAACCCCCCCGATGACCCGACGGCATTCCATGGGGCTCGTCACGTCGAACTCCCCGAGGTCGGTCACACGGATCTCGTACTCGCCGTGAAACCGCGTGAAGATCTCGTGACCCAGCATCCCTTTCCCGCCGGTGATCAGCATCGTTTTCCTGTCCATTCTTCCCCTTCCCTAATTTCCGAGGGTTCCGATGCCTTTGAGCGAGAATAAGAGCTTGAAGGTGCTCACGTCGGGTCTCGTCCTTCGGCCTGCCATGAGCCCGATGCTCCAGCAATCGCTGCGAGGGTATATCGTGAGGGTTACCGAACCGTCGGTCAATTCCCCATTCTTGACGGAATAGTTCACGTCGTTCCGGATTCCCAACAGTTGCAACGGGCGAAAGGCCAAAAGACCGTGAATATCCTCCGAGAGATCCCGGGATGCCCGGTATTCGAGGAGAGCGCGGTTTTCCTTGTCCCTGCTCCATTCCGCCCCGACCGCGGCGGTGGTGAAATTCCTGCCGGCGATGCCGAACAGGGTCTCCCCGTTGAAACTCCAGCGCTCCGTGGGCTTTACCCGGAACCTCGCCAAGACGTCCGACGCGGCTTCCCGCTCCCTGGCGATCCGTCCGGCCGCGAGGTCGATCTGGTCACGCAATGCCCGGACATACGGTGAAAGGGGGTCGAGGTAGGGGGACCCGCCCGCCGTCTTCTTTCCGCTGACATCGACCGCCCATTCCACCGAGAGGGAGGCCAGCTCGAAAGGGCCACCCCCCTCGACGACCCTGAGAAGCCTCTGGTTCACCGAAAAAGTGAACTGCGTCTGGGACCCGACCCGCGCCCACTGGTCGGTGAGAGGGATATCTTTCTGGTCGACGGACGGCACCCAGCGGAACGAAAGGTCCGGCTGCAGGAGGTGGACCAGGCGCCGCCCGTCCGCGCGATCGAAATCCCGCCGGAAATCCGCTTCCATGCGCACTCCGCCCCCGGGGATGACACTCCCACTCTTTTGTGTCCCGCCCCCGTCGTGAACCGGGGTGGATCCCAGCACAACGAGGGAAAAATACGGAGTCGCCGAGACGGAAGGATACAAGGGGATGGTGCGGCTGATCTCCGAGTAGCCCCTCCCGCGGAGTTCGCGGTCTCCCACCCTGCGATAGAAATAGGTGGCGTTGACGTCCCCGGAGGCTTCGATCCCCGTTTTTCCGATGGCCCGGGGAAGAAAAGTCGCCGAAACCTCGGGGAGCCGTTGAACCGTGTTGCCGTCGGGCGTGCCCTGGATGTCGTTGACCCAGACGGCGGAAAACGCGGTGGAAGTCCCGTTCTCATCCCGGCCCGCGAATCCCCGTGACGGGATGTGCCTGCCCGTCCTCAGGATGTCGGCATCCACCATGTCGAGATAATATCGGTCATCCGACGCAAAATCCCACTTCGCGTTGGAGGTAAGCCGCTCCCCTTCCCGATAGGTATTGCTCCCGTAAACCCTGTATCGGTCGTTCTTCGTTTCCTTGTCGTGGTGTGCCGTCGCCTTCGCCTCCCCCTCCGATTCGGGGTTCAGGACGTAGCGGTATTCCACCTCGGGCCGAAATCCCCGCCGGCTCATCTCCTCCAGGGTGATCGTCGCGTCGCTCCAGCGCGAGATCGCCCAATAATAAGGGAGCTGGACCGAGAACCCTTTCGTGCCGCCGCTCGAAAAACCCGGCATGAGAAGACCGCTCTGCCGGGTCAGCTTGACCGGGAACGCCGCCCAAGGCAGCCACAGGACGGGGACTCCCCGGATCTTGAACGTCACGTCCTTGCCGACGGCGTACCCGTCGATGGTGACCTGGGAACGTCTCACCTCGAATTTCCAGTCCGGCTCGGGATCGCAGGGGCAGGTCGTAAGGGTCCCTTTCTGGATCCGGAAGGATCGATCGCCGATCTTCTCGAACTTCTCGCTTGAGATCAGGTAATTGTTGGAGCTGAGGCGGATGGATCCGTTGTAGAGGACACCCAGCCCGGTATCGATGTTCAGGACGATCCGGTCGAAGGAGAACTCGTCTCCCCCTTCCTTGTAGTGGACACGCCCGGAGAGCTCCGCTTCGCCGCTTCGGGAATCGTAGCGGATCCGGTCCGCGCGGATCGTCCGGTTCCCGAACCCGATTTCGACATTCCCTTCCGCGAACGCGACCCCCGTGTCATCGTCGTAGGAAAGGGTATCGGCATTCAGGTTGACCGGGGCTCCGAGGACGAACCCGGAGCCGGTTCTGGCCTTGGAGAGAAAGTCTCCCGGGATCATGGTGGCCGCGCGAACGGATCCCGGGAACGCCAGAAGCAGGACCAAAAACGCCGACGCGAGCGCCGGGATTCCCGGACGCCTCACGGGACCCACACCACGCGATGCCGGAACGCCTCCCCCACGGCGGCCAGGGAGCCGCACACGATCACCATGCCGCCGGCGCCGGCCCAGCGCCTCGCTGCGTCCCACCCCGTGGAGAAACTGTCCGCCGCGAGGAAAACCTTCTTCCCGTTTTCGCAAGCCACGGTCAGCTCCGCAAGGGTAGCGGCGCGTTCGTGTTCCATCGGGAAAGCGACCCAGCCGTCCACGGCCCTTGTCAACTCCCTGAGGAACCCGGCCGCGTCCTTGTCCCGGAGCATGCTCCAGAGTGCGATGATCCTGGCGGCCCTCCCCCCGGACTTGAACGCCGCAAGCTCCCGCGCGAGCACCTTCGCCGCATCCGGGTTGTGCGCCCCGTCCACCCAGGTCCCCGAATTCCTCCTGCCCGGCAAGGGGGAAAACCGGCCCGGACAGCGGGCGCCTGCCAGCCCCGCTGACGCGGCCCTTATAAAGGCCTCCGCCGATGTCCCGCGCGTCGAAGCCCACATCCAGGCCGCGGCACATGCGACCGCGGCGTTATCCCGCTGGAATTTTCCTCGCATCCCGAGCCGGTTCGAAGGCAGGGACACTCCCGGGAGACGGATGCGGATGCTTCCGTCTCCGCACTCTTCCCACCCGAAATCGCGCCCCATTTCCCAGATCGGAGCCCCCAATTCCCTGGCCTTGCGGACCGCTACGCCGCGCGCCGGAGCCTTGAGCCTCCCCAGGATCACGGGGATCCCGGGGCGGAAGATCCCCGCCTTTTCCGCGGCGATCTCGGGAAGAGTATTCCCAAGCCATTCGCGATGGTCGATTCCGACGGTCGTGATGACGGATACATCCGGCAGGCAGGCGTTGGTCGCGTCCCATCGACCGCCAAGCCCCGCTTCCATCACGACGGTTCCCGCCGACCTCCGGCGGAACCAGTCGCACGCCGCCCAGGTCATCTCCTCGAAAAAAGAGAGCGGGCCCGGCTGCTTGGCCGCCAGCGACCTGGAGAACCCGGATGCCTTGCGCAACGCCCGCCGCAAGGCATCCCCGGGGATCTTCTCCCCGTCGACCCGTATCCGCTCCTCGGGTGAAACAAGATGCGGGGAGGTGTAGAGACCCACGGACCCCGCGCGAAGGCGCATGAGAATCGAGGCGAGGAAGCAGGCCGTCGATCCTTTCCCGTTCGTCCCCGCGATGTGAAGGGTCCGGAACGTTTTTTCCGGATGGTCGGACATCTCGAACGCGGCCAGGATCCGCTCAAGGCCCGGCTGGATCGTTTCCGGGCTCCCGGGCGTTTTACCGCGGGTCATTTCCCGGTCGACGCCGTCAGGAACCGCAGGATCTGCGTGAGCGTCGCCTTGAGGCGGGTCCGCTCTACAATGACATCGATCATTCCGTGTTCGAGAAGGAACTCGGCCCGCTGAAACCCTTCGGGCAGCTTCTGCTTGATGGTCTGCTCGATGACCCGCGGGCCCGCGAACCCGATGAGCGCCCCCGGTTCGGAGATGATGATGTCCCCTAACATCGCGAAGCTCGCCGCCACGCCCCCCGTGGTCGGGTCCGTCAGCACGCTGATGAACGGGAGTCGCTGGTCGGAGAGGCGCGCGAGCGCCGCGCTCGTCTTGGCCATCTGCATGAGGGAGAGCACGCCCTCCTGCATCCTCGCACCCCCCGACGCGCTGAAGATGATGAGGGGGCGCGACTGGTTCAGCGCGATCTCGGCGGCCGCGGCGATCTTCTCCCCCACCACGCATCCCATCGAGCCCCCGAGAAACTCGAAGTCCAGGACGCACATGACGACATCGATGCCGTTGATCTTCGCATGACCGGTGATGACGGCCTCTTTCCTGCCGGTCTTCTTCTTCGTCTCCTTGAGGCGGTCGGTGTATTTCTTGGTGTCCGTGAAGGAAAGCATATCGACCGACTCCAGTTCCTCCCCGAACTCCTTGAAAGTCCCTTCGTCGGAGACGGCCCGGATCCGCTCCATCGCCGGTATCCGGAAATGGTAGTTGCATTTCGGGCAGACGTTCAGGTTCCGCTCGATCTCGGGCTTGTAGATGATCTCGAGACAGGCGTCGCACTTGATCCACATCCCTTCCGGGATCTTGATCTTCTTTTCCCCTTCTTCCTTCCTTCGGAACAGTCGGATGGGCATCGGGGTCACCTCAGTTCCTTTTTCAGGGATCTCACGAACCGGCGCAGGGCCTCCGGCCCCGTTCGCGACGCGCCGTGCGTTTCCACCACCTTCACGCAAGCGCTCCCGACGACAGCCGCGTCCGCGTGCCTCGTCGCCGCCCTCGCCATCGAGGGGGTGGCGATGCCGAATCCCACCGCCACGGGAAGGGGGGAAAGCGCCTTCACCTTCCTGGTCCATGCCGCGATATTCGGCGGAAGCGCCTTCCGCACCCCCGTGATACCGGTTACCGATATAAGGTACAGGAATCCGGAGCCTTCCGCGACCGACCTCCGGATTCTTTCCTCTCCGCTCGTCGGGGAAACCAACGGGATCCAGTCCAGTCCCTCCCGCCGGAGATCCGGCGCCATTTCACCGGCCTCCTCGAGCGGCAGGTCCACGACAAGCGCTCCGTCGGCGCCCGCGGCCCGCGAATCCCGGCAAAAAGCCGGAATGCCGTACCGGAGAAACGGGTTGTAGTACCCGAAGATCACGACCGGGGTCGAATGGGTCTTCCGGAACCCCGAGAGGAGGGAAAGGGCCGCCCCGACCGTCATCCCGTTCCCAAGGGCCCTGCGGGATGCGGCCTGGATCGTGGGCCCGTCCGCCATCGGGTCGGAGAAAGGGATCCCCACCTCCAGGATGTCCGCCCCTCCGTCCGCCGCGGCGCGCAGGTACGACAAGGACGTCCGCGCATCCGGGTCGCCTGCCGTCAGGTACACGACCAGCCCCTTCTCGTCGCGTTCCCGGAGGGTGGCGAATGCCGCGTCAATCCGGGACATGTTCCCCCCCCATCCGCTCCGCGAGGATCGTGATGTCCTTGTCCCCCCTGCCCGAGAGGTTGATCACGATCGCCTGGGACTTCCGCATCCTGCGCGCGAGCCGGATTCCGTATGCGACCGCGTGCGAGGATTCCAGCGCCGGCAATATCCCTTCGAGGCGGGACAAGAGGTCAAACCCCTCCAGCGCCTGCTCGTCGGTCACGGCGACGTACTCGGCCCGCCCCGTGGACTTGAGAAAGGAATGCTCCGGCCCCACTCCGGGATAGTCGAGGCCCGCCGAGATCGAGTGCGCCTCGGTTATCTGCCCGTCGGCGTCCTGGATCACGAAGGATTTGCTCCCGTGAAGGACCCCTACCCGGCCCCTGCAAAGGGTCGCGCCGTGCCGCCCGGAGGCCAGCCCGTGGCCCGCGGCCTCGACGCCGATCAGCCGCACTCCCTTCCTGGGGATGAAGGAGGTGAAAATCCCCATGGCGTTGCTCCCGCCCCCCACGCAGGCCACCACGGCATCCGGAAGCCCCCCGATCGCATCCCTGGCCTGGCGCAGCGTCTCCCGCCCGATGACGGACTGGAAATCGCGCACCATTACCGGGTAGGGGTGGGGGCCGGCCGTGGACCCGATCAGGTAATAGGTGGTCCGCACGTTGGTGACCCAGTCGCGAAGGGCCTCGTTCATGGCGTC
>ERZ1292640.4862-Hain-H43-02um-R1-4862-length-10093-cov-4_pt1 | contig 10093 bp, 15 predicted proteins | sample MGYA00564404_ERZ1292640 | MGnify/ENA primary metagenome ERZ1292640 (study PRJEB36523, sample SAMEA6512636) | groundwater metagenome | collected 2019-01-08 | study: AquaDiva: Metagenomics assemblies of 32 groundwater samples | reverse complement strand
CTTTCAGGCATAAATGGCAGAGCCTAGAGCCATCGCAATTTTTAGAGGTGATTGAGTAAAATGAAGAAAACAATAATCTTGAATATAGAATATTTAGGGTGGAGTAAGAAAATAATAAGAAAAATTGAGTTTTTAGAAGAACAAACTCTTGATGACTTGCATGAATTTATTATTTACAAAACCTTTGGGTGGGATGATCCACACATGTATTCTTTTTTTATGGATAATAAGCCTTATTCTCAAAATAGAAAAATGGAATATGCCTCGCATCCTGAAAAGGATTTTTTAACAGGCAGCAAACCAAATTCAACTGAAACAAAATTAAAAGATCTTAACTTAAAAAAAGGACAAAGATTTCTTTTCTTATTTGATTTTGGAGATGACCATAATTTTAATATTAAAGTAGAAGATTTTTCAGAATCTAAAGAAGGAGAAAAATATCCTAAAATTTTAGAGGAAATTGGAAAAGCCCCTAAGCAGTATTAATAAAATAAAATGAAAATAAATAAAAATGAAAATAAAAAAGATTTAATTGAGGCGAGGAAAAAATGAAAGATAATTTTCATGTTGATATGAGCGGAAGAATTTATGAAGAGAAAACAATCGGCATTGCTTTGGTAGGAACTGAAACAAAAATGCACTGCGGTTGTGTTTTAAAAGGCAACCTTGTAAAATTTATTAAAAGAAATTTATTTAAAAAAAATATTTACAAAGACTCTGCAAAACTCTATGCTATCTGTATTTCTTTATTAGTCAAAAATGTTAAGGGCAATATTAAAACACTAATTGTTTGTAATGATGAAGATTTTAATGTTGTTAAAAAAGTTTTGGGCTATTTATTAAAAAATCGTGATTTTGAGATAATTAATATAAGCGAATTTAGGAAAAGATTAGGCAGAAACATTGGCTCACTTGCGGATAATTACGCAAATATTTACAGGAGAAAAGCTCTAAAATTTAATCAAAGAGGAAAGGGAAAGAAATTAAATGTTGTTGAAGTAAACTTTGGAATAATCAAACAATATTGGGAAGAACTAGAAAAAATTAAATTGTAAGCGATTAGCGATCTTCCCAACCAATAACAGCATAAAGCGTGGTCAGCTTGAATAATCAAGCATTTTACGGAATCGGTTCGCTTACAGTATACCTAAGAATATGGGCATATATAAAAGTATCTATTTTGGGGATGAAGAATGATAAATAACGAAAAAATAAAAAAAGAAGGGCTTAGAAGCATGAAAGAATTTGAAATGGCTTGGGAGGAGTTTTTTAAGAACAAACTCAAGCCTAAAAATGATGAAGAAGACCGCAAACAACAAGAGGATTTTTATCTTTGGTATAATTATGCAAGAAAGCAAAGTGATACAGGAAAAACTCCTGCCGAGATGTATAAAGAAGTTTATGGAGAAGAACCAAAAAATATTTTGGATGAAAAAAAGCCAAGTAGATTTATGAATTTTGAATGGGATGAAGATTACAACGAAGAGGATTTTGATGATGAAAATTTTGAGGAAGAAAAGTTAAAAGAGATTACAGAGTTCGCAGACCAGATGTTTGAAAATGGAGCATGGCAAAATTCTAAAGAACAAATGAAAGATATGTCAAAAAGAGATTCGTCAAGGCACATGTTCAGATTAGGAGTTTTTATGCATTCTCAATATATGAATGAACAAATGAAAACCTTAGCAAAAGAAATAGGGAATATGCCAAAAGAAGAAGTTCAGAAAATAATTGATAGTTTTGAAAAAGAGGAAGAAAATAAGGAGAATAAATGGCAACATTAACTAAACCAGAAGCAGAATTATTTTATAAAATTATGAATAGCTTAATTTACTTTGCTAATTCAAGATTTAAATTAGTGGATAATTTTCCAAAATCTAAAGAAGGGGTCTGGATGGAGGAAGATATTCAAAAAATAACCGAAAAGATTTTTTCGAAACCCGAGATAATTGTCTCTTTTTACAGCGAAAATCCTGCAATGTTAGATAAAGAGGAAATTGAAATTGTAAAAACTTGGAAAACTTTTGTCAAAGGAAAATTCATGGTTTTTACAAATGCAGGAAAAACTATTTTCTTTAGTTCTGAAAATGAGCCCAAATCATATGAAGTTTGTGGAATATACGATAATATTTTGGATTTAATTCCCTTTGAGCCAATAATGATTGAAACAATTTTAGTACCTTCCAGGGGGAAAATCATTTATGCAGGATATTTTCGCTTATTTAATATTTCTTTTGGCGGAGGATATAAACAGGGTCTTAAGGCGGATTTTGAAAAATCTAAGTTAAAATATGGAATAATTTCTTCCCTAGACCTCCCAATTGAAGAAAAAAAGCCCTCTGAAGAAGATACTCTTAGATTTTATTTAAAAAGCAAAAATAATAGGGAAGAGTTTTGGGAAGAAATTGAGGAGATATTAGAAAAAAATAGCTCTCTTAAAAATGTTTATCATAATGAAATAGGAAAATCTTATGTAAGGGAAGTGAAAAAAACATTTTCAGATATCAGTATAAAGGAGGGATATTTTGCAATTGTAAATTCGCAGGTTATAGCTTCTGGAAAGTCTGAAAATGAAGTTAAAGAGAGATTAAAAGAAATCTTGCCTGAAGATAAAATAAGCTCTGCATATATTTTTAAATATGAAGAAAAAGAAAAATGAATAAAAAAAATCAGAAAAAGCTTAGTGAATCAGAACTTAAAATTTTAGAAGAAAGCAAAGAACTAGAGGCATTAAAAGACTTTACAAAAGAACAATTAATATCCACAATAAAAAAAGCTGTTGATAAGGATAAATCTTTTAAACAGGAACTTGTGGATTTAATTGATAAAAATGAATCTCCCAATCACAGCAAGCTGTGGGGTATCCGACGACTAACCGAACTCAAAAAAACTATCGTAGCAAGCTACGGGGTATTGACCCAGAACAGGAATAAAGCCGATTTTGAAAACGAAAATAATTATTCCGAGTACTCTTCATTATGGGGGGAGGCTGAAGAAATAATCTCTAAATTTAATGAATATGGCGGAGGAGATGAGGATGATGAAGAAATAGTCTATGATAACCTTAACAAGATAGTTGAAATTTTTCAACAAGAAAAACTAGATGAAAAAACAAAAATTGAATTTATCAATAACTGTTTTGAATGTTATTTTTGGGGTAATTCTGGTTTTGATGATTTGTTAAGAGACGGTGCATTTGATGTGTGCAACAGCGAAGAAAATTGGCTGCTGGTTATAGAAAAATTAAGGAAAAGCAATAGTAGTTATGACCAAGAACGAATAATGGATATATACAAAGATAAGCTTAATGATGATGATTCTTATCTGAAGTTTAGGATGGGTAAACTTTACTATGGGATGGACTATCTTGATCTTGTGGACTATTATATCAAAAAGAAGAATATTGAGAAAGCTGTTAAAATCGCTAAAGAGGGAATAGAAAAAGGAGAAGGAAGAATAATTGATTTAATAGAATTTTTATTGAAATTTTATATAAAGAATAAAGATTATGAAAACAGCTTAAAATATTATATTCAATCTTTTAATGAGGATCCCTCGTTTGAAGAATATAAAAAAATAAAACAATTTTGTAAAAAAGAAGACTTTAAAAAAGTATCAAAAAAACTTTATGAATTAATAAATGATGGCAGAAGCAGGGAAGTTAAAGCAGAAATTGATTTTTATAATGAAGATTATCAACTAGTTTTCAATTATGTTAAAGAAAGAGAATTAGATTTTTTTTATGATGGAACATTAAAAAATTGGGCTCAAAAACTAGAGCCTCATTTTCCAGAGGAAATATTAAGCATATATTTGAATAAAGTTATGCGTATTCTTGAACATAAGCTGTCTAAAGAATATCCTATTGCAGAATATTATATTGACAGAATTAGGAAGATATACCTAGAAATTATTCATAATGAAAAAGAATGGGGTAGCTTGATGCTCTTGCTAAAAGAAAAATCTATAAAATTGCCTTCGTTTCAGAAAGTGTTGCAAAATTTCAAGGAGAAAAAATGAAAGAAAAAAACTCTGATTTTACAGGCAAATGGAATATTTATGAAATGGAAACATGGGATGAAGATTACTTCAATGAAGATGGACAGGCATTCATTAAAATAAATAAAGACAAAACAGGAGAATTTAAGTTTGGTTATGTTAATGCAGAAATTGATGGCAGAATAGTTGAGAAAGGCGGTGAAAAATTATTTGAATTCACGTTTGATGGAAATGACGAAATGGAATCTTGCCAAGGCAGAGGCTGGATTAAACTAAACAAAGATAACCTGAAAATACTAGAAGGAGAGTTATTCTTTCATATGGGCGATAGCTCTGCATTTTCAGCTAAAAAAGTAAAGGAGAAGAAAAATTAGTATGGCAATAATAAATTTTCAGTGCAAAAAATGCAAGAACGAATTTGACTGCGAAACTGGAAAAATTACTTTTGGAAATATTTTAGATTTTGAAAGAGACATAATTTGTTCAAAATGCGGAAAATTTAATAGAGAGAATATTTGGCTTACAGAATTAGGGCAGACTCAAATTGGAGAGCTTTATCTTTCTGAAGGAAAGCCAATTATTGCATCTGGCTCTAATCCCGAAAAAAAATCTGTTTTGGATTTATGCGATGAAGTTGGCGCAGGATTTAATGTTATAACCAAAGCAAATGAAAACGCTTTTTATCCTATTTTGTTTAGTATTGAAGAGACAATATATTTACATTATCAAAAAGATTCATCTTTAGAAGACTCTCAGATAATAGAATCTCTAAAAAAGCTGAGGGATAATATTTTTTCTGAAAATACAGAGTTTAATGCTCTTGAAAATGAGATTATTAAAAAAATAAAAAGAGCATTGCATCTTAATTCTTATAATAAAAGAGATGTTTCATTATCCATCTCTAAGGTGTTAAATTCTGTAAAATTGCATAAATTCACAGATGGAAAAAGAGGATATTTAAGTTTTATCTCGGAATTTATTAGTGAATCTGGGAGGGTTATTTTTAAATAAATGAGCAAAATAAATTTTTATAGGAAAGGTAAAATATGAGAACCGAAATAATGAATATAAATAATATTGAATTTAAGGTAAGAATTAAAATTGAGAACAGAAATAGTTCCCGAGTAACAATTAGCCGTAAATCAGTTAATCTGTCTGTTCCAAACTTCTTGTCAAGAGAAGAGATTTTTAGGGAAATACTTAGAATGAAAGCCTGGGCCAAAGAAAAGATTCTAGAAAATTCTCAAAAATTTAATCCAGAACCAGTTAAGAATTATTATGATAATCAAGAGATACATGTAGGAAGCGAGAAATACCTTCTAAAAATTAAGTATTTAAACAAGGCAGGCAGCTCTGCAAAGATAGAGGAAAATACAATTTTTTTAAACATCTCTTCAAATTTAACCGAAGAAAAAAAGGCAAAGCACATTTCTACATTGATAAGCAGGTGCCTTGCAAGAAAAAAGCTTCCAGAAGTAAGAAAAAGAATTGAGGAGCTTAACAATCTGCATTTTCAAAAAGAGATAAAGAGGGTATTTCTTAAGCATAATCAATCCAACTGGGGCAGTTGTTCAGAAAGAGGAAACATTAATCTTTCAACTCGATTATTATTTGCGCCACAAGAAGTTTTTGATTACCTTTGCATTCATGAACTAGCGCACCTTATTGAACAAAATCATTCGAAACAATTTTGGATATTGGTAGAAAAAGCCATGCCAAATTATAGAGAAAAACAAAAATGGCTTAAAGAAAATGGAAGGGGCTGCGCTTTTTAAAATGAAACAGCAAACACAAATGAATAAAATTAAAATGAGGGAATTAGAAGATGACTGAAAAATGCAAAACCTGCCATAAAGAATTTAATTCAGGAATTTGGATGTCCGGGCAATTCATAAATGAAAAAGTTTTATTATTCTGCTCAGATAAATGCAAAAAGAGATATATTAAAAAGAAGCTTAATAGAATAAAAGTAGGTTATCCAAAATATTATGAAAAGCTAATTAAACAGCCGCAGCAAAAGGAAGGATTTTATGATTTTGAGATAAAAAATACAGAAAATAAAGGAGATAAAATTAAAGAAAATAAAGTTTTAGGCAAAAAGAAAAAATATAGTGTTGCTGGGCATAAGGGGTTGATTGGAGGAGAAGAATGAACACTAAATATTTTGAATGTCAGAGATACAAAACAGGTTACTTAGATGAAAGTGGAGATACTGGAAAATCGGGAAGTAAATGCTTAGTACTTACTTATATCTGCACAGATGAAGGTAAAAAATTATCAAAAATACTTAAGAAAGCAAAAGAACAATTAAAAAGAATAAAGAAAGGCGAGAGATGGCTTAATCGTCTTGGGGGCGAGATAAAATTTGCAGGATTTCCAGATGAAAGAGTTCGATTGAAACTTCTTGAGGACTTGTCAAAGATAGAATTAAACATACGATTTATTGCAATTAAAAAAGAAGGGAAAAAGATATCTGAATCTGAAAAAGAAAAGATACTTTTTGATTTGTTAAATGAGAGCTTTATCAATCATGAATGCCTGCCATCAAAAATAATTGCAGACAAAGATTATTTTAAAAACAAGAAGATTTCATCATTGGTTGTTAAGAATTACGAGGAAACTATTTATGATGAGGGCAAGTCTAAAAAAATGTCCTATGAAGTCAATTTAGCTGAAGATGAGCAGAATACTACAAACTATGATTTGGTCATTCCAATAAAGCATGAAAATTCCAAATTAAAAGTAGAACTTCAAGTAGTTGATCTAATTAGTGGAGCAATATTTCAAGAGATGGAGAATGAAGATAAGACTTACACCGATATTTTAAGAAAAAATACTAAACTAAATGGGTTAATTAAAAAATCAACAGAAAAATGATAAGAAGAATTAAAGCGTTACAAAACCATCCTACTAGTCGATCCTGTCCACATAAGCAGGCAGGCACCTTACGGAATCCGTTCGAGATGGATTTTATATGTAACAATATATTACATACTTACTTACTTATAAATCTTTCTATGAAGTCAAAAAAGGAGGAGCTTTTAGGCAAAGAGAAGAAAAATAATTTTGCTGTGCCTAAGGGGTTGATGAGATGAACGAAGAAATTGGACAAAGGGTTTTTCAACAAGTAATAGATTTATGGATAAATCCAGAAATAGAAAAAAGAATGAAATTTAATAAATTAACAGATAATTTTAAGATAGAAAAGGTTCAGATTATATTTTCTTTAGATAGGGGATGGAATAAAGTCAGGTTTAATGAAGAAGTTAAAGCAATTGCTAAGTGTAAGATAAGTAAACCTAAGAAAAAAGGAGAAATAGTCTATGAGGAAGATATAAAAAATATCGAAAAGATTGAATTGACTGATGATGATAAAAATTGTGGATATATAACTTTAATTCTCTTCAAAGGTCATTGGATAATCTCATTTGATGCTAGATACAACAAAAAAATAATTCAAGAACATATTGAAGCTTCAAAAGAATTTTTTGAGAGTGCAAAAGAGAACCTATATAAAAACCGATTAAGACCTTTCTTCGAAAATTCTTTTGCGTGTGCAGAGCTTTTAGCAAAAAGCATTTTATTAGCATTACCTGATAAAAATATTTTAGAAGGTAAGAATCATAAAGACAGAATATCTATATTTGAAAACTGGACAAAATTAGGTAATGCAAAACAAGAACACTCAAACATCCTAAAAAGGTTAAATAATCTTAGACCTTCTGCAAGATATTTATGTTCAACAGAGTTCAGAAAAGAAGATACTAAAATAATTATTGAAGAATTAGAAAAAATGATAAAATTTGCTGAGGAAATCATAAAATAACAATGAAAACTAAACAATTACCTGAAAGCTGGCAAGAAGTTGAATTAGGAGATATTTTAGATTATGAACAACCAAATAAGTATATCATCAAAGGAGAAATTTTAGAAGATAAATCATCTACTTCAATTCCTGTTTTAACTGCAAATAAAGCTTTTATTTTAGGATATACAAACGAAGAAGAAGAAGGATATGACAAATTGCCAGTAATAATCTTCGATGATTTTACTACTGACAATAAATTTGTAAATTTTAAATTTAAGATAAGGTCTAGTGCTATGAAACTTTTAACTCCTAAAACTAAAGATGTTGATTTAAAATTTATCTTTTTACTAATACAAACTATTAAATTTAATTCAACAACACATAAGAGGTATTATTTATCTACATATCAAAAAATAAAGATAAATCTTCCACCTCTCCAAATCCAGAAAAAAATAGTTTCAATCCTAGAAAAAGCAGAAAAGTTAAAACAAAAGCGAGAAGATGCCGATAAACTAACAAAAGAATATTTGCGGAGTGTTTTTTATGAGATATTTGGAGATCCTGCAAGAAACAAGAAAAAGTTTCCTATAAGAAGACTGGAGGAAGCAGCACCAAATAAGGGAGATTTTGTAGATGGCCCATTTGGTTCAGATCTTAAGGTATCTCACCAAACTAAATTGGGAGTTAGAATATTACAAATTAATAATATTGGTGTTGGGAAATTTTTAGATAAAAATGCAAAATATGTTTCAGAAGAGAAATATAAGGAACTCATTAGACATAGTGCTTTTCCCGGAGACATAATTATAGCGAAAATGGGGGAACCAATAGCAAGAACTTGTATTTTACCAAATTATATTAATAAAGCACTAGTAGTTGCGGATTGTATGCGATTAAGAGTTACAAATAAAAAAGAGTTTGATAAGGTTTACTTGTCTTTTTTATTAAATTCTGAGTTTGCTAAAAAACAAATAGACTCAATGACCCATGGAAGCACAAGAATTAGAATAAATCTTTCTATGATAAAATCTATGGATGTTCCACTTCCGCCGCTTCCCCTCCAACAAAAATTCGCAAAAATAGTTGAGAAAGTTGAAAAACTTAAAGAAAAACAAAAAAAATCTAAAGAAGAAATTAATAATTTATTTAATTCATTAATGCAGAAAGCATTTAATGGGGAGTTGGTGAGATGAAAATCAAAGATATTTTAACTATTTCTAGAATCTCTTTTTTAGCTAGCACTTTTTTAATGATTCTTATAGCTTTTGCTGGATTATCTCTAGGAATAAAACAAATTCTTGCCCCGATTGCTATAACCTTATTTGGATTCTTCTTAGTTACATTTTTATTTTCAATGTTTATTAATCTTAAAAACGAAGATTCTGATTATTTTAGGAATGTTATTATAGGCATTGCTGGAGGGCTAGCTGTTTGGCTTTTTTCTGGGATTAATTTTAGTTTCCCAAATGGTATTTTACTTGGACTAAATGATATGATAATAAAATTAGCAATTTCGTTTATGGTTTTATATTTAGGATACTTGGTTTGTAAAAAGAAAGAGGTGAAAAAATGAAAAAAGATTTTGAATACCTACCTACTGGAGAAATAATTTATAATGGAATCACTTATCCCGGGCAGTCATTACAATACAAAAAAATAACTTTTGTTCCAAAAAAATGGTTTGCTCACTGGAGAAAAAGAATAAAAGAAATAAAAAAATTAAAATTAGATTATTATCAAATAAAAAATATTCATGAAGACTTTGTTCATGATATGCTAATGTATGCGGGGTCTAAACAAATGTTAAAGAAACATCAAGAAACCAATCATCTTTCAACAGAGTTGAAAATTGCATTTCAGCAGGCATACTCAAATTATCGGGATTCAAAGAAAGGTCTTTGGGCTTTTGTTTCTGGATTATTTGTTAATAAATTAATTGACAAGATTGAAATACCTAAACTTCCATTAAATTTGAAAGAAGTAAAATAAATCATGAACAAACAAGAATTAATAGAGAAGCTTGAAGATATTGAATGGGAAGACTTTGAGGTTAAAGAAGCGAAGTCAGAAGTTCCAAAAAATAGTTGGGAAACTGTAAGTGCTTTCTCAAACACTGCAGGGGGCTGGCTTGTCTTCGGAGTAAAAAAAGAAGGAAAGAGCTATGAAATTTTAGGTGTTAAAACCCCTGATAAAATCGAGCTTGAGTTTATCAGTGTTCTAAGAAGCGGAAATAAATTCAATAAAAAAATTGAAGTTAAATGTAAAAAATACAATTTTTCAGATAAG
>ERZ1292640.4861-Hain-H43-02um-R1-4861-length-10093-cov-13_pt1 | contig 10093 bp, 6 predicted proteins | sample MGYA00564404_ERZ1292640 | MGnify/ENA primary metagenome ERZ1292640 (study PRJEB36523, sample SAMEA6512636) | groundwater metagenome | collected 2019-01-08 | study: AquaDiva: Metagenomics assemblies of 32 groundwater samples | reverse complement strand
TCCTCGGGGGTGTGGACGAAGAGCCAGCCGCGCATGCCGGAGTGGCCGAACCCGCACAGCTCGGCGCAGGGCATCTCGTATTTCCCGGGCTTGGTCGCGTCGAACCAGGCGGGGATCTCCCGCCCCGGGACGGCGTCCTGCTTGAACCGGAGGTTCGGCATGAACAGGCTGTGGATCACGTCCTGGGACTTCAGGATGAGCTTCACGGGCTTCCCGACCGGGACGTGGATCTCGTTGTCGAACGTCTTGTCGTCCTCGGTTCCGAACTTGCCGTCCGGCCCCGGGTACGTCACGATCCAGTTGAACTGCTTGGCGTTGACCTGGACGGTCAGGTCGGTCTTCGGCATCTGCATCTTGATCCGCGCCCAGGTCGGCACGCTGAGGAACGTCAGCACGACCAGGATCAGGGTCGGCACGACGGTCCAGACGATCTCCAGCGTCGTATTGCCGTGGGTGTAGGTGGCGCGGCGCCCCTCCTTGTGGCGGTAGAGCACCAGGAACGCGATCATGGCCGCCGCCACGAGGACGAAGATCGCCCCCGTGATGTAGTAGATGAGGTAGAACAGGAAGTCGATGTCCTTCCCGTAGGTCGAGACGTCCTCCGGCAGCCACCAGCTCAGCATAGGCGCGCCCCTATCGCTCCCCCCTCGAGTGGCGTCATTGCTCTACTCCCGTAGAGCGGACGCACTAGTATTCAAAGCGCACAAAAGGTCTGTCAAGTACCCTTGCCATTGGGGGCCGCGCTCCGGCTACTTCTTCGCCAGCTCGAAGGTGACCTTCGTCGGCGCGCCGGCCTTGACCTCGACCTCCTGGGTCATCTTCCCCAGCGTCTCGTGCCACACCTCGACCTTGTGCTTGCCGGCCGGGACGTTGTCGAGCTTGAAGGCACCGCCCTCATCGGTCACCGCATAGTGCGGATGGGCCTGGACGACGATCCAGCCCAGCATCCAGCTGTGGGCGTCGCACTGGACCTTGATGATCTCGGGCTTCTCGAACTTCTCGGTCATCACCTTCTTGAACTTGGGCTGGGCCTTGTTGATGGAGGGGTTGGCCGTTGCGAAGGTGTGGATGTTGTGCAGCACGCCGTCCGGGTTCTGGATGTCCAGCTCGGCCCCCGCCGGGACCACCAGGACGTGCGGGCTGAACTGGCACCCCTTCTGGTCGAGGACCGGCTTCTGGGCCGGCTTGGCCGCGGGTCCCTTGCCCCCGACCACCGACACCACGGCGTTCTTGATCCCCTTGTTGGCCCCGACGACCAGCTCCTCGGACTTCTTCTCGTCGCCGCAGGCCTGGTTGTCCTTGTTGACCTTGACGACCTTGGGAGCCGGCGGGGTTCCGGAGAACTTCACCTCGCCGACGATGGACCCGCCGCCCTGGGCCGTGACCTGGGAAGTGCCCCCAAGGACAGCGGCCACAAGGGCCAGGCAGCACAGAACCGATAGCCACTGGCGCATCGTTCTCCTCCTTATCCCCCGTGGGTCCTGCGCCGGGCGCCCCGGATCACCAGCAACTCGAGCGCCGCCGTCACGAGGACCACCAGGGGAGGAATGATATACGGCTTGTTCGAACCCGGCTCTTCTAGACGAAGATAATACCACGACGAGAAGGCCATCCTGGGCCCGGTCTCGCCCGCCCCGCCGTCCCAGGCCATAAAGGCCACCGAGAGGAACCTGCCCACCGGGAAAGAGAGGTCATTGGCGTCCGGGCCCACCCGCGGCCGCTTGATGACCAGCCGGTACTGGCCGTCGGCGAACACGGCTTCCCCCCTGGCCTTGACGGCCTCCCCCGTCCGGGGGGTGATCTTGGCGATCCCGGTGGCGCTGGCCTCCCCCACTCCGCCCTCCGAGGACCAGCGGAGGAGGGTGACCGGATTGGAGCCGTCCCCCGCCAGGACGTAGGGGCGTTCGTTCCCCTCCCCGGGCCGGGTCGCGAACTGGAGGGCCACCTGATCGGCGAAGGTCTTGGCCTTCGGGTCGGGCTTGGAGGGCGTGGGATCATCCCATGTCACGTGGAAGGCGATCTCGGATTCCGAGTACACCGCCCGCACCGTGACCATATCGACGGAGGGGTTGAAGTTGCGGGGGTCCGCGATGACCTGGCCGGCCAGGGGGAAGTGGTGGGGCGGCTGGCCCTCCCAGAACTTCGCGGCGGGATCGTCGGGGATCTCCCCCTGGACCGCCCGCACCGGCAGGATTGTGGCGAAGTCCATCTTCTCCGGCCCGAGGGACTTGACGTAGTTGGCCACGTGCCAGACGTCCTCCGGCTTTTCCACGCTGTCGATGAAGGAGGGCATGGGGGTGCCCATGAGGCCCGTCACCAGGCGCGTGGCGACCTCCCGCGCGCTGGCGCCACCCCTGAAGGTCCACGACTTCGTGAGGTTCGCCGGCCTGACCGGGTTCCCCCAGTCGTCCTTGAGCTCGGGCATCGAGGGGCCATCGCCCCGCCCGGCGTTGCCGTGGCACTTGTTGCACTCGATGGCCTCGAACATCTCCTTGCCGCGGGCGAGGGACTCCTTGGAGGAGGTCACTTCCTTCGGCAGGTCGGCGGCCTTGGGCGCCTCCTTGAACGCCTCCCCGGCGAAGGTCTTGAGATACGCCACCAGGTGCCGGCGGTCCCGTTCGGGGAGGACCTTCCAGCCGGGCATCGAGGTTCCCGGCATGCCCTCGGAGATGATGCGGAGGAGGTCGGCGTCGGTCGGGAGCCTCCCCGAGGCGCTCGTGCGGATCTTGTACTTCCCCTTGGTGAAGTCCCGGGGCTTGGGGTCGAGGAGCGGCGCGGCGGGGCCGTTGCCGTCCCCCTTCTCCCCGTGGCAGAGGAGGCACTTTTGCTCGTAGATCGCCTTGCCCTTGGCGGGATCGCCGGCCGGCTGCGCCCACGCTGCGGCGATGATGCCGCTTCTCACCGCTTCTCCTCTCCCCGCCGGGGAGAGGTAAGGTGAGGGGGTCCCCCTCACCTGTGCCCTCTCCCCCTGGGGGGGAGAGGAGACCGCAAATTTCTCCCCCTCCGCCGCTGGGGGAGAGGATCCCCTCATTTCCCTCTCCCCTCGAGGGGAGAGGGTCAGGGTGAGGGGTGAGGGGACCGCGGCGTGGGTCTCCCAGCGGCGGGGCTGGTAGCCCGTCGCCTCGTAGAGGTACATGATGACCTTCCAGATCTCCTCTTCGCTCAGCCGGTCCTCCCACCCCGGCATGACGGAGTTCCAGGGGGTGGACTCCTTCGGCAGCCCCGGCCCGCCCTTGGCGATCCGCCAGAAGAGGAACGCCTCCTGGAGCATCGCGATGGTGCCGGGGTCGGTGAAGTTGGCGGGGGGCGGGTTGAAGGCGTGGGCGAAGTGGCCGTTGCCGTCCAGGTTGTCGCCGTGGCAGTACATGCAGTTCTTAACGTAGATCACCCCGCCCTCGGCGACGTGCTTCTGGAAGTTGGCCTGGTCCTTCCTGAGCGGATTGCCCAGCCCCTGGATGTCGAGCGTCTTGCCCCTGAAGGAGATGGACGCCGGCGGGGCCGGGTGGATGGCCCGGAGCTCGGCGGGCGCCTCGATCCCCGCCGAGGCCTGGGTGTAAGCGTAGTAGCCGAGAAGCAGCGGGAGTATGACCATCACCGCGAAGCGGACCGGTAGCTTCGAGTCGTCCACCAGGGTGGAGCGGATGGGGGCCAGGAAGCTCCGCCAGGAATCTCGGTTCGAGGAGACGTACACCAGGACGGAGATCAGGGCGACAAACATGTAGAGCGTGAAGACGCTCCACGGCGCCGCGGGCCGGATTCCGAAGCGGAAGATCAGGAAGACGACCGCCAGGACCAGCACCGCCTGGAAGAATTTCGACCTGACGAATCCCATGCCTACTTCTTGGCGGCGGCAGGCGCCGCGCCCTCGCCCTTCAAGGTGAGGAGGAACGCCACCAGGTCGAGATACTCCTTGGCCGTGAGGGTCTGGCCCAGGGTGGCCGGCATGACCCCGCCCGGGTAGCCCGCGACCGTGCCCATGCCCGCCGGGTTCAGGATCTTGGCCATGATGTACTCGGGGGTCTGGATCTTCGCGATCTGGGAAAGGTCGGGCCCAACGGGCGAGGCGCCGATGGAGCCGGCCTTGTGGCAGGCGATGCAGCCGCCCTTTCCCATGAAGACGGCCTGCCCGGCCTTCGGATCACCCGGCAGCTTCAACTCCGCCACCTGGCTGCCGCCGGCCGCCGACCCCGCCGTCTTGGGGATGTCGTCGAGCTTGACGTCCACCGTTCCACCGAGCGACTCCATGAACGCCGTCAGCGCCCACAGCTCGGAGCGGTTGAGCCCGATGGGCGGGCGATCCACCTTCGGCATGATGTTGGGATAGCCCTCCACCAGGTGGGCGCCGGGATCCAGCAGCGACTCGATGAGGTAGGCCTTGGCGCTCGTGCCGGCCTTCCGCTTGGCCGCCGAGGCGCCGATCCCCCCCAGGTCGGGGGCGCGCGTCCCCTTCTGGCCGATCCGGTGGCAGACCTCGCACGTCCCCTTCCCCTTGAAGATCCCCTCACCCGCTTTGACGAGCTGCTCGGGGCTCACATTCTCCCCCTCCAGGGAGAGCTCCTCGGGGGGCTCGGACCGGATCTGGGGGATCGAGTTGGCGTAGTAGGTGTACGCCCCCATCACCAGGAGGGCAAACACCGCGACCTTCACCAGGACCGGAACTCTCATGCCGAGCGGCCGGAGCCGCCGGCGATGGCCGGCGCCACATGGCCGTGAGTCTCGGCCTTCCCCTTCTCCCCCAGGCCGCCCAGCCAGAAGATGAAGAGCACCAGCGCGAAGAAGACGGCCGTGACGATCGTGATCATGTTCGCCGCGTACCCCAGGGCGGGCGTCCACGCATCCACCGACGTATCCCTGGCCACGCCGTAGACGTGCCAGTGCTGGCGGATTCCCGAGCGGGCGAAGCCCATCAGTCCCATGAGCCAGGTGAACGTCACCGCCAGGAGGATCAGGACGTACTGGGAGCGCGGGGCGATGGTGCCCCAGCGGATCTGGCCCGTTGACCGGGCGCCCCTGAACATGGGGATGTCGATGGCCATGACGAGCACGAGCGCCGCCAGCACCGCCAGCACCTGATAGACCGAGAAGCCGATGCGGACGATGGACTCGACGAAGTAGCCGTAGACGCCGTAGAAGGTCACGACGGTGGCGGCGGCGGCGAAGATCAGCCACTGGGCCGCCATCCCCGTGCCCACCCAGGGCTTCACCGACTCTTTGTTGGCCCGCCGGTAGAGGAGGTAGGAGAGGAACGTGGTCAGGATCATCAGGTTGACGGCCGTGTTCTTGGCGGACATGACGCCCAGAACGCCCAGCACCGGGTGGTGCATGCCGCCCATGATCCGCGCCTCGGAGGGCGTCAGGGGAATGCTCCGCGGCGTGGCCCACACGATGAAGCCGGCCGCGAGGATCATGATCATGTACGGGATGTAGCGCCGGTAGCGCTCGGACCCGGGGATGCGCTCCATGCCGAGCCAGAGGTAGTAGTTGGAGCCGAGGAAGAGGATGCCGATGAGGATGGCCTGGACCACCCAGAGCCAGGACATGAAGCCGCCCATCATGGTGATCCCCATGGTCTGGTTGAAGGCGTAGATCTCCCGCCCCAGGTAGTAGCCCGCGAAGGGGAGCACCATCAGCGCGGAGATCGCCACGAAGTTCCCCACGTACCCCATCCAGTCGTAGCGGGCCCGCTCCTCGTCGGTCTTGGCCTGGAGGAACCTGACCGCGGCGTAGGCGGCGGCGATCGTCCCGCCGAAGGTGACGTTGGCGATCAGCCGGTGGATGTTGATCGGCATCCAGGTGTAGTTGTTGATGGCGCCCCAGAGGGAGGTCAGGCTGCCCGCCTCGTCGATCCCCCCCGGCGAGGTCATGAAGGTGACCCAGGCATTGGACACGAAGAGGATGGCGGTGCCGAAGAGGTTCGAGAGCACCCCCAGGCAAATGTGGATCCACTTCTTCGATCCGGAGAGCCAGTCCCAGCCGTAGTACCAGAGGTAGACGGTGAACGTCTCCAGGAAGAAGAGCATGGCGTACACCGAGAACGTCGGGTAGAAGATGCCCGACATGTAGGCCCAGAACCGGGGGTAGTAGCCGACGAAAAGGAAGAGGAGCAGGGCCCCGAGGAGGGCCGTGGTGGAGAAGGCCGCGAAGGTGAGCTTGACGAACTCGTGCGACAGCCAGTCGTAGCGCTGCTCGCCCGTGCGCCAGCCCATGATCTCGATGATGACCGCGAAGATCGGCACGCCGAGGATGAAGGCCGCGAAGTTCAGGTGGAGCTGGGCGATGGCCCACACCGCCAGCCGGGAGCCGATGAGGGGAAAGGCGCGGTACTCGGGGGCCCTGGCCGCCTCTTGGGCGGCGGCCGGGAGGGCCAGCAGGAGGAATCCGAGGAGGGAGAAACCGAGGAGCCCATACACACTGCTCCCCCGGTCCTGAAGCCGCATGCGGTGCCCTCGATTGGGGAGAGACGGTACGGTCACTGCGGAAGGAACGAGCTTGTTCCTCCGATCACGATGCTCTTTGTAGGTCATCTCCGAAAACGTGTCAAGGGAAAATTTCGCCAGGCGGTTCCGGTGTTTGACAGGCCCCGGCGCGTCGGCTAGCATGACTTGAGGGGGTATCGGCGTGAAACCTCAGTTGAAGCAGCGCACCCAGTTCTCCCTCGTCTACCTCATCATCGCCCTCATCGTGCTCCTGATGGTGCAGAGCTGGCTGCTGGCGCCGCGCGCCGTCGAGATCCCGATGAGCCGCTTCCTCCAGCTGGTCCGGGAGGACAAGGTCGAGAAGGTCTCCCTGACGGACAAGGAGATCCGGGGCGTCCTGAAGCCGGGCGCCATGCCGGCGCCCGCCGCCGGCCCCGGGGAGCGCGTGAGGCAGATCCTCGGGACCGAGGGGGGGGCCCCCGTCTTCACGACCACCCGGATTCCGGGCGTGGAGGACTCGGCCCTGGTCAAGGAGCTGGAGCAGCACCAGGTGGAGTTCTCGGGCAAGATCGAGACCACGCTCCTTCGGGACCTCATCTTCGGCTGGGTCCTCCCCCTCGGCGTCATGGTGGCGATCTGGTTCTTCCTCATGCGCCGCATGGGCGGGGGCGCCACCCAGGCCCTCTCCTTCGGCCGCTCCAAGGCCAAGATCTACGACCGCAAGGAGCTCAAGACCACCTTCGCCGACGTGGCGGGGGTGGACGAGGCCACGGCCGAGCTGGTGGAGGTAGTGGACTTCCTGAGGAACCCCAAGAAGTACCAGCGCCTGGGCGGCCGCATCCCCAAGGGCGTGCTCCTCGTGGGGCCGCCGGGCACGGGCAAGACGCTCCTCGCCCGCGCCGTGGCCGGCGAGGCCGACGTGCCCTTCTTCTTCATGTCCGGCTCCGAGTTCGTCGAGATGTTCGTCGGGGTGGGCGCCGCGCGGGTCCGCGACCTGTTCGAGCAGGCGAAGGAAAAAGCCCCCTGCATCATCTTCATCGACGAGCTCGACGCCATCGGCAAGACGCGCGCGGGAGCGGTCGGGTTCGTCGGCGGCCACGACGAGAGGGAGCAGACGCTCAACCAGCTCCTGGCCGAGATGGACGGCTTCGACTCCTCCAAGGGCGTGATCATCATGGCGGCCACCAACCGCCCCGAGGTCCTGGACGCGGCGCTGATGCGGGCCGGCCGCTTCGACCGCCAGGTCGTGGTGGACAAGCCCGACGTCAGGGGGCGGGAGGCCATCCTCAAGATCCACGCCCGGAACGTGTCCCTGGCCCCCGCGGTGGACCTGCGGCTGATCGCCGCGCGCACTCCGGGATTCGCCGGAGCCGACCTGGCCAACATCGTCAACGAGGCTGCGCTCCTCGCCGCCCGCAAGGGCAAGGACGCGGTGGAGAGTGCGGACCTGGAAGAGGCCATCGACCGGGTGGTCGCGGGACTCGAGAAGAGGAGCCGCGTCCTGTCGGACAAGGAGCGGGACATCGTCGCCCATCACGAGATGGGGCACGCGCTGGTGGCCGCGTCGGTGGAGCACGCCGACCCGGTCCACAAGGTGAGCATCATCCCGCGCGGGATCGCGGCGCTCGGAATGACCTACCAGCGCCCCGTGGAGGACCGCTACCTCCTCACGCGCTCGGAGCTGGAAGACCGGATCGCGGTCATGCTGGGCGGCCGGGTGGCGGAGGAGATCGTGTACGGCGAGGTCTCGACGGGCGCCCACAACGACCTCGACCGGGCCACCGACCTGGCGCGGCTCATGGTCACCCGCTACGGGATGTCGGAGCGCCTCGGTCCCCTGACCTTCGGCGACGACCAGCGCGGCCAGTTCCTCAGGGGCGCGGGTTTCCCCGTGGAACGCGACTACAGCGAGGAGACGGCCCGGGTCATCGACGAGGAGGTGCGGGCCATCGTGGAGCGGAGCCTGGCCCGTGTGCGGGGGCTCCTGGGAGCCAAGAAGGCGATCCTGCTCCGCGGCGCCGAAGAGCTCAAGACCCGGGAGACGCTCGAGGGCGAGCCCCTTCGCCGCCTCCTGGCCGGAGAATTGGAAGCCGTCAAGGAGGAAGTGAGATGATCCAGCTGCGCCGGAAGATGCTCGTCGCCATCATCATCGTCTCGCTGGCCGCGGGGGTCGGCCTGGGAGGCTGGGGAGCCGCGGCATTTGAGCGCGGCAAGGGCCACCCGCTCCTGGCCCAGATCCAGGCGCCCATCGTGCCGGCGGCGCTGCCGGTCCCCACCGGCACGTTCGCCCAGGTCGCGACTGCCGTGAAGCCGGCGGTGATCAACATCAACACCGTGACGCGCGGCGCCGTCCGCACCCCGTTCGAGGAGTTCTTCGGCGAGGAGTTCTTCCGCCGCTTCTTCGGCGAGGGGGCCCCGGAGGTCATGCAGCGGAGCCTGGGGACCGGCGTCATTGTCGATCCCTCCGGGATCGCGCTGACCAACGCCCACGTCATCGAGCGCGCCACCGAGATCGAGGCGGTCACCGCCGACGGCAAGAAGCACAAGGTGAAGATCATCGGCGTGGACAAGCGGACCGACCTCGCGGTGCTGCGCCTGCTCGGCGGCGGCACGTACCCGGCGGCGTCGCTGGGCGACTCGGACAGGGTCAACGTCGGCGACTGGGTCCTCGCCATCGGCTCGCCCTTCGGGCTGGAGCAGACCGTCACCGCCGGCATCATCAGCGCCAAGGGACGGGTGATCGGCCAGGGCCCCTTCGACGACTTCCTCCAGACCGACGCCGCCATCAACCCGGGCAACTCCGGCGGGCCGCTCGTGGACATGTCCGGGCAGGTCGTCGGGATCAACACCGCCATCGTGGCCCAGGGCCAGGGGCTCGGCTTCGCGATCCCGATCAACATGGCGAAGAAGATCTACACCGAGCTGGTCGCCCGGGGGAAGGTGTCCCGCGGCTGGCTCGGGGTGAGCGTCCAGCCGCTGACCCCGGAGCTGGCGAAGAGCTTCGGGGCGAAGGACACGAAGGGGGTCCTGATCGCCGACGTGATCCAGGACAGCCCGGCCAACAAGGCCGGCCTCCAGGCCGGGGACATCATCCTGGAGTTCGACGGCAAGAAGATCGAATCCCCGCCGGATCTCCAGCGCGGTGTCGGGCTCACATCGCCCGGGAAGACGGTGAACGTCAAGGTCTGGCACGAGCGCGCCGAGAAGCAGGTGGAGCTCAAGATCGCCGAGGCGCCGGAGGAGGGCCAGGCCCTCCGCTCTTCCATCCGGGGGAAGAGCCTCCTCGGGATGGACGTCCGACCCATCACGCCCGAGCTGGCGCGGCAGCTCGGCCTGCGGGACCCGCACGGCGTCATCGTGGTGCGGGTGGACGAGGGCAGCCCGGCCGCGGAGGCGGGGGTGCAGCCGCGCGACGTGATCCGGGAAGTGAACCGGCAGAAGATCAAGGGGATGGCCGACTTCGACCGGCTCACGAAGGACCTGAAGGAAGGCGACCGCGTCACGGTCCTGCTCCAGCGCGGGCCGATGTCCCTCTACGTCGCCTTCACAGTCGCAAGAGGATGAGCGGGGGCGACGGGCGCAGCCCCAGCAATCTCGAGCGGCTCCGCGAGCTGATGAAGAGCCGCCAGAAGCTGGCGCCCATCGCCAGGCTGGTGGACGCCCACATCGAGTCGGTG
>ERZ1292640.4860-Hain-H43-02um-R1-4860-length-10094-cov-4_pt1 | contig 10094 bp, 6 predicted proteins | sample MGYA00564404_ERZ1292640 | MGnify/ENA primary metagenome ERZ1292640 (study PRJEB36523, sample SAMEA6512636) | groundwater metagenome | collected 2019-01-08 | study: AquaDiva: Metagenomics assemblies of 32 groundwater samples | reverse complement strand
CCCCCCCCCCCCCCCCCCCCCCCCCCCCCCCCCGTGCCCGGTTTATCCCCCCGACGGGCAAATAGGGGACGTTGTAAACTTGTATACTTGTAACAACTCCGCACGCCCCCCCAAGCCCCCCGGGAATCCGGTGATCGGCGCCGCTCTACGGCGTCTTCGCGGGGCCCGGTTCGCCGTAGAGGCGCTTGGCGCCTTCCTTCTCGAGGCGCGCGAGGTGGGCGGCGACGGCGCGCTGGACCTCCGGGTCGTGGATGACGACAAGGCGCCAGGTCTTTCGATGCAGGAAGAAGCACCGCCCCGATCCGAACGAGATGCCCCCGGAGGGCAGCGCCTCGGGCGCCGGTCCCGGCGAGAGCGTCCGGATGAGCGTCGCCGTCGTGTGCAGCAACACGTTCAGCTCGATCCCGCCCACGCCCCGCGGCCCCGTGATCCCGACGAGCGAATAGGCCCGAACCTCCGCGCGCAGATAGGGATGCCACCCGCCGACGGGCGGGTCGTTCTCGCGGGGCTTTCGCCCCACCCAGACCCCCTGCCCCGGAACCGCCCGGGGGGCGTCGAGATCGAAGGCCCGGGCGATATCCTGGAGGGCGCTCGAAAGGCTGCCCGCCGGGATCGAAAGCGAATGCTTCGCGGGGTTGTCGAGCTCGCTTCCGAGGTTCACGCCCGAGGCGGCGGCCAGCCGGTCGAGGGCCTCCGGAAGCGTCGCGTCCTTCAGATCCATCGCGGAAACCTGCACATCGGGAATCGCGGGCTCGGAGGCGGCCGGTAGCGCCGCCTCGGGCTCCCGAAGGACCCGGAGAACCCGGTCGAGGCGGGACTGCGCGCAGTCGGGGAGGTTCAGCACGAGCACCCGGCGGGCCGGCTCGAAGGCAATCTTCGCCTCCGAGCGCATCCGGGTGACGGGATAAAGGGCGGCCTCCAGCGCGTCGGTGAGATCGCGCCCGTCGGATTCCGTGTAAAGCCCCCCGATGTCGGCGACGACCCGGGGCTTCAATTCCTCCTGGCGCATCCAGTCGTCCCGGCGCGTGAGCAGGACGTGGTTGTCGGGCCGCGGAACCGCGTAGGCCCGGAGCCCGCGGGCAAACCAGGCCGGAACCTCGTCGCGGGGAAAGTCGCGCACGCGCAGCCAGATCCCGATCTCGCCGGCATTGGCCGCCTGGCGCAACGCGCCGTCCGCGACCAGGACCCGATCGATCCGCCGGCCGATTTCCCGCAGGGCCGAATCGATGGCCAGCTGCATCGGGATCTCGAAACTGACCTTCGGACCCGAGGCCTCGGGCGGCGGCGGCGGTTTCGCGGGCTCGGAGACGGGCGTCGGAATCGGCCGGGGGGCGGCCGCGGGCGGCTCGTTCTTGAACACGAGGCGGCAACCGCAAGGAAGAAGGACGAACGCCAGGAGGACGGATCCGCCTAAACGGCTGGCCATGGCGGCTCCATCCTACAAATACCAAAGTCCTAAGTCCAAAGTCCTAAGTCCTAGGTCAGGGCGTTCCGAGCTTCTTCCAATCGCTCCAGAGGACGTCCCGAGCCTCGAACCGCCGGCCCGTAACGTCCTCGACGAGGACCCGGCCGTGGTTCGCCGAGACGATCCGGAGCCCCGTCCCCTCCACGACCTCTCCCTCCCGGAGCCGCTTCGTCGGCCCGGCGCCTCCGGTCAGGATGACCCAGTAGCGATCGTCGGCGCCCTCCATCCGGATGACGCCCGCCACGGTGACGGCCGGGCGATCGTCGGCGGGTACCGGAGGCGCAACGGGCCCGACGACCGCCGGCGGGCCGCCCTTGTCCGGCGGCATGGGCGCGCGAGCCGGCCAGGTCAGCGCCCCGGGAACCGGCGGCGGATCCGGCCGCCGGGTGGGCGGCGGGTTCGGGTTCTTGGTGATGAAATCGTCCGGATCCGGAATGGACGGCGCGAGGAAGGGATTGTTGCGCCGGGCGTTGCGCCAGAGCGCGTCGAAGGGGACTTCCTGAAGCCAGGACTCTCCCTGGGGGCGATCGAAGCGGAGGTTGCTGCGCCCGGGGGCGCCGAGGGGCTCGAGGGCCGGCCAGCCGCGCACCGCGCTACTCGCCTGCCAGGCGAAGAAGGCGAGCGTCAGCAGGAACAGGATGCGCTCGGGCGGGAACTTCAGGCCACCGCGTTCGGGCTCGATCATGGCTAGTTCCCCCTCGGCTCCCCGTAGGTCTTCTTGGGAACGACCGCCGCCCGGACGCCCTCGAGCGAAATCGCCGACAGCTCCATCGTCGTCCACAGCGGCAACGTCGGGTCCTCCGGCGGATGCACGGTGATGGAATCGAGCGTCAGCGCCCGGCCCGGCTCGTCGAGGGCGTCGAGGAACGCCATCAGGGCCCGGAGGTTCAGCCGCATCGAGAGCCGGACGGGCAGTTTCCGCCCGAAGATGTGATCCCCGCGGTCGGGAAAATTTCGCGCCGGCACGATCCGGAGCTCGTCCACCGCGTAGATCGACTGGAAGCGCGAGCGGTCGTTCACCTCGAGGACCTTCTCCCACGCCCGCGCCACGACCCCAAGCTGGAGCGAGTAGGTCGCCAGGCGATCGGCTTCCGCGGGCAGCGCCTCGGGAATGCCGAACGTATCCTTCATGCTCGTCACGTTCGAGACATCGACGGGGCCGCGGCTCGTCTGCTCCGAGGGGCTCCGGGCGTCCCGCCCGATCCGCTCGCTCAACTGGACGCGCCGGCGAAGGACCGCCAGGCTCGGCAGGGCCTCGGCCGTCGGCGGGGCGTAGGCGGGATCGATCCGATAGCCCATCTTTTTTTCCAGCATCTCCCGATCGGCCTGGCAGACGCCCAGGTGCGTTCGCAGCTGCTTCTCGAAATCGGAAAACGACGCCCCGCCGATCGCCAGGTACTTCTGGATGTCGCTCCGGAGGCTCGATCGGGCCTGCTCCGCGGCACGGGCCTCGCCGCCGAAGCGCTTGCCGACGAACTGGACGAGGATCCCCCAGACGACGAGGGCGAGGACCGTCATCTGGACGAGCCTCTTGTCCCGATCAGACATCGGTCGTCACCCCCCGCTTCAAAGGCGTCGGCGGAGACGCCGGGGCCGGAACCGCCGGGGCCGAAGCCGGCGCCGCTTCCCCGCGCAGGTCGGGAAGCCGGTCGGTCATCGTGAGCTGCATCTCGAAGACGATCACCGCCTCGGTCTTCGTGGACCCCGGCGAGCGGGGCCGCTCCAAAAAGACGGGGGTCGGGTCGGTCTGGGTCTCCAGGCCCGAGACCTTCAGGGACTTGGCGAACTCGCTAAGCTCGACGATCGCAGCGGCGAGCCGCTCCTCGCGCGTCCGGGCCGAGCGGTCCGGGATGTCCACGATCCCGCGGACCCAGATCCGGCCGCGATCGGCGAGCGCCGACTGGCCCCGGGGTCCGGCCAGCATTCCGAACTGGATCGCCGGGCGGTTCGGGTCCTGGGGGAAGTCCGTAAGCGTGATGGACGGCGGGGTCTTGCGGCGCAGGACCACGATCGCGGAGAGAAGCTTCCGCGGGACCGCGATCTCGTCGATGAGGGCCTTCGAGCGGGCGCGCTCGAGATCGCGCTGGCGCTCCATCGGCAGCAGGCGCTCCTCCTCCTGCCTGGCCTTCCCGATCTGGTCCCGCGCGTGCGCCACGTAGCCCTTCAGGCGATTCCCCGAGAAAAAGCCCCCGAGCAGGGAGACGAACAGGCCCGCGGCGAACAGGCCGGCCGCGATCCGCAGGAACAGTTCCCGCTGGAAAAACGAGGTGCGGGCCTTGAAGGCCGACGGCAGGAGCGAGAGGCGCAGCGCGCCTGGCCGGACGGCAAGCCGCGCGAGCCCCACCGCAATCGCGCACGCGGAGGGATTGGCGCGCAGGCTCGCGCGCTCCGCTTCCGGCAGTTCCCGATCCGACAGATCGGAAGGCAGCGTCGCGAGCCGGACGGGGAATCCGAGCCGCCCGGCGAGGAAGGCCGCCAGGCCCGGGACGGACGCGTAGGGTCCCGCGAGCCACGCCGCCTGGGGGTCGCCCTCCTTGGCCTGGGACCGGGCGAACATGAGGGCCGCCCGGATGGCGCTGGCCTTCTCGGAGGCGGCCGACTGGGCCGCCGCATGGGCGCGGGCGAGCCGCTCGGCCGGTTCGATCACCTCCGTCCCCTCCCCCGGGGCCGCCTCGTCCGCAAGCGCCGCGCCCTCCCCGAAGACCTTCAGTTCGTCCGCGTGCTCCATCTCCTCGGCCGGAATCTCGAGGGCGCCAGGGGCGACGCCCGCGATCGCCGCCGCCTCGTCGAGCCGGGCCGCCCCGGGCATCACGGAGCGGGCGAACAGGAGCCGAGCGCCGGCGGAGAGGCAGATGTCCACCGCGTCCCGCCCGATGTGAACCCCGAGGGCGGGCGACGTGGCGACAAACTCGGGATCGCCCGAGAGGAACTCGAAGAGCGCGACGGCGGACGGCGTCAGATCCTCGACCCCGGCCCCCAGCGAGCGCAAAAATGCGATCCGCTCCTCGCCGGCCTCCGGACGCGCCATGGCCGCCAGGATCCGCCACTCGCCGGCCTCCCCGAACGTCCCCAGGACCGAGTAGTCCCCGAGGATTTCGGAGGCGTCGGGCGGGCGCATCCCGTCCATCTCGTAGCGCATGATGAGGTCGAGCTTCCATTTCGGGACGGGCGGGATCGAGAGAACCCGCAGCACCGCCTGGTTGCCCGGCATCGAGCCGACGACGTGCGCGAGGGGAACGCGCGATTCCCGCAGGCCCCGCGAAAAGAGCGCCGCCGCCTCGCCCGCGGGCAGTCCCCGGGCGGCCCCGGGAACGTCGCGCACGTCGAGATGGACGAGCCGCTGAAGCTCGAGCCGGCCGGATCGGCAGCGCACGACGGCGGCCCGAAGACCGTCGGACGCGGCGTCAAGGCCTGTCGCACGGGGCATGGCGGGAGAGTCCTCCGTTCGAAGACGCCTCTATCCTTCCGGTTGCGCGGGGGCGGGCGGCGGCGCGGGCGCCGGCACGGGCGGCGCCTCCAAGATCGGCTCCGGCACGGGCGCCACAAGCGGGGCGGGAGGCGGTTCCGGGGCCTTGGCCCCGTCGGGCTTCACCTCGATCGACTCGACCGGCGGGGCCGGCGGGACGGCCGGAACCGCCGGGATTTCCGGAGCGGCAAGCGCCGCGCCGGCGGGCTTGGCGACGTCCACGTAGCGCCGGCCGTCCGGCGCGAGGATCTCGGCGGTCACGAAGATCAGGAGGTTCGACTTCTTCAGCTCGACCCGGTCGTGGCGGAAGAGCCGCCCGAGGTAGGGGATGTCGCCGAGAAGCGGGACCTTGGTCGCCTTGTGCTCCTCCACGTCCGACATGAGCCCGCCGAGCACGACGGTGGATCCGTCCTCAACGACGAGCTTCGTCGTGAGCACCCGCCGCTGCACGATCGGGATCGTGATCGTCGGCAGGGTGCGCTCCTGGCCGTTGATGAAGATCTTGCCCGTGAAGTCCACGGTTTTGACGACCGTCTCGATCTCGGGCTCGAGCAGCAGGGAAATCTCCTTGCAGTCGGCCCCGATGGACGGCGTGATCGCCAGCGTCACGCCCTCGTCGCGGGGGCCGGCGCCCGGCGGGATGTTGAAGGTCGGCTTGATGATGGGCTCCGACGAAATCTGGTTCTGCGAGAAGCGCTGGTTCGCCGTCGCCGTGTCGTCCTCGTCGATCCGGGCGTCCCCGTCGTTGTCGACCCCGTCCACGGGGTCCTCGTTCGCCACGGCGTCGCCGTCGTCGTCTCCGTTCGTGAAGAGGATCGTGCCGGCCGGCGGGGCCGCCACGCCGCCCGTCCCGTAGTAGGGCGTCGTCGACCCGGAGTAGTTATCGAAGGCGCGGTCCACATCGTAGTCCACGATGTAGACGAGGTCCGTCCGCACCTCGATCTGGGCGCGGTAGTTGTTCAGCGCGATGAGCCGCGGCGAGGTAAGGGCCTTGGCCTTCGTCCGCTTGCGCAGCGCGTGGAGCGTCGCCTGGAACTGCGGCTTCGTGAGGACGCCCTTGAGAACGAAGAACCCGCCCTCCGCCGTGGAGGAGGGGCTGACGACGCCCAGGTTCGTCCCGGTGCCCTGCCCGATCACGAGCTTGGGCTGACCGTCCTTCGTCGTGAGGGCGTGGTCCTGCGTCAGGTCCCACTCGATCCCGAGCTGGTCGAGGTCGTTGTCCTCGATCTGGAGGAAGAGCGTTTCGATCCGCACCTGCAGGGGCGTCACGTCGAGAGCCGCGACGAGATTCTGGAGCTCCTCCAGCCCCTCCCGCGTGCTCTTCACGAAGAGGGTGTTCGTCTTCATGTCGAGATGCCACGCGCTTCCCTCCGGCCACTTCTTCGGGGGCACGAGATCCGGAATCTTCGAGAGCAGCGTCTCGATCTCGGAGGTGCCCGCCTTCTCGGCCGTGACGTTCGTCAGGCCCTTCTTCAGCGCAAACGCCCGCGTCTCCCACATCTGGGAGGCCGGATCCGCCGTCGTGATCCAGATCCCGTTCTCGTCGATCCGGTAGGAGAAGTTCTCCTTGCGCGCGAGATATTCGAGGATCGCCAGCACCGGAACGTTCTTCACGTTCACGTCGAGGGTGATTCCCTGGAGGGCCGCGCGATCCGCGACGATGTTCACGCCGCTCGCCTTGTGGAGGATGTCGAGGATCTCGACCAGCGGGGCGTTCAGCAGGTTCATCGAGATCCGCTCGCTTCGGAGCTTCTTCTCGGTCTCCGTCATCGCCGCGGCGGCCTCGGGGGGCATCGCCGGCCGGGGGCGGGCGCCGTCCGGCTCGCGACGGGTCAGGCGCGTCTCGACCTCGTTCATCGCCTCCTGGGCGCGCAGGCGCTTGTCGAGATCGAGCTTCTCGGCCTCGACGCGGCGGATCGCCGCCTCGGCCTCGTAGCGGAGCCTCCAGCCTTTCGAGGAATCCCGGTCGAGCCGGAGGATCTCCTCGCCGGTTCCGGAGGCGTTCCGGAAGGCCCCGGCGCGCAGTTCCAGGATTCCCCGCTGGTAGAGGGCATCGATCGCGGCCGGGTCCGCGGGAACGGGCGCGGCGGCCGGTCCCGGGGGATTCATGGGAGGCTCCGCGGCCGAACCGACCCAGGCCCACATCCCCGCGACGCACGCCATCAGCGCAAACCGGCGCATCCCGCCTCCTTTCATGATCGGGGCGACGTCAGTTGCCCCCCGAATCGTCCTTCCAGTCCGGCCGACCGATGTTCACGTGCCCGTCGAAATAGAGGTTCACGACGTTGATGTCGTTCTTCTCCAGGGCCCCCGCGGCCGTCGGATGCGTGTGCCAGAAGCAGCGCATCATCGGGACCGCGACGTCGCCGTAGGCCTTCCACCCCTGATCCTCCCAGCCGTTGCGATCGATGAGCTTCGCCTCGTGCCAGGAGACAATCGAGTCCTTCGGGTCGATGTCGTATTTCGTCAGCTCGTCGCCGGAGAGCCCCGTCCGCCACTCGCACTCGAAGACGTTGTCCTCGTAGAGATACGAGCAAGGCTGGTTGTCGGCGCCGCCCTGGGGGTTCATGTCCCAGGCGTCCTCCTTGTTCGTATTCGGGTACTTGTTCGGGTCCCACGGCGGCTTCGAGCCGTAGGTCCCGCTGTACTGATCCACCGGACAGGTATAGAGCGCCGTCGAGTCCGCCTCGTTCGACGAGAGGATGTTGTAGCCGGCGTCGTCCAGGATCGTGATCCAGGGCGGCGTGCGCTGGAAGCGCATCTCGTAGATGTGGGTGGACTTCCCCAGCTGGGCGAGGTTGTTCTTGCAGGTGGTCCGCTGGCCCTCGGCGCGCGCCTTCTGGATCGCCGGCAGCAGCATCGCCATCAGGATCCCGAGGATCGCGATGACGATAAGGACCTCGATGAGCGTGAAGCCCTGACGGCCGAAGGCTCGCTTCCGCATGTGCGTTCGTGGCATCCTATCCTCCATCGGCGCCGTCGGCGCCCTCCTCGACCGGAATCCGAATGGGAACGCCTTCCGCCCCGCCGGGGGGCGAAAGGGCCTCCGGCGCCGCCTTCTCGGGCTCTTTCGGCGGAAGCGCGGGGGCCGAAACCGGCGGAGCGGGATTTTTCGCGGCGGGCTCCTTGGCCGCCGGCTCTTTCAAGGCCGGTTCCTTCGCGGCGGGCTCCTTGGGCGCCGCCGGCTTCTCGGCCTCGAGGGCCTCCAGTCGCTTTTTCGCCAGCGGTCCCGGCCAGTCGCCGGCCTCGGAGACGCGCAGGCAGCGCCGCCAGGCGGCTTCCGCCGCGGCCGGATCCTTCGCGCGCAGCGAGCGCAGGCCCCGGAAATATTCGAGGTCGTTCCGGAAGTAGGGCCCGCCGCCGTCGCGCGGGTCCGGGAAGGCCGCCTGGGGATCGGAGAGCGACACCGCAATCGCCGCGGGCAGGGCGATCCCCTGCTTGCGAACGGCCTCGAGGGCGGACGCGGCCGCGCTTGCATCGCTGCGCTCGAGGGCGTCCGCGCAGAGCCAAAGCGCCGACCACGCGCAGGCCTCCTTCGCGTCCGGGGCCTCCGCGAGGACCGACTTCCAGGCCGCGCGGGCCTCGTCGGCCTTTCCGGAAAGGAGCGCAACCTCCGCGAGGCGCATCCGCACCCAGACGGCCTCCGGGCTCTGGGGGGCGGCGCGCAGCCCCGCGGCGTAGGCCTCGGCGGCCAGCGCGAGATCGCCCTTGCGCCGCGCCGAATCCCCGAGCGACGTGCGCACGGCCAGCGAGCGCTCGGAAAGCCCCAGGTAATCGGCCGTCTCGGCGGCCTCCGCCCAGGCCGCGGCGGCCTCCGGTGCGTCCTTCTCCGAGAGGGCGGCGGCGCGCTTGCGATAGGCCTCGACGATCCCCTCGGCCACGACGAGCCCCACGGTCCGGGCGACCTCCTCGCCGGGGTAGGCCGGCCGCATCGTGCGAGCATGGCTGCGGGCCTCGTCGAATTTTTCCATCGCGAGCAGCGCCGCCCAGATCCCGCAGGCGGCCTTCGAGGCGTACTCGCTCTTCGGGTAGAGATCGATGGTCTTCCGGAATTCCGCAATCGCAAGCGCCGGATCGCCCTTCTGCAGGCGCGCCAGCCCCATCTTGAACTGCGCCTCCCTCGACACGTCCTCGGCGGGGAAGTTCCGGATCACGCCCTCGTACTGCTGGATGGCGCGGTCCGCGTCGCCGGCGCTTAGGAGATCGTCGGCGAGCGCCAAAAACGTCCGGTGCAGCGGCACGGGCAGCTGCTGGATTTCGAGGTTGTCGATCCGGGCCTCGCCGGACTCGATCTTGATCACGATCCCGCCGTGGCCGGCGCCCGGCAGCGGCAGCATGTCGTCGTAGGCGAGCACCGGCCGGTCCCCGAGAAGCAGGCGCACCCGCTCGTGGAGCCGCTCGAACCGGACGCGGATCGAGGCCGCGCCGGGCTCGGGAAGGCGCGCCGCTTCCGCGACCTTGGCAGCGCCGCGGAACAGCGTCCCGGGAAGCGGCGCGCCGGGGCCTGCCGCCTTCACGCGCCCGAGCCGCGCGCGGTAGCCCGCGCCGGCGGCGTCGGCGGCGATCGTCACCTCTATCGAGGCGCCTTCGGGGCCGAAGGCGAGATCGAACTCGACGGCGGCGTTGCCCTCGGCGGAGAGCGGCGGCCGGATCTCGGCCGGGGCCTTGAGGACGAGCGCGCCCGAGTCGACCGTCGCGCCCTTCGCGGTCTTCAGCCAGTCGGGGGCGGCGGCGAACTCCTCGCGCAAGAGCTTCGTCCAGCGCTCGGCCCGGCGCGAGACGATCCAGACGCCTTCGGGGTCCGTCCGGTAGCCGAGATCGAGCGGCCGGAGGAACCACTCCAGCGCCTCCGCGCCCGTGCCCTGGAAGACGAACTCCCGCGGCCGCTTGCGATCCACGCGATCGAGGGCCGCGTCGTCGACGCCCACGTTCACGCCGAGGGCCTTGCGCAGGGCTTCCAGAATCTCGTCGAACGTCTTTCCGGCGAGGTTCAGCGAGACCCCGGCGCGAAGCTTCTCCATCACCTTGAGCGTCCGGCCCTCCGTAACACCCCCCTCGGCCCGCTTGCCCTCGAGCCGCTCCAGGTTCGACTTCGCCTCCGCGGCAATCGCGGGGTCGGGGAACTTCACGATGAGATCCCGGAAGGCCGCCTTCGCGCCTTCC
>ERZ1292640.1915-Hain-H43-02um-R1-1915-length-17001-cov-9_pt1 | contig 10094 bp, 9 predicted proteins | sample MGYA00564404_ERZ1292640 | MGnify/ENA primary metagenome ERZ1292640 (study PRJEB36523, sample SAMEA6512636) | groundwater metagenome | collected 2019-01-08 | study: AquaDiva: Metagenomics assemblies of 32 groundwater samples | reverse complement strand
GTGCTGCCCGGTTTCACGGTCGAGGTGCTGCCGCAGATCGATTCGACCAACACCGAACTGATGCGGCGCTTCCGGTCAGCCGGGCCGGACGCGTGCGGGCCCGTGCTGCTGGTGGCCGAGCAGCAAACCGCCGGCCGCGGCCGCATGGGGCGCAGCTGGCAAAGCAGCGTCGGCGACAGCCTGACCTTTTCATTGGGCTTGCCGCTGCAGCCGGCCGACTGGTCGGGCCTGTCGCTGGCGGTCGGCATCAGCATTGCCGAGAGCCTGGAGCCCGGCAACCCCGCCACACCCGCCATCCGCCTCAAGTGGCCCAACGACCTGTGGCTGAGCGATGCCAGCGGCGAAGCCAAGCTGGCCGGCATCCTGGTCGAAACCGCCAGCTGGGGCGAGCAGCGTTATGTGGTCATCGGCGTCGGCATCAACGTCCGCCCGATGGCGCAGCCGCTGGCACCGGCGGGCACCGGCCAGCCGGCCGCCCTGGCGCCCGGCGCCCTGCAGAGGCTGCTGCCCGGCATCGACGTGGCGCAAACGCTGCTGCGCGTGGCGGCCCCGCTGGTGCAGGCGGTGCAGGCCTTCGGCCTGTTTGGTTTTGCGCCGTTTCAGGCCCGGTTTGCGGCGCGCGACGCGCTGGCCGGGCGCGCCGTGCAGCTGTCCGACGGCACCCAGGGCGTGGCCCACGGGGTCGGTGAAAACGGCGCGCTGCTGGTGCATACTGCGGCTGGCATGAAAGAAATCACCAGTTCCGAAGTCAGCGTCCGGCCCGTGACGCCCCCCACCGCAGGCAGCGCGCGCCCATGCTGAGGCTGCTGGTGTTGCTGCTGGCGCTGGCCAATGTCGCCTACTTCGCCTGGTCCCAGGGCGCGCTGGCACCGCTGGGCATGGCGCCCAGCGTGCAGACCGAGCCCCAGCGCCTGGCCACGCAGATCCGGCCCGAAGCCATCCGCCTGCTGACGGCCGACGAAGCCCGGCAACTGGAAACCAGCGGCAGCGCCGCCCGCCCGGCCAATGGCGCCAGCGCCACGGCCGAAGCCGCCGCCCCCGAATGCCTGCAGGCCGGCCTGTTCAACGAGCAGCAGACCACGGCGCTGCGGGCCAGCCTGGAAAAAAGCCTGCCCGCCGGCTCCTGGCAATTCGAAAGCAGCGCCGAGCCGGCGCGCTGGATTGTCTACATGGGCAAATACCCCACCGAGGACGCCCTGGCCAAAAAACGCAACGAGTTGCGCCAGCTCGGCGTGGCCTTCCGCTCGGTCAACAACGAAGCGCTGGCCCCCGGTCTGGCACTGGCCAGCTTTGCGCTGCAGGCCGACGCCGACAAGGAGCTGGCGCGTATTGCCAGCAAGGGCGTGCGCACCGCCCGCGTGGTGCAGGAGCGCGCCGAGGCACGCGGCCAGATCCTCAAGCTCGCCGCGGTGGATGCCGAGCTGCGCGCACAGCTCGACGCCCTCAAGCCGCAGCTCGAAGGCAAGCCGCTGCGGCCCTGCCTTTGAACCGCCACGCGCCCGGCTCGCTACACATTCAATAGCTGCTCACGCCCGGTTTACCCGGGCTGGCGGCCAGTTTGGCTTCGAACCCCGCCGGCTCAGCCGGCCTCCGCACGCACCGGCCGCTTGAACAGCTTGTGCACCAGCGCGCGCATCCACTGGTGCGCCGGGTCCTTGTCGGTGCTGCTATGCCAGACCAGGCGGACTTCATAAGCCGGCACACCGGGAATGCCCCAGACCCGGCAGTCGTAACGCTGGCGCAGGTTGCGCGCATACATTTCCGGCACGATGGACAGCAGGTCCGAGGTCAGCGCGAGCTCGGGCAGCGCGCCGAAATGGCGGGCCCGCAGCACGATGCGGTCTTCCAGCTTCATGCGCGCCAGCATCTGCTCGACGCTGCCGTGAAAGGTCGCCGTCGGTGCGGCCACCACAAACGAGGCTTCGGCCAGCTGCTGCGGGGTCAGGGCGCGGCCGCTGCGCCCGGAGGCGGGCCGCCACTGCGGCGCGGCGATCGCCACATAACGCTCGCGAAACAGCAGCTCGGTGCGTATGCCGCGGTGGCGCGGCTGCAGGATGCCGATGGCCAGGTCGATCTCGCGTGCCTCCAGCGCGGCCGCCACGTCGCTGGATGCCACCGAGATGTTGGACAGGCGTGCACCCGGCGCCTGGCTGCGCATCGCGCCGGCCAGTTCCGGCAGGAACAGCATTTCCCCGAGGTCGGACAGCGACAGCCGCCAGTGCATGTCGCTGCTGGCCGGGTCGAACTCCTCGTGGCCGGTGACCAGCGTCTCCAGCGCCAGCAGCTGGGCCAGCACCGCGGGCGCCAGTTGCTCGCACAGGCGCGTCGGCTTCAGGCCTGACGGCGCACGCACAAACAGCTCGTCTTCGAAAAAGTCGCGCAGCCGGGCCAGGGCATTGCTGGTGGCCGGCTGAGAAAGCGCCAGGGTCTTGCCGGCCAGCGTCACCGAGCCGGTGCGGTGAATGGCCGCCAGCACCCGCAGCAGGTTGAGGTCGAGTTGACGGAAATTCATCGCCGCGCCTTTCGTGAAAGATTCTGTGAAGGGTTCTCAGGGTTGTCCCGAATTATTGATCAAACGGATGTGCTCCATTCATACAATCCATTTGCATGATGCCTTCAAGCTGCGTAAATTGCGCTGCAAACAGAAGGCCATTGATGCAGCAAGCACCTATTTTTCAGACCATGGACGCCATTGCGACCCGCGGGGCGGCGCATGGCTGAACGTTCGTTTGCCGCCGAGGTGGAAAAACTGCGCCTGGGCGCGGGAGAAGAGTTTCGCGGCGAAGGCATCCTGGCCGTCACCAAGGCCCTGCTGCAGTCGGGCGTATCGTATGTCGCCGGCTACCAGGGCGCGCCGATTTCGCACCTGATGGATGTGCTGACCGACGCCAACGACATCCTGCAGGAGCTCGGCGTGCGTTTCGAGCACAGCGCCTCCGAAGCGACCGCCACCGCCACGCTGGCCGCGTCCGTCAACTACCCGCTGCGCGGCGCCGTGACCTTCAAGTCCACCGTCGGCACCAACGTGGCGTCCGACGCGCTGGCCAACCTGGCCTCGGGCGGCGTGACCGGCGGCGCGCTGCTGATCGTCGGCGAGGACTACGGCGAGGGTTCGAGCATCATGCAGGAGCGCTCGCACGCGTTTGCCATGAAGTCGCAGGTCTGGCTGATGGACCCGCGCCCCAACCTGGAAAGCATTGTGCAGGCCGTGGAAATGGGCTTTGAACTCTCCGAAGCCAGCCGCACACCGGTGATGCTGGAGCTGCGCATACGCGCCTGCCATGTGCACGGGCGTTTTCCGACCAAGGACAACAAGCGATCGGCCTTCACACTGAAGGACGCGATGGAAAACCCGCAGCGCGACGCCAGCCGCATCGTGCTGCCGCCGGCGAGCTACGCGCAGGAGCAGGAAAAAATCACCGAGCGCTGGCCGGCTGCGGTGAAGTTCATCCAGCAGCATCAGCTCAACGAATTTTTTGCCGAGGATGCGAAAGACTTCGGTATCGTCATGCAGGGCGGGCTGTACAACAGCGTGCTGCGCTCGCTCGAGCTGCTGGGCCTGGCCGATGCGTTCGGGCAGTCGCAGGTGCCGCTGTATGTGCTGAACCTGACCTACCCGCTGATCGACGACGAGTTCAAGCGCTTCTGCGCCGGCAAGCGCGGCATCTTGCTGGTCGAGGAAGGCCAGCCCGACTTCATCGAGCAAAACGTCAACACCATCCTGCGCCGGGCCGACATCCAGACCCGCGTACACGGCAAGGACGTGTTGCCCATGGCCGGCGAATACACCGGCGGCGTGGTGCTCAAGGGCCTGGCCCGCTTCATAAACATCTACGCGCCCGAACTGCTGGCAGGCCGGGAGCTGCCGCTGGCGGCGCAACCCGCGGCCGCCGGCCTGGCGCTGCTCGACGGCAACCCCAAGGCCTTTGCGATCCAGGCGGCCTCCGCCGAGGTGCAGGCCCGCCCACCCTCGTTTTGCACCGGCTGCCCCGAGCGCCCCATCTTCACCGCGATGAAGCTGATCGAGCGCGAGCTCGGCCAGCACCATGTGAGCTGCGACATCGGCTGCCACCTGTTTTCCATCCTGCCGCCTTTCAACATCGGCGCCACCACCATGGGTTACGGCCTGGGTTGGGCCGGCGCCTCGGCCTTCAACACCACTGAAACTTCCAAACGCACGATCGCCATGATGGGCGACGGCGGCTTCTGGCACAACGGCCTGACCAGCGGTGTCGGCAACGCGGTGTTCAACCAGACCGACAACGTGCTGCTGGTGGTGGACAACGGCTACTCGGCCGCCACCGGCGGGCAGGACGTGCTGTCGTCCAAGGCCGTCAACCCGCTGCGCAGCACCAACAACCCGATCGAGAAAGCCGTGCGCGGCGTCGGCGTGAAATGGGCCAAGACGGTGACCAACACCTACAGCCTGGCGCAGATGCGCGACACCCTGCGCGAAGCACTCACCACGAAAGAAAAAGGCCCCAAGGTCATCATTGCGCAAAGCGAATGCATGCTGAACCGCCAGCGGCGCGTCAAGCCGCAGATCCGCAAGATGATTGCCGGCGGCGAACGTGTGGTGCGCGAACGTTTCGGCATCGATCCCGACACCTGCACCGGCGACCACTCGTGCATCCGGCTCTCGGGCTGCCCCTCACTGACCATCAAGCCCAACCCCGACCCACTGCGGCGCGACCCGATCGCCACCGTGATCGACAGCTGCGTGGGCTGCGGCCTGTGCGGTGAAGTGGCGCACGCCGCCGTGTTGTGCCCCTCGTTTTACCGCGCCGAGATCATCAACAACCCGACCGCCTGGGACGGCTTCAAGCTGAAGCTGCGCACGGCGGTGATCGGTTGGCTGCAAAACCGTATCGAGCGCCGGCTCGAAGGGATTGCGGCATGAGTACACCAATGAACAGTGAGCGGGCCATCACCATTGCCATTCTTGCGATGGGCGGCGAAGGCGGCGGCGTGCTGGCCGACTGGCTGGTGGACCTGGCCGAACAGAACGGTTACTTCGCGCAGACCACCTCGGTGCCCGGCGTGGCGCAGCGCACCGGGGCCACCGTGTATTACCTCGAGATGTTTCCCGAAGCTGCCGTGCCCGCGGGCCGCATGCCGGTCATGGCGCTGAGCCCGGTGCCCGGCGAGGTCGACATCGTGATTGCCTCGGAACTGATGGAAGCCGGCCGCGCACTGCAGCGCGGCCTGGTGACGGCCAGCCGCACCACCTTTGTGGCCTCGACACACCGCGTGTATTCCATGACTGAACGCACCGCCATGGGCGACGGCCGCGTCAGCTCGGACAAGCTGCTTGAAGGCGGGCGTGCCGCGGCCCGGCATTTCATCAGCGCCGACTTTGCCCAGCTGGCCGAAGACACCGGCAGCCTGATCAGCCCCACGCTGTATGGCGCGCTGGCCGCCACCGGCCGCCTGCCCTTTACCCGCGAACAATTCGAGGCGACGATCACGCGCGGCGGCGTCGGCGTCACCTCCAGCCTGAAGGCCTTCGCCGCGGGTTTTGCCGTGGCGCAGCAAACGCTGGCACCAACAGCGGCGGCCCTGCCAGCCACTGCGCCCATGCCGCCGGTCGGCGCACGGCTCGCGGCGCTGGCGCAACGCATTGAACAGGACTTTCCAGCCAGCAGCCACGCCACGCTGGCCGCCGGCGTTATGCGTGCGGCCGACTACCAGGACGTGCCCTACGCCGCGACCTACCTGGACCGCCTGCGGCCGCTGCTGGCCCGCCTGCCGGCCGACCCTGCGCTGGCCGCCGAGCTGCTGGACGAAACCGCGCGTCACCTGGCGCTGTGGATGTCTTACGAAGACACCGTGCGTGTGGCTGACCTGAAAACCCGCCGCTCGCGTTTTGAGCGTGTCGGCGGCGAAGTCAAATTGAGCCTCACGCAGCACCTGGGCATCAACGAGTTTCTGCATCCGCGCGTCGAGGAAATTGCCGACACCTTGCCGGCCGGCCTCGGGCGCTGGCTGCTGGCCACGCCCTGGGCGCGCGCCTGTGTCGAGCCTTTCACGCGCAAGGGCCGCATCGTGCAGACCAGCTCGATTCGCGGCTACCTGCTGCTGTACACGATTGCCGCGCTTCGCCCGCTTCGCCCGCGCTCGCTGCGTTTCCAGGTGGAACAGCAGCGCATCGACGGCTGGCTGGCCACCATCACAAGCTTGGCGAGCACGCAGCCTGCACTGGCGCTGGAAGTGGCGCGCTCGCAGCGCCTGGTCAAAGGGTACGGCGACACCCATGAACGCGGCTGGCGCAGCTACCAGCGCGTGATGGCCAAGCTGCCGCAACTCCAGACCATGCCGCAGGGCGCCCGGACATTGCAGGCACTGAGCCAAGCCGCGCTGGCCGACGACAGCGGCAAGGCGCTGGAACAGATGCTGGCCACGGTGTAGGCCGTCAGCGTGAAAGTGGTAGTCGCCCGCATTGACGGGTGTTTGTGCAGAGCGGATCATCGATAGCAAATCCAACAGGAGACAGACCCCATGAAAGTAAGCTTTTCAACCACCCTCAGGACGGTCTCGGCCGTGCTGGTCGCCGCCAGTTTTTCGGGCGGCGTCGCCGCGCAGGAAGTCACGTTGCGCCTCGTCAGTGCGTTTGCCGAAAACGGCATTTACGTGCAGCGCCTGCAGCCCTGGATTGCCAAGGTCAACGCCGAAGGCAAGGGCGTGTTGCAAATCAACTTCCTCGGCGGCCCGAAAGCCATCCCGACCTTCGAGGCCGGCAATGCGGTGAAAACCGGCGTGGTCGACATGGCGCTGAACACCGGCGCGTTCTACACCAACGTCATGCCCGAGGCCGACTTCCTCAAGCTCACCCAGATCCCCGTGGCCGAGCAGCGCAAGAACGGCGCCTTCGACGCGATCAACAAGGTCTGGAACGAGAAGGGCAACATGCAGTACCTGGCCCGGATGGTCGAAAACCAGCCCTTCCACATCTACACCAACAAGAAAGTCGACAAGCCCGACCTGACCGGCCAGAAGATCCGCATCACCCCGGTGTACCGCGACTTCTTCCAGTCGCTCAACGCCAACGTCATCACCACGCCACCGGGCGAGGTCTACACCGCGCTCGAGCGCGGTGTGGTTGACGGTTACGGTTGGCCGATCGGCGGCATCTTCGATTTGAACTGGCACGAGAAAACCAAGTTCCGCATCGACCCCGGTTTCTACGACGCTGAAGTCTCGCTGATCATGAACCTGCCGGCGTACAAGAAGCTCACCGACACACAGCGCAACTACCTGCAAAAGCAGCTCCTCGCGCTCGAAGCCGAAAACACCTTCTGGGCCAAGTACACCACCACGGAAACCGCACGCCAGCAGGCCGCCGGCATCCAGACCATCACGTTTGATGCCGCCACGGCCAAGGCTTTCCGCGACAAGGCTTACGACATCGGCTGGGCCGGTGCAACCAAGCAGAGCCCGGACGTCGCCGCCCGCTTCAAGGCGCTGTTTTCCAAATGAGGTGCCAGCCGCAGCCGGCGCGTGGCCGCCTCACCCGCCTGCGCCTTCGCTGCGGTGGCTTGATTCATGATTGACCGCCTGTCGTCCCATTACGGCAGGGCGCTCAGCGCGCTGGCCATGCTCGGCTGCGCCATCCTGATGGCCATGATGCTGATCATCGTGGGCGATGTAGCGCTGCGCAACCTGCCCATTCCTGGCTTGCCGCAAGGCCTGGCCTGGAGCAATGAAATCTCCGAGCTCATGCTGTACCTGATCACCATGTGTGTGGCGCCCTGGCTGCTGCGCCAGGGCCAGCACATCCGGGTGGACATCCTGCTGCAGGCGCTGCCACCCCGGCTGGCCTGGAGCCTCGAATGGGTCGGCGACCTGATCGGTTTCGCCTGCTGCGTGGTGATCGCCTGGTATGGCACGCAGGCCGCCTGGTCAAGCTACACCTCGGGCGCCGTCAACATCAAGACCCTGGTCACCCCCGAGTGGTGGGCGCTGGCGCCGCTGCCGCTGGTTTTTGTTCTTCTTGGAATTGAAATGATTTTTCGCATGATCCGGCTGCAACGCGGCCCGCGCGGTCCGCGCCACGACGCAGTGAGCGCGGCATGAGCGGGTGGGGCATTGCCGCCTGGCTGATGCTGGGCGGCTCCACGGTGCTGCTGTTCATCGGCATGCCGGTGGCGCTGACCTTCATCACCATCAACATCATTGGCGCCTGGCTGTACATGGGCGGCGAGCCCGGGCTGATGCAGCTGGCGCGCAGCAGTGTGACGTCGGTCACGGCTTTTTCCCTGACGCCGATTCCGCTGTTTGTGCTGATGGGCGAGATCCTGTTCCACACCGGCCTGGCGCTCAAGGTCATCGAAGGCGTGGAGCGCCTGATCAAGCGCGTGCCCGGCCGTCTTGCCGTGGTGGCCGTGGTCGCCGGCACGGTGTTCTCGGCGATCTCGGGCTCGACGATTGCCACCACCGCCATGCTGGGCTCGCTGATGCTGCCCATCATGCTGGCGCGCGGTTACCACCCAACGATTGCCACCGGCCCCATCATGGCCATCGGCGCGGTGGACATGCTGATTCCGCCCTCGGCGCTGACCGTGCTGCTGGGTTCGCTCTCGGGCATCTCGATTTCCAAGCTGCTCATAGGCGGCGTGATTCCGGGTGTGATTCTTTCGGTGGCCTTTGTGCTGTGGATCATCATCCGCGTCAGCATCAGCCCCAGGCTCGCGCCGGCCGACAGGGACGACGTGGTGCAGCACCGCGGCTGGGCGCGCTGGAGCCTGTTTTTTGGCTATGTGCTGCCCACGCTGTCGATCTTCGGCGTGGTGGTGGGCGCGCTGGCCGCCGGCTGGGCCACACCGACCGAGTGCGCCGCCCTCGGCGCCTTTGCCACCATGCTGCTGGCCCTGTGTTACCGCGTGCTGACCTGGGACGCGGTGATCAAGGCACTCAAGGGCACGGCCGGCATCTCGGGCATGATTTTGTTCATCATCCTGGGCGCCACGACCTTTGCGCAGATCCTGTCGTTTTCGGGCGCCAGCAGCGGCCTGGTGCAGTTCATCACCGGCCAGGGCCTGTCAACCAACATGATTGTGGTCGGCATGATGCTGATGCTGATTTTCCTGGGCATCTTCGTCGACCAGGTCAGCATGATGATGATCACGCTGCCCATCTTCATGCCCATCGTGCAGGCACTCGGCATCGACCCGATCTGGTTCGGCGTGATGTTCCTGATCTGCATGCAGCTGGGCCTGCTGCTGCCGCCGCACGGCCTGCTCCTGATGACCATGCGCGGCGTGGCGCCGCCGTCGGTCACCATGGGACACATCTTCGTCGCGGTCGTTCCTTATGTGGTCATGAGCCTGATCCTGCTCGCGGCGGTGTTCTGGATGCCGGCGATTGCGACCTGGCTGCCCAAACTGATCGGGTAACCCTCTCTGGTGCAGCTATTATTTTCATAGCTGACTGCGCCCGCCAGATGCGGACAAGAGCCTGTTTTTACTTGTAACCGCGGGCTCGGCGCGATCTGTGGGACAGCGCCTACAGACCAAGGCGGCCCTGGCCCACAGGCACGTCCCTGGCACCGGCATACGGTTACCCCTTCATTAAAAAGGGGCGCCATGCTGCTCAGCACCTTCCTTGTCGAAGACAAGCCCGAGATACGCGACACCGTGGTCGAAGCCATGGAAGAAGTGGCACCCCTCAAATTCGTCGGCCATGCCGCCAGCGAGGCTGCGGCCCGCCAATGGCTGCGCACCTTCAACGACGACTGGCAGCTGGCCATTGTTGACCTTTTCCTCAGCGAGGGTTCCGGCTTTGGCGTGTTGCGCGACTGCCAGACGCGCAAGCCGAACCAGAAGGTGGTGGTGCTCACCAGTTATTGCCACCAGAACATCACGGACCGCTGCCTGCAGCTGGGCGCCGACCGGGTGTTCGACAAATCCGCCGACCTGGAAGAACTGGTGGCGTTTTGCAAGGCGCACGCCAACAACCTGGCCCGCGTGGTACCGCAGGTGGAATCCAACGGCACGCTGCACTGAGCGCCCCGCCCCCTGTGGGTGAAGGCCTGCCCTGACGTCGCAGGTCGTGTAACCTCACCGGCATGACCGCCGCCGCACCGCCACCCCACGCCG
>ERZ1292640.4858-Hain-H43-02um-R1-4858-length-10095-cov-8_pt1 | contig 10095 bp, 8 predicted proteins | sample MGYA00564404_ERZ1292640 | MGnify/ENA primary metagenome ERZ1292640 (study PRJEB36523, sample SAMEA6512636) | groundwater metagenome | collected 2019-01-08 | study: AquaDiva: Metagenomics assemblies of 32 groundwater samples | reverse complement strand
GGCGGCGGCACCGGCACCTACAACATCCAGCACCTCGTGCCGGGCTTCACCGACGTGCAGGTCGGCAGCTACATCTTCATGGACATGCAGTACCTGGCCATCGGCGGCGAAGACGGCAATCCCGTGTACTCGGACTTCGCTTCGTCGCTGACCGTGCTGGCCACCATCGTGAACAACCGCTTCCCCGGCCGATTGACGACCGATGCCGGCGCCAAGGCGCTCACGCTGAACGTGCCGCGGCCGGGCGTGATCGGCGAGCCTGGCATGGATTACAACCCGGGCTCGGACGAATTCGGCACCATCACGTTCAAGGAAGCGAGCAAGGCCTACAAGATGGGCGATCGCCTCGAGCTGATCGTGCCGCACTGCGACCCGGTCGTGAACCTCTACGACTACGTTTATGGCATTCGCCAAGACCGCGTCGAGGCGGTCTGGCCGATCACCGCTCGCGGCCACTCTCAGTAACGGTCGGCGTCACTCTGCGGCAGCAGCGGCCACATCTGTGACGGCGTGCCGTTGATGGTGGTGCCGCCCTGGCCGAACATCGCGGCCGCGGCCGCGAAGCCGGCGGGGAAGTTGAGGGTCGGAACCGACACCTTGTTCAGCGCGGCGAGGTGATCGCCGGTGAGCGCGATGTCGAGGGCGGCCAGGTTCTGGTCGAGTTGGTCCAGCCGCCGCGCGCCGATGATGGTGGCCGCGACGCCGGGCCGTGATTGCACCCAGGCCAGCGCCACCGCGGCCGGCGTCGAGTTCAACTCGCCGGCAACACGAATCAGCTCGTCGATGATGGTATAGGTGCGCTCGGTCAGGAAGTTGGTGACCCGCTCGCCCCGGTCGGCCTTCACCTGGCCCTGGTTCTGGCGCGTGTACTTGCCCGACAGCACGCCGCCACGCAGCGGTGACCACGGCGTCACGCCGAGTCCCAGCTCGAGGGCCATCGGCGTGAGGTCGCCCTCGACCGTGCGCTCGATCAGCGAGTACTCGATCTGCAGGGCGATGATCGGCGACCAGCCGCGGAAGTGGGCCTGCGTCTGCGCCTGCGCCACCTTCCATGCCGGGGTGTCGGAGATCCCGATGTAGCGCACCTTGCCGGCCCGCACCAGGTCGTCGAGCGCGCGCATGGTTTCTTCGATCGGCGTGAACCGGTCCCAGAAGTGCATCCAGTACAGGTCGATGTAGTCGGTGCGAAGGCGCCGTAGCGACTGTTCACACGCCGCCACAATCGACTTGCGGCCCGCCCCGCCACCGTTCGGGTCGCCGCGATAGAGATTGGTCAGGAACTTCGTCGCGATCACGGCCCGGTCGCGCCGGCCGGGCGTCCGGGCGAAGTAGTCGCCGATGATTACCTCGGAGTGGCCCTTGGTGTAGCCGTTCGCGGTGTCGATGAAGTTGCCGCCGCGATCCAGGAAGCGATCGAGGATTGCCTCCGACTCGGTGACCGTGGAGCCCCAGCCCCAGTCTTCGCCGAAGGTCATGGTCCCCAGGCAAAGCGGGCTGACCCGGAGCCCTGAGTTGCCAAGCGTGAGGTAGTGGTTGAGTGGCATGGCGTCTCGTTTCTATAGGGTGTCACTCAGTGACGCTTCGGCCGTGGTGCGAAGCGCCGCCGGCGACGGTGCGCGCAAGTGTAGCGTGTCTCCCGTGATTGGGTGCGAGAACGTCAACTGCTCCGCGTGCAGGAAGTATCCGCCATCGCCTGGCAAGCCCGGGCGGTCCTTGATCACGCCGCCCCTGTCGTACAGCGGATCCCCAACCATCGGATGCCCGGCATAGGCCAGGTGTATCCGAATCTGGTGGGGGCGTCCCGTGGCGATGTCGACGCGGAACAGCGTGTGGTCCGCGCCTCGCTCCAACACCGTCGCCACGCTGTGCGACGCCCTGCCGCCGGCCGACGCCGCGTGCACGCTGCCAAGTTGCGGGTGTGGCACCGGGCCAATCGCCGCGTCGATCTCGATCCGGTCCGCCGTCGCGACGCCATCGGCCAGTGCGCGATAAGTCTTCTTCACCTCGTGGTCGCGCCACGCCCTGGCCAGCGCCGAGCCGGCCGCGTGGGTCCGCGCAAACAGCACCAGGCCCGAGGTGCAACGGCCGAGGCGATGCAGCGGGCTGGCTTCTGGAAACCGTTGCCGCAGCAGGTGCATCAGGGTGTGTTCGAGGAATCCGCCGGCCGGCATCGTCGGCAGGCCACTTGGCTTGTCGACCGCGACGATCGCCTCGTCCTCGAACACCACTTCAAAGTGCGACGGCACGGCGGGCTCGTCCCAGGGGGGGCGATGCCAGACGATGATGTGGCCCGCGTGCAGCAGCGCGGCCGGGTCGGCCCGGACGCCTTCAATCTCGACTTCGCCGCGCGTGAACCGGCCGGCCCATTCGGCGGTCGTCGAGTGAGGACGAGTCGCCGCCAGGTACTCGAGGACGGTCAGGCCGGCCGCGTCGGGCCCGACCCGCTCTCGATACGACCAGCCGTGGTTCATCGCGCCCGGGCGAGCTCCATCACGAGGTCGTACTGGAAGCGCACGAAGCGGTACAACTCCGCCTCGAGTATGCGTTCCTGATCGCTGTGGGCGCCGAAGCCCTTGGGGCCGTCCTCCGTGTCGATCGCGGGGCCGATGCCGTAGCACTGCGGGCCCTTGGCGCGGATGTTCGACATGTCGGTGGCGCCGGTGCCCATCGTCGGCAGCGCGACCGTGTCGTAGTGTTTCTTCAACTGCGCCTCGAGCACCGAGTAGGCTTCGGTGTCGAGCCGCGAGCCACCCGCGGGACGGTAGCGGTCGCGCCACCAGCGGACTTCCACGTTCGAGTCGCCAATCACCTTGCGGACCTCGTCGAGGAACGTGTTCTGGTCCTCGTCCGGGTGCAGCCGCACGTCGAAGGTCGCCCGCACCTCGGACGGAATCACGTTGTAGCGGAAGCCCGCGTCGACGATGGTGGGCACCAGGGAGGTGTGGAGCATGGACCAGTGCGCCGGCTGGTTCTCGAGCAGCCACTCGGCGGCCGGACCGTTCACCTTGGGGTCGGGACTCAGCACGTCGCGGTAGACGCCCGCCACCTGCGGCGCGACCATTGTCTGCAGCTTGCGGAAGTAGGCGCCGGTCGTTTCGTTGATCCGAAGGGGCGGCACCCAGTTGGCCACCTTGCCGACGGCGGCCGAGAGGCGCGTGACCGCGTTGTTCCTGGACGGCACCGAGCCGTGACCGGCCGGGCCGCGCGCGATAATCTCGATTGGGCGCGGTTCTTTCTCGGTGGTGCCGACGTTCGCCTGGCGGACCTTGCCGCTCTCACGCACCACGCCGCCGCCTTCGGCGAAGCAGAACTCGGCGTTGATCGCGTCGAGATGGTTGTCGGCCATGAACTGCGCGCCGACGTCGGGCGCGCCTTCTTCACCCGACTCGGCCAGCATGATCACATCGCGATCCAGCGCCGTGCCCTCGCGCTTGAGGCGCAGGATGAGCATGAGCGCCGCCGTCAGGTTGTCCTTGTCGTCGACGGCGCCGCGGCCGTAGATGTAGCCGCCGTCGCGCACCGCGCCGAACGGCGGGAAGGTCCACTTCTTGGCGTCGACGGTCACGACGTCGGTGTGGCCCATGACCAGGATTGGCCGCTTCTTGCCGTTGCCCTTGATGCGTGCCACCAGGTTGGGGCGCTGCGGATCCTTGGCGAACACCTGGTACGGAATGCCTTCCTTGTCGAGGACCTGCTTGAGGTACTCGACCGCGCGGATCTCGTTACCCGGAGGACTCTGCGTGTCGGTCTTGAGCAGCCCCTGGAAGTGCTGCAGCGTCTCGGCCTCCAACGCCGATGACTGGGCCGCCAACGCAGATGACGGGGCCGCAGATGACACCGATAACGCAGATACCATCAGGGGCAATGCCATCAAGGCAAGTCGAGAAGTCGTGGTCATCGGAAGAGAATACTCCAGGGGCGTCAATGCTGGTACGCTAGGGAGTTCATCCATGCCCCTAGTAGTTCTCGACCAGATCTCCCACGCTTACGGCCACCTGCCGCTCCTCGATAAGGCCGCCCTGCAGGTGCAGCCGGGTGAGCGCATCGCCATCATCGGCCGCAACGGTACAGGTAAGTCCACCCTGATGCAGATCATCGGCGGCGAGCTACCGCCCGATTCCGGCACGGTGTGGACGCAGCCCGGCGCCCGGATTGCCCGGCTGGTGCAGGACGTGCCGCTGTCGGCAAACCGGCCCGTGTTCGATGTCATCGCCGAGGGCCTCGGCGACCTGTCGAGCCTGATCACGAACTACCACCACGCCGCGGTCGAGGTGGCGACCAACTACAGCGACGAGGCTATGACCCGGCTCGGGAATTACCAGCACGAGCTGGAGGAGCGCGATGGTTGGAGCCTGGAACAGCGCGTCGAGCTGATCGTCACCAAGCTCGGCCTGCCCTCCGAGGCCATCGTCGACACGTTGTCGGGCGGCTGGCGCCGCCGTGTGCTGCTGGCCCGTGCCCTGGTGAGCCAGCCCGACGTGTTGCTGCTGGACGAGCCGACCAACCACCTCGACATCGAGGCCATCGAGTGGCTCGAGACGTTCCTGATGGAATATGCCGGCGCCGTGATCTTCGTCACGCACGACCGCACGTTCCTGGAGAAGGTGGCGACCCGCATTGTCGAGATCGATCGCGGCACCCTGACGTCGTGGCCCGGCGATTACCTGACCTTCGAACGCAAGAAAGAGGAGTGGCTCGCCAACGAAGAACTGCAGAACGCCAAGTTCGACAAGAAGATGGCGCAGGAAGAAGTGTGGCTGCGGCGCGGCGTCAAGGCGCGGCGCACCCGCGACGAAGGCCGCGTGAAGGCGTTGATGGCCATGCGCGCCGAACGCGCGGCGCGCCGGGCGCAGATGGGCAACGTCCGCATGCAGGTGGACCAGGCGGATCCGTCCGGCAAGATGGTGTTCGAAGCCAAGGGCCTGAGCCACGCCTTTGGCGCCTCGCCCGTGGTGAAGGACCTGACCTTGCGTGTGATGCGCGGCGATCGCATTGGCCTGATCGGTCCCAACGGCGCCGGCAAGACCACGCTGCTGCGGTTGCTGCTGGGCGAGATTACGCCGCAGGCCGGCGAGGTGCGGCGCGGCGCCAACGTCCAGGTGGCTTACTACGACCAGCAGCGCGAGCAGCTCGATCCCGACCGCACCGTGGTCGACACCGTGGGCGACGGCGCCGACACCGTGACGGTGAACGGTGTGCCGAAGCACGTGCACGGCTACCTGGCCGACTTCCTGTTTTCGCCCGAGCGGGCGCGGTCGCCGGTGCGGGCGCTGTCGGGCGGCGAGCGCAATCGGCTGTTGCTGGCCCGGCTGTTCACGCGACCCGCCAACGTGCTGGTGCTCGACGAGCCGACCAACGACCTGGATCTCGAGACCCTCGAACTGCTGGAGGCGCAACTGGTCGAGTGGCCGGGCACGCTGTTGCTGGTGAGCCACGATCGCCGCTTCCTCGACAACGTCGTGACGAGCACGCTGGCGTTCGAAGGGAATGGCCGCGTGCAGGAATACGTGGGTGGCTATGAAGACTGGCTCAGGCAGTCAAGAAATCCGCCGGGAGTAGCCAAACAACCGCCGGGAGTTGCCAAACAGTCGTCGGGAGTTGCCAGGGAACCATCGGGATCAAAGGCCAGGACGAAGCGTAACTTCAAGGAAGAGAAGGAATACGCCGGCCTGCCGAAGCGGATCGCGGCGCTTGAAGACGAGCAGAAGCAACTGCAGGAGGCGATGGGGCGGCCCGAGTTCTACAAGGAAGGTGCCGACGCCATCAAGCAGAAGATGGCGCGCGTGGAAGCGATTGAACGGGAGTTGCTGACGGCCATGGCGCGCTGGGACCAGCTCGACTCGATCGCGAAGTAGCGGGCTCCATCCAACTCAACCGGAACTATGATGAAACCCGGTGGGGACGCAACAGCGACTCGGAGGCGCGGTGTTCGCGGGCAAGGGCCCGCGGTGGAGCTGGGTGCGTGGTCCCGGCCTCGGCGTGCTCTTGTTCCTTACGGTCACCGGGCTCGGCACGGTGGGCTACATGGCCATCGAGGGCTGGCCGCCGTGGGACGCGTTCTACATGACGATCATCTCGGTGACCACCGTGGGTTACCGGGAGGTGCACCCGATGTCGACCGCCGGCCAGGCATGGACCATGTTCGTGCTGCTCGGCGGAGTCTCGACCCTGTTCTACACGGCCTTCATCGTCATGGCGGAGATCGTCGAAGGCGAGTTCCATCACCGCTTTACCAACCGCCGGTTCAATCGCATGCTTGAACAACTCACGGATCACTTCATCATCTGCGGCTACGGCCGCATCGGCAGCGTGATTGCCGACGAGTTTCGCCGCCAGGGGATTGCCCACGTCGTCGTCGAACGCGATCCGGAACGCGCGCGCGCGGTGATCGCCGACGGCAGCCAGGCGCTCCAGGCCGACGCCAGCAGTGAAGACGTGCTGCGCCGGCTCGGCATCGACCGTGCGCGCGGCCTGATTGCCGCGGTCGGCACCGACGCCGAGAACGTCTACACCGTCCTGACAGCGCGGGTACTGCATCCCGAACTGTTCATCATCGCGCGCGTCGAATCACAGGACGCCGAACCGAAACTGCGGCGGGCCGGCGCCGACCGGGTGCTCTCGCCCTATCAACTTGGCGGCGTGCAGATGGCCGCCACCGCGCTCAGGCCCACGGTCGTCGACTTCATGCGGCTGGCGACCAGTTCCGAGCGCATGGACCTGGCGGCCGAGCAGATCGCGATCAAGGACCATTCGCGTTTTGTCGGCGTCAGCATTCGCGACGCCAACCTGCGCCAGGAGTTCGGGGTGATCGTCGTCGCCATCAAGCGGGCCGCCGGTCACATGGAGTTCAACCCGGCTCCCGAAGCCGCCATCGGCGCGGGCGATCAACTCGTGGTGCTGGGACACCCCGACCAGCTCAAGGCGCTCGAAGAAGCGGCGTTGCGCGCCTGAGTGTGGTGTCCGCCTCAAGGCGGACCTTGCCCTACGTGAAGTTGCTCATCGCCTCGATCGTCTCCCACTCATCGTCGCTCACCGGCTGAACCGACAGCCGCGGGAGGCGCACCAGCGGCATGGCCGCGAAGCGCTTGTCGGCCTTGACCTCCGCGAGCGTGACCGGCCGCTTCAGTGGCTTGCCCACCGCCAGTTCCACCACCACCAGGCTCGCGCTCTTCGGATCCGGATACGCTTCGACCGCCACCGTGGCGGTGCCGACGATGGCCTTCTCCTTGCCGGTGTGGTAGAAGAACACGCGGTCGCCCTTCTTCATGGTGCGAAGGTTCTTCTGGGCGACTGGATTCTTCACCCCGGCCCACACGGTTCGGCCGTCGGCCTGAAACTGCGAGTACGAGTAGTTCTCAGGTTCTTCCTTGACCAGCCATCTCATCTGGAAAGCATACCCCCAAGGTTACGGCTACGATGGTTGGTTGGCCGGCTGATCTGACAAAAAGATTACAAAGATCGCCAGATCGCGAGGCCGCCAAATCACTGGATCCTGCTACGATTACTGAACCCCTCAATTCGAAGCTCTAACAGTGGAGTCAGCGTGAATAGACGTCTGCCGCTCGTTCGACTGCTCTCGATTGCCGTCGCCGTCCTGGTCGTGTCAGGCGCGATGGCTGCGGCCGCCGCGCCGGGCGTGCATGCTGCGAACAACGCGAACGTGACCTTTGCCCGCGAGCATTTCGACAACGCCTCACTGGGGTCGCTCCAGTCCGAGGTGTTCGAGCTGGCCCTGAACGCGGCCTCCTGTGCGGTGCGCACCGGCAAGGTGTCGAACCCCAGGACGCTGACGGTTATCGACTATTCCAAGCCTTCGAGCGAACCCCGGCTGTGGGTCGTCGACCTCACCAGCAAGGCATTGCTCTACGAGGAGCTCGTCGCGCACGGCCAGGGCAGCGGCGGCGTCACGCCGACAATGTTCTCCAACGAGCCGGAAACGCACCGTACCAGCCTGGGCCTGTTCCGCACCGACGACACCTACGTCGGCAAGAACGGCTACTCGCTGCGTCTCGATGGGTTGGACGAGGGCATCAACGATCGCGCCCGCGAGCGCGCCATCGTGATGCATGGCGCCCCCTACGTGAGCGAGGCGTTCGTGCGCGCCAACGGCCGGCTGGGCCGCAGCTGGGGTTGCCCGGCCATTCGCAACGACATCGCCCGGCAGATGATCGACCGGGTGAAAGGGGGCGGCCTCGTGTTCGCCTACTATCCCGACAGCAAGTGGCTCAAGTCGTCGAAGTTCCTCGGCGGTTGCGGCGCCTGACGTCAGGCGGGCGGTTCGTCCGGGCACACCGTACCCAGGGCGCGATCCAGTTGCGACAGCATTGACGGCTTCGACAGCAGCGGCGCGCCCAGCGCCGTAATACGCGCCTGCGCTTCGGGCACCGCCGTGAACCCCGACATGAAGATCACCGGCAGGCCCGGCCGCGCCACCCGCGCGGCGTTGGCGAGTTCAATGCCGTTCATGCCGGCCCCAAGCACCACGTCGGTCAGCAGTACATCGGGCGGTTCCGGCCCCTGCAGCAGCGGCAGCGCGTCGGCCGCTGACGCGGCGACCTGGACCTTGTGGCCCAGCGTTTCGAGCTGGCGCCGCACGGTGGTGCGCACCGCCCCCTCGTCTTCGACCACCAGGATCCGGCGCGACACCAGGGGCGGCGTAGTCGGCGCTGTTGGTGGGACGGCCGTGCGCGGCTCGTTGCCGGTCAGCGGCAGGTAGATGATCACCGTCGTGCCGCGCCCCGGCTCGGAGGCAATGCTCACGGTGCCGCCCGACTGCTTGGCGAAGCCGTAGACCATGCTGAGACCAAGGCCGCTGCCGCCGCCCCCGGTCTTGGTGGTGAAGAACGGCTCGAAGACCCGCGACACGACCTCGGGCGGCATGCCGGTGCCGGTGTCCTGGATGGCGAGCATGGCGTACTGGCCAATCGCCAGGTCGTCCTCGGTGCGCGGCGCCTGCGTGATGTCGGCCTTCGACGTGCGGATGGTCAACGTGCCGCCGCCCGGCATGGCGTCACGGGCGTTGAGCGCGACGTTCAGGATCGCCGCCTCGAGGGCCGCCGGGTCGACCAGCGCCACGCCGGCGTCGCGGCTGGTGGCCGTGGTGATGCGAATGGTGGCGCCCAGCGTGCGGCCGAGCAGCCGGACGATGCTCTCCACCAGGGCGTTGATGCCGGCGGGTTGCGGGTTCAACTGGCGGCGGCGCGAGAACGCCAGCAGGTCGCCGGTCAGCCCCTGGCCGTGGTGCGTCGCACGCAACGTCTCGTCGATCAGTTCCACGCTCTGATCGTCGCCCTCGGGCAGCCGCAGCCGCAGCAACTCGAGGTTGCCGAGAATCACCATCAGGATGTTGTTGAAGTCGTGCGCGATGCCGCCGGTCAACTGGCCGACCGCTTCCATCTTCTGCGAGCGGAACAGCGCCGCGCGCGTCTGCTCGAGCGACTCCTGCGCCTTGCGCAATTGCGTGATGTCGTGCGAGATGCCGTAGATGCCCAGGATGGCCCCGGCGGTGTCGCGGTAGACGCCCTTGGTCACCAGGTAGGCCTGCGTCCCCAGCTCGCTGGTGGCGACGCCCTCGAACGACATGGCGGCACCGCGCGCCAGCACCACGCGGTCGTCGTTCATGAAACGGCGCGCCGTCTCCTCGGGGTACAACTCGAGGTCGTTCTTGCCGATCATGCCGGCGGCCGGGCGACCGGCAAATCGCGCGGCGGCCTGGTTGGCAATCACGTAGCGGCCGTCCACGTCCTTCACGAAGATCGCGTCGGGCGTCGCTTCGATCACCGCCAGCAGGATGTCGGCGCTGTTGGGTATGGAGCGCATGGTCGGCTCGCGCATCTTAGCGCGTTCGCAGCCACCCCGGCCGCGGGAGAAAGGGACGGTCCAGCTGCGAGACTTCCGCCTGTGGCCGCCGCCCGGCCGTCGACCGCGTGCGTTCTGGCGGCGTTAGAGTAGGGCCATGCACCTCGTCCAAATCCTCCTGCCCATCCAGCATCGTGACGGCACCGCGGTGAGCGCCGACCAGTTTGCCCGCGTGCGCGACGAGCTGGCCGACCGGTTTGGCGGCGTCACCGCCTACACCCGCAGCCCGGCCACCGG
>ERZ1292640.4857-Hain-H43-02um-R1-4857-length-10096-cov-4_pt1 | contig 10096 bp, 12 predicted proteins | sample MGYA00564404_ERZ1292640 | MGnify/ENA primary metagenome ERZ1292640 (study PRJEB36523, sample SAMEA6512636) | groundwater metagenome | collected 2019-01-08 | study: AquaDiva: Metagenomics assemblies of 32 groundwater samples | reverse complement strand
CCCCGCTGCGCTTGCCGTCCGCGTGTCGTTGCTGCATATGGAGCTGGGAGATTCGGAAGGGTTGCGGCAATGAGGCGCATTCTCGTGGTGGACGACGATCCAACCGTCCGCGCCGCGCTGCGCGACGCGCTCGTGGGCGATGAGAGTGACGTGACGGTCGCCGAGAGCGCCGAGCACGCCCTGGCGATGCTGGCCGACGTCCATCCCGACCTCGTGCTCTCCGACATCAGGATGCCCGGCCTGGATGGCATCTCGCTGCTGCGCCTGCTGAAGGAAAAGACGCCCTCCACGGACGTGATTCTGATGACCGCCTACGACGATATGCCGACGGTGGTCACGGCGATGCGCGAAGGCTCATTCGATTTCCTCCCCAAGCCGCTCGATCTGCAGGAGCTCCGCCGGGCGGTCGCCCGCGCCTTCGACGAGCGGAGAGTGCGGGAGCGGGAGCGCCGGCAGGCCGAGGAGGAGGCCGCGCCCTACCGGCTCGACCAGCTGGTCGGGCACGATCCTCGTATGCTGGCGATCTACAAGATGGTGGGCCAGCTCGCGGCGAGCCGCGCGACCGTGCTCGTGCGCGGCGAAACAGGCACGGGAAAGGAACTGATCGCTCGAGCCGTCCACTACAACTCCCCCGATGCCGGGGAGCCGTTCGTGCCGGTGAACTGCACGGCGCTTCCAGAGGCACTGCTCGAGTCGGAGCTGTTCGGGCACGTCCGGGGCGCATTCACCGGCGCCGTCGCCGATCGACGCGGCCGTTTCGCCCTCGCGGGCCGGGGAACCATCTTCCTCGATGAGATCGGGGACACGTCGGCCGCGTTCCAGGCCAAGCTTCTGCGCGTGCTCGAGGACCACGACTTCTACCCGGTGGGCGCCGAGCGGGCGCAGGGCACGGAGGCCCGCGTCATCGCCGCGACTCACCGCCCGCTGGAGCGGTTCGTCGAGGAAGGCCGCTTCCGGGAGGACCTCTACTACCGGCTTCGCGTGATCGAGATCGCGGTCCCCCCGTTGCGGGAACGTCAGGCTGACCTTCCGCTCCTGGCGGACCACCTGCTCCGCCGGGCGGCACGCCAGCTCCATCGCGCGCCGCCGGTTCTGGCCGGCCCCGCGCTCGATGTGCTGCGTCTGCATGACTGGCCGGGAAACGTACGCGAGCTGGACAATGCCCTCACCCGGGCCGTGGTGCTGGCCCCCGGCGGCGTCATTCGGCCGGAGCACCTCGTCCTGGCCCAGCCGTCGCGCGGCGCTGAGGAGCTGGGAACGCTCGAGGAGGTGGAGCGACGGCACGTGGTGCGGGTGCTGGAGTCCACGGGCGGGCACAAGGCCCGAGCGGCGGCGCTGCTCGGCATATCGCGCCCGCGCCTGAACCGGCTGCTCGACAAGTACGGCGTGCCGTAGGGCATCGAGGCGCGTCATGCGGCGTGCACTTTCCCTCCGAACCAAGTTCGTGCTGGTGTTGACCCTCAGCGCCGTGTTGCCGCTCGGTCTGGTGGGGCTGTGGCTGACCCGGACCGCCGTCCGGTCGGGTGAGGTCCTGCTGCGGCACCGGCTCGAGCTGGCGCTCGACGGCGCGGTGGATGAGATCGGCGCGCGGTGGACCGGATACCGCGCCGAGCTTCTGGATCTGGCGGAGCTGCCCGCGATACAGGAGGCGCTCAGGTCGGGGCGCGTCGGAAGGGCGGGCGACCTGGGCGACACGCCGGAGGTCCGCGCGATCCGCGGCCGCCTCGAGCCCCACGTCGCGCGGGTCACGTTTCGTGCCGCGGCCAGCGGCGTCAGCTGGACCGTCTCGAGCGCGGAGAACCGGACGGCACCGCTGATCGCGGAGCCGACGCTCGCCGTACCCCTGGACGTGTACGACCGGCTCTCCGGCGAGCGCCTCGGGACGCTGGAGGCCGAACTCAAGCTGGGCAGCCTCGTCCCCGGTGGTGGCGGCGTCGTGGGTGTGGCGGGCGCGGTGCTGGGGCTTTTCCAACGGCCGCGCGGGACCCCCATCCTGCCACTCGCCATCGACCCCGTGCTGCTGCGGCAACCGCGCTTCACCTGGGAAGGCGCGTCCTGGATCACGGCGGGTCGGTCCCTGAGCGATCCGCCGCTCGAGCTCGCGCTGGCGGCGCCGTTGAGCCCTATCGCCCAGCCGTTCGAGCGGGCCGCGCGTCGCGGTGCGCTCGCCCTCCTCGTGGTTGCGCTCGCTGCCGTGGCGCTCGGCGCCGTGCTGACGAGGCGTCTGACGGGCTCGCTCGGCGACCTCGCCGCGGCCGCCGACGCCGTCGCGCGCGGCGGCCTCGGCTGGCGGCTGAATGAACGCGCCCCCGACGAGTTGGGGCGCGTCGCGCGCGCGTTCAATGCCATGCGAGACAGCCTCGAGCGCACGCTGCGAGAGTTGTCGCGACGCGAGTCGCTGGCCGCCGTCGGCGAGTTCGCGAGTTCGCTCGCGCACGAGGTTCGCAATCCGCTTTCCGCCATCAATCTGGACCTACAGCGGCTGGCGGAGCGCGCGTCCGACCCGGGCACCGCGGAGGCCCTCGGGCAGGTGCTCCGGACCGTGGCGCGGCTGAACGCCAGCGTCACGGGCGCATTGCGACTGGCCCGTAGCGGACGCGTAGCGCGGGAAGCGGTGGATCTGAGTGTGCCGCTGATGGCGGCGATCCGGAGCGCGGAGAGTGAATTCCGCGCCAGGCAGGCGCAGCTCGAGTGTCCCGCGCTCCGGAGCGCCTCCATCACCGTCAGGGGCGACGCCGCGGCCCTGGAGCAGGTGTTCCTCAATCTCTTGCTCAACAGCGCCCAGGCGCTCGGGCCGGATGGTCGGGCCGGCGTGGAACTCGCGACGGGCGAGCGGGACGTGACCGTCTCTCTCTGGGATACCGGATGCGGGATCCCGACCGACGACTTGGGCCGTGTCCGCGAGCCGTTCTTCACCACCCGGCCCGAGGGGACGGGCCTGGGCATGACGATCGCGCAGCGAATCGTCGAGGCACACGGCGGCGATCTCACGATCGAAAGCGAAGTCGGTCAAGGCACGACGGTCCGCGTCCGTCTGCCGCTGGCGGGGCGTGGCCCGGAGGACGGACCGTAACGGCTTGCCCGTGGTTGCGGAACGTTTCGATACGCTGTGCTGCTCCGCCTCGCGATCCCGGTCGTGCTGTAAGTCTTGGCGGCACCTCTCACTATCTCATATCGAGCGTCATGGCATGAAGCTGGCTGTTGCGATGCTCCGGCAACGCTCACCTGCGCGGGCCGTACGCCGGCGCCGCGCGGTGCGGATCGCCAGCACCCAACACGCCGAGGTGGAGGCATGAAAGCTACGGTCGGTACTGTAGTACTCGTTCTCGCCGGAGCCGCGACCGTGGGGGTAGGTCGCGCACAAACACCGTGGCGGGCCGCCTGGGTGGCCGTGGAGGCGCGGGCGAGTGGGGCTCCGTCTCCCGCTGGCGGCGACACGGTAACGACGCGGCGCCTTTGGTCCCTTGGATCGGAGCGGCGGCTCATGCCGGGTGGCCAGTCGCCCGACGGCCGCTACGTCGCCTACACCGATTGGGCAACCGGCGACTTGGCGGTGCACGATGTCGTCAGCCAAACCGATCGCCGTCTCACCGACAAAGGCTCGTGGACGCAGAACGGCGCCGAGTACGCGGAGGGAGCGACTTTCTCCCCAGACGGGCAGAGGATCGCCTACGCCTGGTCGAACTCCGAATCCCGCTACGAACTGCGCGTGGTTCGACTGGACGGTGGGGCGCCGAGGATCGTCTATCGAAACGAAGAGACGGCGTCCCTTGTGCCCGGCGCCTGGTCGCCGGACGGCCGATCGGTTCTTGCCCTGATGTGGCGGCATGACGGCAGCAAGCAGGTCGCGACGATTTCCGTCGCGGACGGCACCGTGCGAATCCTCAAGTCCTTCAACAGGGGGTCCCCGTCGGGCCCCACGTATTCGCCCGACGGCCGCTGGGTCCTGTACGACTTTCCGCCGAGCGAGGATGGCCCGCAGCGGGATGTGTTTCTTCTGGCGGCCGACGGCAGCCGGGAGGTTCCGCTGGTGCAGAGCCCGGCCGACGATCGGGTTCTCGGTTGGGCGCCGGACGGGCGCCATGTGCTCTTCCTGAGCGACCGCGCTGGCACGCGGGGCGCCTGGATGATCAGCGTGGCCGCCGGGCGGCCGCAGGGAGACCCCGTACTGGTCAAGCCCGACCTGTGGCGGTCGGAGCCGGTGGGATTCACCAGGGACGGCAAGCTGTACTACACCGTAACGACCGGGTCGTCGGGCGTATACATCGCCACGGTAGACCCGGCGAGCGGCAGGGTGGCCGTGCCGCCCGCGCTGGTCACCCGGGAGGCCAGATTCCCGGTGTTCTCTCCCGACGGCCGCTCCCTGGCCTACAGAGTGTGGGGCCCGTCGCCACAGCCGTTCGCACTCCGTATCCGTTCCCTCGAGAGCGGTGAGGAGCGCACGCTCGAGCCCAGGCTGCGCTCGCTCATGTTTCCGCGCTGGTCCCCCGACGGGCGCGCGATGGTCGGCATTTGCGCGGATGACCAGAACCGAATCGGCCTCTACACGCTAGACATGCAGACCGGCGCAGTCTCGCGCCTCCTCGCGCTCGACCCGCCGAACTCCTGGGCCCAGTTCCCCGTCTGGTCGCGAGACGGGCAGACCATCTTCTTCGTCTACGGTGCCGGCAGCACCTCTTCGCTGCGCGCGCTGAACGTCCAGACCGGCGAGACGCGGGAGCTGTACCGTTCCGGGGTACGGGCCTTCGTGGGAAACGAGATGACTCCGTCTCCCGACGGCGCGGAGTTGGCCTGGGTCCGGGGCGACACAGTCACGCAGGTCTCCGAGCTGATGGCCATGCCAACGGCCGGCGGCGAACCGCGCGTGCTTGCGTCGCTGAGACCCGGGGAGGAGCCGCGGCCGGTGGCGTGGACGCGGGACGGTCTCTTCTACGAGGTTCATACCTACGAGACGGCCGGACCGGCACGCCCCGTGCAGCTCTGGCTCCTCCCGCCGGGCGGGTCGCCGGTGCGGTTCGACCTCGGCGCGGAAGGCAGTTCCCTGCCCTGGTTCGGGGTGCACCCAGACGGCCGCCGCGTGACCTACGTGTCGGGCGACCCAGGTTCGGAGCTGTGGGTCATGGAGAACATCCTTCCCGGCCTCGGGGCGCCGCGTCCCACCTCACCGAGGCCCTAGCGTGTGAAGAACGGGGCGTGTGGTGACAACCCACGCGCCCCTGGGTCGAGTTCTCTGGTAGGGAGTCACTCCACCCGTGACGACCCCTCCGTGATGTGGGACTACTCGCTCTCGCCCGACGGCCGGTACGTCGCGTACCCGGCCGAGATCCAGCGCGGCAGCTCGATCTGGCGGATCGACCTGCCGCGGTAGGATCGCAACGGGCAACTCGGCCAGGAAGGAGCGTCCCAAGCCTTGGGGCAATGGGGTAGGACATGCGATAAATGGGGTAGTGTCGGCATGTCACTACCCCGTTTCGCAGGCCAGGTGGCCAGGCGTCGAGGCCGAGGATGTGTTAGGCGTCACGCTCCAGTCGGCCATCGGTGCGGGTCGCGGCGGCAGTGCACGATCGATAGTACAACGGGGAAGGCCTCGGGAAGCCGGGCGATCGCCTCCGTGACCACATCCAAGGGGCGGGCGAACTCCAGGCCGAGGCCTGGTGAGCGGTCATCGTACCAGCGTGCCGCGTCGCGCGCCTTCTGTGCAGCCTCGGGCCGAAACCACAAGCGCGGCGTCATCCGCCGCGCTTGTAGATCTCGCCACGCACTTGGTCCCAGGGGATGGCTGAGGCCGGATCACGGCGGTGCTCGGCAAGCCGGTGTTCAGCTTCCCGGAGGTCCGCCTCCGCGACGGGTACCGCCTCGGTATCGTTGGCGATGCTGTCCCAGAGGTCCTCGACGAGTTGCAGCCGCTCGGCGACGCTCAGCGCGAGGAAGTCCACGGCGGGACTGACCATGTGGGCAATGTTGGGCGGAGGACCGGTCAGTGCAAGTGCCCGCGTGATGCCGCCGGATCGCGCGTCAGCCGCGCGGCCGCGTGCGCCGACGCCGCGGTTTCTTCGACGCCGGACCGGGCCGCGCCGGCTGCACGCGCCTGTCGGAGAGCGCCGCGAGGATGCGCTCGCCCGACCGTTCGCGCTCCTCGCGTACGAGCGCCACGAGTTCCCCTGGGCGCAATGCGCTGCTGACGCCCGGGACGTCCAGCGGCGACCGGCTTGCAGTCACCGGCTGGAGCAGGAACGTCGAACCATCCTGCCGCCGGATCTGCACCCGGCCCTCCCGGCGGGCCTGATCGAGCAGCGTCGCGAGCCGCTGCCGGGCCTCAGAGTAGGTATAGGTCTTCACGTCACATCTCCATCAGCGCAAGCCCAGCGCGCCGCGCGGCCGCGCTGAGCTTCGCATCCAGAGTCAAGAGGGGAATGCCGCGCCTCCGAACCAGCTCCAGCATGTAGGCATCGTAGGCGTACACGCCAAGCTCCGCCGCGAGGACGATTGCCTGAGCAATGTCGACTTCCACCAGTCGGAGCGGAACCGTCCCATATGCCGCCCAGGCCGATCGGGCTGCGGCCGCTGTGAGTCGACGGCGGCGGATGGCTGCAACGAGGGCGTTGCCCACTTCCCACGGCAGCGAGGCCGGCGCCAACAGCACGGCACCGGTCGTTGCGGCTATCAATGCGGGACGCTCCGGCTCCTCCAAGAGCACCGCCAGCAGCGCCGACGTATCGACGACGACCTCCACGACCCCTCCGGCACTTGTCTTATTGTACAATACCTTGAAGCTCGCCAGCTGTCAAGCGCGGGCGAGACATCGCCGCCGGCAGCCGGAGGGAGATCGTGTTGACTGACGGCTTGAGGTTTGGGAACGTGACCCAGCGCGCCTGACTCCAGTCGATGTAGTCGGCCGTTCTCGCCGGCTCATCGCGCGGGCTGACACCACGCGCAACCACGGTCCGCGCAGCGTGAAGACGATCGTCAGATGGCGCGCCTGATACGCCCGTCAAGGGCGCACAGGCGCGGCGGCGGAGGTCCCGAGGGCCGCCGGACACGGCGCGTGATTCGTCGCAGTTACCTCTGGACCAGAACGTCAGGCGTTCGGTGGTGGGCATACTGTCGCTCTTCAAGGGTCACACCATCGAGCACCATACGCCGGCGCCCATGCTCGAAGTAGGGTGACCGGTCAATGCGGTACGTACGCGCGTAGTTCAGCGGCGAGATCAGTTCCAGAGCCGTATCCCCGCGGAAGTAGATCCGAATGTGGCTGATGATCGCTGGCGCGACCCTGATGCTGAGGTTCTGGGAATCCGAAGCTGCTGTGCCTGTGCCTTGGAGGACATCAGCGAATCCCTCCGGGCGCACGTCGATGGTGAAGCCGGAGCTTGCTGTCCACACGCCGATGAACGCGCGCTTCTCCTCGGGGATCGGCTTCCTCCTCTCAAGGAGTGCACACGAGAGGGATGCCGTGGCCAGGAGCAAGAGAGTGAGCATCTGCGGCTTGCCGATCATGTCGAGTTCCTGGGTTCGTCGAAGAGGCGCCGCAGATGGCGCACCGTGAGAACGGCGACACGGCGCGGCTCGATCCGATAGACGACGCGATACGAGCCGAAGAGCAGCTCGCGGAGGTCCGAACGTTCCAGCTCCGGCACGCGCCGACCGCGCCGTGGGAACCGGCTCAGCGCGGCCGCGCACGCGAACAGACCGTCCACCCACTGGCGGGCCGCCTGGGGGCTGTCCTCGGCAAGGTGGCGTGCCGCCTCGCTGGCCTGTGCAAGCGCCAGCGGCGACCAGACGACCCTCACCGGGGCAAACGCGCCAGCATGGTGGCCTTGGCCCGCGTATGTGAGACGCCGCGGCCGCGGGCGAGCTGCTGCTCGGCGGTTCGGATGTCCTGCAACAGCTCGAGCCGGTCCATCAGCGTCTCGTACTCCTCGGCGGCCACGAGGACAGCGGCGCTGCGGCCGGGCTGTGTCAGGATGACAGGGCGGCGGGTGCGCCGCACTTGAGCGACGACGGCGGCCAGGTGGGCGCGGAACTCGGCGAAGGGCCGAATGTCCTCAGTCGGGCGCAGGCGGACCATGGGCTCTCGGGGGATGGTATGTACAAACGAGTGTACAGAACCTGACGACGGCCCGCAAGGGGACGGTTGCCACCTCACGCAGTGCCCGCGTCCGCGCTCAGTCCACGCACGCGTAGAATGGCCAGCAGTGCTTCAGGATCCACACCGCCAGGAGCGCCGCCGTCGCGCCCACCACGCTGCCGAACTCGGTATTGACCAGCACCGGCGAGTCGGCCTCGGCACGCGGCGGAGGAGGACCCGCTCGCCTCTGCGCCAGACCTCCACCTTCTGGTCTACGGGGAACGTCGCCGGATACGGCGGCGTGAGCCGATGGCGAGCGGTACACGCCGCGAGGGCGAAGAGACCGACGCAGAGGATCACGTGGCGGACTGAGGGCACGGCGTCTCCGCTTTGCTGCACGCGCTCGAGATGCGCGTTCAGAATCAGATGCCTCCGGGGCGATCGGCGCGACCTTACGGATCGCGTTGAGGCCGCATGCGCGATGCCCGCCCTACCGCACGGTGATTGGCGTCGCTGCCGAAGGGCTCCGAGGGCCGTCGCTGAAGTCGAGTGCCGCGCGCACTTGGTACACGCCCACTGCGGCGGGCGTGCGCCAGGCAAATGCCACGGTGTCGGTCTCCCCAGGGGCGATGACGTTGCTGTCCTTCAGCTCGCACGTGAAGACGAGGCCGGCGTAGAGCCAACGGGTTGTGCCGCTCGGGTCTGCAGCATAGAAGCCAATGCCGGGAGCACAACCAATGCCAACGAAGAGTGTGTCCGACGTGGGATTGTAGGCGATGCCCAGGAGGTGGACAGTATCGCCGGCAGCAACTGCCGTGGGCGTAGCCGCCAGTGTCACAATGGCGGGGTTGCGTGGCTCGGTCGTGGAGCCACACGCTGCGAGGAACGTGGGAGCTGAGAGTGCCGCGGCGAGCGCGGCGAACCTGCGGTTCAAGTAGCGCAAGCGACGAAATCGCGTTTCAACTGCCACGGGGCCGCCGACCACCGCAGCCGCGGGCACTCCGAACGGCGGCCGTCACGAAGCACTCCCTGGGAAACTGCTGTTGCCCTAGCACCGAATGGCGGCTGACACGGAGTTCATTCTGGCGGCACCCGCGGACAGCCGCAAGATCGGGTTAGGTGGCGCCCGCTGGCAGCTGGATGTGCATCACCGCGGCCCTCGAAGCAAGCTCGCGCCTGAACGCGGCTGCTCGGGGATCGTTGCCAAGCGCGCGCAGTAGCCTTGTCCACGCGTCCCAAATGGCGTTCGTGATTGGCACCACGGAGCTGCCCAAGTCTTGCGGGGATGTCACGCGATTGCGCCCTATGTGTGCGAGCTGACCATCGATTGCGTGCCGCACGTCTCGAAGGACGCGCGGAGGACCACCGCTGGTGCCGCGCCAGACCGGCAGGTAGTGCTCGGCCCATACGGCGTTCTCGGTGTGTCGATCATCGGTCGGCCAGAAGAAGTCTCCAAGCAATCTGGCGTGGAGGAGCGAATCCTCGAGCGCGATCCAGTGATTCGTGGTGGTCCACAGCTGTACGGCGGCTTCCATTGCCGCCAGCTCGTGAGAGACGTGGACGGTCATCTGGTCAAGGATGGCAGGATCGGGGGGCTCCGGACGCCGCGGTGGAGACACGAATCGGGCCAGTCTACGAAGCACGAAGGCGATAATGTCTCGTAACCACATATTGAATTTCCGCGTGGTGCTCGTGTGCGTAGCGGCGCCACCGAACGGATGGCGCATTATTACCTCGGCCACTAAATAGTTGATATTCTTGCCGGAGCATTGTATCTTGGGGTATGCCACAGCGCGATGCCCGCAGCCTGCCCGCCGCCGCTCAAGAAGAGAAGCGCCGGTTGGCGATTCGCCTCCGCCAAGAAGGGCGCACCTTTGCCGACATCGGCGCGACCGTCGGCGTCCACTGGGCCACGGTCCTGGGGTGGTGGAAACGCTTCGAGGCCGGCGGGCTGGCGGCGCTCACCGCGCAGCGGCGCGGCCGTCGCCCCGGCACGCACCGCCGCCTGACGGCCGCGCAGGAACGCAC
>ERZ1292640.4856-Hain-H43-02um-R1-4856-length-10096-cov-8_pt1 | contig 10096 bp, 10 predicted proteins | sample MGYA00564404_ERZ1292640 | MGnify/ENA primary metagenome ERZ1292640 (study PRJEB36523, sample SAMEA6512636) | groundwater metagenome | collected 2019-01-08 | study: AquaDiva: Metagenomics assemblies of 32 groundwater samples | reverse complement strand
TATATAAGAGAGCAAGAGCCAAGCTGGGCAATTCTTTGGAATCCTGAATATAAAGGGAAGATTAGCATGCTGAATAATATGCAAGACGTTATAGCAGCTGCATTAAAATATTCAGGATATTCTGCAAACTCGGTTAATTCAGCAGAATTAGAAAAAGCAAAAGAGTTGCTTTTAAAACAGAAACCGCTTCTAAGGGGTTATGAAGATAGCATAATAATTATGAATGATTTAATTTCTGAAAAACTTTGGGCAGGGCATGTTTATAGCGGAGACGGCAGCTTTGCAGCCGCTGAAAATGAGAACATAGAGTATTTAATACCTAAAGAAGGGGGCTTTGTCTGGGTAGACAACTTACTTATACCAGTTGGCGCTCAACATAAATATACTGCTGAAGTTTTTATCAATTATATGCTCCGTCCCGATGTGTCAGCAAAAATAGCTAACTATCTTTGGTATGCTAATACTAACGAAGCAGCTCGAAAGTTTACAAATCCTGAAATATTAGAAGATGCATCTCTGTATCCGTCAGAAGAAGTTAAAAAAAAGCTTGAGTTTCCAGGTTATTTTAGCGCTGATCCATCAATAGCAATATATAACCAGATCTGGTCTCTGCTTCAATCCTCAAAATAAACACTAACCCCAGTTTCTTATTATGTTAAAAATTGCTTTAAGAAAAAAGATTATTTTTCTTTTTTTGTTTTTTGGGCTTTTACCTTTTGTAATTGCGTTTTTTTTGACTATTGTTCAAATCCAAAAATCACTAAAAGAAACAAGGGGAAGCAGCTTAATCTCTTTATCAAGCGAAGTTATGGGTAGCGTGGAAAAAACAGTCCAGAGTATTTATGCTGATGTCGAGCTGTTGTCTGCCAACCCGTTAATTAGGTCAAATCAAGTAGGCAATGAAGAAAAATTGTTGGAATTAAGAAAAATACAAGATTTTTACGGAATTTTTGAAGACATTACCTTAATTGATTTAGATGGTAATGTTATTATCTCAACTACCTACCAATATCGCGGGGACTGGAAAAATAAACAATGGTATCAAGAGGTAAAACAAGGGAAAAGTTCAATGTCTCCTGCCCATATTATTCTAGGCCCGTATAAGGTGATTTTATCTACAGCAGCTCCTGTAAAAAACGAAGAAGGAAAAATTATAGCGGTGATGGCTGGGCAGGTAAATATGGAAAAAATTTGGGAAACTACAGACAAGATTAAGGTGGAAGAAAAAGGGTTTGCTTTTATCGTAAATAAAGAAGGGCGGTTTGTTGCGTATCCCGAAAAAGAAAAAATACTTACATTAATGTCTAGTCCTTCTTTTATTAAGGAGGTTCTTTCTGGGGACGGAGGAGTAACAAACTATGCTGATGAAAACAAACAAAAAATGATTGGTGGGGTGGCTTCGTTTTTAGAGGAAAAATTAATAGATCAGCTGGGCTGGAAGCTAATAATTGCTCAGCCAGAGAGCGAGGCATTTGCTTTAGTTAATACATTTCAAAGGCAGGTAATTATAATTTTCTTGAGCGGGATAGTTCTTCTTTTAATTATTAGCTACCTGCTTAGCAATAAAATTGTTGTTCCAATAAAAAAAATAATTACAGCAACAAAAAAAATTGCTCTCGGAGAGCTTGGAACTCAAATTACAATAAAAACCGGAGACGAAGTTGAAGAACTAGCAGAATCATTTAATAAAATGGCCATTGACTTGAAAAAATCAAGAATAGTTATTGAAGAATCAAAAGATGTTTTAGAGATTAGGGTGGCTGCTCGTACCAAAGAGTTGCAGGAATTAACCAAGGGTTTAGAAGAAAAGGTGGGAGAAAGAACCAAAGAGCTTCAAGGTCAAGTAGACGAATTGGAGAGATTCCGCCGCTTAACTGTTGGTCGAGAATTAAAAATGTTAGAGTTAAAAAAAGAATTAAAGAATAAAAAATAAAATTTTATGATTAAAACAGGCGTTGGCAGAAGTAAAAATCTTAACGCTATTGAGGCAGGAAAGGAGGCCTGCTCCAAAGCTATTGGGGAGGCAGGGGGAAAAGCGGATTTAATTATCGTTTTTTCTACTGCCGCCTATGAACAAAAAGAGGTAATTGAAGGAGTGAGAGCTGTTTCAAAAGAAGTCCCTTTGGTTGGGTGCTCGGACGCAGGAGAAATTACAACCCAGGGACCGACTTCAAAAAGTGTAGCAGTGATGGCTGTACAGGCTCCTGATATGGAGTTTACTATTGGAGTTGGCCAGGGCACTGACAAAAATTCATTTGAAGCTGGGAAAGAAGCGGCCCAAGAAGCAAAAAGAAAAGCCAAAACTCCTTTTTCATTGTTTCTTATGTTTTTAGATGGTTTAGCAGAAAATGGAGCTGCAGCCGTTCGAGGAGCTCAATCAATATTGGGAGAAAATTTTCCAATTATGGGGGGCTCAGCTGGCGACGATTTCCTTTTTAAAAAAACATATGAGTATTACAATGACCAGGTTTTAACAAACACTGTGATAGGAGTAGGCCTTTCTGGAAAATTCACTTTTGGGGTTGGAGTCCGGCATGGCTGGGAGCCAATCGGCCTTTCAATGAGAGCAACAAAATCACAAGGCGGAAAGTTAATTGAAATTGACAATCGGCCAGCCCTTTCCATTTATGAGGATTATTTTGGCAAAAAAGCTGAGGACTTAATTAAAGAGCCAATTGCAAGAATAGCCTACACTTATCCTCTTGGAATGAGCGTTGAGGGAAGCCCTGAACTTTTGCTTCGTGATGTAGTTATTGCCAACGAAAAAGGAGAAATAACTTGCGCCGCAGAAATTCCCGAGGGTTCAGAAATTCGTTTAATGATGGGCGACCCTGAAAAAGCCATAGGAGCCGCTAAGGAAGCAGCAGAAAACGCCTTAGCACAGCTTAAGGGCTCTTTGCCAAAAGCTATTTTTGTTTTTAACTGTGTAGCTCGCCACAAACTTTTAGGGTTAAAAATTGGCGAGGAAATCGCAGCCATTCAAAATGTTTTAGGAAAAAATATTCCCTTGATTGGCTTTTACACTTATGGGGAATTAGCCCCATTAGGGGGAATATTAGGGGCTGGTTGCCGAACCGCTTTTCATAACGAAACAATGGCTTTATTGGTGTTGGGAGAACAAAATTAAAAATGCAAGAGAAAGAGGAATTACAAGCAAAAATTACCGAATTAGACCGTACTATTAAAATGTTGGTAAGGAGAGATTTTGAATTATCGGGAATTAAGGAAAAAAGAGAAGTAGAGCTAAAAGAATTAGACCATATTGCCAAACTTTTAATTAGGAGAGACCTTGAGTTAACCCAAACAAGAGAAAAAAGAGAAAATGAATTTCAAAAATTAGAAGAAAGAACAAAAGAGCTGGAAGAATCAAAAGAAGCTCTTTTAAATATCCTTGAAGATGTTGAGGAAGAAAAAAAGAGAACCGAGGATGAAAAAAATAAAACAGAAGCAATTATTAAAAATTTTGCTGATGGACTTTTGCTTTTAGAGGAAGAAAAGATTACTATTTTTAACCCTAAGGCCGAAGAGATTTTTGGTTTAAAAGAAGAAGAAGTGAAAGAAAAAATCATTTGGGCTCTTGAAGGAAATGAAAAAATTGCCCCTTTAGTAGCATTATTTAAAGCGGAAAAAAGCCGGCTTTTCAGAAAGGAACTTTCTTTGAGGGAGGACTTAATAGTTGAGGTTTCAACTACTGCTGTTTTACGGGAAGGCGAAGAGCTAGGCAATATAGTCATTTTTCATGACATTACCAGAGAAAAATTTGTAGAAAGAATGAAGACCGAATTTGTGGCCATAGCTGCCCACCAGCTAAGAACTCCTCTGTCGGCTGTTAAGTGGATTTTAAGAATGTTTTTGGATGGTGATATGGGGCAGATATCTGAAACTCAATCTCAATTTTTACAGAAAACCTATGAAAGCAATGAACGGATGATTAACTTGGTAAATGATTTATTAAATGTGGCAAGAATAGAAGAGGGAAGATTTTTGCAAAAAATGCAAGAGTGCGATATGGCAGACATACTTTTAGAGACAGTAGGAACATTTAAAGAAGAGGCGGAGAAAAAAGGACTATCTTTCAGTTGTGTTTTGCCAAGCAAGAAACTGCCGAAGGTTAGTGTTGATAAAGAAAAAATTATTATGGCTATTCAAAATATAATAGAAAACGCTATATTTTATACAAAATCTGGAGGAATAAGTCTCTCTGTTGATTATCTTCCCCAAAAAAATGAGTTTATGGTTAAAGTCCAAGATACTGGAATTGGCATACCAGAAAATCAAAAAGTGCGGATTTTTTCCCGATTTTTTAGGGGAGGCACTGCCCTTAAAACTGAAACCGAAGGAAGCGGCTTAGGGCTTTTTATAGCTAAAAATATTGTGGAGGCTCATGGTGGCAAAATATGGTTTGACTCCCAGGAAGGAAAGGGAACTACTTTTTATTTCACCTTGCCAGCAAATGGCATTGCTAGTAAAAATTTAAAATGATAAAATATGAAAATGGAAAGCACAATGAAAATAAAAAAAATATTAATCCTTGAGGACGAAGAAATTATCTTGGATTTGTTGTCAAAAAAACTTGCAGAGCAGGGTTATGAAGTAAAAACAGCTCGAAATGGCAAGGAGGGTATGTTTATGATGGAAAAAGAAATTCCTGATCTGGTTTTAACTGATGTTGTTATGCCAGAGAAAAATGGCTTTGACGTTATTTCCGAAATGAAACAAAACGAATTGCTCAAAAATGTGCCAATTATTATTATTTCTAATTCTGGCCAGCCAGTCGAAATTGATAAAGCAAAAGAATTAGGGGTTTCGGATTGGGTGATTAAAACAGAGTTTGACCCGCAGGAAATTATTCAAAAGGTTAACAAAGTCTTAACGAGGGCGATCCATCCGCCAGAAGCGGATTAATTAAAAATTACCAATATGCCAAAAGTTTTAGTAGTTGAAGACGATAAATTTTTAAGAGAACTTATTAATAGAAAATTGCAATCGGAAAATTTTGAAACTGTTTTAGCAGTTGATGGAGAGGTTGCTTTAGATTTAGTTGGGAAAGAAGCGCCAGACATTGTATTACTTGACTTAATTTTACCTGGCATTAATGGCTTTGAAGTTTTAGCAAAAATTAAGGAAAATGAAAAACTAAAGGAAATTCCCGTTATTATTCTTTCTAATTTGGGCCAAAAAGATGATATAGACAAGGGAATGAATCTTGGGGCAACCGATTATTTGGTAAAGGCGCACTTTACGCCAAGCGAGATTATTGAAAAGATTAACCAGACATTGAATAAAACTAACAACAAATAGCCAACAACAAATAACAAATAAAAATTTTAGAAGTATTAGTTATTCGTTTTACGCTATTTGTGAAAATCTTTGCCAGAGCTTCCAGAGGTGGAAACCACTGTAAAAATTTTACAAATAAAAGTCCTTAACAGGACTTTTATTGATGTTTGGACTAATTCTCCTCCTTTGATTAAAAGGCCTCAGAGTTTTTTAGATTTTAAAAGTCAGATTAAGGGCAGGAAGATTTTAAATATAGAAAGAAAGGGAAAGAATATTATTTTTACCCTATCAGATAATTTAGCCATGCTTGTGCATCAAAAAATGACGGGGCATTTGCTTTATGGAAAATGGAAAGAAGAAAAAGGGAAATGGATTAGCCAAGTTGAAGGACCATTAAAAAGCGATCCTCAAAATCGTTTTTTGCATGTAATTTTCTTTTTAGACAATGGCTATCAAATGGCCTTATCAGATTTGCGCAAGTTTGCCAAGGTTGAGCTTTACAAGCAAGCGGAGCTGGGCGAGGCTTCAACTTTAAAAAATTTAGGGCAGGATGCTTTAAAGATTTCTTTGGCAATATTTATTGAAAGAATAAAAAGTCAAAAAGGAAAAATAAAACAAGTTTTAATGGACCAGGAAGTTGTTGCTGGAATTGGTAATATTTATTCAGACGAAATTCTGTTTGAAGCAAAGATAAATCCTCAAGCAGTTTCCAAAGAATTAAAGCAAAGTCAAATTAAAGCTATTTATAAGGCAATGCAATCTATTTTAAAAATAGCTATCAAGCAAGGAGGAACTTCTTTTTCTGATTTTAGGAATCCAGATGGCGAAAAGGGAAACTTTGGAAGCATTGCAAAAGTGTATCGAAAATTTGGCCAGAAATGCCCAAGGTGCAAGACAAAAATTAACAGGATAAAAATTGGCGGCCGTTCAGCCCATTTCTGCCCTAAATGCCAAAAAATATGATTTTCCTATTTTATGGCCAAGACGAATATCGCTTAATCCAAAAATTAGGCGAAATTACCAGCCAGTATGCCGCAAAATACGGGAGCTCTTTAGTTTTAGAAAGAATTGACTTAACAGACAATAAAGAAAGCTTTTTTTGGGAAAGCTTTTGCCAAAATTCTTTATTTGTTTCAAAAAAAGTTTTTATCCTTGAAAATGCCTTTTTAAATCCAGTAGTCAAGAAATCTTTTTTTAAAAAAATAAAAAAGTTAGCCGATTCCAGCCACATTGTATTTTTTATAGAGAAAAAAGAGGTTAAAGCAAATGACCCCCTTTTTATGGCTTTAAAAGAAAATGGAAAAGTTCAAGAGTTTTCATTTTTATCAGGAAAAAAACTTGAAGCGTGGGCAAGGGAGCAGTTTGTTTTAGAGGGTTCTGTTATTTCAGATAGAGCCTTGATTGTTCTTCTAGGCCAAACAAAAAACAACACATGGCTTTTAGCTAATGAAATTAAAAAGCTTTCGGCATTTAAAAAGGAAATTATTGAAAAAGATGTTGGCATTTTGGCTGGACCAAACATTGAAATAGAAATTTTTAAAACTATTGACGCCATTCTTTCAGCCAACAAAAAAGAGGCCCTAATAGCCCTACAAAAATATTTTGATTCTCAAGGAAGCTTATTTTACCTTTTATCAATGCTTGCTTTTCAGGCAAGAAATTTATTGCTCGTTAAAATAGCTCAACACCAAGAGGGCGCTGTTCCTGGCAGCTTGAATATGCATCCTTTTGTTTTTAAAAAAGCAGCTCAAATTGTTAAGGCTGTTCCATTGGAAAGATTAAAAGCTCTAATGCAAAAGCTCTTTTTAGCTGATTTGGAAATGAAAACCGGTCTCTTAAGCCCGGAGCAAAGTATCAAATTTTTAGCAGTTTCTATCTAGTTGTTATCTTATTTATCATTTTTGTGATTCTTGATTTTTTCCTGCTGGCGGTATTTTTTTTAATTGTATTTTTCTTCGCTGTTTTATCAAGCGCTTTGTAAATCTGAGGTAAAAGCTTTTTGGCTTCATCTATTTTTTTTTCGCCAACTAAAACCTTCACTTCTTTAATAAGGTTTTTTACTTTTTTCTTTCTTTGGGCATTCATTATGTTGCGCCTTTCGCTTTGTCGCAAGGCCTTTTTTGCTGATTCTTTAATTGCCATATATCTTAATTTTTACCATCTTTTAGTTTTTTTATCAAGTCCCTCAGTTGAACTGCCCGCTCAAAATCCAAATTATCAGCTGCTTGTTTCATTTCTTTTTCAAGCACTCTAATGTCGTGGACTGTTTCAAACTCAGCTTCTATTTGTTTTTCTTTGGCCTGTGATTGCCAATCTCTTATTCCCTTAATGATTGCTTCGGGCTTTATATTATTTTCTTTATTGTAATCTATTTGTATTTTTCGGCGCCTTTCGATTTCGTTTAAAGCGCCTTTCATTGAGGTAGTTGTTTTATCAGCATATAGAATAACTCGGCCGTTAATGTTTCTGGAAGCCCGGCCCATAGTTTGGATTAAAGTAGTTTCGTTTCGCAAAAATCCCTCTTTGTCAGCGTCTAAAATTGCCACTAGTCCCACTTCTGGCAAATCCAAACCCTCTCTTAAAAGATTAATGCCAATAAGCACATCATATTCTCCTTTTCTTAGTTTGTTTAAAATTTCCGGGCGCTCTAATGTTTTAATTTCTGAGTGCAAATACTGGGCCTTAATGTTTTGGTTTTTTAAATAATCCGATAATTCTTCAGCCATTCTTTTAGTTAAAGTAATTGCCAAAACTCGCTCTTGGTTTTTTATGGCTTTTTGGATTTCTTTAACCAAATCCTGCACCTGGCCTTGCGATTTTCTAATTTCAATGGAGGGCTCTAAAAGCCCGGTTGGCCTTACCAACTGTTCAACAAGCAAACAGACCCCAGGGCCCTGCGAGCTCGCAGAGCCCTGGGGTCTGCGGATTTTGTCAATTTCATATGGCCCGGGGGTGGCAGAAACATAAATAGCTTGCTTTGCTTTTTCTTCAAACTCTTCAAATTTTAATGGTCGGTTATCCAAGCATGATGGCAAGCGGAAGCCAAAATCAATTAAAACATTTTTTCGGGCTTTATCGGTATTATACATAGCATGCAATTGGGGCACGGTTATATGGGATTCGTCAATTAAAACTAAAGAGTCTTTTGGGAAAAAATCAAACAAAGTAAAAGGGGGAAGCCCTGGTTCTCTAAACTCAAAATAACGCGAATAATTTTCAATGCCCGAACAATACCCTGCCTCTTGGATTATTTCCAAATCATAGTTTGTTCGCTGTTCTAATCTTTGCGCTTCCACCAATTTATTTTGTTTTTTAAGTTCAGCTAATCTAATTTCTAAATCTTTTTGGATATTGGCAATAGCAATTTTTTGTTTGGCTTCTTCTGAAACCCAAAATTTCCCCGGAAAAATCCTTACCGACTCCCGGAGTCGGGAAGCTTCCCGACATCGGGAGTCGGTTTCTTGAATTTTTTCAACTGCGTCGCCAGAGAATTCTATTTTAATAATTTTATCGCCAGTGACTAAACAGATTTCAATTATCTCGCCTCTTACTCTAAAAGTTCCTGGCTTAAAATCAATGTCGTTTCTTTGGTATTGCAAGGCAATTAAATTACGCAAAAAATCCTGGCGTTTTATTTTCTGTCCCTGTTTAATTTCTAGGGCGGTTTTTTTGTATTCATTTGGGGAGCCAACGTTGTAAATGCAAGAAACCGAAGCCACCACAATAACATCATTTCTTTGGGATAAGTCCTGGGTGGCACCGTGCCTTAAGCGGTCAATTTCCTCGTTTATTTTAGCGTCTTTTTCAATATAGGTATCGGTTGAAGGCATATAAGCCTCGGGCTGGAAGTAGTCGTAGTATGAAACAAAATAATGCACAGCATTGTTTGGGAAAAATTCTTTAAACTCTTGATATAACTGGGCAGCTAATGTTTTGTTGTGTGAAATAATAAGCGCTGGCCTTTGGGTTTTAGCAATCACGTTCGCTAGGCTGAACGTTTTACCCGAGCCAGTTACACCCAAAAGCACCTGGTCTTTTTCTCCAGTGTTTATGTTCTTTACCAACTGCCTTATCGCCTTGGGCTGATCGCCCGTTGGCTTAAATTTTGAAACTAACTCAAACTTCATAAATTGTGTTATGCTAAAAACAACCAAGTTAATTCTTTACTATGATAGCATATCTTTTTGGGAAAATTGTTAAAAAATCGGATAATTTTGTGATTTTGGATGTTGCAGGGGTTGGCTATGAAGTTTTTTTGGCCCAAGCGTCAATGGAAAAACTGCCCGAACAAGAAAATAATTTTAAGTGTTTTTGCTATTTGGAAGCCAACGAGCGGGTAATGCGGGTTTATGGCTTTTTAACTTTTGAGGAATTAGAGCTTTTCAAGGTTATTCGCAACATCCAAGGGGCAGGGCCAAAAGCATCTTTGGAAATTTCTTCAATCGGCTCTTTAGAAAAAATTAAGAGCTTGATGGATAAAGGCAATTTAAATTTTCTAGATGGCATCTCTGGAATTGGCGAGAAAAAAGCCCAAAAAATAATATTAGAACTAACCGGGAAAATAAATCCGCCAGCTGGCGGACGAACTAATGTTTCTAAAAAAGATAAAGAGGCGTTGGAAAGCGACGAGGCCTACTTGGCCTTGATAAAGCTTGGCTTTAACAAAGAACAAGCTAAAAAAGCGCTTTTGGAATTGCCAAAAGAAGTAAAAAATACTCAAGAGCGAATCAAGCTTGCCTTGCAAATATTAGGAAAATAGAGTAAAAAGAGGGTAGTACTATAAGGATATAACTTTTTTAGGAGGGTTAAGGTGAAA